>ERZ889217.142-NODE-142-length-45688-cov-30.605549_pt1 | contig 45688 bp, 59 predicted proteins | sample MGYA00521098_ERZ889217 | MGnify/ENA primary metagenome ERZ889217 (study PRJEB32303, sample SAMEA104408613) | aquatic metagenome | biome: Brackish water; feature: Pelagic; material: water | place: Baltic Sea | collected 2014-06-10T22:04:00 | depth 2,362 m ... | reverse complement strand
AGGTATGGCTTGGCTCAAAGCTCCTCGCTAAGCACCACCGGTAACACTGAAGGTGCTGGGGCATCGGCCGGATCATCGCTTTGTTCCGCCTCTGTGGGTTTGGTTTCGCAGGCGTTTAATGCCTCCTGCAGGATTGAATCAAAGGTTTGGCCAGGCAAGCGATGGCGAGCCACTTCAAGAAAAGCGCGGGCCAAGGATTCACCAGCGGCAGCGTGCAGCCTTGGATTATCCCTGCGTCGAGCTTGCTCATGGGCAACTGAACGTAAAAAGCGATCAGTAACGTCGCGTTTTGTGCAAGCGCGAATCAAACCGTCATCACGCAGGCTGGCGCTACCGAGTTGTTCAAGTTCGGTAATGCGCCGTTGCAGGCTTTCAAAAACCTCTTGGGCTTCTTTTTCAACGGTTTCGAGCTGCCCATCAGACATCTGAGGCAGATCTGCCACATAAACCTTGCCATGATCAGCAAGAGTTAGGTAGGTGGGTCTTGGTCCGCCGCGTTGCTGTTCAGCTCCAAAACGCTGGGGGCGATTGGGAGGAATGGGGCCAGCTGAACTGCGGCGACGGGTGATACGGGGCTGATTAAGAGACGCTTCGCTTGAAATCACTTCGGTTATTAGACCTGGTTAGCCAGGCGTTACTTGCAAGTTGATCATTCAGTTTGACAGATCTCAGGTGCCTTAAGCCCCATTTGGTAATCCAGCCACCCCAGCTGGGCCGATTTCAACTTCACCCAGGGGCCATCCCGCCATGCCGAGGCTGCTGATTAGCTCTAGGCAAGGGGCAACTGCAACTTCAGGCAGCACCAACACAAAGCCCACACCCAGATTGAAGGTGTGCCATAAATCCGCCTCTGGAATCTGCCCCAGTTGCTGTAGCCAACTGAATAAAGCAGGCCGCTGCCAGCTGTTCGAATTCACCAGGGCCCTCAATCCTTTCGGTAAGCAGCGGGGCAGGTTTTCGGGTAACCCCCCTCCGGTGATGTGAGCCATTGCATGGAGTGGCAAACCAGAAGCTCGTAAAGCTTTCACCAATGGTGCATATAAGAGTGTGGGCTCAAGCAAGGCATTGGCAGCAGTGGCACCAGCTAAGGCGTCCTGGGGGGCATGCAGATCAATGTGGTTATCGCTCAACACTCTCCTCACAAGGCTGAAGCCATTGCTGTGCACCCCGCTGCTGGCAATAGCTATCAAGCGATCACCTGCAACAACTTGTTTCCCATCAATTAGTTCGTCTTCTTCCACAACAGCTACGCAAAAGCCTGCGAGGTCGTAACGGCCGGCGGAATAGAACCCAGGCATTTCAGCGGTTTCACCGCCGAGTAAGGCGCAACCGCTGCGGCTGCAACCCTCTGCGATACCCAGCACCACTTCGGCCATTGCATCGGGGCTGAGCTTGCCGGTGGCGATGTAATCAAGAAAAAAGAGTGGTTCAGCGCCGCAGGTGATCACATCGTTTGCGCACATTGCAACCAAATCGATTCCCACCCCGTGATGGCGACCACAGTCTTGAGCGAGCTCGAGTTTTGTACCCACACCGTCGGTGCCAGCCACAAGAAGTGGCTTGCGCATACCTGGAGGAAGGCGACAAAGCCCACCAAAACCGCCTAGGCCGCCCACCACTTCAGGGCGGCGGGTGGCTTCAACGCTGCTGCGAATGCGATCAACAAAAGCCCTGCCGGCTTCAACATCCACCCCAGCGCTGCGGTAATCCATTGAAGCTCTCGATCTGGTGAGCATGCTGGCTCAAGCTCCGCCCCAAAATCAATAAAATTTGGTAGACGATTTTAAGATTGGCACAAGCTTCGATCAGTTGAGCTTATGGTATTGATCGGATTTGCTGATACTTTCCCCCTTAATCCTGCCGTTAAAGTAATTGCGATTAGGGCGATTAGCCGATTGATTGCATTTCCTAATCTAAAAATAAAGCGGCCTAGTGATTAAAAGCAGCTTTTTATTTGCTTTATATTCGATTCGTTGTTCAAATCATTAGGAACTGCAACGGGCATTTCGTTATTAAAAAAACTGTGTTTTTAATAACGAAATGCATTCCATTAAACCGTTGAGCTGGGTTGATCAAGGTCTCCCGGTTGCTGTTAGCAGCCTGTTTCGTTTGCTATGCAAAATCTTCAAGCTGCAAAGTTCCTGTTTCCTAGTGCCTTGCTTTGCATTGCCACTGCTGCAGCAACGATTGCTCCAACTGTGGCCCAAGAGAACACGGAGCCCCTACAACAGCTCACCGCTCTTGCCGAAACCACAGCCCCAAGCTCCCTTGATCTTGAGCTTCCAGGCCTTGATTCACCTTTGCCCCTAAAGCTCAAAGCTCCATCTGTGCGGATGTTCCCTCGGGTGCTTGCCTCAAGCCAAGGGGAAGCCAGCTGGTATGGCCCAGGTTTTTTTGGTAATCGCACCGCTAACGGCGAAGTTTTTAGGCCCGGCACCCTTACTGCCGCCCACCGCAGCTTGCCTTTTGGCACCAAGGTGAGGGTTACAAATCTGTGGAATGGGCGTTCCGCTGTAGTGCGCATCAACGATCGCGGTCCTTTTCATGGTGCCCGGGTGATTGATCTTGCCCATGGAGCAGCCCACGAGCTCGGTTTGATTTCTTCTGGCATCGCAAGGGTCAAGCTTGAGGTGTTGCAGTAACGCCTAATGGCTCAGATCCCTCTGCTCCTTTCGCTTCAAGATTTGGAGCAGTGGAAATCAGCCAGCACCGAGGCAATTAATTTCGTACCCACCATGGGCGGCTTACATGCCGGCCACGGTGGGCTTTTTAATGCAGCAGCACAACTCGAAACCAGGGTTTTGGTGAGTGTGTTCGTGAACCCGCTGCAATTTGGCCGCGGCGAGGATTTTGAGCGATATCCCCGCCAGCTTGAGGCGGATCTACAACTTGCGGCAAGCCATGGCGCCCATGCTCTTTGGGCGCCTCAAATCAATGATTTATACCCACGAGGAGAAGCGGGGCTAACTCAGGTGTTACCCGCACCTGAACTGGTGCAGCATCTCTGCGGCCCCCAGCGACCAACACATTTTCAAGGGGTTTGCACTGTGGTGGCCCGATTATTGGCTTTGGTTCAACCCAAGCGAATTTATTTAGGGGAAAAGGATTGGCAGCAGCTACAGGTGCTTAAGCGCATGGTGCTGGATTTGGGTTTGCCGGTGCAGGTGATAGCTTGCCCCACCCAAAGGGAAACGGATGGCTTGCCTTTTAGTTCGAGGAATACCTACCTCACAGGCGAGCAACGCCAGCGAGCAGCTGCTTTGCCTAAGGCATTGGCTGAATTCAGCATTTGCCCAAACCCTGGCATTGCAGATGTGGTTCAAAATAAGGAAACACTTTTATTGCAGCTACGTTCTTGCTTAGAGGCCGCAGCTCTACAGGTGGAATATTTGGAATTGGTAAATCCCCTCAGTTTGCAGCCCCTGCAGCTGTTGGAAACCCCCGCACTACTCGCTGCAGCTGTGCGTTGCGGCAGCACACGCTTAATTGATCACCGGATTTTATAACCAAGTTTTTCATGACCAATTCAGCGATCATTGCCATTGATGGCCCTGCCGGTGCAGGTAAAAGCACCGTTACCCGCCAGGTGGCCATGCGCTTGGGATTGGTTTATCTAGATACCGGTGCGATGTATCGAGCTGTTACCTGGCTGCTGCAAAGCCTTGATTTGCCAGTTCAGGAAAGCAAAGCACTGCAGCAGGCGTTATCAAGTCTTGAGCTGCGTTTAGAAGCCCAGCCGCAGGGGGATCAACTTGTGTGGGTGAATGGCAAAAACGTAACGGAGCAAATTCGCACCGCAGAAATAACAGCTGGCGTATCGGCGGTGGCAGCACTTCCCAGTGTGAGAAATGCCTTAACGGCTCAGCAACGGCGGCTTGGTGCCAGTGGCGGCTTGGTGGCAGAAGGGCGAGACATAGGCACTGCTGTATTTCCCAATGCGGAGCTCAAGGTTTATCTCACTGCCACGGTGGCAGAACGGGCCCGGCGCCGTAGTGCTGATTTGATCCAGCGGGGCTTACCACTACCTGATTTAAAGCAGCTTGAGCAGGAGATCAATACGAGGGATCAACTTGATTCCACAAGGGCGGTAGCCCCCCTCTGCAAAGCCGCTGATGCTTTGGAACTTGTTAGTGATGGCATGAGCATTGAGCAGGTGGTGCAGCAAATCGTTTGTTGGTATGAGGCAAAGCTGCTTCCCCCAGGCTTTAGCTAAAAGCAGCTAAGGCCTGGGCGGCCCGCAAACGCACCACTGGAGCTTCCTCAATGGCTTCCTGGCTGCGAGCTTGCAATAGCAGTAAACAGGCTTGGGCAAAAGAGCTTGCGGAATTCCTGCCGAAATTTTCAAGCCCCACCACCGCGGCATAACGCACAATCCACTCCCCATCAGCGCAACCAAGCTTTAAGCCTGCAAGGCAAATTTCCATTGTTTCAAGCTTTTCTTCTGGCGAAAGCTCAGCCAGCTTTATGTGGCCAAGGCCCATTGCAGCTGCACGTCGCACACTGGGGCCGATGTCTTGCTCTATTGCTCGTTGAAGCACCGCTAAACCGCGGGGATCGCCGATTTGGGCAAGAGCTCGCACCGCCCAAGCCCTAGCACCGTAATTATGTTCATCAAGGTTGTTGAGGATGGGTTGAACTGCTGCTGTTTTGCAGGCAATTAAGCCATCTACAGCGGCAACAGCAGCGCCGGGATTATTTGCACTAAGTAATTCAATTAAGCAATTAATTGCTGTTAATTGATCACTGGAGTTAGCGGGCAGATCAGAACAGATAGCTGCTAAATCCCGAGTGGCATCCACCAAGGAATCTGCGGTAGCGGCTGTTTGCACCGCAAGCAGAAGATCTTTCAGTAAGTTCACAGCAATTTATCCATTAAGGCGAGCAGCTGTTGCTCCCTAGCTCCGAGGGATATGGAGCCTGAGATTATTAGAGGCTGCTCCACCAAGTTCCTCAGGGCAATCAGCTTCAAACTGTTTTCGGCTAAACAACAACTAATAGCTTCTGCCGCGGGTCGCCAGCCGCAAGCACCCAGATCCATCAAGGCAGCGCGCCGCATTTGCAGCTGAGGATGTTCAAGCAAAGCCAGCATTGGTTCTGCCCACTTGGGATTGCCGCTGATTTGCAGCAGTGCTCTGCTGGCAGCACTAGCCACCACAGGACGTTTGTTTTGTAGAAATCGTTCAAGGGGTTGTTGAAAATCTTGATTTGTTTCGAACTTAATTGTTATGCAAATTTGGCCGATTGCTTCCAGTAGCGCTTCACAGGGTTCTCCCAAATGCAGGCCATTCCCCACCGGTTCGTCTGCTCCGGGCAGCAGCAAGCGTTCCATGAGTGGTTTTATCGCCTTTGAATCACCAAGTTCACCAAGAGAACGGGCTGCGGCTTCCCTTAGACCATGATCTGGGTGCAGTAAAGCTTGAATTAGAGGGGCTAAGGCAGTTTTTGCATGCAACTTGCCAAGGGAGCGAGCAGCGCTTCTTGCCACAGCTATTGCAGCTTCCGTAGCAGTTGGTTTTATTTCAAGTGCCTTCAGTAACAGTGGAATTACGTCAGGATGCTGTGACCGCATTCGACCCAGCCACCAAGCGGCATAGCAGCGTTGGCTTGGGTCCTCTTGTTGTTGCAACCGTTGTAATGCTTCAACTTCATTGATAGGCTCCCCAGGCAAAATCTTTTTATCCATCTAGCACAGCATTGTTGATATTTAGTTTAAAAGCATAAAAAAACCTCCCTCATGTAGAGGGAGGTTTAGATAACAGATAACCCGAAACTTAAGTTAGCGCGTTTACTGCGTAGTCGAGGTAGTTGTTGGCTTCGGTTGCGGATTCACCAGTGAGGCCATGGTTGGCTTTGATGTACTTAAGCGCTTCCACATACCAGGAAGGGGAAAGCTCAAAAGTGCGGTTGATTTCATCAAGGCCGGCGATCAAGTAGTCGTCCATAGGGCCGGTGCCACCTGCCACGAGGCAGTAGGTAACCATGCGCAGGTAGTAACCAATGTCGCGGGAACACTTGGCTTTACCTTCAGGGGTAGCAGCGAAGTTAGGTCCCTGCATCTGAGTGGTGTAAGGAAACTTCAAATACACCGCTTGAGCAGCACCGTTTACCAAGCTGTCAGCTTTGGTTGTGAGGGCTTTAGCCGCATCAAGGCCCGCTTTGGCGCGGTTGAAACGGCCAAAGGCGCCTTGAATCTCAGTGTTGCTGAGGAAACGTCCTTGGGAATCAGCGGCGGAAACAGCCTCTGTGAGGGGAGTTTTCATTGGATGGTTTGGTGGGAAGAGTTAAAAAGTTAAGTCGACTGCTTTTAAGCAACAGCGGCTGCAGCGCGGTCAAAATAAGTGCCAATTTCACTCACCAAAGCGGTGCAATCACCATTGGTGATGCCATTGCGATCATTAACGATCCCGATGGCTGTTTGCTTCATGAGATTCACGCCAGCTGCCACAGATGAACCTGGGGTGCCAAGGGCTAGATAGGTTTCACGCAAGCCGTTCAGGCAGCGATCCTCCAATACAGAAGCATCACCGGCGAAAATTGCATATGTCACGTAGCGGAGGATGATCTCCATGTCGCGTAGGCAAGCGGCCATGCGGCGGCTGGTGTAGGCGTTGCCTCCTGGCGCGATCAATGCAGGTTGCTCAGCAAACAACTGACGGGCTGCGCTAGCCACGATGGTTGATGAGTTGCTGGAGATACGATTCACGGAATCCAGACGCTTATTGCTGTCCGAAACCATCTTCGCGAGAGCATCGATCTCACCAGGATTTATGAATTGACCCCGGGCGTCTGCCTGGGCGAGAACCCTCGTGAAGGCGTCGAACATTGTGAAAACTCCTTGGGATTGCTGCTGGTGGATACCACAGCTGGATTCTGGCTAATAACCTCACTATCCTCTCGGCCTGTTCACAATGTTTAACGACAAATATTGAGAGGCGATCTGAATCGGTTTAATTCCAGGCTTGGAACATATTTTCGATCAATTGCTCCGAAGATCGAACAAAACGTCATGAATGTAGCTTTCGGTCCATTCGGCTCCATGGAATCGCGTAAGCATTCCCCTGGCAGGATCTTTTAAGGCCCGATAGGTGGAATATCGCAATTGCCCTGCTAAAAGTTCACTGGAGCGATCAGCATCTACAGGTGTTGCTGCATCTACAAATTCCAAATAAAGATTCAAATAAAGCTTGAAAGCTGGCATAACAGCATCCTTGATTAATTCATCTCCTTCTGGGCCCAATGGAATTCGCGTCCAGAGAAAACCTGGCGAAAAGAAGGGTTCAGCTTCCGCTGGAATCGGCCCGCCACTGGGAAGCTTTTTGCTGCACTCTTGATGCAAAGGCAGAAGCTTTTCCCAAACTAATTGTGTATGCAACGCATCGTTTTTAAGCGCTGGTTGGAGATCCAGGGCTAGCAAATGGCCATTTGGCAGTGTAACTAAATCCGCACCAAAAAATGGTAGATCATAATTAAAACTCGGATTAATTACAAAATTAAGAACTGAAGCAGCTTCTCCCCCTTCAACGCAAGCGGCACGCACCTGGCGCAATTTATTCGTTTTGCAGGCCCAAGTGGCTGTTGTTACGTTGAATGGCCTGGTTGTAGAGCCGCCACTATCTGATTGCCAAAGAAATCTTTCTGGTATGGGATATGGCTGTGGTTCAAATCTTGCTAACGCTTCCACCGCATGGTTTAAAAAAGGCTGCCAACGCCAGCTGGGCAGTATTACGGGTTCAAGGCTGGAGCTACGCATTTTGGTTGTCGCCTGCAGGGAAAAGGAATTCGTGTAAAAAATTATCTGCCCATTCCTTGCCGAAATGGCTTTTAAAAAGGCCGTGGGCAGGATCGCGTTCTGCGCTGTAGATATCGTATGCAATTTGCAACTGCCGCACTTCTGTTGCAGGGATAAGCGATTGGGCTGCGCTGCTCTGTTGATGCAAGGCCCAGTAGCAGTTCAAAAATGCATTGAAAGCTTTGGGTAAAGATAAAGATGCTTCCTCCTTGCCTCCACGGCAGAAGAGTAACCACGGCGAAAAATATTGGTGTGGATCAAAAGAGCGCATCGCCTCTTCTCCGCTTAATTCAGGAAAATTGCTATGGAGCTGTTGCAATCCCTGAAAATGGCGTTCAAAGTAACTTTTGTCTTGAATTAGTGGCTGAAAATCCAGTACAGCCACCAACTTCGAACGGGCTCCAAACCAGAGCAAATCAATCCCCATAAGCGGCATATCGCGGCTGTATTCCGGATAGGCAACAGCATTTAGAACCTGGAGAGAATCGCCAGCATCAAGCCGGGTAATGCGCCAGCGCCTGAAGCCCGGCACAGCCCATAGCCAGTTTTTGATAACGCTTTTACCGTTGCTGGAATGGCATTCCTCTAGATCACTAGAAAGCGGCAGTGGCTCTGAGCCCGCTGCTTTGAGTTTTTCTTGGAGTTCAGCCAAAAAAGGGTCGAACATCAATTTTTGCCAGCTAGGGCGAGTAATTGAGCCTTGGCAGCAGTGGCTTTAATTGCTTCCTCGCTGGAACAACGCAGCTCGGTGCAATAGGTGGTCATGGAAACCCCATCTAGAAATTGCACTGAGCTCACCCGCATACGCACCTGATCAGTAACAAACCAACAGCGTTCGATGCCCACGTTTGTGTCGTATCTAGTGGTGATCGAAAGCACCCCATCATCGCTGAAGTTGTAAGTGCTCATCACAGCTGCCTTTTCCACATAACCTTTATCCCTCAATAGAAATCCTTTACGGCTATCACCTTGTTGCGGTACATCAATTAGTACTGCGGCATTCTCTGGATCTTGTGAGCCTTGGTTGAGATTGCCTTCCCACCAAAATCTGGCGCCACCGGCTGCGCTTGCTGGATCAACTCCAAGGGAAGTGCAAATCTTGTACACACTGGGGTCTTCCCGATCAAAAGGTTCAATTATTAGATTTGAATCCCCTGCCTCATCGGCTTGATGGTCGAGATGGTGAACAGCCCTGCGGGTGAGCCAGGTGCCTCGGCTAGCGGCAAAAAAAGCCACCATGCTTAGGGGCGTGTTGGTTGCTTCCATTGCTACGCGAGCTGCCCTTGAAGCTGAATCAGGATCTCTTCTATGCGTTGCAATTCGGGGTGATCAGCGATAGAGGCCTCCACTTTTGCTTTGGGTAAGCGCAGTTTCTGGCCAAGGGTTAAAACATCGTTGCGGAGGCGATCGCGGTAGGCACTGAGTTCCTGAATGGTTTCCTCTAATTCAGAAACATTGGGGTCAACTGCAGATGATTCAGCCATAATTATTTTTTGGCGAATTAAAGCCTACACAGAGGCTCTAAATCTAAATAAAAAACGAAATTCAGGCTCAAAAGCCAAAAGCCTGGAGTTTTGATGACGAACCTTTACGTGATTGCCCGCTTTCGCAGGTGCAGTGGTGAAAGACGGCTTACGGTTCAGGGGTGCCCGGCAAAGGTTGAAAAACTTCTGCTTAATGCATCCCAAGTGCTGCTGATTTACTCAGGTTTTCCTGGCTTTTCGGTAGATTTAACCCACCCATAGTCCTGCTTTCTCATGCTCGACGCTTTTTCTCGCGCTGTTGTAAGCGCTGATGCCAAAACCGCTCCAATTGGTTCCGGCGAACTTGCCTCATTGCGTAACTATGTTGCTGAAGGCAACAAGCGCCTTGACGCCGTTAATGCCATCACCAGCAATGCTTCTTGCATTGTTTCTGATGCTGTAACCGGCATGATTTGCGAAAACACAGGCCTGATCCAGGCTGGTGGCAACTGCTACCCCAACCGTCGTATGGCAGCTTGCCTGCGCGATGGCGAAATCGTGCTTCGCTACATCAGCTATGCATTACTCGCCGGCGATGCCTCCGTGCTCGACGACCGCTGCCTGAATGGCCTCAAGGAAACCTATGTTGCCCTTGGCGTGCCCCTTCAGTCTACTGGTCGCGCCGTTTCGATCATGAAGGCTTCCTCCACAGCCCACATCAACGAGACCAACACCACCGGCACCAACCCTGTGGAAAGCCGTTTCCGCAAGATGGAAACCGTTAAGGGTGATTGCTCTGCCTTAGTTGCAGAAGCCGGTAGCTACTTCGACCGCGTTATCAGCGCTTTGGGCTGAGCTTCAGCTTAATTTTTCAACTACGCACACTTCCACCTAAGGAACCGCTCGATGAAATCCGTCGTAACAACAGTTGTGACCGCCGCTGATGCTGCTGGTCGCTTCCCTTCTCAGAATGATCTAGAAGCCGTTCAAGGCAACATCCAGCGCGCTGCGGCTCGCTTGGAAGCTGCTGAAAAGCTGGCTGCCGGCCTCGACAAAGTCACCAAAGAAGCCGGTGATGCTTGCTTCAACAAGTATCCATACCTGCGTCAGCCCGGTGAAGCTGGTGAGAACCAAGTGAAGGTAGACAAGTGCTACCGCGACTTGGCTCACTACCTGCGTTTGATCAACTACTGCTTGGTTGTGGGCGGCACTGGCCCTCTCGACGAGTGGGGCATCGCTGGAGCCCGTGAGGTGTATCGCACCCTGCGTCTTCCTACTGCTGCCTACGTTGAGGCACTCACCTACACCCGCGACCGCGCTTGTTCACCCCGTGACATGAGCCCCGAAGCTCTCAAGGAGTTCAAGGCTTACCTCGACTACACCATCAACGCCCTTTCCTGAGCAATTAAACGCTTAGAACTATCTGGAGGCCTTTATGGCCTCCTTTTTTATTCTCTAGCAACAGTTTTGAGCATAATTTGATGACTTCTCACTCCGCTGAAATTCCAGGTATTGATCAATTATTTAAAGACCTAGAACATCCAAACCCCTATATCCAAACAGAAGCTTTTTTAGCTTTAGTGCGTCACTGGCCAGATGAATCATTGCCAAAGTTGCTTGAACTGCTTGATCAGGAAAATATAACTTTAAGGCGTGCATCTGTGCGTGCTATAGGCGCATTCGGCGAAATGTCGTTAATACCTTTAGCGCTAAAGTTTCGGCAAAGCTCAGATGCAACTGTAAGGGCAAGTTGTATTAAGGCCTACGCTCAAGTTGCATCAAACTACTGCGGCATAAGCTTTCCAGAAGAGGCAATTAATGCCCTTAAGTGCGCGTTGGTCGATGATTCTCCCGTGGTTGCATTGGCTGCTGTGATGGCTCTTGGCCAGGTTGGTATTCAGGCTTTGCCGCTACTTAAAGAGATTTGCAGGGGAGCTAATCCCGCCTTGGCTGTGGCGGGAGTAAATGCAATAGTTGAAATTAAAGATCCCAGTATTACTTGCTTTTTGCAAGATATATTGCAATCAAAAACAACTGATTCATATGTTAAAGAAACAATTGAATCTGCACTTAACCGAGCTGATTTATTGCAAGTTTAAAGATTGCCTTAACCGAGTCATCGCTTTCCCGTGCAAGACAATCTTCTAATATTGGGATTGCTTGATTTGCTTCTAATTTCATTAATGACAGGGCTGCATTCTTTCTTACCTGTTGGTTCTCATCGGAAAGTTTTGGGATGAGTAGGGGGAATGCCCATTCGGGTTCGTTTAGTTTGCCGAGTAATGTGGCGGCTTCCGCCCGCACATCAGCGCAGCGATCACCTAGAGAATTCACCAGTAAATCTCTCGCCTGATTATCTTCCAGTGCCTGTATTTGATCACCCAATGCTGCGATTGCAGCTGTTCTTATTTTCTCATTGTCTGATTGGGCTGCACGTTTAAGTGCATCTGCTGCCTGAGCTCCTACAAAGGCAAGCCCCCAACTGGCTAATCCCATTTGCATTGAGCTGGCAGCCGGATTGATCAGCACACCTAGCAAGGGTGCCACCCCATCGGCGCCCGTGGCAGCAATTGCTCCCACGGCCGAGCCCTGCACCACGGGATCTTGATCATTGAGCAATGCATTTAAAAGGCTTGGTATTGCCATTGGATCTGCTATCAATGTAAGAGTTTTAGCTGCTGCTCTTCTCACCGTTACATTGCAATGATTGTTTAAGGCATTGCAAAGCGGTGTAACAGCAGCTTTACCCACTATCCCTAAACTTTCTGCGAAGGTTAAACGAGTTAAACCGCGTTTATCTCCAAGACCTGCCACCATCCGTTCAATCAGCTCTGCATCTTGAGCTGGTGCCTTTCCTTGACGCAACTGTTGCTTAAGCTCGGTGGCTAGTAATGTTGCTTCCTCTTCACTTAGCTGCCCTTGGCTATTATCTAATGGCGGCGAAAATGGCAACATTTCAACTTGAACATGCTAGCTTGTTAGCATAGCAACAATCCGACAACAACTCCATGGCAGTTTTTATCGTTTCGCACAATTTGCAGGTAATATCAACTCAAGTGCCAGCGATTAGTGCTGATGAGTTGGCCTTGGCTTTGAAAAATGAATGCGAAGGATTTATGTCAATTAGTTCATTGAGCCATCCCCATTGGAGCTTGAGGATGGAATCTGAGCTTGATGCTAATCAAATGGCTGAATCTTTATTGAAGGCATGGCAAAAAATGAGGTTAAATTTAGGCCATGAATTTAGCCATACTGTGATGGCGCTTGGTGGTAGAAAGGATGAGAATGCAAATCCTAATTCCCCACTCCAAATCGGTAATTGGGGTGTTGATGTTGTAGAAACCCTGGATGCCGATGCTTTTTTAAGGAGCATCAATTGGGATGCCTTGAAATCTGGCAGACCAGCTGATGCTGTATTTGAACGATTGCTGAAGGCTAGCTAATTCATCTCTTGCGACGTCTTGCTGGAATTTTTTCAGCGTTTTCAACCTCAACTTTGCCTTCAATTTCTTGATTAGATTGGGTGCTTGGCGCGCCGGGTTGCGATATGTTGATTTGGCCGTCAGTCCCGGCCCTAAATGAGTGAATATAGTTGCTGAGTTGAGCAAGTGAGATTTGCGTTGAGCGTTGAGCGCCAGGTTTTTGTCCTACCCGATAGGAGCTTGTAACTACAAGGGCATTAAGGTGATTTGGTCCCATCCGGATATTTAAATTAGGCACGCTTATTGTGCCATATTTAGCTCTCAATTCTATTTTAAATCACAACTCTTAAAATTAGTTTTTAATCTTGCAGTAAGTAGCACAGATGAGCAACAATCGATTCTCAAACATTCATTTGGGCTTGAGCCAGGCAGAAGCTATACGCATTCTGGGTAGCCCCATTGAGCAGCTTGATTCAAACAGCGATTACTACATGGCGGCAGCCCATCTGCTTAATTTTCCAGGTTTGGAATCTGAAAGCGCATTGCTAAAACTTTTGGCGAGCACTGATAATTCGCAACCAATCAAACTCGCTCAGCGTAAAGCGGTGGAAGTCCTTGGTCTTTTAGGATGCCAGGATTGTCTGCCTTTACTATTTGATTTCTTAAGCAGTGACGATCCATATCTTGTTGAAAATACTGCTTGGGCATTAAAGCAGTTAAATTGTCAGGATAAAGCTACTATTTCACGTTTAATAGAATTACTTTATTTACCAGGCCAAAATTATCGGATAATCATTCAGGCTCTTAGTGGCTTGGGGGCCTTGGATTCTGTCGAGGCGATTAGGTGCCATTTAAATAGTGACAATTCAGCGGTTCAGGGAGCTGCATTGGCTGGCTTGGCAATTTTAGTTAAGGAAGATCAGGATTTATCAATTTTAATAGAACATTTGATTCTACCAAATCAAATGGATCGCCAATCAGCTATTCAGGATATTATTGATTCAAAAGCATATAACCTGCTTCCGCAGGTGTTGAGTGCCCCGGTTTCACCAGTATTTAAAATGCGTGCCGTGAGAGCTTTATGGCCAATAAATTTGCCTGAAATTGCTGGGAAAAGCCTTTATAACTGCTTGGATGATTTAATTAAAGATGAGTATTCTGTGGTAAATATTGTTCATTGTTATGATGAACCTCCCGCTATCGATTTTTTAATTCAAGAGTTCTTTGGAACTGATTTTAGCCGATGCTATCTGGCACTCAAAACCCTTGCGAACAGAAACTTTGATGATATCTGGCCTATTTTGTTAGATCGCTGGATAACCGATGCATTTAATGATTATGGAGCACATTACTTTTTTATTCGTTTAATGGGGCAGGCTCGAGAGTGGAAGGTTGAGTATCAAACCAGGGCCATAGAAATATTACTAGAGGCAATAGTAAATCCAAGGCCTCAATTCCTTAAATCAAAGCCCGCTGCAATTTTGGCATTGGCTGAAGTGGCACCGCAGCTCACGGCTCAAAGGACAGTGCAATGGCTTGATCCAGTTGCAACATTATTTTGGGAAGCTAGATATGCGTCATTACTTGCATGGGAGTTGTTGGAATCTAAAAGTTTGAATATCTTACCTTTAGATGAGCTGCAGGTTATATGCTCTACAGATTCTGAATTGTATATTCGCAATCGGGTACTTAGATTTAGCAGCTAATTGCTAATTTCTGAAAAGCGTGTGCTAGGTGAACCCTTACTTGCCCAGTATTGAACAAAAATTTCACCACCTGGGCGAGGTACTGAGGCAGTAGCCCTTAAGATTTTAAAGTAGCGGTTTGGCCCCATCGGCCAATGCCCCACAGCTGCTATGTTCCTGACATGTCCGCCAAAAGATTTTAAACAAGTTTCAAATCTTTCTAATTGGGCTTGATCAATAGTTTCAAAAATAAAATCTGTCCCCATACATATTAAGTGATGAGAGCGAATCCAGTCTTTTAATTGTTTTGCATCTTTTTGGTTTTCCATATTAACCCTATTGTTCTTCGATTTTAGTATTTGAAGAAATCCAGTTTGCGTCTAATTCATTATTTATTTTACTAATTCGTTCAAAATTTAGGGATCCATGCTCAGATCCCCAGCACAGTTCGTTTGTTGCCGGATCAAAGCCTTGATCTTTACTAACCCAACTAAAAAGGTCTACATTTACTTCACTCACGAGGTATGTGAGCTTGCCATCACGTGGAACTAGGCAAGCCCTACCAGGTTCAACTTCTCCACAATATTTTCCGCTACTAATTTCACGGAAATGCATTGTGCAACCAGCCCTTTCTATCAGTTGATCTGGGCTGAGTTCATCTAAAAGGCTGGGCTCAAATCCAGCGCCTGCGAGCCTCTCTGCGCGAGTAACCCCGAAATTGAGCAACTTAAAAATTCCATTTTCGTGAGTTAACTTGTGGATTCCCTGCCTATACGGACGCCATGGGTCGTGTGAATAACTTTGTTCTGAGTAAAATCCAGGCCCTTTAAATATATGCCATTTTAATGGCCTGAAATATATATTGATGTGAGCAAAATCTCGGGAATTAAGCAATGCTTGCTTCTTGTTACTGAAATGACCTGTTATGATTTTTGCAAACTTTAATAGCTGTTCTTCGCTATTCATTAAAGGTTCAACCATTTAGATCTAGTTTCCTAACTTCTGATGAAAATGATGTTTGCAAAATCCCGTTACCTGAGATTGTTTTTAGCACAGATGATCTGCAGCGTACATTTGGGCTAATAAACCAGATTCGCTCTTCTGCTACCGACTGGCCATATTCCGTTGATAGTGTAAATGTATCGTCGTTTAGTAGTTTATATTTTGAAATAGCCTGCTCCGATTCTGCGTAGCCAACACTTCGAATTAATAAACCATTACTTTCCGATTGTTTAATTGGAATTAATATGCATTCACCAGATGATACTTGATTTGGATCGTCTGGTTCCCAATCACTTTCTGCATTCCAAGCCATTCTAAATGGCGTAGTTGGAATGCCAGTTTGCAGCGGAATGCTAGATAATAATGCCGATACTTTTGAATTAGTTAGTTTTAATATTGTTATTTTAATCTGGCTTATTACTTCCTCGAATTGTTGAAAGGCTAGTGAATGCCCACTTCTCATGGATTTCCACTCACCTTCGCTTTTAAGTAGGAAGCTTTCAATGGTCATCTTATGAATAAGGGCCCGAATGGATTTTGTTAAACTTTATCACTTAGGGTTCCATCGGGCCAGGTATTGGTGATTTTTGCTACGCCATCAAATATTGCTTATTGATTGAATTTTCCCACCTCTGGCCTGCAATGATTGAATAGTTGAAGATAAAGATGAATAGCTAACAATGGATTTCTGGATCGAACGGCGCAGGTTCCTCACTTGGCCGCTTGTAGACCACACTATTTGATAAAGACGGGAACCTCGATCAGTCCCTCCTTTTGGTTTGCGTTCGTTTAGAGATGGGCTGGTGCCTGTAGCAAGCCACGAAAGCAGTATTGCTTTTTTGCCGCCATCAAAACTTGCAAAACCATTGTCTAGATTTTGGGTGCGCACATAGGTGGAATTAGTTTCACCTATGGTTGTTTGATTTGTTCTGCAATAGGGAACCGTATCAGTGCCATAGATCCTGAAGAATTCCTGGCTATTGGTGTAGCTTGTAATTTCTGCTTCGTAGCCTTCGTTGGCTAGGCGTTGAACATGTTCACTGATTTCAGCTTGATTGCGTGGTGCCCTGCCAAGTAGATGCTTAAAATTAAGTTCCACAAAACGATATGGACCATTCGCATCTAGAAAAAGACGGCGATAGGTATCAGATAGTGCAAGGGCTGTTATTAGCCCTTGCACTGTGAGTGAGCCGTTGTAATACATGCTTTCAGCACTGATCACACGTTCATATTCCATGAGATGTGCATTGCCAAATACCTGCTTATTTGCCGCACGAATGATTTCAGTGGCATGGCTCAGATCAAGGCTTGGATTAACCGCTTGAGTAATCATTTGGATTCGTTTTGGTTTGCTGTGGTGTTGTGTTGAATAAATTTAATATTAAGTTAGATTACTTCAGTTATTGATTCAATCTTGCCGCCACGCCTGTGGATGTAGCTAAGTTGGCTTGTGATGTCTTTACCGCTTACCAAATAGCTCGCGTTTGGTTTGCGTTGACGCCCACCTGCTGGTTGAGCGGTTACAACGATCCTGAAGCGTTTTGTAGTGGCATCTGATGCACCTGAGAATACCGCGTTTCGATTCGTTCTAATGGTGGTGGAACGCCAACCTGATGGCACTGCATTTGTTGCAACAGAATTAACTAGAACTGAACTATTTTGTACTGTGTCGCTGGCTGCAAAACCCTGTGCTAGGGCAAGATGTCTATTAAAGCCAATCTGATTGCGACCTGATTCAGTACTGATTCTTGCGAATGGAACAGTATATTCACCGAAATTTGATTGATACTCTTCGCAATCTAGATAGCTATTGATTTCAGCTTCATAACCATGAGTTGCGAGGCGAACGATGTGCACGCTCAACTCAGCCTGTGAAAGTGGTGGGCGGCCCAGGAGGTGCTTGAAGTTTAATTCTACAAAGCGATAAGGGGCATTGGTTTCAAAGAACCTGCGTTGATATTCGGATGAAAGTGCAATTGCCCTAACAAATTCACGAGTGCTCAAATAACCTTCGGTGAACTTGCTTTCAGTTGTTATTAATCTTTCACTTTCCATCATGTGGGGGTTCCCCAGCACTTGGCGATAGGTTGCTCTTATGAGAGCATTGATTTGATCATTTGAATCACCAGTGCAGCGTTCAAATTTTTCCTGTTCCCGTTGACCTAAGCCAAATCCCACATAAAGATCGCCACGTAAGGGAGTTGAATCTCCTCCATCGCTGCTGGCTCGGCTAACGGGTTTGAAGCTTGTACTACCAGTTGGCCTACCTGCATAACCACCAGATTCAATATAGTTTGACTGGTATACCTGTGATGGGAACTTAATTGTGTTGCCTATAGATTTAACCAAGCTGTACATCAGCTGACTTCTTGTTCCAATTGCAGTATCGCTGCCAGCAAAATTCTGTTCAAGTGCGGCGATACGGTTGAAGGCTGATTGCGGCTGACCTGGTTTTGAGTTCCACGATCTGGCATAAGGAACAGTGTCTGTTCCAAAAACTGTGTTGTATTCCTCGGAGTCAATCAAGCTATCAATGTCGGCGTTAAATCCATCTGCAGCCACTCTTGCTACATGTTCAGTTATTTCTGCTTCGTTTTGTGGTGCCCTGCCAAGAATGTGTTTGAAGCTGAGTTCAACTGATCGATGGGGCCCAACAGCATCAAAGTAGCGGCTACGATAAAATGCTGATTTGGCTAGTTCACGCACAAAATCGCGCACTTCAATCTCACCATTTCTTAGTCGTGATTCAGCGCTTCCAAGCTTTTCGCTTTCCATTGGCTGAACATTGCCAAATACTTGCCGGTAGGCAGCGGTTATAACAATCGCTAGCTGATCCTCATCACTTGGATGAAATTTATCGCTGCTTGTTTGTATCCCTTTGCGGAAATCGCTGTTTGTTGTGGCGGCGCCTTTTGATGGTGTGCGCTTTCTTGAGAAAGAGATTGGCCCATCGATAAGGGCGGTTGCCCCAAATAATAAAGACCGTGATTGATTGTTTGTCATTTTGGGAAACCTCGTTTGATAGGTGGATTGTGTTATGTAGTAAATATATTTATTTGTTTTGCGCGTCAGCTCACATTGGGGTGATGCTGGAGATTACACCACCTTCTTTGTGGATCCTTTTGTATTCTTGTGAAAGCTTTTCGTAAGGCACGAAATATACCCTATTTGATTTTATATAACGTGATATAGGGCGAATGTTATTTGCCCTATACCCAGTTACATTAATTCGATACATCCGCCCAACAGCGCCTGCTCCAAGCCTTGTTGCTGCATCCTGCAGATTTGTAGCCGGGCGGAAGCTCCATCCTTGCGTTTCAGCAGAGGAAGGTGCAATTACTGCTAACGGGCGGTTTTGGTAAACAGCTCCCCCTAGCCTTGAACTAATTCCGGCAAGATCTCCTTTAAGGCTGCTGCTGCTATTACCCCTTAGCAACTGGAAGCTCCAGCCAAATTCCTGCATCGTGCTGCAGCTTTCTGTTTTCCAGCCGCGTTGGTATGGAACGGTGTATTCACCAAAGGTGTTTTGGTATTCATCTGAATCAAGGAAGCTATCTATGTCTGCCCCGTAGCCAAGGGTATCCAGGCGTTCGGCATGAACACGCATCTCTTGAAAGCTGGCTGGTGCTCTGCCTAGCAAATGGCGGAAAGCTAATTCGATATATCTGTACCTAGAGCAGGCATCAAAGAAGCGACTTTGGTACAACTCGCTCTTGGCAATCCGGCGGATGAATTCCCGAACGCTTATTTCTCCTAGTTTGAATTGTGATTCGGCCACCAGTTGGCGCTCACTATCCATCACATAGGCGTTGCCCATCACCTGCCTGTATACGGCATTAATCACTTCTACTTTGCTTGCATCTGGATCCCCAGCAAAATTTTCGTAGGGGGAATCGCTATCAAAGCGCTCTACTCCTAAGCGCGAGGCAGGACCGAAGGGCATCGATGAGTAAAACAACTGGTCTCCACCATCATCTGATGAGAAGCCCTTTTATGGAGATCAACTTTATATAGCTCAACTTTTGCCGTCGTAATCCTTGAGATGCTGCTCCAGGCTTGCACGCGTGGTGCTTCTCGTAAGGGGATTCCAGCAATCTAGTTCTTTATATGGGCGGCGTAGCAATTCAGAGGCGATATTTTCTAAGCCGGTTGCAAACGAAAAATCCGCGCCCTCAATGCTTTCAGCGCCATCAAGAGCCGCATCGCTGAGATCGGCACCACGGAAATCTGCCTGATTCAGTTGGCTTCCTGTAAAACTTGCCCCCCTACACATAGCCCCTTGCATTTGGGCGCAACGAAGATCTGCGGAAATCAGCCGAACTCCATCGAGAATTGCACCGCTCAGATTGGCGCCGCTTAGGTATGTGCCCATGCAGGAGGCACCTCTAAGATCCATTTCCCGTAGATCAGCTCCGGAAAGGAACACAGCATTTAATTTTGCACCAGGGCCAATAGCACCAGATTTTTGATAATTAAAACCGGTGGGCCAGATTGTTTTTGAATCGTATCTGGCAAGTTTTAGATCTGAATCATCCAGATTGCAGCCGCTTAAATCCGCACCTTGCAGATTGGCTCTGCAAAGCCTAGCTTTTTGAAGATTAGGTATCTTGATTATTTTGCCACTCCAATTTGCACCCCTTGCGTCGATAACCCCGAGGATTGAATTGTTTGGTTCTGTTAGCTCCGGTGGCGACCAGCTTTCAAGGCTCATCAAATTCGAGATTTCTTTTAGTTAGTGCGCAGCATAGAGAAACCAACAAGTACAAGCACCCTTAAGATTTCAAATCCGCCAATTGCAAATAAGCCAAGCCATACTTTGAGAGCCCATGCTGGTGGCTTGGCTGGTAGCCATTTCGCCGCAGGAGCCGGCTCATAAGATTTCAACTCACCGCTCGGTGTTCTTTGTTGCATCGTGTCGCGCCAATCGGAGCCATAGCGCGGGAATTGCTGATATATAGGCATTTCACCTGTGGCCCGGCCGGCAAGGCTTCTTGAGCGCTGCTCTGGAACTTGATCTAGGCCGAAGGCATTTATGTACTCCTCACTATCAAGTAGTTGATTTACAAAACCCTCAAGACCTTCTTTTGCAATTACTATCGACCAGGTTCTTCTTTCGGCGTCGTTATAAACAGGCCTGCCTAACACCCTGCCAACAATTTGATCTACCATTCGATAGTTTGAATTGCATTGGTAATAGCCTTCCTTGAAACGTCTTGAAAGAAGTAATCCTCGAATAAATTCCCTTACCGGTATCATCCCATTGCGCAATTGCGATTCTAGATGCTGAATGCGATCGCAACTCATCGCGTGAAAAAATATCTGCTTGTAGGCTTTTTCAATTATTAAATCAACTCCACTGCCCGCTGAGTGAGCGCTAGAGGGCCCCTCTAGGAAATTCTGTTCCGCAAGGGTTCCGCCACCGGGGGGATATACCCGTGAATTTTGGCTTGAGAGGGGATAAGCGAGCAGCGGTAGCGACATGGGCATGTTGCCGTGACATAAAAAGCTGTGGAGGCATTATTTCGCAGATTTGCTGAATTAATTCAAATGCCTAGCAGCTCTTCATCAATGTTATTAAACGGCTAATTGCTGCCATCTCCACCTCCGTAAACTTTGTTTATTTGTTCCCGGTTTAATGCAGGTGATGCGCAGAGCCAGCCATGCCTTTCTCTGTAGAAAGCCCATCTCACTTCCTTGCAAAGCCCGGGGCACACATCAATAATTTCGGTAGCTATGTTTTCTTCAATTCCAAGTTTTATGAGCAGGGCGATGGCTTGATCCGGATTGGCAAGATTTATACCTCTTATCGCTGCCCCCACTACCCAAGTGAGGTTTGATTCTTCAATTTCAGCTGTGTCATTATCGCAGGCAAGAATAATATTTGCTGATGGCAGCACTTCGGCAGATTCTCCCCATAGATTTAGATCGTCAAGGCGGAAATTAATCCTTAAAATAGCTCCGCCTCTACTGATTTTGATCTCCTGGTTTGATCTGCAGGATTGAATCATTGCAGCAATTTGATCGAGCGCTGATGGGCCCATAGCTCCCTAGCTTTTTGAGACACAAAGAGCCTATTCCAGCTTTCAGCTACTGGCGCTTGTGGGCATGTTTGTTACTATCTGCGCAAACTCACTTTTGCTAGATATGGCCTCTTCCCAGCTCTTGCAACGGCTTTTAAATCAGCTCCACGCTTTATCAGAGGTGAATGAAACCCTTACGGTGCGTTTGCTGGAGTTGGAGGAACGTGTAGAGCTAATGAATCAGAAAATCGCGCCAGCTCCACTTGAGATGCATGAAGGAGACAGGATTTTGCTTGCTGCTTCGGATTTAAGGATTGAGCGCATTAACGGATTACTTGATCCCATTCAGCTTCCCCGAGAGACTGCGCAAGAGCCTATTCCAGAAGCCCCCCTTGAGCTAATTGCAGATTTGAATTATGAAGAAGAACAGGAGCAACTTTTTATGGATGAGGCTGCTTAGTTTCCCCCCAGATTGTTTTGCCATTCGATAGGTGGGGGTGGAACCTCAAGCATGTGGCGCTTAAATTGGAACGGACCAGCTAGTGAACCCCAGCTCAATTGATTAGTATCAACGTTATAGCCCCGATCTAGGGTGCTCATTCCCTCTTTATTGATAACAAAATAACTATCAAGGTAAGTGCAAATACCATTGCGTGTAACTATGCATTTGCAGCCCGGTTCAATCAATCCCTCGTACCCCACATTTTGAGGCGTAACATTATATGTACAGCCTTCTAGTGTAATAAGGTTTGGCTCTGTGATTTTAAGTAGTTTCTCAATGCTGCTTGCAGCACCAATGAACGCTTGCTCATCTTTAATTGCTTTATTTATAATTTGAATTGCGCCAGCTCTCACCACCACCTGCAAAACCCTGATTCGGTAGGGTTCAGTTGGGGCAACCGTGTAGGCCTGTTCTAGTAAAAACGAACCTGGTTCTAGGTGGGGGAGTGCCCTTATCCGCACTTGGATGTGGGCATAGATTGGTGGGTTATCAAAGGCCTGCTCACGATTGCAGAAATCACCGCAAAGCAGCTGGCAGAGTTGAAATGCATGGTCCATGGCTGCAAACTTAGGATGATGTTTCGATTTTTGGCAGCAACTTTAATGAATGGCTTTCCCCCGCAGCGCCTTTTGCTGGGTTTGCTGCCTTTGCTGGCACTCCTTCAAGGCTGCAAAATGCCGCTTTTGCAGGAGTATCTTGGTGAGCGATCTAAGTCCATAGGTTTTGGATCAACCATTCGTGTATTAGTAGAAACGAGAGAAGGAGCTGATCCACTCGCTCTAAAGCAGCAAAAATCTACGATCAACGCGGAAATTCGTGAGTTTGAGCGTTTCAATCCTGATGTGAAGATACAGGCTAGGTTTATTCCCATTGTTGATTTAGAAAGAGAGATTAAGTTTCAACACACTCGCGGCTTGGGCCCTGATTTAATACTTTTAACTAATAATAATGCCCTGCCATTTTTACGCAAGAATTTCATTAAACCCGTCTCGCTTAATCGATTTGAAATCCTTTCTATACGTAAAAGCTTGCTGCCCTTATTTAAGCATAAAGGTAAATTAATTGGAATCCCGGTATTTATTTATCCGCAACTTGCTTGCTATAACCGTTTGCGTTTAAAGAAACCTCCTGAAAATCTTGATGAACTTATAAAGCTGAGCCAGAACGGCTATTCATTTGGAATTAGTAAGAATTTTGATCAATTGCTATGGCTTTATTCCGGCCTGGGTGATGCTTTGTTTGAGCCAAAGATTCTGCCTTCTAGCCTTTCATTTCTGCGCTGGTTAAAGCTCGCAAATCTTCAGCCAACAATCAGTTTTGAATCTGATCCGCTCCTGTTGAGAAGCGGTTTGATCTCCGGTGAATTTAGTTGGATTACTTGCAATGGAGCCTGGCTGCCTGGTTTGCAAAGTAGTATGGGTGATAAGTTGGGCACTGTGATGCTTCCCAATATGCCAACAGGAAACGCAAGGCCGTTTTTAAGTGCGCGCACTTGGCTGTTTGGCTCGCAATCAAGTGGGCGGCAGCATGAATTAGCCAAGAAATTTGTACTTTTTTCAGTTAATATTGTTCAGCAACGAAATATGGCATTGAAATTAGGCACAGCGGCACCTGTGAATCCTGGCATTAGTTTACCACTTAAGACGAATAATACCTTGCAACTTGTTAATCTTGCTGCGGAGCGGGGTAAGTTGCTAAGTTTGGATCAGATTGATTGGCTCTATAAAACAGATCCCGTTTTAAGGCCCGATTTAAATCGTGTTATTAGTGGTGAGCAGAGCCCTGAAGCAATTGCACCCCGATTGAATCAACTTTTGAAATATGGAGCCAAAAAATGAATAATTTATCTGATATTTTTAACGATCTTTTCTCCGACGCTTTTCGAGTCTCTGTTCTTATTCAGATTGTTACTTTAGGACTTGCGCTCATATTCTGGGTTGTGCTAAGTAAATTGCTTAACCTAGAGGCTCGCCCTTGGCTATTTGAGAGACGTTATAAGTATATATCGGCTTTTAAGGAATTAGCAAATGAGTTGCTCTTGCTTTTTGTATTGAGAATCTTTTCGCTTGCGCTTGATAGTATTTCTGGTGTGGCTGGATTGGCATTTTTTATTACTGGTTTTTATGGCTTGTTTTTGTTTTCGAGATTTTTAATTATTTTGCTTAAATTTCACGCACCTATAGCGGTTGTAAGTAAATTTGATCTAAGTGTGCTGCGGCCTGCTTATGTGATTGTTGGCTTTTTAAGTGTTCTTTCTCAAATATCTGATTTACCATCTTTACTCGCTTCTCCTGTGGCCATGGTATTTGGCGATAATTTTAGTTTTAATGATGTTCTTTTACTTTTATTTGGTAGTTACTTTCTCGCTACCGGCACCGCTCTTCCGGCTTGGGGCTTAACTTGGCTAGCTGCAAAATTATTCCAATTATCAAAACCGGCAATAAGGGCTACTGAGTTGATTATGCGCTACCTAATTGTAGCGATTGGCTTCATTTCCATACTTGCAATCGTTGGTGTTAATTACACGTTTCTTGCCGCAATTGGCGGCGGATTATCGGTTGGTTTGGGTTTCGGCCTTAAGGAGGTTTTTAGTAATTTTATTAGCGGCTTATGGCTGCTAATTGAAGGTGCTGTGCGGCCCGGTGATGTGTTGCTTCTAGAAACCGGTAACGGAGAGGATCCTTGCGAAGTGCTTGAGCTTGGCATGCGTGCCACCACCCTTTGGCGCGATCGCGACAACGTGGAGTTGGTAGTACCAAACCAACTGTTTTTTACGCAGCAAATGGTTACTTATAGCGGTGTGCGAGATCGATACAGGCGCGGGCAGGTGCTCATAGGTGCTGCCTATCGCCATCCTCCAGAGCAGGTGATTGCAATTCTCGAAGCGGTTGCAGCTACGGTTCCGCGGGTACTAGCAAAACCGGCGCCTAAGGGTTTGCTTTTGCGCTACGACGATTCTGCAATTACCTACGCAATTCGTTATTGGATTGAAGATCCAATGAATGGCATCTCTGTTGCCAGTGCAGTGGGAATCGCCGTATGGAACGCCTTTTCCCGAGAGGGAATTGAGATTCCATACCCTCAAAGAGTGCTGCATATGGATGCAGCTATTCCTAATGCCAGGACCCAGATTTGAACTGGGGACACGGCGATTTTCAGTCGCCTGCTCTACCAACTGAGCTATCCCGGCTTGCCCGCAGGCAAGGAGCAATCTTAACCCACCTGCCCCTTGTTCTTCGCTGCAGGTGTGCGTGCGAGGCAGGCAATTCCAAGGAGACCGTGGCCAGCTTGCTCTAACGCCTCCATTGCAGCCAAGGCCGTGGCCCCTGTCGTAAGGATGTCGTCTACCAGGAGCAGTGGTTGCAATTTCTCTTTTGCTGGTTCTACGCAGCGAAACACCCCTTGCAAATTGCTTAAGCGTTGCTTCCGGTTTAGGTGGTGTTGGCCAAGGCAGGCCCTATTTCTGGCTAGTGCTTTCACCAGTTGGTGGCCACCTTCTTGGGCGATCACTTCAGCAATCTCCCAGGGCATTGAAAAGCCCCCCGCCCGTCTTTCTGGTATTGCTGTAATTAGTAGCGGTACGCCCAAATCTGGGATCAACTGCAGCAGCATTCTTGCAAGAGCTTTCACCAGCTGGTGATTGCGTTGTTTGCGCAATTGCAACAACTGTTGCCGTAAGCCCCCTTCATAACTTCCTAGGGCCCACCAGGGCAACGGGCATTGCCCGTAGCTGCCTTCTACCTCAAGGGCAAGGCTGCGGCGGCAGCTAATGCAAAGCTTGCGCTCGTTATTGCTTTTTTTGCAACGGGGGCAGCAAGGATTTATCAGCAGTTGATCAAGCCAAGGGGGCAGCAAAAAAGCCATAGCTTGGAGGCGTTAACACTGATCATTCCCCCTTATTTCAGCCTTGTGGCATTGCCCTTAACATCGCCACCAAGGTGCGATGGGCATCTTCGCTATCGCTGAGGGGATGATCAAAGCCAATTTTGATTTCAGCCCCATCCACCTCTAGAAACATTTGCTCTGTTTCAATCCTCAGCATGCGCGCCGCAACAGGCGCAGCTAATCCGCCGTAATGGCGCGAAAAGGCCAGCACTGCCTCGCCGTGGTCGTTGTTCATATGTTTACAGATGCGCTCGCTTACAGCGGGGGTGAGGGGATCAGCTGCCATGGCGTGTTTTTAGAGATTGTTTAATTAATTAGCCGGCCCCTGCAAAGCGCTGCCAAAGCACAAGGCCAAGGCGTACGCCGCTAAAACTCACATAACCGGCGAGCACAACAAACAGTCCGATTGAGAGGATTGTGCTCAGGCGGTTATTCATGGCCATAAAACCGGCTGTTCCTTTTAGTTTGATGCCTAGCGGGCAAGTTTGACGCTTTGCAGGGCAAGAAAAGCCATTGCAGTAGCTGCAGACGCCTTAGGCAGATTTAGCACTGGTATGCCAAGAGCTAGTTGCCTTAAGTTGCGCCACTGGGGGTTGCAGGCTCCACCGCCCACTGTGAGCACCCGCTTTATGGGGTTTGCCCCCAGTTCTTGCAGTCGCTGCCAGCCCTGGTGCTCCAGTTTGCTGAGCCCCTCCAGCATCCCCTGCAGAAATAAAGCATCACTGATGGGTCTGGGCTCAAGTATTGGTTGCAGATTCGGGTTTTCGATGGGGAAACGCTCTCCCGGGGCAGGCAAAGGCAGGTAATGCAAACCGCTAGGTCTGGTGGGATCAATCTGCCGGCTTAGTTCTTTGAGTTGTTGATCATTAAAAAATTGCCTCAATACCCCAGCGCCCGCGTTTGATGCACCTCCCACTAACCAGCGGCCATTTATGCGGTGATTACTAATGCCAGCCCCATGCAACGCTGTGGAATTGAATTGTTTCAGCACCAAGGTGGTGCCAAGAACGCAAATTCCATCGTTCGTTTTGGGGTTTGCCGCCAGCACCATTGCATTGGCATCGGTGCTACCGCTCACCACCAGACAGGTTTTTGGTATGCCAAGTGCTGCACTAGCAGCGGAACTGATAAGGCCAAGGGTTTGGCCGCTGGCAACAATTTGGGGTAACGCTTCAGCCCAGGGGGCAACCCCCAGCTGCCCAGCCCATTGATTTCTAAGCAGATCCCAACCCAGGCGCAGATTGTTACCTTCCTCACCCCAGCGCCAATCCCCCAGCAGCCAACCCATCAGCCAATCGGCTTGATGGCGTAGCAATGGCACAGGTTTACCTATTTGCCATTCCAATTGCTGCAGTAATTGCAGAGCTCTAGCAAGGCTGCCACTGGAGCTAGCTGCGGCATTGCTACTAGGCACTAAAGCTTTGATCGCTTCGCTTTGTTCGCCGCAAGCGCAGCTGTACGGGAGTGCTGGTGCCAACGGAACCCCCAGCTTGTTGCAAGCCAGCAAAGTGCCAGAAGTGCCATCGATAGCGATAGCTGCTACCTGTTGGCGCAACACAGTTGATAGTTGCTTTACTAATTGCGCTACCCCAAGCTGCCAACCATTGGCATCAGAAAAAGGAAGTGGATATGAACTACTTTTAGTTTCTAATAAGTTTCCTGCGGCATTCACCACCGCCACCCTTAAGCCACTAGTGCCCAGATCGATACCTAGGCCTAAAAACTCCACTCAGGGGCGCAAACTGGCGGCGATCGCATCAACATTTTCCCAGGGCAGATCAAGGTCTGTGCGGCCAAAGTGGCCGTAGGCAGCAACGTTTTGATAAAAACGTCCGCCCCTTTCCTTGGGTAAACCGCGCAGGTTGAAGATTTCAATGATGGCGCCAGGCCTGAGGTCAAATTTTTCTTGTACAAGTTCAGTGAGGGCTTCATTGCTAATGCTGCTTGTATTGAAACTTTCCACCAAGATGCTCACGGGTTTTGCAACACCAATTGCATAGCTGAGTTGCACCTCCACCTTGCGGGCAAGGCCTGCAGCCACAAGAGCTTTTGCTACATAACGGGCCGCATAGGCAGCAGAGCGATCCACCTTGGTGGGGTCTTTGCCTGAAAAGGCCCCACCACCATGGCGGGCGTAACCGCCATAGGTATCAACAATAATTTTGCGCCCGGTAAGGCCCGCATCACCTTGGGGCCCACCTACTACGAATTTTCCGGTGGGATTTACAAGGAAACGAGTGCTATTGCGATCAGGCTTTAGAGCTAAATCAGCGGTGGCTGGTTCCACCACATGCTGCCAAAGATCGGCAGAGATCCGTTCCCGCAAACCTTTGTCGTCGCTGATGCCGTCTATTTCAGCGATGTGTTGAGTAGAGATGAGGATTGTGTCGATCGCCACTGGCTTTTCGTTTTCATACACAACACTCACCTGGGTTTTGCCATCAGGCAGCAGGTAGTGGAGTGAACCGTTGTGGCGTACCTCAGCTAGACGTCGCGCTAAGCGATGGGCCAGGCTTATCGGTAGCGGCATCAACTCAGGGGTTTCATCACAGGCATAACCAAACATGATGCCTTGGTCGCCGGCGCCAACTTTGTCTAGGGGATCACCATCGTGATCATCTGCTTCATCTACCCCTTGAGCAATATCAGGTGATTGCTGATCAAGGGCCACCAACACCGCACAACTATGGGCATCAAAGCCACCAGCGCGGGCACCGTTGTAACCAATTTGTTCAATTACACCGCGAACAAGTCGATTGAAATCAACTATTGCGGTTGTTGTTACTTCTCCTGTAATTATGCAAAGCCCAGTATTAACAACAGTTTCACAGGCCACTCGGCTGGCAGGATCTTGAGCTAGTAGTGCATCAAGCACTGCATCGCTCACTTGATCGCAGATTTTGTCTGGATGCCCTTCAGTAACGGATTCTGAGGTGAATACGTAGCGACCCATGGGCAAAAAATTTCTAGCGGTAGGCAGGCTACAGCGGGGCCAGTTGATCCCAGTGCTGCAAGTAACCATGGCTGCCTGAAAGCTGAAGTGGCTGCTTCCAACCGCCGTTGTAGGCAAGATTCCAGCCCAAACCTGCAGCAGCAGCCATGGTTAGATCTGCTTGAGCATCTCCCACCATGCCGCAATATTGAGGCTCAAACCCCAACTCATTGCAGAGAGTTAGGGCTGCCGCCGGACTTGGCTTTGAGGGATTTCGTTCAGCCCCATAAACAGCACTGAAAAATTGGCGCAGCTCGTAATGCTGCAAAAAAGTTTCCAAGCTTGGGCCAAGATCACTACTTAAAATTGCAAGGGTGATCCCCTTTTGCTGCAGGCGCTGCAGCAGCGCAACTAGGCCAGGTAGAGGTGGGGTGAGTTGGGCTTTGCGATCAGCAAGAGCAAAATCTGCTCGGCTGAAAGCTATTTCTGCCCATTCCTGGGCAGCGCACCAATCCACCCCGTTCATAGCCAGCACCGTGGCGGTGGAAATCAAGTTGCTATTGCGGCTAGCAACTGCGGTGGCACCAGCAGGATTAATGCCATTTTTGCTCAAGCCATAGGCAGCAAGAAGCGGGGGGAACAGCTCAGGCTTGGCACTGATGTCAATACAAAAAGAGGCCCTGGCATTTGCCAGAGCCTCGAGGTAATTCTCACTGTTGCAAAGGGTGCCATCTTTATCAAATAGCACTGCTTTAGTTGAATTAAGCGGCAGAGATTTGTTAATCAAGCTCAGCGGATTCTAATTCTGTATCGGTATCTGCATCGGCATCGGGTTCATCGGCTTGCTCAAGCAGCATCTGTTTGTAACGAGCAGCCATTTCTTCAGCGTTATCAAATACCTTTTGTGGGTCGGTAAGCATATCGCCGGGTTCAGGTTCAAGGGCCTTGGTGGATAGTGAAATGCGACCCCGCTCCGCATCTAGATCAATGATCATTACCTTCATTTGATCGTTCACATTCAGCACCGTATGTGGTGTTTCGATGTGTTCGTGGCTGATTTCTGAAATGTGCAAGAGGCCACTCACGCCACCAATATCAATGAAGGCGCCGTAGGGCTTAATTCCCCTTACGGTGCCTAACACCACTTCACCCACCTCGAGGCGATTCATCTTGCGTTCCACAAGGGCGCGGCGATGGCTCAATACCAGCCGGTTACGTTCTTCATCCACCTCAAGAAATTTGAGGGGAAGGAAATCTGCAACGAGATCTTCTTTTGGTTTACGGGTGCTGATGTGGCTGCCTGGGATAAAGCCCCGCAAGCCCTCAACTCTCACCAGAGCGCCACCACGGTTGGTGGCAAAAACTTCGCTATAAATTGTGGCGTCTTCTTTTTGTAGTTGCCCAACACGCTCCCAAGCCCGTTGATATTCAATGCGGCGAATTGAAAGGGATAACTGACCATCTTCATTCTCATCGGTAAGAATAAAGAATTCGCGAACCTCCCCAGGTTCAAGCACCTCTTCAAGGGTTTCAACCCGGTTGATAGATACTTCTTGCAGGGGCATAAACGCTGCTGTTTTTGCGCCGATATCAATCAGAGCGCCCTTCGGCTCAAGATTAAATACAGTGCCATTTACAACATCGCCGGGTTTGAAGTGATAATCGTATTTACTTAGTAACGCTGTAAATTCTTCAAGAGTAAAACCCACATCATCGCCACTGCGGCTGGCAACTCGAATGCCATCTTCAGCGCTTGGCACTTCTTCTGGGATGTCATCGGCCAGATCATTGGCCATGGCATCAAGGCTTTGCTCTAAATCGAGCATGGAATCAGCAGCCAGCGCTTCAGTGCTTGATGGAGTTGTTGTCATGGATGGAACAGGCGGCCTGCCTCAGGCAGGGGGAAGGGAACCGTTTAGAGCTCCGCCAAAGCAAAACGGTAATCTCTAACCCTATCAGCCGATCTCCGCCAATTGACGTTTAACTTGATTGCGTTGTTTAAGTTTTTCGAGAGTGCCGATAAAATCTGCAACACTACGAAACTTTCCATACACTGAAGCAAAGCGCACATAAGCCACTTCACTTAGATCACCCAGCTGATCAAGAACCAAATCGCCTAATTCTTGGCTGTTAATTTCGCGTTGGTTTCGCTGTTGCAACAATATTTCCAGATCATCGATTACCACTTCCAATCGCCCAGTATCAAGACCTGTTTTTTCGCAAGCCCTCACCAAGCCGGTTAAAAGTTTGATACGACTAAAAATTTCACGATTGCCATTTCGTTTAATAACTGTGATTGGCACAGTTTCCACTCTTTCGTAGGTGGTAAACCGGAATTCACAATTGAGGCATTCGCGCCTGCGCCGTACGGTTTTACCTAAATCTGCGGCCCTTGATTCGAGCACCCTGCTATCACTGTGTTGGCAGGCGGGGCACTGCAAAATTAAACAATCAATTAATTAACTCTTTAATTGTAGACATTAATACCAATATTGAAAAGCCCCCCCTTGCATTTGCAAGGGGGGGCTTTGTCTTAAGCCGGGTTAATAAAAATCCTTACTTGCCAATTTTAGGTGGATCTCGCAGAGCAACTGCAAAAAACAGAGTGCCGATTGCGAATGCAAGGATCAAAATGTAGGCGAAACTTTCCATCGCTAGGGTTCTCCTAAGGGTTATTTGACGGGGCTACCAGTCGGGGGCACATAGCCCTCGGGCAGGCGGCGGGTGGACTTGTCGCCCAGTTTTGCAAATAAACCGAATTCAACTTGTTCGCCGAGATCTGGATCAATGCCGGCAAACACATCGCGGTAAAGGGTGCGAGCCCCATGCCAGATGTGTCCAAAGAAGAAGAGCAACGCAAAAGTGGCATGTCCGAAGGTGAACCAACCGCGGGGGGAGCTGCGGAAAGTGCCATCGGATTGATATTTTTCACGATCAAACTCAAAGGCTTCACCCAATTGAGCTTTGCGAGCTAAACGCTTCACGTCGGCTGGGTCTGTGAAGGTTTTGCCATCAAATTCACCGCCGTAAACGGTTGCAGTTACTCCAGTTTGCTCGAAGGAATACTTTGCTTCTGCTCTTCGGAAGGGGATATCTGCGCGCACGATGCGGTCTTTATCCTCGAGAACAACTGGGAAGTTTTCAAAGAAGTTTGGCAAGCGCCGCACCTGCAGATCTCTGCCGTCTTTATCGGTGAAGCTGATGTGACCAATCCATCCGGTAGGTAGCCCATCGCCATTAACCATTGGCCCAACTCTGAACAAACCTCCCTTGGCTGGGCTGTTGCCCACGTAATCAAAGAAGGCAAGCTTTTCAGGGATGTTGCCGTAGGCCTCGCTAGGGCTGGCGCCTTGGGCGATTGCACCCTGGGCGCGTTTGGCTATTTCTTGTTTGAAATAACCCTGATCCCACTGATAACGGGTGGGGCCGAATAGTTCAATTGGAGTGGTGGCACTGCCGTACCACATCGTGCCCGCCACAATAAATGCGGCAAAGAAAACAGCTGCAATGGCACTAGCCAGCACTGTTTCGATGTTTCCCATCCGCAGCGCTTTGTAAAGCCGTTCCGGAGGGCGAGTTGTGATGTGGAAAATTCCAGCAATTATGCCAACGATGCCAGCTGCAATGTGGTGAGCCACAACGCCGCCTGGATTGAAGGGGTTAAAGCCTTCAGGCCCCCAGGAAGGCTGCACTTTTTCAAGGTGGCCGCTGATGCCATAGGGATCACTCACCCACATCCCCGGGCCGAACACCCCGGTGAGATGGAAAGCACCAAAACCGAAACAGGCAAGGCCAGCAAGCAGCAAATGGATTCCAAAAATCTTGGGCAGATCGAGGGCGGGTTCACCGGTGCGGGGATCTTGCCAAATCTCTAAATCCCAGAAAGTCCAGTGCCAGATGGCGGCTAGAAAAAGCAAGCCACTAAAAACAATGTGGGCGGCAGCCACCCCTTCGAAGCTCCAAAAACCTGGATCAACCCCGGTTTCACCGGTGATGCTCCAGCCTCCCCAGCTGCCAGTAACGCCTAATCGAGCCATAAAGGGCATAACAAACATGCCCTGCCGCCACATGGGGTTGAGAACGGCATCAGAAGAATCAAAGATGGCCAACTCATATAGAGCCATCGAGCCGGCCCAGCCGGCCACCAGGGCGGTGTGCATTAGGTGCACCGCCAAAAGGCGGCCTGGGTCGTTGATGACGACCGTGTGCACCCTGTACCAGGGCAATCCCATTTGATTTGGTGGGGGTAAACGAGATCAGAAGCTCCGCATTAACTGCGAAGATTTTGTGATCGTAAGGGTTTAAATCCAAACCCAGGCTTGCTGTTTCAAAGGGAAACAACTCCTGTGGCCGGCGGAGCTCTCTTTCTTTCAGGATCGCGTCACAAATCGCAATAAGTTTCAGGGCAGAATGCCTTCAGTTGTGGATTAGCGAATGCCGGTGGTGCGTTTTGTGAGGGAAGCCTGCGATGTGGTTTGCCCGGTGGGTACAAACCTGCGCGAATTGGCTTTGGCGGAGGGCTTACAGCTTTATGGCTTAAAAGGGCAGCTTGGTAATTGCGGCGGTTGCGGCCAATGCAGCACCTGTTTCATCGAGGTGGTTGCTGAACGCGACGGGGCAGCTCTGAGCGAGCGCACAGCCGTGGAAGATCAGAAATTACGGCGACGTCCCCCCAGCTGGCGCTTGGCCTGCCAAGTTTTGGTACTCGATTCAGTAGCTGTTTTAACCAGGCCCCAAGTGGGCAGAGATTCCCTTGCTAAGCAGCTTGAAAAGGCCTGCTTAGAGCCATTGCCTGTTGCTGAATTGAGCGACGAGCTGTGAACTCCTGGTGATAGGGCCGCTCTGGCGGTGATACCCTCCCGAGACACCTTTTGGCGGTTATGCAAACCAACGATCTCGGCTTTGTGGCCAGTCTTTTATTTGTATTTGTTCCAGCTGTATTTTTGATTGTTCTTTTTATCCAAACTAATAGCCGCAAAAATTAACTAGACGCGTAGGGGCTTTCTAGGCCCATGGCTTCAGGATTTTTCGGGTTCCCTCACCAGCAGCACAGGAGCTGGTGCATGCACCCGCACGTAGTCGCTGACCGATCCCCCCAATAGTCTGTCGAGGTCTACCAAGCCTTTTGCCACTAGGGGGCGGCGATCTTGGGAGGCGATAACAACTAGATCTGCTTTTATTTCCACGGCAGCAGCGCATAAACCTCTACCGATATCACCGGTTTTGTGCAAAGCATTCAGTTCAATTCCAAAGCTGCGGGCCCGTTGTTTTGCCTGATCTAAAAGGATATTTACTGGTTTGGCACCGGCACGGGTTGGGGCCAAATCATGGTGACCAATGTGCACCCCGGTGAGGCTGCTGCCAGGGATATCGCGGGCTAATTCACAGGCAAGTTTGAGGGCGTCGTCGCCAACACCGGTGCCATCAATGCCAACCATTAGCCGGTTGATGTGGCGTATGTAGAGGTCGTCGCGCACCAGAAGCATGGGGCGGGTGGAAAGCTGGAAAACGTATTGACTTGAGCTATTGGCAAGGATTGATTGCAAACGGCCAAGGCCGCGGGAACCCATCAGGATCAAATCGGCATCTAGCTCATCCGCCACCGTAAGCACTGTTTGCTTGGTGTCGCCTTGGCGCAAAATTGTATTTACTTCGGTGGGTTCTAAACCGAGGCGAGAAACCGCATCAGAGAGTAGCAAGGCGCCTTTTTGCCAGTAACCATTTAGATCTTCACCGGCTTGATTCGGTACTACATGCAAAAGATTGAGGCGCGCTTTTGAAAAGCAGGGGATATCTCGCAACATGCGAACCATTTCCCCCACATGGCCCTTGCCGGAATCGGCGATCAAGAGATTGCGGAACATGGCAAGCAATAAAGCTGATAAAAGCCTATGGCCCAGATCGCACCATCTGATATGATAGTACTTATGTATTGAATTGCCGGCTTTGGCTGATTCGGTTTTGGGTAATTCGGCTTTGGGCGATTTGGTTTCGAATGATCAAAATTTGGCTTTAAGAAGGCGTTGGTGGTGGACCTGGGCCCAGGTGGAAGGCCTTGGTATGCAGCGTTTACAACTCATAGAACGAAATTTTGTTGATCTTGCTGTTGCTTGGCGGGCCCCAGCTGCGGCCCTCATGGCCCTGCCTGGGATTGGCCCAGAGCTGGTGGCTTCAAGGGATCAATTAGCCACGCGGCTTGGAATTAATGGGGTGCCACTGGAATGCCCGGCGCGGCTGTTGCTGCCAACAGATCCAGCTTTGCCCCCCTCGCTCAGCTGCCTGCAGCGGCCCCCTTTGGAATTGCATTGGCGGGGCCGAGGCAGCCTTTGGGGGCACTTGCGCCGGCGGCGTGCCGTAGCCGTTATTGGTACGAGGCACCCTTCACCCCATGGTTTGGAATGGGCAAAAAAATTAGGGATTGCACTGGCTCAAGCGGGTTGGCCAGTGCTCAGCGGCCTGGCGGAAGGCATTGATGGAGCTGTCCATCAGGGTTGCCTTGCGGCGGAGGGGGTGCCGGTGGGGGTGCTAGCAACAAGCCTGGATCGGGTGTACCCAAGGCATCACTCACAGCTGCAGCAAGAGGTGGGGAAAAGGGGGCTTTTGATCACGGAGCAACGCCCAGGGGCTGCAGTGGCTAAGGGGCATTTCGCAGCGCGCAATCGGCTGCTGGTGGCGCTGGCGGAAGCGGTGGTGGTGGTGGAGTGTCCCAATGGCAGTGGCGCATTGCACGGGGCGAGGTTGGCCTGGGCTGAGCAGTTGCCCCTGTGGGTGGTGCCTGCAGATACCAACCGTATTTCTGCAAAAGGCAGTAATTCCCTGCTGGGTCAGGGGGCAACGCCACTGTTGGATCCTGCGGATTTGCTGAGCAGCCTGGGGCATGGCCCTTTGAAGAGGTTTACACCACTTTTTCAAGAAACCGATGGCAACACCAATCACAAGCTCAATAACGATCCTCTTTTGGATGCTCTTGGCGCTGGAGCCAGTTTGGAGCAATTAGCCCAGGCAATGGCTCAACCGCTGCCTCAGTTGGCGGAAAAACTGCTTCAGCTCGAGTTGGCCGGGCTGGTGGAGGTGGCCCCTGATCTGAGCTGGCGTCGCCGGCAGAATGGCTTGAGATTTGCTTAGCCGTGATGCCCATCATTAGCGGCGCAGAGTTGCAGATTTGGCGACGTCAACAATTGCAAATCAATCCAGGGGCTGCTGCTGGTTTGGATTGGCTACTGGAAATGGAAGGGAAAGTGCCATGGCGGGCTCTGCAAGCGAGCCGGCTACATCCAGAACAACCATTAACAATTGCTCAACCCTTGTTGCAGTTAGCAAATCTTTGGTGTCAACACATTCAGCAGCAAAAGCCGTTGCAATATTTGGTTGGGCGATGCCCTTGGCGAGATTTGGAACTGCAAGTGGATTCAACGGTTTTAATTCCGCGCCAAGAAACTGAATTGTTAGTGGAATTGGCCTTATGCGTAGCAAGTGAGCTTGGAGAACCAGGCCTAACGCCCTGGGCAGACCTCGGTTGCGGTAGTGGTTGTATTGCAATTGCGCTAGCTAGAGCATGGCCGCAAAGCCAGGGTTGGGCTATTGATATTAGTGCTTCTGCTTTAAAACTTGCTTCTTTAAATGCAAGGATCCATGGCGTTGCAGAATATATTAATTGGCTGCAGGGCAATTGGGCAGAACCGTTGCAATTTCAAGCAGGAAAATGGCAATTATTGATAAGTAATCCGCCTTACATCCCATCGACGGTGGTGAATAAGCTTGAGCCTTTGGTTCGTAATAATGAACCGCGGTTGGCGCTTGATGGCGGAGATGATGGATTAGATTCAATTAAAAGTATTTGTGCATTAGCACCAATGTTGCTTGCTCCTGGTGGCTGGTTAATGCTTGAGCATCACCATGATCAATCCGAAGCAGTTCTTGAATTGCTGAAGCATGCCGAGCTGGAATTAATTGAAGCTAAAAGCGATTTAGAAGGAACTCTGCGTTTTGCAATAGCCAGAGCGCCAGGGAGAAATTAATGGAAAATTCAAATAATGAAATCGCTTCTCATCCCAGCGAAGCGCTACTTGAAATTTTAGAAGCTGGGAAGCCTGTGGCTTTTCCTACTGATACGTTGCCTGCCTTAGCGATTAAACCTCAATACGCTCAGCGGCTCTGGCAGCTAAAACAAAGGCCTGCCCATAAACCCTTAATCCTTATGGCTGCAGAGGTGGATCAACTAATCGCTGCTCTAATGATTCCACCCCCTCCAGGTTGGCAAGCGTTAGTAGATAAAGGTTGGCCCGGTGCTTTAACTCTTGTATTGCCGGCAGCTGGGCCTGTGCAAGAGGCCCTTAATCCCGGGGGTGGCAGCCTTGGGCTAAGGATTCCCGCTTCATCCAGGGCGCTGGAGTTTTTACGCCGCAGCGGCCCCCTTGCAACTACAAGCGCTAACTATTCAGGTGAACCTGCTTGCACGAGCCCTGAGCAAATATCCTTGCTTTTTCCAGAGCTGCCCTTATTAGCCCCCTTGCCTTGGCCTTCGGGATCGGGCAAAGCAAGCACTGTTGTGGCGTGGCGATCTGAAATCGGCGCTGGCGTTTGCAGCTGGAATGTGGTGCGGCAAGGTAGCTTGCAACTGAACGGGTTAGAGAAATAACTAATGGCTTGGCTGCTGCTAATCGTTGGTTTAAACTTAATAATATTTGATTGGCTTATTAAGCCGCTAGTACTTTTTGCTGAACCTTTGCTTAGCCTTAAACCGGCAATATGGCTACCACTGGTTTTTATTGCTTGGCTTCTTTTAGCTGATAATCGTAAGAATACACACTAATAAATATTAATTAATCTTCAATTCTTTAAAACTGCTTATTTTAGGGATTGGGTATCGGTAGTTCAGATGTTGTGGTTTGCGATTTAGGCATTAAGGCCCTAAACTTTGGAATAGTTACTATAAGAAAAAGTAATTTTGAAATTTAGCGCTAAAACCAACTATGGCATTGTTGCTTTGCTAGAGCTGGCTGCTGAATTTCCAGGCGGCGGGGTGCTGCAAATTGCTCAAATTGCATGCCGCCAAGAAATTCCAGAGCGATATCTTGAACAAATGATGACCAGTTTGCGCAAAGGAGGTCTTTTACGCAGCATCCGCGGCCCCCGAGGTGGGTATCAACTCACTCGTTCACCTGCTCAAATTACTATTGCAGAGGTGTTAAATTGTTTGGAAAGAGAAGAGCTATCTGAAAATATTGTTAAAAGCCCCAGCCCAGAATTTCTTGCTTTGAATGCTCTTGCTGCAGGTGTGAAGCAAAAACAAGTTGAATACTTAGAAGCGATTAGCTTGCAAGATTTACTAGAAGAATGTGACAAATATATAAAAGATCAAACAATGTATTTTATCTAAGTATTTTATCTAAGTATTTTATATAGAAATTTTAGGCCCACAAGCCAAAATATATACAAATTAGGAATGGTATGAGTATTGTCATTGCAATCGTTAGCGGTAAACCATAACGGGCAATATCAAGATACTGATAGCGACCCGGCCCAAATACCATTAAATTTGTTTGATATCCAACCGGGCTTAGAAAACTCTGACTCGCTCCAAATAAAACTGTAAATATAAAGGCCATTGGTGGGTGCTGCAATCCAGTAGCCACCTGCCCGGCGATTGGGATGAGTAATGCCACAGTGGCTGCATTGCTCATCACCTCTGTTAATAATGTTGTAAATAAAAATATGATTAATAATGCCCAGTATACAGGCCAATTTTGTAAATTTATTAATAATGCTTTAGCCATGGCAGTGGCAAGCCCGGTTTTTTCAAGGGCCACACTAAAACTTGCTAAGGAGCCGAGCAAAAGGATTACATCAAGCCGTATGGCACTCTGTAATTCTCCAGTTCGTAAACATCCAGTGGCAACCATTGCCACCGTACCCAGTAATACAGAAGCAACCAGCGGGATTAAATCAAATGCTGGCAATATAATTACCGCAACTGAAATTCCAATTGCTATTAATTTGCGGCTAACGGTTGGCAGATCTTTTTCAAGCTGTTCCAAAACCACAAGATCATTATTAGCTTGCAAGCCTCTAATTGCATCTTTAGGCCCTTGTAATAACAATACATCTCCATCTTTTAGCGTTGCTCTACCTAATCTTTCTTTTAGCACTGCATTGCCTCTACGCAGAGCGAGCACTGTTACGTTGTAGCGCTGCCTAAAGCGTAGATCGCGCAAGCAATCTCCGGCCAAGGTGGAACCTGATGGCAGCAACACTTCAACTACTCTTTGATTGTTTTGTTGATCGATACTATTTTCTGATCTTGCTGAGATCGGAGCTAAAACAACGGTGTGATCTTGTTGCAATCTCAGGAGATCGGCGCGAGTGCAACGTATTAACAATCGATCTGCCACCATCAAGGTGCGATCGGCAAGGGGAGGTAGAAATCGTTCATTACCTCGATGAAGTTCTAAAACATCTGCATCAAAGCGCCGCTGTAGGCGACTGCCGTGCAGCGATTGATTGATCAGCTCAGATCCAGCGGGGATTTCAACCTCTGTTAGGTAACCGCTAGTTGATAAATGTGAAGTTAGGTCGTCGTTATTGTTGCCACGATCAGGCAGGAAGCGATCAGCAAGAAGAACCATTAAAAGGCCCCCAACTAGCCATACGCAAATGCCAATCGCAGTGAAACTAAATAGCCCAAATGCGCCATAGCCAAGTTGTGCGCTTACTTCGCTTGCTAGCAGATTTACTGAACTTCCAAGCAACGTCATGGTGCCTCCCAAAACCGTTGCAAATGAAAGCGGTAAGAGCACCCTGGAGGGAGAGATGCCGCGTCGCTGACACCAACTTTCAATGACCGGCAAAAGTGCGGCCACGATCGGTGTATTTGGAACAAAGGCTGAAACTGGCCCCACTGCCCCCACCATTAAGGCGATCATTCGTTTGGGGCTGCGTACAGCGTCGGAGCCGATCAACCCCCGTAAGCGATCTAATCCACCAGAGCGAAATAGTCCGGCAGAAATAGCAAATAAGCCCATCAACGTGATCAGGGCAGGGCTGCCAAACCCCTGCATAGCTTCAACGGGATTAAGTACGCCGCTTGCCACTAGCAGGGCAACTGCAAGCAAGCCGGTTATTTCAGGGGCTAGCCAGCCAGTTACAAAAAGGAAAATCGAGCCAAGCAGAATCGACAGGGTTATGAGGCTTGCTGAATTGCTGATCGCTGTAAGCAGCTCAAGCATTCGGGAGATTCAACTTACGTTAAATATACAACGACGAATTGGTGGGGTAAAAGTAACGCTAAATCCCTGGAAATACAGGGGATAGGCAGTAAGAAGTCTAATTCCCCACCTTTTTACCGTGGTATATGGGCCCTAGCCCCTGATATGCCTGGTCCAGGTGGCTTCCGAGAAGTTGTGGCCTGTTTCAAGGGCAAGAGCTACCACTGCCTGGGCATTGCTGCTGCCATCTAGGCGTATTTTTAAAGCTGGATCGGCGTTTACTTTGCAAATAAAAGCCTGCAACTGTGCTTTAGACATTTTCTTAACCTGAATAACCTCACACTCCTAACCCCTTTCGCTGCTGGAGAACTGCTTAATTCAGGAAACTATCTGCTGTTTAGCCCAAATGGGCTTGGCGGTGCGCAGATTAAAGGTATGCAAATAAGTCAACGCAAAACTTTCTACCGGGTACGGCCAATGCTGGCAATTGAGGAAACTGTGCCAAATGAAATTAATGGAGCTTGTTTTGAATCACTCCAGGATGCTGAAATATTTGCATTAGATGTGGTGAAAGGCCAAAGTACACCGATGATCGTTGAGAAATTAGCCCCAGCTGGTTGCTGGTTGCAGGTTTTGGCTGTGGGTTGCTAAGGAATAGCTACCAATGCCTTTAAATCGCGATTCCATAAGATTAGTTTAAAACATTCTGGGATGTTAGAAAGCCTTAGAACTTTCACATTTTTGAGTAGTTCAGCATTCGCTTCATGGCATGCGCGCAGGTTGTAGTTTGGAATACCTTCGCAAAGATGATGAACATTGTGATATCCGATATCTGCAGAAAACCAATTGAAGATTGGATTAAGCTTTAAAAAGCTGCTGCCGTTTATGTCTCCTTCGAATGAATCCCAGCCTTCAGTTGTGTTAGCATAGGATCCTTCAAAATTATGCTGCACAAAAAAGAAAGTTATCATTATTGCCGCTGATAGAGTCATAACGATGCTGTAACTGCCCCAAAATAAACCAAGCCCAAGCCAGCTACCCATTGCCAGCCATAGCGCTACTACGCATATATTGTTTCCAAGAATGTGCCAAAATTCTGAAGCGGTATACCAATTTCGGCTGCGATGGTTGGAAATTAATAAATTCCATTTTGAGAAACCGTTCTTTCCAATATGCCGAATAGAATCAATTAAAAAATCAAATGAACCTAAAACAAGAGCGAGCCTAGGTTTTATAATCAAATAAAAGAACCCCCCGGGAAGCAACATAAAGGGGTGGCGCAGTAGCCGGTATGAGAATTTTTGGAAATTGTTATAACTATCGTAATCTTCACTTGTTATTAATGCCGATGGACCACGATATAAATCCCAGTTTCCATTGTGACGGTGATGGTATGCATGTCCGCGAGACCAAGGATGTTGAGGTATTGCGTTGATCACACCAAGCATAAAGCCGATTATGTGATTTAGATATTGAGTGCGAAACAAAGAAAGATGCCCGCAATCATGCATCAAAGAAAAACAACGTGATGAAAATAATACTAATAAAATTAAAATTGGAACTATTAATAGAATGGATATGGACGCAAGGCTGGGTAGGAGATACCAGAGCGCTGCAATCGGCAAAATTGTTGAAAATATTTGAAGCCAGGCCCTCAAATTACTGCGCAATAGGTAGGGGCGCAACGCGAAATCTCGCTTGCGAGCTGAAATTGAGGTTTGCCTTAGGGATGTGGAAGTCAGATTGGTTACGGAGAGAGCTTGCAAAAATTGGCGTACCAAAATCGCTTATACCTAATATTTTATCGTTTTTTTATCCAGTTCGTAAGCTTAAAACGTTCCGAAAGCTTATTTTTGCTGATTCGGGCATAGCGAGCCTTGGATCGAGCTTTACTGCCGTTATCTCTAAGGTTCTATTTTTGCGCCTTAAATAAACTGCTTCGAATTGATACTAACAATCAACGTACTCGTTTTGGTTGAACGTCTGTAGGGAAGTCGACGCCTATTATCTGATTTTTGTTATTTAAGATGATAAAAAGGCTATCACTTAAGCGATTAAAATCTGTTTCTATTAATACTAATTTGCTATCAGAGGTGTGATCTGCTTCTGTTACTTTGCGAATTTGTTGGAAATTTCCGGTTACCCGTTGCAGTTCTAGCCATCTTTTTTGCAAGGCACCAGGTGGTAATTCATTTTGAAAATCAAGGCTTAAAAAGCTGCGGGCCGTGATGAATTGGCCCTGGCTAATTGCTTTTACAAATCCTTCTGCAACTTTGGTGGATGGTTGCCTGGCGGCGTTCAAGAGCTGCGCTTGCAGTAATCCCTTGGCATTAAGCACAAGTGTTACTTCCTTCTTTCCTGTTGCTGTTGTAAGTTCTGCGCTCACGCTGGTGCTGCGCAAACCAGAATTAACTTTTGTTATCTTCCAGCTAATAAGTTCGGGCCAGCTTTGCAGGGTGCCTTGCACCATTGAAGGGCTACTTGTTTGTTTTAGTTCATCTGAAAATTGACCGAAGCGTTTGTTTGCATCTCGCTGCTGTATTGCACTAAAAATTGCATCAGCTGCGGCTATTGCGGCTTTGCTAGTTAGTTGGTTTTGATCCTTTATTTTAACGCTAGGGCTGCTGGCAACTGGTTTTGCAGCAAGTGCATGAGCTGAAATGTTGAGGGAAGGGGCTCCAAGCAGCAGCAGCAGGGCCGAGCCTTTTATTAAACGCGTCCAGAAATGCTGCATCAGAGTTTCAAGCTATCTTCCTTATTCTGCCCCATATGCGGGGCTCCGTTAATCCATCGGCTCGAGCATGATGGCTACACACACTTTTGAGCTTCGATGCAGCTTTATCAGTTCCGTCATTCCTCTTTTTGCGAGAAGGTGCGCCTGGTGCTCGCTGCAAAAGCTGTTAAATACACAGTGGTGGAGGTGTTGCCTGGTATTGGGCAATGGGAATTATTCCGCATGAGCGGCCAAAGGCAGGTGCCTGTGCTGCAAAACGGTAGTGAATGGATTGCTGATTCCACTGCTATTGCCCTTCAACTTGAATTAAGCCATCCCTCCATTCCTTTATTGCCATCAGATCCTGTGCAAAGGGCTCAGGTGCTGCTGCTGGAAGATTGGGCAGATACCTCTTTAGCCGCTGCCGCCCGATTAGCCCTTGTCCAGGGAGCTGTGGAGGATGCATCGCTTAGAGCTGCGCTGCTTCCGGAAAAAACGCCTGATTCTTTTAAAAGCTTGGTGGGTGCAGTGCCAGCTGCCTGGATGAGTGGTGTTGGTTTGTTTTTACATCCAGAACGCCAGGGTTTAATTGCCAGCCTTGAGCATTTAATGGTGATTTTGGCCGCTCAGCCCTACCTGGTAGGCGACCAACCCAGCCTTGCTGATATCGCAGTTGCTGCACAGTTATATCTTTTGCGCTTTCCTGTTGTTGCCGGAATTCAACTGGCTTCCCGTGGGGTGATGGGAATAGCAGATCAAGCTGTGTTCGATCCTTTATTTATATGGCGCGATGAGCTTTACCGTAAATTAGGTAGAGTGGTTACAGAATCTCCTCCTTTTGAAGGAAATGAAACGATATCGATTGATTAATTTCTTTCCTTATTCTTTTTTAGCGAAAGCGCACTTCTAAGCGTCGATCTACCAATCGAGCCCCGCAAGGTGACAGTTCATTAAATATGCTGGGAAGCTGGTAAGTTCTTCTTAAGCAACCAATACTAAGTTGTAGTTTATTGCCACATCTCTGCACATTAAGTTGTTTCTTATCCAAGCAAGGCAATAGTATGCTTGCTATGCTATTTCCATCAGAATCTTCTGTAAAGATAACTGGAGTTTCGCTCGCTAACTGCTCTGATAGCCATATATTTTTTTTGGATTCGAATTCATTTAAACTACTTGCATGCAATATTGCACTTGGGCTCAATTCTTGGTTTATTTTAATTAATTCCTCACTCGTTAGCGAACAATTTAACCATAGTTTTTTAATTTGTATTCCACAAAGATTGAATTGAGTGATATCTTTTTTCGCCATTCTTTCATTTGTTGCATGCAGGTAGCATTCGCACTTGCTGGGATCTTGTAGTAATTCAGATACTTCTTTTAGCTTGTTACTTAGGTTTGCTGGCATTAGCTGGCTTATGTTTTGCGGCATTTTAAAATTAAATAATGCCTCAAGGCTGTTTAATGTTTCTTTTAATTGTTCAGCCCTTGTGATGAGTGGGTTGTAGATCTGCTCAATCAATTGTGGAGTGTTAATTATTCCCATTAGGAATCTTTGGGCTTGAGCGGGCTGAGGCATAAGTAATATGATCGTATTATTCATATTTTCTTCTATTTGATCTATCAGGAAAAGTGCTCTTAAGCAATCTTCTAGGCCTGGTAGTAAGGGGGGTTGTTGGCTTAGTAAATATTCAAGTTTTAGTAGATTTAGCCATGGCGCCACTTTTTGCTTCAGGTCTGGCCATCGGCGGTTCAATTCTTCTACGCAACTAAAGTTACTTGCGCTTCTTAATTCAGCTTCACCTGTTATGTCTATTAGGGTTGAACCTTGCTTATGAGTTGCCACTGCCTTAGCAAGCATTTCAGAGTGGTTTGGATCATTTCCGCTGATTAGGATGAGTTGATGCATTTTTTAATATGCTTTTTCAGTTATTCTATCTTTATGATGTCTCCTTTCGGTATTGTTTTAAATTGTAAGTTCTAGGCTTTGCGATATGAAGCGTATGCGCAGCCGCCATTCTTTTTATAGGTATTTTCTTATCCTTACTACTTTTCGTAATATTTAATAATTAGATAGAGTTTTGAGTTGTAAGGAAGATCTTGTGCTGTGCTGTGCTGTGCTGTGCTGTGCTGTGCTGGGACCCTAACTATCACACTTGCAGGACAATTGTATGTGGCTATCTTAATTGCCTGAGTGCTAGGCAAATTCCATCAACGCAGGGGCAGGTAACTTTTAAGCCGGCTAACGGATTTGAACCGATGACCTTCGCTTTACAAAAGCGCTGCTCTACCACTGAGCTAAGCCGGCAACTTAAAAATTATATCTCACCGCTTTCTATCTGTTCCAGCTCAGGGTCTTTTTTGGTAAGGCTCAGTAAAGCGCTTTCCTTTACTCTTCGGATCGGTAGGTTTGCCACTAGCGCAGTGGTGCGCTCCTCTGTTTCCAGTGTTACATCACCACCATCAAGATCCAGCTCCACATATCTACTAACCACCTCCAGAATTTCTTTCCGCATTCTTTGAAGAAGTTCTGGATTTAGATCGCTACGATCATGGGCTAAAACAAGTTGCAGCCTTTGTTTTGCAGTGGCTGCGCTCGCGGGCTGCCGGCCAAGCAATTTATCAATCAAATCAAGTATTGTCATTTCCTTAAAAGATTTTTGTTTGTAATAGTTGCCGCATTTTTGCCCGTAATCCTTTATTCATTTGGCTGGGATCAGGTAGAGGAATAATTTCACCTTGCAAACGTTTTGCGATATTGCGATAGGCAATAGCTGCTGGTGATTTGCCTGCACCAAGAGTTAATGGTTCTCCACGGTTTGTGCTAACTATTACCTGCTCATCTTCTAAAATTAAGCCGATTAATGGAAGTGCGAGAATATCGGTAACATCGGATACGCCAAGCATCTCTTGATTCGCCATCATTTTTGGCCTTACCCGATTAAGCACTAGTTGGATTGGGGTTACTCCCCTTGTATTTAATAAACCAATCACCCTATCTGCATCTCGCACTGCTGATACTTCAGGTGTTGTAACTATAATTGCCTCCTCAGCCGCTGCAGCAGCATTCTTAA
>ERZ889217.141-NODE-141-length-46092-cov-9.877816_pt1 | contig 46092 bp, 45 predicted proteins | sample MGYA00521098_ERZ889217 | MGnify/ENA primary metagenome ERZ889217 (study PRJEB32303, sample SAMEA104408613) | aquatic metagenome | biome: Brackish water; feature: Pelagic; material: water | place: Baltic Sea | collected 2014-06-10T22:04:00 | depth 2,362 m ... | reverse complement strand
GATATCACTTACTTTGCTTGGAGTTTTAGGCATATTTTCAAAATAAGGTGGTTTTCTCACATAGGTGCTTGCACTTGACCAGGTGAAAGTTTTTCCAGTTGGAGTAGAGAGTTTCTGCCATTTCTCATCACCTGTAAAAACATTTGCATAACGTTTGGTAAACATTTCTGAATCAATAGCACTTTTAATTGTTTCCTGAATTTCAGTTGTGCTTGGCCAGATATCTTTCAAATAGATTGCTTTTCCTTCTTGACTCGTTCCAATTGGATCATTATTGAGATCAATATTCATGGTTCCAGCAATTGCATATGCCACCACAAGTGGTGGGGAGGCTAAATAATTCATTTTTACATCTGAATTTATTCGACCTTCAAAGTTTCTATTACCGCTTAACACAGCAACTGCTGATAAATCAGCATGATTTATTCCTGCACTAATTGGTTCTTGTAAAGGACCACTATTTCCAATGCAAGTCGTGCAACCATAACCAACTAAGTCAAACCCAAGTTTGTTTAAATACTCTGTTAAACCCGCTTTGTTTAAGTAATCTGTGACAACTTGTGAACCAGGTGCAAGTGTGGTTTTAACCCATGGAGCTCTAGTTAGTCCTAATTCAATGGCTTTTTTAGCTAATAATCCAGCACCAATCATAACTTCAGGATTTGACGTATTTGTGCATGAAGTTATTGCAGCTATTACTACGGCCCCATGTTTGAGGGTCATTTTTTCACCATCTAGTGAAACTTCAATTTCCTTATTCACTTCAGAGGTGTAGGTCGGAAGTGCTTTATTGAAATTATCTTTAGCATTCTTTAATGCCACACGATCTTGTGGTCTCTTAGGCCCTGCAATGCTTGGTTCAATTGTTGTTAAATCTAATTCTAGATTCTCAGAAAATCTTGGTACATGATTTGGGTCAAGCCATAACCCTTGAGCTTTGGCGTAGGTTTCCACTAAAGCTAATTGGTCTGCACTTCTGCCTGTAAATTTTAGATAATCAATAGTTTGGTCATCAATTGGAAAAATTGCCACAGTTGATCCGTATTCGGGGCTCATATTTCCAATAGTTGCTCTATTAGCTAATGGGACTGCTGAGCATCCGGCACCATAAAATTCTACAAATTTACCAACAACTCCATGTTTTCTTAAAACTTCAGTAATAGTTAAAACTAAATCTGTGGCAGTAACACCTTCTTTAAGTGCTCCACTTAATTTAAACCCAACGACTTTTGGAATCAGCATGCTTACTGGTTGGCCAAGCATTGCTGCTTCCGCTTCAATTCCACCTACTCCCCAACCAAGCACACCCAAACCATTAACCATGGTGGTGTGAGAATCTGTTCCTACCACGGTGTCTGGATAAACAAATCCATTTCTTTCAAAAACAACTCTGGCTAAATTCTCTATATTTACTTGATGCACAATTCCTGTTCCAGGTGGAACGACTTTAAATTCTGAGAAAGCACCCTGTCCCCATCGTAAAAATTGATATCTTTCTTCATTTCTTTCATATTCAAGATCAACATTTATTTTTATAGCCATGTTAGAACCAAATGAATCGGCAATAACTGAATGATCAATCACTAGTTCTGCTGGTGTTAGAGGATTTACTTTCTGTGGATCTCCTCCCAGATCAATCATTGCTTCACGCATTGTTGCTAAATCAACAATTGCTGGAACTCCGGTGAAATCTTGCATAATCACTCGGGCTGGGGTGTAAGGAATTTCAATACTTGGCTCTGCTTTTTCGTCCCAATTCAGAATGGCGTTGATGTGGTCTTTTGTTATGTTTACCCCATCTTCGTTACGAAGTAGGTTTTCTAGCAATATTTTTAAACTAAATGGAAGAGTTTTTGAACCTGGAACTTTGTCGAGGGAGAACATTTCACTAGAGCGATTATTGAAGTTTAAAGTTTGCTTTGCTCCAAAAGTATTTATACTCATTTATCCCTCAGTTTTATCAATAATCTAAGACTAGCAGTGGCAAGGAAATTTGCTATTCGTGCACCAAAACTGCCACAGATTCTAGGTGGTGAGTCATTGGAAATAAATCAAATGCCACAACTGCTTCAAGTTTCCACCCATACTTATTTGCCACCAGAACATCTCGGGCAAGTGCTGCTGGGTCACAAGCTATGTAGATTATTTTCTGCAAAGTATGTGCACAAATTTGTTGCATTACATTTTGACCAGCACCAGATCTTGGTGGGTCAAGTATCACCACATCCATCTTGTTTTTAATAGATTTTGTCCACCTATCAACTCTTTCATTTATGACTTGCACGTTTTTGAATTTTTTTAAGTTTTCTTTGGTATTTTGTGCCGCACTCCTATCTGCTTCCACTACCAATGCTTTAGCCAATGGAAATTCTTGTAAAACAGAATGAGCAAGAACTCCCACTCCTGCGTAAAGATCGGCAAAACTGTCAATCTTTAAACCATTAATTGATTTCTTAATTTGATTACTCAACACAGCTGCAGCCTCAGGGTGAACCTGCCAAAATCCATCTCCTGCAACTGCGAAGTCATGACCATCAACTTCTTGAACAGAATTAGGAGCCCTTGAAGATCTAGTTTCAACAGGGTAAACAATTGTTTCATCTTTAGATTTGACGATTAAAACTTGATCATCTACATTTCCTTTTGGCAAAGTAGCCAATACTTCATTGATCGATTGATCAGCGATTAGACATTTATTTATTTCTTGTATTTCGTGAGAGCGAGTCTTTCTAAATCCCCAATTGCCCTCGGGACTTGCTACAAGTCTTACTCTGGTTCGCCAATTTTGCTCACTTGGTTCTACTGCATGTATTGCACAAATCTCTGCAGCGTTATTAACTTGACCAAATCTTGCTAATTGTTCAATTAAGACTTCTAGCTTTAATTCACGTTGATATTTTGATGTGGTGTGTTGCCAATCGCAACCTCCGCATCCATCTGTTTTGAAAAAAACACATTTTGATGCGACTCGATTAATAGATGGTTTAATAACTTTTATAGTTTGTGCAAACCAAGATCTTTTTCCTGGAGCTAAAGAAGTTAATTTTGCTTCCACTATTTCTCCGGGAAGACAATGGCGAACAAAAACTACAACACCTTCATGTCGGGCCACACAAAAACCACCATGTGCAACTTTTTCAATATTAAGAGTAAGGATTTCTCCAGGGTTCACGATTTAGGGTCTGAGTAAATTTTGAGTAATTGGTCGTGGAGTTTTCTCTTTAACATTTTCACTAGAAATAAGTTGCCACGGCACACTCACCACCATTACTCCAGGAGTAAATAGCAGACGAGCTTTTAATCTCAGTGCTGATTGATTATGCAGCAATTGTTCCCACCAATGTCCCACAACGTATTGAGGAACAAAAATTGATATTACATCCCTAGGGCTTTCTCGTTTAATCCCTTTGACGTAATCCAAAATTGGAGTTGTTACTTCACGAAAAGGTGAATCTAAAACTTTTAAAGGCACAGGTATTTCTAAATCTTGCCAACCTTTTACTAATTCATCTGTCTCTTCTTGTTCAACATTTACAGTTATTGCCTCTAGAAAACTTGGCCTAGTTGCTCTGGCGTAATAGATTGCCCGCAATGTTGGTTTATGTAATCTAGAAACCAGAATAATGCCATGAATTCTACTTGGAAGAGATAAATTCTCCGAACTTGTTAAACTAAGTTCTTCACTCACTTTTTTATAATGTTTGAAAATAAAACCCATCAAAAAGATTAATACTGGAATTACCGCAACAACTATCCAAGCGCCATGTAAAAATTTCGTGACTAAAACAATAAGTAGGACTGAAAGAGTAAAAATAAAACCTAAAATGTTTATTAATCTTGATCTAAACATTTTATATTTCGAACTTTTAACACTCTCGGTCTTGATCAATCTCGTCCAATGATTGATCATGCCTAGTTGACCCAATAAAATTGAAGTAAATACGGCCAGAATATAGATTTGTATCAATCTAGTCACACTTGCATCAAAAATATAAACCGAAAATATAGCCGCTAAACCTAAAAATAATATTCCATTACTAAAAGCTAATCTGTCTCCCCTGGTGTGCAATTGGCGAGGCAAAAATCTGTCTTGAGATAAAATTGAAGTTAAAACAGGAAAACCATTAAAGGCTGTATTTGCAGCAGCAACTAGAATCAATGTTGTAGCAAGTGCTAAAAAGTAAACTCCAAATGAAAATCCAGAAAATGTTGCTTCAGCAATTTGCACGATGACTGTTTTCTGGGTGCTTCCTTCAGGAATGCCAATTAAATTCTCATTAAACTCGGTTACTTTAACACCAGTATTGATTGCTAAAAATGTTATTGACAGAAATAAACTTGTTGAGATGAGTCCCAGCATCAACAAAGTAGTTGCCGCATTTTTACTCTTTGGTTTCTTAAAAGCCGGTACGCCATTTGAGATAGCTTCCACACCTGTTAAGGCGCTGCACCCAGAAGAAAAAGCTCGAGCAAAAAGGAAAAGTAGTGCAATTCCTGCAAAAGATGTTTGTGAAACTATTTCCCAATCAGCACTCTCAGCGCGTAAAACTTCTCCTTGAATAATTCGAACTAATGCCCAGGCTGTAACAAAATAAATGCTAAAAATAAATGTATAGGCTGGTATGGAGAATAAAAATCCAGATTCTCTAATTCCTCTAAGATTTAATGTCGTAATTAGAACAATCAACCCAATAGCTACTGCCATGCCATGATCTGCAAACCCTGGAAATACTGATATTAAGTTATCTTTTGCAGCAGAAACAGATACAGCAACCGTCATCACATAACCGATCATCAAAGAACTAGCCACAACTAACCCAGTTTTTTTACCTAAATTTTTAGAGGCAACTTCGTAGTCTCCGCCACCGTTAGAATAGGCTCTAACATTTTGTCGATAAGACATCACAACAATTCCCATGATTGCTACAACTAAAAGAGCAATCCAAATTGTGGCATTTAATAAAAGAACTCCACCTAAAGCTAAAACAATTAATATCTCTTGGGTTGCATAAGCATTTGAAGACAAATTTGAAGAAGCAAAAATTGGTAAAGCAACTCTTTTGGGCAAAAGTGTGTCACCGAGTTTGTCGCTTTTAAGTGCGCGACCAACTAGTAATCGCTTGATAGAGGTTGTAAGAATTGCCACAATCCCTCACATTACGCAACATCTGTCGCCTACACAGTTAACCACTCCCGTAACATAAATAGATTTGCGTGTAACGTAGGAAATAACAGCTAGCCACACAAAGGACTAATCCCTAGTGCACGTAGTAATAATGGGTTGTGGACGAGTGGGATCAGCCTTATCCCTTCGCCTAATTGAATTAGGCCATTCTGTTGCAATCATCGATAAAGATGAAAGTGCATTCGTTGCAGTCGGAAATGATTTCACTGGACAAAAAGTTCTCGGTGTTGGTTTTGATAGAGATACGCTCATAGAAGCAGGAATTGAAAAAGCTCAAGCATTTGCTGCAGTTTCTTCCGGTGATAACTCGAATATAGTTTCAGCCAGAGTAGCTCGTGAAAATTTCAACGTGCCTTTAGTTGTGGCAAGAATTTATGACCCTAGAAGAGCTAAAGTTTATGAAAGATTAGGTATTCCAACTGTTGCAAGTGTTGCTTGGACAACCGACCAGGTTTTAAGAAGATTATTACCTCTTGGTGCTCAAGAAGAATGGCGAGATCCCAGTGGAAACGTTGTGCTGGCACAAGTTTATTTATCACCAAAATGGATTGGTAAAAAAGTTGGCGAGTTAGCAGAAGTTTCTAAATCTCGAGTTGCTTTAATTAGTAGATTTGGTGGTGCAATTTTGCCTGATCGTGAAACGATTCTGCAAGAAGGCGATTTAATTCATGCCATATATAAAGTGCAAGACAAGGATTTAGTTGAAAACGTATTTTCAAGTGGACCAAAGGATTAAATAGATGCTGATTGTAATTGCAGGTGGCGGAAATGTTGGTCGAGCAATCGCCCGTGATTTGATTAAAAATGGTCATGAGGTAACCGTTATTGATGAAGATCCAGTAGCAATTGCTAGTGCTAAAAAATCTGGTGCCAAAACAGTTTTAGCTGATGCATGTGAACCAGATGCTTTAGATGAGGCAAATCTTTCCAACGCCCAAATAGTAGTTGCCGCTACTGGTGATGACAAAGTAAATCTAGTTGTATCTTTATTAGCTAAAACCGAATACGGTGTCCCAAGAGTTGTGGGCAGAGTAAATCATCCCAAAAACGAATGGCTTTTTGGTGAAGCTTGGGGAGTAGATTTTTCAGTATCAACACCACAAATGATGACAGCACTTGTCGAAGAAGCAGTCAGTGTTGGTGAGTTAGTTCGTTTGTTCTCACTTCGACAATCTGGCTCAGATTTGCTTGAAGTTACACTTCCTGCTGATTCACCAGTTGTTGGAAAACGAGTTGGTGATGTGCCATGGCCAATTGACACAGCGTTAGTTGCAATTTTAAGAGATAAAAAAGTTATTACACCTCACCAAGATGATCCTTTGGAAGCAGGAGATGAATTATTGGTTGTGGCAACTAGTGAACAACAACCAATTCTTAGAGAACTGCTTTGCTGTAAATAGTTCTTATTTTATTTTTGCTCGTGCAGTATGTACAATTTGATAAGTTAAATACACAGACAATAAATACAATGGCCAGCCCATAAAAATTTTAAATGTGCCCAACAAGGCAACACTGTCATTTAAATACAGTGGAACTTGCACAATTAGTCTTAGCCCAAAAACGCCCACCCATATCCAAGTAACCGTTGTGTAAGCCTTGATTAGTAATGGATGCTTTAACCATCCGGTGCTATCTCCAACTAATGCTCCAACTAAGTAACCTAACAAAGGCTTCCTAATTAAGACCGAAATCAGTAGAGCCATTCCATACACTGCATTAGTAATAATTCCTGTTAAAAAGAAATTACTTGCATCTTTTGTTCTCCAAGTTATGAGCACAGAAATTGATAAACCCACGAAACCACTAAAAATTTGGGTTAAAGGTTTTCTTTCTACCAATCGGATAAGTAATAAAAATCCGCCTAATATCAGAGCTGAAATTAAGGCTGTATTTAGATTCTTTTGAAAAACAAATATTAAAATGAAAAGCATAGAAGGTAAAGCTGAGTCAACTAGTCCTCGCCAACCACCTATTGCTTTAGTGAGAAGTTCTTTCTCACCCATGCTCTCTGAGTTATTCATTTAAGTTCCCTCTTTACTTAGTATTTTATAGACAGGGTTGTGTAAACAAGGTTTACCTGAAATAAAAGTGATTCGACCAGAAACTTCAATTCTTATTCCAGGTTCAATTCCTGCAACATGCCTTCTGCCCTGCCAAATAACAATTAAATTACCTGAACCATCAAAAACTTCAATTTCATAAGCAGGAACTTGATTATTAGGTTTAAAGATTGCTGATTTAACAACACCTGTAACTTGAATACTTTCTCCTCTTTTTACCTCTTCAACTAAGGTTGAACCGCGGTCTTCAGCTTGTTCAGAAAGTTCATCTGCTGCAAGTTCTTCGTCACTGACATAAAAACTTCTCAACCAATTTTTGAATTTTGATTCTCTTCTCATGAACCACTAGACCCATATCCACCAGTTGATCTTTGGGAGTCTGGTAACTCGCTTACTAATTTGAATTGAACATTTTCAACTTTTTGAATCACTAATTGGGCTATGCGATCACCTTTTTTTACAGTAAAACTTTTTTCCAGATCATGATTTATAAGCACTACCCCAATTTCGCCTCGGTAACCTGAGTCAATTGTGCCCGGGGTATTAACCACACTAACTCCACTTTTTAATCCCAAACCAGAACGAGGATGAACCAATCCAACAAAACCCAACGGAATTGCAATAGCAATTCCTGTTTTAATTAAAGCCCTTTCGCCAGGGCCTAGTGTTACTTCACTTATGGAATATAAATCAGCTCCGGCATCACCCAAGGTTGCATAGGTTGGGATAACGGCTTGTTCATCAAGTTTGGTTATCAGGATTTCTAAATCATATGGTGCTGACATATATATGAGATTACTTCTCTGGCAGGGTAATGCTATGACCCAGTTGAGGTTTCGTGAGAAATTATTTCCACCATTATGGGCTTGGGCGGCCATAATCGGTATTTCAATTATGTTATCTGTTTCTATGAGTGCAGTTTTCGGAAATCTATTTGCCCTCATTGCTTTTTCTCTCTTAATGATTCTTTTTGTATTTCTAGCTCTTAGGTTCTCACCAGTTATAAAAGTAGACGACACTTATCTATATGTTGGACGAGCAAAACTTCCTTTAAAGATTATTACCAATGCATCGGCTTTATCTGCCTCAGAAACCACAAAAATTCGAGGTATAAATTCAGATCCCAAATGTTTTAGTGCCACTAGTCCCCTGATTAATACTGCAATTCGAATTGATTTTTCAGATGCGCAAGACCCTCACACTTACTGGTTAGTTTCTAGTAGGAAAGCAGCAGAACTATCAAAAGTTTTGCAAACCAAGGGCTGAACTAGAATATTGCTATGGCTAGAAAATCAAAGCGCAAGAAAAGATCCTCTGGAATTTTAACTTCCATTTTGGTCTTGGTTGCAACATTTTTGGCTCGAAAAATACTTACCAGAAGCTACACCAAAATTATGGGTCAAAAACCGCCAAAGTCTGGTAACAGCGAGCAAGGCATGGCTAAGGCCTTGACGTGGACTGCGCTAAGCACGATTGCCACAGCTGCTGTTGAAGGTTTAGTTCAAAAATACGTTAATAAGAATAAGAACTAAGCACACTCAATACAAACAGCTTTGCCTTTAGTTTCTTTTGCAATTCGAGAGCGATGCATAACCAGAAAACACTTTGAGCAGGTAAATTCATCTGCTTGTTTTGGTAAGACTCTGACCGTTAATGATTCATCTGATAAATCTGCACCTGGAAGTTCAACGGTATCTGAAACATCATTCTCATCAACTTCAACTTGAGGATTGGTTGCTTCAGCCCTTTGAGCTTTTAACTCTTCGAGAGAATCCTCAGCAGATTCTTCGTCTGTTTTTCTGGGGGCGTCGTAGTCTGTTGCCACTTTATTTCTTCACCTCTACTGTTTAAAACTTATTTTCTGCTTTCGCGTGGATAATGCCCTATAACTGACCTGTTGCGCGACTTATATTCGTGGTGAGTCGTGCCACACTGGTCACACTTTGTTTCCGTGTGTCTCCTAGAAAGCTATCTGGACTTAGGGAGGACAATCTAATACATGCCCATATATGAACTAGACGGACGTATCCCAGTTATTGATCCTTCAGCCTTTGTGCATCCTGATGCGGTATTAATTGGTGATGTTCGAGTTGGAAAACGAGCCAGCATTTGGCCAAGTGCAGTGCTTAGAGGGGATTCAAACTACATCTCAATTGGAGATGAAACTTCTATTCAAGATGGAACGATAATTCACTGCCAAACCGATTATCCAACCATTATTGGTTCCCGGTGCGTAATTGGACATAACACTCATTTAGAAGGTTGCATTATTGAAGACAAATGTTTAGTTGGTTCAGGTTCAACCGTTTTAGAAAAAGTCATAGCCCACACTGGTTCATTAATTGCTGCCCAATCTTTAGTGCCACCGGGAAAAATGATTCCTAAAAATGCTTTAGCTATGGGAGTTCCGGTAAAAATTAGAGAAAATGCGGTGGAAGATGGTGCCTTTGAAGAAGGTGTTAAACACTACTTAGGATTATGTGAATTGTACAAAAACAAATTAAAAAGAATTAATTAAAATACTTCTGAGATAATTTATAAACTATCTGATCTATTTCATCGAATAGATCAGCATTAGCAGCCAAAGACCAATCTCCCCCAAGTTTGTCACCGTTTAATCCACCAACTTTTCCCCCTGCTTCGGTCACAATAAGTGAACCTGCGGCTAAGTCCCAAGGATAAAGACCAAATTCGTAATATGCATCAAGTCTTCCAGAGGCTACATAACAAAAATCTAATGCTGCAGCACCAGCACGTCTGGTATCGCGAGCAATTGTTACCAATTCGGCTAGTAAAGCTCCTTGTTTTTTTCTTCTTTCAGGGTCATAACCAAATCCAGTAGCAACAAGTGCCTTATCAATAGTTGCCCCACTGTTTGTTTTTAATTTCTTTTTAATACCATCATGCAAAACATAGGCTCCGCCACCTTTAATGGCATAAAAAGTCTCATGTAAAAGTGGGGCTGCTACCACACCAACTTGTATTTCTCCATCAACTTCAACACCAATTGAAATTGCCCAATAAGGGTGGTTATAAAAGTAGTTCACAGTGCCATCTATGGGATCAATAATCCACTTAACATTTGAAGGATTATCTGGAGGAAGGGCTGTTCCCTCTTCGCCTAGAAATGAATCATTTGGTCTTACTGCTTTAACTCGTTTCACAATGTGAATCTCAGCTGCTTTATCCATCTCAGTTACCAAATCAACTGGGGTGGACTTGGACTCAACTTCCATATTTTCCGGGCGTTGATTAACCAAAATCTCACTCGTGGTTTTGGCAATATCCAAAGCAAGAGTTAAAAGTGATTGATTCAAAGACTCGGTCATACCACCTATCCTGCACCTAACCTGATACAAAGTAGCGTTGAGGTTGTGTTAACAAAATATAAAAACATTTTATCCATTTCCGGCTCTTCAAGTTTTATGTTTGCAGGCCTAATAGCTCGTTTTCCAATATCTATGTATGGCCTGGGTGCTGTTTTACTTGTGCAATCAAGATATGGGTCATATTTTAAAGCCGGATTACTTTCAGCTGCTTTCGCAATTTCTTGGGCAGTTATTGCCCCGTTTACTTCACGTTTGGCAGATCGTTACGGGCAATCAAAGATGCTTCCTATTCAATTAAGCATTCACGTTTCAACCCTTTTAATCACTGTATTTCTCATTGTTCAAAATGCAAACCTTGTTTTAATTTTAATTATTTTTTCTATCTCTGGAGCTTCTCAGCCTGCAATTGGTTCTTTTGTTCGTGCCCGCTGGAAAAAAGGTGTCAGAAATGATCAAGAACAAGACACAGCCTTTGCTTTAGAAAGTGTGCTTGATGAAGTCATATTCATATTTGGACCACCCCTTGTTACTTTTCTGTGTGTGGTTTTTTATGACGTTTCAGGTTTAATTCTTGCAGCAGTCCTGATAACTATTGGTGGGTTTTGGTTAGCAAGCCAAAAAAAGACTCAACCAGAATTTCATGTTGTTGGTGAAGAGCAAGGAAAATCTGCCATCAGATACAAAGGAGTTTTCTCAATATTTCTGGTTTACATTCTGTTGGGTGCTGTCTTTGGTGCAGCAGAAGTTATTGCTGTTGCATTCAGCAGAGAAAAAGGAAGTCCACAATTAGCTGGAGCACTTATTGCTGCCTGGTCTATTGGATCTCTTGTTGCTGGTATCACAATGGGAACAATCCACTTTAAAAACAAACTCTCCCAAAGATTTCTGATTGCATCAGTATTTTTTGCCGCATCCTTAATTCCGCTGCCTTTTATTTCTACAATGCCTGCCTTGTTTGTGACACTGCTTATTTCAGGCTTAGCAATTTCTCCGGTATTAATTACTGGATACACACTGATTGGACAACTAGTTCCCCAGAACCGACTCACTGAAGGTTTTGCCTGGGCTAATACAGGTGCAGGTTTAGGGATTGCTCTTGCTTCTGCTTTAGCAGGTTGGGTAATTGATGACAGTGGTGCACAAGTTGCATTCTGGGTGGTAACAGTTGCTGGCTTATTAACTTTTGCGATAACTCTGAGCACTTATCAAGATTTGAAACGGGCTGACTCGCGCCCACCAATATCGGCCTAATCACCTATTTTTCTCGTAGTGTGGTTCTACACAGGAATAGTGCTTAGTCACTCCTGTAACAGGAACAATTGGAGGTGTTTAGCATGACTAAAAAGTTAACCTTTGGTGCTTTAAGTGATGATGGCACAAAAATTGTTTTGAAAGATGAAAAAGGAAATGAATTTGCTCTTGATTTAGATGAAAAAACTAGAGATGCAGCACGCAATTGGCGCAAGCGTCCTAAAGCTTCAATTTATGACAGGAATCATGAATTAAGTGTTGCAGAAATTCAAGCACGTATTCGTGCAGGAATTGCTTCAGAAGATTTAGCAAATGTAAGCAGTATTCCTTTAGAAAGAATTAAAAGATTTGAACCACCTGTATTACAAGAACGTTATTGGATTTCAAAACGTGCACGTGAAACTGAAATTAGAAGAACACATGGCAGTGCTGCATTTGATGAAATAGTACAAACCAGAATTTTGCATGGAGGTGGAGATATCGAATCCACAAAATGGGATGCGTGGAAAAGAGAAGACGGAAGATGGAACATCGCATGTTCTTTCGTTGGTAGAAAAGGTGACACAGAAGCTCATTGGGCATACGATCCAGATGTTTCCACAATTGCACCTCTTGATGATGTGGCACGTTGGTTACTTGATGTCACACCAGATATGCCACAAAACCAAACAGTTGAACATGTAATTCCTAAACTAGTTAGTGTGCCAACAATTGTTGAAGAAGTTGTTGAGGAATTACCAAAATGGGTAACCCCTGAAGGTGTCAAAGAAGATGTTGCAAACACTGTGCCAATTCCTAAGCCAGAGCCTGTAATTCCAAGAACGGTAATTCCAAAACCTGCACCCGTGATACCAACTCCTGAACCAGTTGTAAATGTTGTTGAACCAGAAGTCACACCAGAAATCATTGATGAACCAATAGCGGTTAATGATTCCCCAAAACCAACAAAATCCAAAAGAGCTTCAGTTCCAAGTTGGGATGAAATACTATTTGGCTCCAAAGGTGGGCAATAAGTACTAATTTCGGTGTGGCAGCACCAAAAGTGATTCAAACAAAGGCATTATTTAAAAATACTATTTAAAACTTTAAGGATCAATTAGTGGCTAGCAAAAAATCTAAACCAGTTGCCTTGCCCTTAACCCCTGAGCGCATTATTGATATTGATGTTTCCAAAGAAATGCGTGGCTCATTTTTAGAGTACGCATATTCAGTTATTTACTCTCGAGCACTGCCTGATGCTAGAGATGGTTTAAAACCTGTGCAACGAAGAATTCTGTATCAGATGAATGAAATGGGATTAAGGCCTGAAAGAGGACATGTAAAAAGTGCTCGAGTAGTTGGTGAAGTTATGGGTCGCCTACATCCACATGGTGACGGTGCCATTTATGATGCACTTGTTCGTATGGCCCAACCTTTCTCGTTGCGTCTGTCATTAATTGATGGACAAGGAAATTTTGGTTCTCTTGATGATGGGCCAGCAGCAATGCGTTATACCGAATGCAAATTAGCTTCAGCAGCACTTGGATTAACAGCTTCGATTGACGAAGACGTTGTTGATTTCAAAACAAATTATGATGGCCGAGAAGTTGAACCAGAAGTTTTACCTGCGGCCTTTCCTAATCTTTTAGTAAATGGGGCAACAGGAATTGCCGTAGGTATGGCAACAAACATGCCACCTCATAATCTTGGTGAAGTTGTAGCCGCGCTCTTGGCATTAATTGATGATCCTGAAATTAAGCCCCGAGAATTAATGAAAATAATTCCGGGACCTGATTTGCCAAGTGGTGGCAAAGTTTTAATTGGCGATGGAATGAAGGAAGCTTATTTAACAGGTCGGGGCTCTTTTAAAATGAGAGCAACAGTGCAATTAGAAAACGTAAAAGCCAAGAAACAAGGATTAATTATTACTGAACTTCCCTACAACGTTGGTGCTGAAAAAGTAATTGAGCGAATGAAAGATTTGATTGAAAGTAAAAAACTGCAAGGGATATCAAGAGTTATTGATTTAACTGATGGAGAAAAAGGTTTAAGACTTGTTATTGAGGTTAAAAACAGTCATGAACCACAAAAAGTACTAGAAGATCTTTATCGATTAACTCCGATGGAAGAATCATTTGCTGTCAATAATGTTGCTCTGGTAGAAGGAAGACCAAGGACTTTGGGACTAAAAGAATTACTAGAAGTTTATTTAGAACACAGAATTGATGTAGTAAAGAGACGAAGTAAGTTTCGATTAGAGAAAGCAACTGATCGTTTGCATTTAGTTGAAGGACTACTCTTAGCAATTGTTGACATAGATAAAGTTATTAAGATTATCAGGGCAAGTGATGATGTAGCAGAAGCAAAACAAGCCCTTATGAAGGGTTTTAAGCTTTCTGATACTCAAACAACTTTTATCCTAGATATGCCACTTCGAAGACTTACTAAAACTTCCAAAATCGAACTACAAACTGAACAAAAACAACTCTTAGAGGCCATTAGTGAACTAAAGTCCATTCTTGGTTCAACCAAAAAACTTCGAAAGAGTGTGGCTGATGAATTGGCTGCTGTAGCAAAACATTTTGCAACACCACGAAGATCCATGCTGGTCTCAGAATCAGGCAAAGTTATTAGTGAAGCGCTAAAAAACCCAGATGAATTAGCACTGGTTTAGTAAGTACTATCAAGTCCCAAGTAGCAAAAATCTATGGATAGAGCAGAATAGGATTATGGCAATTAATAATGTAGACATCTTGATAATTGGTGCAGGGCCAGCCGGTTTGTATGGTGCCTATTATGCAGGTTTTCGTGGCATGAGTGTTGCGCTGATGGATAGTTTGGAAGAACCAGGTGGGCAAATTACTGCCATGTACCCAGAGAAAGCAATTTTTGATGTGGGTGGATTTAGTTCCATTAAGGGTCGCGACTTAATTAATAATTTATTAACTCAAGCAAAACCATCAAATCCTAAGTTTTTGTTAAACCAAACTGCCACAACCTTGACCAAAAATCCTGATAAGTCTTTAACCATAACTTCTGAAAGTGAAACTGTTAACGCAAAAGCTGTCATAATCACAGGAGGAATTGGAAGATTTAACCCTCGCCCACTTCCTGCTGCAGATGGTTGGAGTGGAAAAGGCTTAGTTCATTTCGTGCCCAAAATGTCTGACCATGCAGGAAAAGACGTGGTAATTGTTGGTGGTGGAGATTCTGCATTTGACTGGGCAAATGAGTTACATCCAATCGCCAAATCGGTCACTTTGATTCATCGTCGAGATAAATTCCGTGCACATCAAGCAACCGTTGATCAAGTAAAAGCATTAGGAATTCCTCTCATTACTGAAGCTGAGGTAACAAAGGTTTCTGGTAATTCTCATATAGAAAAAATTGAATACACCAATTCCAAATCAAAAGAATCTAAAGAAATAAGTTGTCAAACACTAGTTGCAGCACTTGGCTTTACAGCCAATATTGGTCCACTGGCCGACTGGGGTCTTAATTTGGAATCAAGAAAAATTGTGGTGAATTCAGGAACTCACACCAATATTGAAAGAGTCTTTGCTGCCGGTGATATCTCAACTTATCCGGGAAAAGTTGCCTTGATTTCTGTGGGATTTGGTGAAGCTGCAACAGCGGTAAATAATGCTGCAGTGGCAATTAACCCAGAAGCACATTTATTTCCGGGGCATTCTTCAGGAAATGTTGAGTAACTTAAGCGTCAATTCTTGATTTATCAAGTTCGTCAGCACCGTGAACTATAAATTCTTTTCTTGGTGCAACATCTGACCCCATTAAAAGATCAAACACTTCACTAGCTTCTACTGCATCTTTGACGTTAATTCTTCTCAAAGTTCTAGATTCACGATTCATTGTTGTTTCGCGCAATTGCTTAGCATCCATTTCACCCAAACCTTTATATCTTTGAATTGGTTGCTTAATTTTTTGACCACTTTTTTCCAATGCCACTATGGTTTTTTGCATCTCTTCATCGCTATAAGTGTAAATTACTTCCCTAGGTTTCTTTCCTGAAGCAACTGTTTCAATTCTGTGCAATGGTGGCACAGCTGCAAAGACGCGTCCACTATCAAGAAGTGGTTTCATATATCTTTGAAATAAAGTCAAAAGCAAACATCTAATATGTGCACCGTCAACATCGGCATCTGACATCAAGATAATTTTGCTATATCTGACATCTTCCAGTTCGAATGTTCTTCCAGATCCTCCACCGACAACTGAAATAATTGAGGCGCACTCATTATTTTTCAAAACATCAGCAACTGAAGCTTTTTGCACATTTAGGATTTTTCCTCTAATTGGAAGTAATGCTTGGAATTCAGAATTTCTGGCCAATTTGGCAGTTCCTAAAGCTGAGTCACCCTCAACTATGAATAATTCTGTGTGCTCAACATCATTGGAACGACAATCTGCCAACTTCGCGGGCAAAGATGAAGATTCAATAGCATTTTTTCTACGTTGCACATCTCGTTGATTTCTGGCAGCTAACCTGGCTCTAGCTGCATTAGCAATTTTTTCCAATAATAATTTTGTTTTTGCTTTATCTCCTCGCGGAGGATTTTTAAACCATTTATTAAATTCATCAGTTACAACTGTGGTAACAATTTTCTGAGCAGCGGGAGTACCTAAGATTTCTTTAGTTTGCCCTTCAAATTGTGGCTCAGGTAAACGAACACTTATAACTGCAGTTAGACCTTCTAGTATGTCTTCCTTCATTACACTTTCTTCATTGTTTTTAAGAACTCGTTGTGATTTCAACTGATCGTTTATAACCTTCACAATTGCTCGATCAAACCCTGTGACATGTGTGCCGCCTTTTGGCGTTGCCACAACGTTTACAAAAGATCTAACTTCATTGTCATAACCATTGCCCCAACGAAGTGCAATATCTACTGCCATTTCTCTTTCCACTTCACGTGGTCTCATATGACCCTGGTCATCTAAAACTGGAACATTTTCTGTGAAATTCCCATGTCCTTGCAATCGAATAACACTTGTAATGGCTTCCCCACTTGACATATGCTCCACAAATTCAGTTATGCCACCTTTAAATTTGTACTCAACTTCTGTTTTTTCTTTATCTCTCAAATCTGAAACAGCAACAGCTAATCCGGGAACCAGAAAAGCAGTCTGTCTGGCACGCTGCATTAGGGCGGCAGCATCAAGGTGAAGTTCTTTCACAAATATTTCTGGATCGGGCCAGAATCTAACTCTGGTCCCAGTTCCGGTTTTAACCGATTTTGAGGAAACTTTTAAACCTGATTCTTTAGTGAATTTTCCGTTTGGACCATCCCCTTTAAAAAGTCCTGTTACCCCTCGTTGAAAAGAAGCTGAGTGAGTTTTACCCCCACGATCAACTTCAACATCTAGGCGAACACTTAGTGCGTTAACAACTGATGCGCCAACACCATGCAATCCACCTGAGGCAGTGTATGAACCCGAACCAAATTTTCCACCCGCATGTAGTTTCGTCATTACTAATTCCACACCACTAAGTTTTGATTTTTGTTCAATGTCAACAGGAATTCCTCGACCATCATCAATTACCATCACAGAATTATCTGGCATCAATTTAATATGAATTTTTTTGCAATGACCAGCTAAAGCTTCATCCACAGCATTATCAATTAATTCCCATACGCAGTGCATTAATCCCCGGCCATCGGTTGAACCGATATACATTCCAGGGCGTTTTCTTACTGCATCTAAACCCTCTAGGACAGATAAATTCTTGGCGTTATATTCAGCGTTATTAGTTTTATTTGCAGGACTCAAGGTTTCTTTTCCTTTTTGGGTGACATTCAACTTGTAATAGTGCGCGAAAGTCTGTTTGTTTATTCTCGTAGATTTGAAGGCCTTTATAGGGCTTCGGCACGCCTAATTTGACCTCTGTTTGAAAATATTCGACACACCGGTGCCGGCTTCGAGTTGCATAAGTTCCTTTTGCAAGGATGATTGAAGTATCACCATTAAATGAAAAGAGGCCCTACGTTGAACACAGCACTTTCCGCAGGACCAGCTTTAACCTCATCTGATCGTTGTGATCGCTGTGGAGCTCAAGGTTATGTCCGCGTGACATTGCCAACCGGTGGAACTTTAATTTTTTGCGGACACCATGCCAAAAAGCATGAAGATAAATTAAAACTTATTGCTGCTGAATATGTTGACGAAACAAATCGTCTCAATTCAGTTAATTAATCTAAATAATCCCTTAGAACTTGTGAACGTGATGGATGTCTTAATTTAGACATTGTTTTTGATTCAATTTGTCTAATTCTTTCTCGGGTCACACCATAAACTTGTCCTATTTCATCAAGTGTTTTTGGTTGACCATCGGTAAGACCAAATCTCATACGCACAACGCCTCTTTCGCGTTCGCTCAAGGTGTCAAGCACACTATCTAATTGTTCTTGTAAGAGTGTGAAAGAAACAGCATCACTTGGAACGATTGCTTCTGAATCTTCAATTAAGTCACCAAATTCAGAATCCCCATCTTCACCAAGTGGAGTGTGTAACGAAATTGGTTCACGGCCATATTTTTGAACTTCAACGACTTTATCTGGTGTCATGTCTAGTTCGCGAGCTAACTCTTCTGGGGTTGGTTCTCTACCTAAGTCTTGCAACATTTGTCTTTGTACACGTGCAAGTTTGTTAATAACTTCAACCATGTGCACAGGAATACGAATGGTTCTTGCTTGATCTGCCATAGCGCGAGTGATTGCTTGTCTAATCCACCATGTTGCATATGTCGAGAATTTATATCCTTTGGTGTAATCAAATTTTTCAACAGCACGAATAAGTCCTAGATTTCCTTCTTGAATTAAATCAAGAAATAGCATGCCTCGTCCTGTGTATCTTTTAGCAAGTGAAACCACTAGTCGAAGGTTTGCTTCTAGGAGATGATTCTTTGCTCTTTGGCCATCTTCTGCAATCCATTCCAAATCTTTTCTGAGTTTACGATCCTTAATTCCCCCGGCAGCAATTTTTTCTTCTGCAAATAAACCGGCTTCAATTCTTTTTGCTAAATCAACTTCTTGCTCAGCATTTAACAAAGCTACTTTTCCAATTTGTTTTAAATAATCCTTTACCGGATCAGCTGTGGCTCCGGCTACTGTAACTTTTTGAGTTGGTTCATCAGCATCATCAGTATCCGAAATTATAAATGCTTCAGATTCATCAACTGTGGCACTTGTTTTAGTATTTTCTTCTTCGCCTTCTTCTGCTTCTTCAACTTCTGCAATTTCTTCACTTAATTCAGCAAGACTTTCTTTTTCTAATTCTGCAATTGCTTCAAGTTCAGCCGGATCTACTTCTTCAACATCATCAACGGGCACTAATTCGCCATCAACCATGATGACTTTGGCAAAACCTTTGTCAGCTTTACCTTTTGGTGTAGTTGCACCTTTAATTGGTTTAACAGGTTTAGCAATCTTGAGGGGTTTACTTGGTTTTACTTTCTTAACAGGTTTTGAAATAACTTTTTTTGCAGCAGGCTTTTTAGCGACAGGTTTCTTAGCTACAGGCTTTTTTGCTACAGGCTTTTTTGCTACAGGCTTTTTTGCGGCAGGCTTTTTTGCGGCAGGCTTTTTAGCAGCAGGCTTCTTAGCTACAGGCTTTTTAGCAGCAGGTTTCTTAGCTACAGGCTTTTTTGCAGCAGGTTTTTTGGCAGCAGGTTTTGCTGCCGGCTTAGTAATAACTTTTTTCGCTGCAGGTTTTTTAGCAGCAGGTTTGGCAGCTGGCTTAGTAATAACTTTTTTCGCTGCAGGTTTTTTGGCTGCAGGTTTGGCTGCTGGCTTTTTGATGACATTTTTCGCGGCTGGTTTACCTAAAATTTTTCCAAACAGTGCCACGAAGACAACCTTTCAAAGTGATTACGCGCTTAAGGGCCTGTCAAATTGACCGGCCCGGAATCCCATTGTGTCACGACTTGGCACAATCTGCCATCTTTGGGTCAATTGCTCAGCGTGTAAGGACACCTCTGGCTTCATGAGCGATCAGAGAAAAAGTTGTGGTTTGAGTGAGAGATTTTCCAGGAACTGGAATTGATTCATTTGAGTTAGTTTTCCAGCTTGCATTCCAAGTAGTTGTTACTGAAATTGTTTGTAATCCTTTTGTTTTAAAACTGTGTCGAATTTGTCCATCAGGATACTTTCCACCAGGGTTAGTTGTATTTATAACCGTGCCATCAGAAAATTTCCAAACCCAACTCGATGTTGCAGTCAAAGTAACTGGAATTCCTGTCACCACAACTGTTTTAGGTCCAAAATAATTACTCTGATTACTCATAAAATAAACATCAACATTGACTAAGACATCATTTTCCGGTTGGGTAGTGGGAAGAAGCCTTGGTAAATATTCAATTGTTTGTTCACTCAATGAGGTTGTCAATTTCTCTGGTGTATTTGGACCACTTGGTCCAACACACATAGCTCCAACTGCTAACCATGGTTCATCCACACCAAGTTTCCTCCAGATTTTCTTTCTTATTCCAATTGTGTCTTCCACCGTTTTACATTCAGTATTTGTGTGACAAGAAGAGTCCAAAACGCTTTGCTCAAATGAAAAACAAAGTGCAGTTACTAACCAAGCACACCCATCACAGGTTGAGCCTTGCTTTTGAGTTTCTGCTGAACCGTTAAAAGTCTCATCAAGCAAAATTTCGCCACTTATAATGTAGCCTTGAGATTCTTGATCTGATTGCACTGAAGTATTTGCAAACGAAACACTTGGGTTTACCAGAAAAGAGCTAAGAATTAATAAAAAGATTTTTAGATTTTTCACTCACACATATTGATATAATCTGTAAAAGAATTCAATCTCGTTGGGACTGATTTGTCCCCTACTTAATTTTTGAAACAGCCTTATCTAGTGCTTTTTTAACAATGGGTGCTACCTGATCAATTTCAATCAAAAACCCATCGTGTCCAAATGGGGATGAAATAACATTTAAGTCTGTTTTAATAGGCAAAGCTGAAACTAAATCTGCTTGTTGCCTAATGGGATATAGACGATCCGAATCAATTCCTGCCACCACAATTGGTGCACTGATTTTTTGCAACGCTGCTGCAACCCCACCTCGATTTCGACCAATATCAAAAGTCGACATTGAATCGGTTAAAGCAATATAAGAATTGGCATCAAATCTTCTGGCTAATTTTTCGGCGTGATGATCCAAATATGACTCAATGGCAAATCGACCTTCAGAATATGGATCTTCTCCATCTTGATGATCTCGACCAAATCGAACGTCTAATTCTGTTTCGGAACGATATGTAAGATGTGCAAATCTTCTGGCAATTCCTAAACCAACATGAGGTCCATCTCCAGGTTTAGCTTCGTAATAATCTCCACCTCTCCATTTTGGATCAGCTTTAATAGCAGCAATTTGTGCTGACTGAGTTGCAATTTGATCTGCAGATGATCCAGGAGCAGATGCGATAACAAATGCAGAACTTACTCTGTTTGGATGTTCAACTGCCCACTCTAAAACTCTCATTCCTCCCATTGAACCTCCCATGACAGATGCCCAACGTTCAATATTTAAAGCATCAGTTAATCTTTTTTCAATTTCAACTTGATCAGCAACAGTCACACGAGGAAATCTTGATCCCCATCTTTTTCCATTTGAGTCAAACGAAGATGGACCTGTAGTTCCTTGACATCCACCTAAAACATTTGCACAAACCACAAACCATTCTTTGGTATCAATTGCTAAACCATCACCAATTAGGCCATCCCACCAACCTCGTGTTAAATGCCCTTCTGTGTCCAATCCTGCAACGTGTGAATCACCAGTTAGTGCATGAGCAATAAAGATTGCATTTGATGCACTCGAATTTAATTTTCCATATGTTTCATAACTAACTCTTACTTCAGGCAAAACTGCACCCAGTTCTAATTCAATTGATCCAACATCAACAAATTTTCTTTGACCAGGGTGATCACCCTCCTGCCACGCACCCGTGGCAGGTAGAGGACCAGTGTAGGTAATTGCCATATTTTAGTTATGCACCTTTTGCTGCGCGAAAGCCTGAATCAAGATCAGCCAAAATGTCGTCAATATTTTCAATACCAACGGCTAATCTGATTAATCCAGGAGTTACACCAGCTGTTAGTTGCTCTTGTGGTGTTAGTTGTGAATGTGTTGTTGAAGCAGGGTGAATTACCAAACTTCTCACATCACCCATGTTGGCAACGTGTGAATGCAATTCCAATGCTTCAACAAATTTCTTACCTGCTTCAATGCCACCTTTAATTTCAAATGACAAAACAGCTCCTGAACCTGCTGGAGTGTATTTCTTGGCCAATTTGTTGAATCGATTTGAATCGAGTGAAGCATAATTAACTTTTTCCACTTCATCTCTTTTTTCTAACCAATTTGCAACAACTCTGGAGTTTTGAACATGGCGCTCAATTCTCAAAGAAAGTGTTTCTAGCCCTTGAGCGATCAAGAATGCATTAAAGGGAGAAATTGCAGCCCCTAAGTCGCGCAATAACACGATTCGAGCACGAAGTATGTAAGCCAATTCACCCAAGGCTTCGGAGTAAACCAAGCCACCATAAGAAGGATCAGGTGTGTTGTATTGCGGGAACTTGGCTGCGTTTTTCTTCCAATCAAATTTTCCGCTATCAACTATTACTCCAGCTACCGCTGTGCCATGACCACCTATGTATTTAGTTGCAGAATGAATAACAATATCTGCGCCAAATTCAATTGGTCTCAACAAGAACGGTGTAGCCACAGTGTTGTCAACAATCAATGGGATCCCATTTTCGTGGGCAACTTTGGCCACATTTTCAATATCCAAAATTGAATTCAATGGATTTGCAACTGATTCGCCATAAAGCGCCTTGGTGTTCGGCTTTATTGCTTTCTTCCAAGAATCTAAATTATCTGGATCTTCCACAAATGACACTTCAATGCCGTACTTAGGCAATGTGTAGTGAAATAAGTTATAAGTTCCACCATAAAGATTTGGGCTAGAAACAATATGATCTCCTGCTTCAGCCAAATTCAATATTGCATACGTCGTAGCAGCTGAACCACTTGCTAACAAAAGTGCACCCACTCCACCTTCTAAAGATGCAATGCGCTCTTCCACAGCACCTTGAGTTGGGTTCATGATGCGGGTATAAATATTTCCTGGTTCTGCCAAAGCAAACAAATCCGCAGCATGTTTAGTGTCACGGAATGTGTATGACGTTGTTTGGTAAATAGGTAATGCTCTTGCGTTTGTTTGTGAATCAGGTGTTTGTCCCGCATGAATTTGTCGGGTTTCAAAGCTCCAGGCTGTACTCATTTTCATTTCCTCTTTCAGTTTTTGGGTCTTACGCCTATCTCTTTGATAGTCGTTTGTGGTTCACATAAGTTGGGCGAAAGTTTCTATATAGGACTTAATTAATTAGGCGCATAGCAATGCGCCAGCTCAATTTAATTAATTAGTTTTTTATAGATACAACGCAAACTCAGTGCCCCTTTGTGTTTCGGGGTCCCACTCAAGGGATTTGCGTAAGACCCGCGCTTGTCGAATGTGGTTTCACAATCGACCTGGTCTACACCCGGAGCACCCCACCGCGGTGGAGGGTTGCCGTTCAGCTAGCCGGGGCTTAATACTGAAACTCTTGACCTATGAGAAAGGTTACTAAACCCAACTAAAAATCTCAACTCCAGGGGTTAGTGATTTTGGTGAATGCGTCTCGAAATTCCCAAGGTGGCATCCCACTGTTTAAGGCATTGTTTAAAAGCTTTGCCAAGTGAAACTGTGGATCTGCGACCAATGCAAAATCAACTGCGATCCGAGCCAAAATCCCTTCCCCTGCTTGCCACATCAAAGCTGCCACGCAACTACAAATTGGTGCTCTAAAAGATTCGGGGGCCACTCGGGCAACCTGCGCCCAATTTTGGGCTACTTTAATCAAATAGCGATTAGCGTCTTCACTTATTTGAGCAATCTCAATATGGTGGCACAACAACGCATCTCTAACTGGAATATCTGATAAACCCACTAATAAGCGTGCCCAAGTTTTTTCATCATATTCGTTGAACGCTTTTCGTTGTGAGAGAAAAGTAAATTGAGTTTTACCCCATTTTGCCAATTTCTCACCGTGGTTTGATTTTGCTTTTTGCTTCGCTAATTTACTAATAAATGGGATAAGAGTTTGATCCACTTTTGTAACACGAAGGTATTGCTCCAAATCATCTTTTGTTTTTGAGGCAGGATTGCTCACTAGCGATAATTCTGACTTAAGTCCTAGCGAGGAATCAACTTCGAGTATTCGGCCTTCAGTAGGACAACATCTTTCATCGCTACATAGATATGAGGCCCACTTTTTGCTTTTAACCCACAAGATATCTCTGATATGAAATTGGGGAGAAATTTTCTCCATAAATAGCTCTGCTAATTCTTTGTAAATACTTGGTTTGACTTGAAGGTAAAAAATTGCCACCAGGCCATCGGCTCCCGATCGCTTGATGGTCTCACACAGATTTTGAATAAAATCTTCATCTATTTTTTCTGGTAAATCAATTGTCATGGTTACCACAACTTGGTCTTGTTCACCTTTGACGGCCACAATTACCAGTGAATTTTCAGGATTGAATCCCAAAAGGTGTGGCACAGTGGCCAAAAGATTTGCTGGACCATCAATTTGAATTTCTTTTTTAGGTTTTGTCATAACGCCATTTTGAGGCAATTACGATATACGGGGGTAATTAAAAATCAAATGTGGGTATAACTAAGCCCTGGGGATAATAATCACCCAGGGCTTAGTTGGTATTTCGTAGTGAAATTACTTCCCGAAAGGGAGGATTTTAAGGAAGCAATTCCACAGATTTGATCAATGCGCTCCAGTTACCACTTGGGGCAATAACTGTCACGCGATCACCTTTTTTGTTGCCAAAGATTGCTTGGCCCAATGGAGAATCAACAGATATTCTTTCATCATCTAGATGTGCCTCAATCGGGTGAACAATTCTTACTTTAAAAGTTTCTTTAGGTGTTTGAATCTTGACAACCGAACCTAAGCGCACGGTTTTATTGTCTAAAAGTAAATCTGGTTTCCCAGCTTCACTAACTAGTGCCTCTAAAGAGTTTGCCTCTTCGGTTAATCGAGTGAATTCAGCAACATCTCTTTCATCTCGATCAGGAGATGCAATAAGGGGGGCTAGTGCTGGCAAAGTAACGTTTCGGATCTCATCAACTTGCTTGAGTAACTCGATTCGACCCAGTTCGGTAATAACTATTGGGGCGGTTTCTTTTTTCTTGCTTATAGATTTCATCAAAGGACTCCCGGGTGCATCCAAACAAGCAGTGTTGCTTATTTGTATTCCCGAGGTCTCTCCCAACCAGAAAATACTTCTGGTGCTTAGCCGGAAGTATCTCTACTTCGTGTTGACGACTAATGCGTTGGTAGGGGTACTCCCCTCGTGCTAATTCAAATATAACCAAGCAGGGATAAGCCGCAAGTTCAAATACCTTAAATTTGGCTTAATAATTGTGAGTAATTGTCTTAAATCTTTACTTGACCCGACTCAATTGCCAGTAAATAAAGCTCAATAAACCAAGTAAAACTTGCGGAACATAGAAGAATCCTCGCCACAAGAGCACTGCTGCCAAACTCAATTCTGCTGAAACTCCATAAATCTGCAACATCGCAGACATAATCAAATCAGTTGTTCCAAGACCTCCGGGGGTGAAAGGAATAGTTGTGCCCAGTCTTCCAAAACAAAAAACAGCAAATATTATTCCAACTGATACTTCTATTCCTAATGCATCAGCACTTGCCCAAAAAACAAAAAACATTCCCATTTGCACAACAAAGTTTGAGACAGAAATAGCTTTCCACCTAGTTGCAACTAGGTGATTTACTTCCTGTCTAAAAGTATTTATAGCCTTACTTAAGTCAATTCGGGGCTTTTTAAAAAAAGTTCGCGTCGGGTTAATCAATCTTGAAATTAGGCTTCCCACCCATAAGGATCCTTGAGCTGATTTAAGGGCGATATAAAAAATAATGATGCTTATGATTAATACAACTACTCCTAAAACTGTCGAACGGACTAATCCTTGAGTGACTTCTCCTGTGAGAACCAATGCAACTAGACCTAATACCGGCATAAAAAAAGAAATAAGCCCATTCCAAAGACTTGCTATACCAATGGTGGCACTTGTTTCCTTTATTCCAACCCCAAATGAGCGAAGCATCGTGTATTGAAAACTAAGTCCAATAGTTCCACCTGCTGGAAGGGCATTACTGATGGCAAAAGATGTATGCCTTACTTGAAAAGCTTCTAAAAATTTTAGATTTGGTGTTGTGACTAGATAAGGATATTGAAAAATCCAAATGTTAAATATGGCACTGATTAGTAGCAGAATTATTGATGTAAATGAAATATTTTGTAAAGTACTTATAACTTGATTTAAATCAGCATCTTTTAAGAACCAATTTCCTACAAACCCCAACACAAGTAACGTGACTACAACAGAAAAAATGGGTCCTTTATATTTACTTAATATAGGCATTACTTAAATTTGTTTTAATTGATGAGCTAATTCTGATGGCACAAATGCATGTACTTGAGTTCCATCATCATTATGTTCAGTCATTAAAACTTTTCCATCTTGATGAACTTTTGCTAATAAATCTCCCCTGGAGTAAGGAATAACCAACATTACCTCAACACTTGGATCAGGAAGGAAATCATCAATTCTTTGCAGCAATGAGTCAATCCCTAAGCCTGTGTGAGCTGAAACTAATATTGAATGTGGAAATACTCTCTTTAATTCTCCAAGTTGTTCTTCATTTAATCGGTCACATTTATTGACCGCAATAATTTCAGGGATATTGTTTGCCCCAATTTCTTCTAAAACTTCACGAACAGAATTGAACTGTTCCAATGGATCTGGGTCACTTCCATCAACTACCAGGACAATCAAATCTGAGTCACTTACTTCTTCAAGTGTTGATTTGAAAGCATCAATTAATTGATGCGGTAAATGCCTAACAAATCCAACCGTGTCACTTAAAGTTATATTTCGACCTGACGGTGTTTGAGATTTTCTTACTGTGGGATCAAGAGTTGCAAATAATGCATCTTCAACTAGAACTCCTGCTCCAGTTAATCGATTAAGTAAACTTGATTTTCCAGCATTTGTATAACCAGCAATAGCAACCGATGCGATATTACTTTTACGACGTGAGTTTCTTTGCACGTCGCGAGAGCGAGCCATATCTTTCAAATCTTTTTTGAGTTTTGTCATTTGATCATGAATTCTTCGTCTGTCAGTTTCAAGTTTTGTTTCTCCAGGTCCCCTAGTACCAATTCCTGGATTACCACCACTTGCAGCCTGTCTGCTTAACGCATCACCCCAACCTCTGAGTCTGGGTAACATGTATTGCATTTGAGCAAGTGATACTTGAGTTTTACCTTCACGACTTTTAGCATGCTTTGCAAAAATATCTAATATTAACCAAGTTCTATCAACAACTTTTACTTTCACAACATCTTCTAAATGAATAAGCTGAGCCGGACTCAATTCGCCATCTATGATTACGGTATCTGCACCAGTTTCTGAAACAATTTTTCTTAATTCTTGGGCTTTTCCTGAACCTAAATATGTTGCAGGATCTGGATTGTCTCTTCTTTGTATAACACCTTCTAAAACAGTTGAACCAGCAGTTTCAGCTAATCTTGCTAATTCTTGTAAAGATCTTTCTGCTAATTCCCATGTGCCAGAAGTCCATACCCCTGCCAAAACAACTCTTTCAAGCTGAATTTGCCTATATTCAACTTCACTAATATCTTGAAGTTCAGTTGAAAAAGTTGTGACTCTTCTTAATGCGGCTCTATCTTGTAGGTCTAGTTGTCCTACATTAAATGCTTCAGCCATTTTAATTAGTGAGCCATTTCTCATTAAGAGTTCCAGTTTGTTCTATTACAACAGGTCCTCTCATAATCATTTTTCCATTCACAAATGTGATTTGTAGTCTTCCCCCTGGTAGATCAATCTTCACACTATTAATTTTTTTACCACTTTGATCACGAACTACAGCAGCTACTGCACATGCGCCAGTGCCACATGACAATGTTTCACCACTTCCTCTTTCATGCACTCGCATTGAAACATGATCATCAGCAATTTTATTTACGAATTCAAAATTCACTCCTTGCGGAAATTCACTTTTAGGTTCGACCTGTGGAGGATTTTTGAGATTTCCAATGCTAGGTAAATCAGGAACAAATGCCACAGCGTGAGGGTTAGGTGCATCAACTGCTTGGGCGTTGAATTTATGCCCATTGACTAATACTTCAACCACTTTGCCCCGCAGAATCGCTTCAGCCATAGTCACGCTGACATCTCCGGGAGAATGTACTTCAGCATGAATTGACCCTGCTCGAGTTTGAAATGTGAAAATATTAGATTTTACTAGTTTTTTGTCAAACAAGTACTGCGCAAAAACTCTTGCCCCATTGCCACACATTTCAGCTATGGATCCATCTGAGTTTCGATAGTCCATGAAAAATTCATTATTTCGCTTGGTTATTCGAAGAATTCCATCCGCACCTATGCCTTTTTCTCTATCACAAATTTGGGAGACTTGCTTTTCACTCAAATCAATTCTGTTTTCAAGATCTTCAATTAAAATAAAATCGTTTTTAGTACCATGTCCTTTGGTGTATTGAACTAAGAAATTCATCGAATTAGTTTCATAGACTGCTCAAATAAATCTGAACTAGTTGCATCTAGCCAATGAATGAGTGGATCTCGTCTAAACCAGGAAAGCTGTCTTCTAGCAAACTTTTTCGTTGCATTAATAGTCAATGTTATAGCCTCTTCTTTCTGGATTTCCCCAGCTAAATAAGACAATACTTGGGAATATCCCAGAGCGCGTAGTGCCGTTTTGCCTTTTGTTAAACTTTCTTCAATCTTTTGAACTTCATCGATAAATCCATCAGCAAACATCTGGTGAACTCTCTCAGTAATTCTTTTATCTAGCAGATCTCTGGGCATATCTAAGGCAATTCTCACGTCTGGAAAAATGGGTGAAGGTTCAGGAAGTTTTGCGTTGAATCTCTTGCCTGTTAATTCATTTACTTCTAGGGCTCGAACAATCTTTCGGGCATTATTGGGCAAAATATTTTCAGCAGCAAGAGGGTCTATTTCTTCTAGCATTTTGAATAAATGCTCTACCCCTTTTTCTTCTAACAATTCTTCGTATTTCGCTCTTAATTCAAGACTTGTGCCAGGAAACTCTAAATCCTCCAACACCGAATTAACATAAAGACCACTACCTCCCACTAAAATCGGTTGAACTTTTCTGTCTAATAACTCTCTAATTATTTCTCGAGTTTGTTTTTGATACTGGGAAACATTTGCCTCATCTATAGGATCGAGCACATCTATTTGATGATGGATAACGCCTCGTCTTTGAGACAACGGTAATTTTGCTGTACCAATATCCATACCTTTATAAATTTGCATGGCATCTGCATTGATTATTTCTGCGGACAACTCGAGTGCTAAATCTAGGGACAGTGCTGTTTTCCCAACGGCTGTTGGTCCTACTAAAGCAATTACTTTCAAGACTTAGAACCAACTAAAGTTGGTAATCCAAGTAAGACTGACTTTTTTGGTGGATTCTTATTTTCCTCAAATAAATCTCCAGCCCTAGTTTTTCTCACACTCACTATCGGTTTATCGGCTAGTAAGAAAAATGGTGCTGCTGAAGTGATTTCAACTTTAACAAAATCACCAGGTCTGATCTCTTTATTGTCTGCGAAAGAAAAATGAACTAAACGGTTATCTTTTGCTCTTCCAGAAAGTTTTGCGTTTGCGTCATCTTTTTTACCTTCATGATTGGTGACAAGTACTTCTACAATTTTTCCTATTTGCATCTGATTTTCTTCTAAAGTTACTTGATTCACTACTTCTGTTAATCGCTCATATCGCTGTGCGATAACTTCTGGATCAACCTGGTTAGGCATTTCTGCAGCAGGAGTACCTGGCCGTATTGAATATTTGTATGTGAAAGCCGTAGCAAATCTTGCTTGACGAACTAAATCGATTGTGTCTTGAAAATCTTGCTCAGTTTCACCAGGAAAACCAACAATTATGTCTGTTGTGATAGCAGCATCAGGAATAGCTTTTCTTACTCTTTCTAATATTCCTAAATATTTATTTGTTCTATAACTTCGCTTCATACTTGCTAAAATTGCATCGCTCCCAGATTGCAACGGCATATGTAAATGGGGCATAACATTTGAAGTTTCTGCCATAGCTGCAATTACGTCATCTGTGAAATCTTTTGGATGCGGAGAGATGAATCTAACTCTTTCCAATCCTTTAATTTCTCCGCATGCACGAAGTAATTTTCCAAATGCGTATTTATCACCAAACTCAACACCGTAAGAGTTAACATTTTGGCCTAAAAGCATCACCTCAAGCACACCTTCTGCTACTAGTGAATTAATTTCATCAAGAATTTCACCTGCTTTACGGTCTTTTTCTTTACCACGCAAACTTGGCACGATACAAAAAGTGCAACTGTTGTTACAGCCAACGCTAATTGAAACAAGTGCTGAGTGAATTGAGTCTCTCTTGGTAGGCAGATTCGAAGGGAAAACTTCCAAAGCTTCTAGGATCTCAATTTGAGCTTCTTGATTTGCTCTAGCTCTTTCTAATAGAACTGGAAGTGAACCAAAATTATGAGTTCCAAATACAACATCTACCCAAGGTGCTCTTCTTAGTATTTCGTGGCGATCTTTTTGGGCCAAACAACCACCAACAGCAATTTGCATATCAGGTCTTAATTCTTTTTGTCTAAAGAGCATTCCTAAATTTCCATACAGTTTGTTATCAGCATTTTCTCGAACTGCACAAGTGTTGTAAACAACTACGTCTGCGTCTTCTGTATCGGTTGCCTGATACCCAGCATCTTCTAACAGGCCTGAGAGTCTTTCAGAATCGTGCGCATTCATTTGGCAACCAAATGTTCTAACGAAGTAAGTGCGAGTTGTCATATAACTACTAGGGTACGCCGTGGTTAGATATTCAATTGTGACCACGGCTAACAATCAAACAAACCAAGTTCGTTTTGCCCAAGAATATAAAGGTTTATACCCATATTTAATGGCTGCTTTTGTGGGGCTTCTTCTAATCTCAAATATCGGTGCCGTAAAACTTATTGAGTTTGGTCCAATCATTACTGATGGTGGAGTATTTCTCTTTCCACTTGTTTACATCGTGGGAGATGTTCTTAGTGAAGTTTATGGATTTAGGGCAGCCAGAAAAGCAATCTATACAGGATTTGCCATGGCAGTACTGGCATCTTTTACTTTTTATTTAGTCCAAGTATCTCCTGCTGCAAGTGATTGGGGTAATCAATCCGCATTTGAATCTGTTCTTGGATTTGTTCCACAAATAGTTTTAGCGAGTATCTCAGGATTTCTAGTTGGACAATTATTGAATTCATGGGTCCTTGTGAAAATTAAGGAAAGAACTAAAGAAAAGAAGCTTTGGTTAAGACTAATTGGTTCAACCGCAGTTGGAGAATTAGCAGACACATTAGTATTTTGCACAATAGCTTTCTATGGGGTTATTACGGGTTGGAATTTTGTCAATTATGTAGTAGTTGGCTATCTGTATAAAACATTTGTGGAAGTTTTACTGTTACCAGTTACCTATAACGTGATAAAAATTATTAAGAAAAAGGAAGCTAGTTACTCACTTTAGTTGCATAATATCTGCCCAGGAATTCTTCTTTAAAATCAAAGAAATTACCATTAATAATACTTTGCCTCATTTTCGCAACTAGATCAACGATAAAAAATTCGTTGTGAATTGTTAGCAATGTTGCCCCTAGCATTTCTTTGGCTTTGATTAAATGATTTAAATAAGCCTTCGTGTAATTCTTACAGGTGTAACAACCGCAACTTTCATCTATGGGAGAGAAATCATTTTTAAATGCGCTAACTGAAATATTGAATCTGCCGTCAAGGCCATAAACCGCGTTATTTCTAGCAACTCTGGATGCTGCTACGCAATCAAATGTGTCAGCGCCATTTTCAACGCCAATAAATAAGTCATCTGGTTCTCCGATTCCTAGCAAATGTCTTGGCTTATCAACTGGAAGTTCTTCGGTAACCCAATTAACAATTGTGCCTAATTGGTTTTTATCTAGTGCTCCCCCAATTCCAAAGCCATCAAAATCAAGGCTTGCTAAATCTTTTGCAGCTTTTCGTCGTAAATCTTCATACTGCGCACCTTGCACAACTCCAAAGAGTGCTTGATAAGGACGATGACTTCTCTCAAGTGTTAGTTTCTCATGTTCTGAAATACATCTTTTTGCCCATTCAAAAGTTCTATCTAATGATTTTTCTTGGTAATTTCTGGTATTCAACAAGGTTGTGCATTCATCAAAAGCAAAAATAATATCTGCGCCAATTTTGTGTTGGACTTGCATTGAAACCTCTGGGGTAAATCTATGCATAGATCCATCAAGATGTGATTTAAAAGTAACGCCATCATCATCAACGTGTGCTAAACGATCTTTATCTGTGGCCATAACATCATCTGCTTGCAAAGTTGTGGCATCCATTGCTATTACTTTTTTGTATCCAACACCAAGTGATAAGACTTGAAATCCCCCACTATCGGTAAATGTTGGCCCAGGCCAATTCATAAAAGCACCCAAACCACCTGCTTGATCAACAATTTCTGGACCGGGTTGTAAATAAAGGTGATAAGCGTTTGATAAAACTGCTTGAGCATCTAAGTCCTTAATGCTTTCAGGCAAAACAGATTTAACTGTTGCTTTGGTGCCAACTGGAATAAATGCAGGAGTCTTAATTTCTCCATGGGGGGTAGAAATTACTCCAACTCGACCTAACGGTTTTGGATTAGATTTATGAGAGTTGAGATTTGCTTCAACTCGATAACTAAAATTTTTGTTCATTAACACTTATCTAATCTCATCTTTGATTTACCCAGTTACGCGACCAGGAACTACTTGTTCAAATAATTTCTAACTTAAGAGCTAATCCCTTTGAATCAAACAAAATGGGTGCCCTGCAGGATCTAAATAGACAATGAACTCAGTGGAGTAATTGTCATTTTTAGGGCTTCCAGGTTGGAATTGTGTTTTTGACGCACCAAGTTTCAAAATTTCTGTTTCGCTCTTTGCTAAGTCTTTAACTGCAAAGTCAAGGTGAGCTTGTTGGGGCGTAATGCCTGTAGGCCAAGTTGGGGCAACATAATTTTCTATTTCCTGAAATCCCAACCTAGGAATATCTTTTTCATCCCGTAATTCAATCCACCCAATTTTTTCATCCAAAGAAGCACCAAAAGTTTCAATTCTTAATCCGGTTATTTGGGCATAAAATTGGGCTAATTCAACAGCGTTTTCGCAATCTAGGGCCACATAAAAATGATCAGCTAGTTTCATGAGAGCAATTTAGCACCCATAAAACTAGCTGATCTATCTTGAGTTCTCAGTTCTGTGTTTTATCGTCTCTTTACTGTTTGAGCAAAGTTGATCTCAACATCTTGCACCACAGTTAAGGCAATTGAAATTTCACACATGGCACCTTTTTTGATTTTTACTTTACGGCCCTTAGCAGAGCATTCATCTGGGTTTTCTACGGAAACTACTTGCGTAAAACCCTTAGGGGCTTTAGGAATAGTTACAGTTTTAGCTCTTGTGGTGTTAGGTATGGCAACATCAACTGCTTTGACAAATTTATTTATTTTCTTATCTAGTGTTGTGGAGAATTCCAAACCATCGAGTTGTTCGGTAACTGAGCTAAGAATTGCTTTAGAAGTTAGTGCAACTGGGACATAGTCACACTGTTGACCACTTTGGTCACCAACAGCCCAATCACTACAAACTCTTAAGCCTGGATTTTTTACAGCTTTTTTTGTAGCAGCAATTTTGGCTAATTCATTTCCTGCCATGTTGGCAGCCCATTGATCTAGTAATTCTGCTCTTTCAGCTGGGGTGTAATCAAAAGTTTGATTACCAATTCCATAGCGAAGAGTTGCATATTGTGGATCGGCATCAAGTTTTGCTCTAATCTCTGCAATTTTACTTGCAGCAAGACCACTATCAATAGTTCTTGCAGCCAATGGAATAGTCACACAAGTTCCGCCACCACCAGAACCATTAAAAGTACTGGTGTAAGACCAGGTTTTACAAACCTCTTGTCCCAGATTAGCGTTTGCTTCAGCTAAAGCTTGGGCTTCAGCTGCCACTCTTTGATCAGCAATACTTTGTTGTTCTTGACGGTTTTGAGAAATAGCAGCAGAAATATCAAGGGTTCCACCAGAATCAACATAATTTTGAAAAACTTCTCCCCCTATTAAATTTGCTTGATGATATGTATCTGTATGACATGTTGTGAAATACCCGCCATCTAAAGTTGATTCACCGTATTTAATGGGGTAATCAGCTGGACAAGAAACATCACCATCAAATCTAAGATTTGCCTGGGCTGAAGGTGCGAAGATAAATGATAAAAATAATGACAAAATTAAAACCAAACTTCTTTTCATATTTTCCCCCTGTTGTTATTAGTTATAACACTAGACACAAGGGCTGACAATTAAATGTCTGAATTTTTCTAGATCTCTGCGGGAAGCCCATCTGGTAGGTCTTTGATTACTTCTTTGGCCACACTAAAAGCCAAATTAGAGGAATATCCTTTGCGGGCCAATACCCCAACAATTTTTCGCAATTGAGTTTTAGCGTCATCTCGCTGCAAAGACCTTATTTTCTTGCAGGCTAGTGCAAATGCTGCTTGGAATTCTTGGTCATCACTTATTTGAGAAATTGCTTCCAGTGCCACATCATCAGAAACACCTTTGGCCCGTAATTGTTGACGAAGCGCATTTTTACCTAAACCTTTTCGTTCATGTTGGCTAGAAACATAATTTGAGGCTAGAGCTTGATCATTAATTAGGCCCACTTCTTCAAATCGATCCAGGGCAACATTTGCCACTTCATCAGAAATATCTTTGTCTTTTAAATCCTTGGCTAACTCTTTACGGGTTCTGGGGGCATGGGAAAGTCTTCTTAACAAAACTTGTTTAGCAGCATCTGCTGCTTCGATTTCTTTATTTTTTTCTTCCATCACCGGCAATTGGGTAATGGTGGCATCAATTAGATTTAATTTAAGTTCACTTTTTGTGCGGCGCCGTTTTGAGGCGGCGCCGTCTTGGTCTAGCTGTACTACTTCTCCCATTTAATTATTCGGCTGCTGCAATTGGCACAACATCAGCATCTGGCTTCTCAACAGTTTTGTCGAGAGCAAAAACTTCTTTGATGCGGCGTTCAATTTCGTTAGCCAAATCAGGGTTATCTCTTAAGAAGGTGCGAGCATTTTCTTTACCTTGACCTAATTGGTCACCCTCGTAGGTAAACCATGATCCGCTCTTCTTCACAATGTCATGCTCAACACCCATATCGATAAGGCTTCCCTCACGAGAAATTCCTTCACCGAAAATGATGTCGAATTCTGCTTGTTTGAACGGTGGAGCCATTTTGTTTTTCACAACTTTGACTCGGGTTCTATTTCCAACAGCGTCTGTGCCATCTTTTAGTGTTTCAATACGACGCACATCTAAACGAACTGATGAATAAAACTTCAATGCTTTTCCACCAGTTGTTGTTTCTGGAGAACCAAACATCACACCAATTTTTTCTCTTAATTGGTTGATAAAAATTGCAGTGGTGTTTGAGTTAGCTAATGCGCCAGTCATTTTTCTTAGAGCCTGGCTCATTAAACGAGCTTGTAGACCCATGTGACTGTCACCCATTTCACCTTCAATTTCAGCTCTTGGCACAAGTGCTGCCACAGAATCGATGACCACAATCGTTAGTGCACCGGAGCGAACTAACATGTCAGCAATTTCTAAAGCTTGTTCACCTGTATCTGGTTGGCTTACGAGCAATGCGTCAATATCAACGCCAAGTTTTTGGGCATATTCTGGATCCAGTGCATGTTCTGCATCTATGAATGCTGCAATTCCGCCAGCTCTTTGAGCACTAGCAATTGCGTGCAATGCAACTGTGGTTTTACCACTAGATTCTGGGCCGTAAATTTCTACGACTCGACCTCTTGGTAATCCGCCAATACCTAAAGCGATATCAAGTGCGATTGAACCAGTAGGAATTACTTCTGCTGGTGGACGATCTTCTTGACCCATACGCATAACTGATCCGCGTCCGAATTGACGATCGATTTGGGACAGGGCTGCTTCTAACGCCTTGTCGCGGTCATTTGCCGCTGTTGCCATTTGTGACCCTTTCTTTTGGTCCTAACTGTCTTTGTGCTTATTTACCTAAGGTAGGTGTTAGCACTGACATTTGTCCGGGACCTGGTTAGAGGTTGGGGACATCTCTTATCTGTGGACATTACTCGAACAGGTGTTCGAAGACTATCAGACACGCCGTTTAACGCGCCGAGGGTCCTAATCCTTGGTTGTCTACCACTGCTTTCCACACAGTTTGGGCATCAAAGCCAAGCTTTAAAGCCTCATCCACGCTTACTCCGCCTAGCTCAGGCAAAATAAAATCCTTTGCCCAAGAGGTTGCATACTCTTGTCCAAAATGGTCTGTTAAACGTCGGCGAAGTTCAGTAATCCACATAACACTGCCTAATTTAAACCCAGATTGCCCCTGAAAGACTTACATTCATCATGGATTTCTACGGTTTCACACTTTTGCTGCGCTGGATCTTGGGGTGGTTTATCCAACCCCAACTAAAAGCTCTGCCCCATGATTCTGCTTGGGCAGAAGTTGCTGTGATTATTCCTGCTCGCAATGAAGAAAATTCACTGCCAATTCTATTAACAAGTCTTCAAACTTCAACTCTTCAACCAAAAGAAATTGTTGTGATTGATGATCACTCAACTGATAACACATATCAAATAGCAACATCTTTTGGTGTCAAAGTAATTAAGAGTAAAGAGCTTCCCCTGGTATGGACTGGGAAAACTTTTGCACTTTCCCAGGGTGTTGAAAACACAACTTCCCCAGTTTTATTGTTTCTAGACGCTGACACAAAACCTAGTCAAGACTTAATAACTAAATTAGTTGCAGTTTTAAACAAAAATGGAGGTCTAGTTTCAGTTCAACCTTTTCATTTTATGCAGTCTTTATATGAAAGATTTGCTTCAGTTTTTAATCTAGTAGGAGCAATTGGAGCACGATTAGGAGAAACTAACGGTCTTGCTTTTGGACCCGTAATGATGCTTAAGCGACAAGACTTAGAAAGAGTTGGCGGAATACAAAGTGTTAAAGATCAATTACTAGAAGATAGAGCACTTGGACTGTTGTTTCGAAAAAATAACTTATCTGTCACCACATTTATTGGTGAAAAAGATGTTTCATTTCAAATGTATCCCGATGGAATTAAATCACTTACTCAAGGATTCACCAAGAATATGGCAGCAGGATCTATTGGGATAAGTAAAACACGATTTTTGCTTCTTTTTACTTGGTTTAGCGGCCTTGCGGCTGCTGCTTGGGAATTACCGTTTGCAATTTTGGCTTGGACTCAAACAGGTGTTGCCCCATCGCTATATCAGTATTGTTTAACAATTGGATTTGGGCTTCAGTTCTGGTGGTTTACTAGAAAGCTGGGCAATTTTAATTTCTATTTGATTCTTTATCCTTTAATGGTTTTGTATTTCTTGGTGGTATTTTTTTATTCAGTTACTTTAACTTGGAAAGGCAAAGTGCATTGGAAAGATCGCACTCTTGATGCCAAAAAAGGGTTGAGATGAATGATGTAGTCAAATTTATGTTTTTAAATATATCAACCTGGGTTATGTGGTTTTTTGTAGTTGGTTTTTGTGTCTCAAAATTGAGTGATAACTTTTTGGCAAAAGATTGTATTTTTACCAAATTATTTCACTTTGAACAAGGAACTATTTGGTTTAACCACTACTTAAAAATTGATAAGTGGAAAGATAAAGTCCCTGAATTGGGCAACTTTTTTGGGAAAGGATTTCCTAAACGAAGTGTGGGTCAAGCAGAAATATCTCATTTGCAATTGTTTATTAGAGAAACTAGAAGAGCTGAAATTGCTCACTGGATTATGACTGCAGGCTGGATTTTTACCATAATATTTAACCCTTTATGGGCAATAGTTTTTAATCTTTTCTTTGCCCATGTTGTTAATTTTCCTTGCCTTTTAATACAGCGCTACAACAGGGTAAGGCTCTTAAGGGTTTTGGAAGCGAAATTAGGCAGCAGCTGAATCTGATTTTTTAACAACAGGTAAAAGTGTTACCCCAGTTGGATTGTTTTCAATTTGGGCTAAAGCTTTTGTGACATCAAACATTAATTTTGATAAAGGTAAATTTAGGGCGCCACAGATTGCACCAAGTAATTCAGAAGATGGTTCTTTTTGACCACGTTCAACCTCACTTAGATAACCCAATGAAACTCGGGCACTCTTGGAGATATCTCGAAGTGATCTTTTTTGGGCATTACGAGCTTGGCGTAACTGCTCACCCATCACTTTTCTTAAAACAATCATTTCTTTATTTTAGCCCATGAGTAGGCATTGGTCTTGTTATTCACAAGCCTTGGCTCAAGATTAGTTTTAACAATTCAATAACACTTTGCTGCCTAATCTGGTTTCTATCACCAGTTAAATGCAAGTCTTGGCACATATTGTGTTCACCAATCGATATAGCCACAAATACTGTGCCCGGCTCAAAACCAGCACTTTTTTCAGGTCCAGCAACACCTGTGGTGCTCACACCTATATCTGAATTCATCAGCAATCTTACTTTTAAAGCCATATCTTGGGCTACTTGTTTAGAAATACTTGAGAATTCTTGAATTAAAGCTGGATCTACTTTTAATGTCTTAGTTTTTATCTCATCGGTGTATGCAACTATGCCACCTTTAAATACTTTTGAGCTACCAGAGATATCTGTTAAATTTTTTGCAACTAGACCACCTGTTAATGATTCAGCAACAGAAATTGTTAAATTTTTTTGTCTAAGTAAAGTGATGACATTTTTAGCTAATTCTTTTTCCAACTTTGTTATTCATCTCTGTCTGTCATGATTGCTTTCATAATGTAATCAACTGCAGTTGCTAAAGTTAAAATTACTGCCACATACATTAATATTTCTGCAAGTAAAGAAACAGAACTAGGTAAAGGCAATAGATAGAAACTAATTGCCACTATCTGCATAATTGTTTTTAATTTGCCTCCCCTACTTGCTGGAATAACACCTTGTTTGATAACCCAAAATCTTAATAAAGTTACAAATATTTCCCGGGCCAAAATTACCCAAGTAAACCACCAGTCCAAAAGACCCATCGATGATAAGCCAATCAAGGCTGTGCCGATTAAGGCTTTATCTGCTATGGGATCAAAGATTTTGCCAAAATTTGTTATCAAGTTCCACTTTCGCGCAATTGTTCCATCAGCAATATCGGTTAATGCCGCCACAATAAATAAAACACCAGCAATAGTTCTATTGAAATTGGTGGTTGAGTTTTCCTGAAACAACAACCAAGCCAAAACAGGCACAACTAAAAGTCTTATGGTGGTTAAAAAGTTTGGCACATTTATTGAACTAACTGCTGATACCGGATCTGCCACACGATCAGGAACTGCAGGTTTAAGCACTGGGCGATCTATTTTGTCTTCACCTCCAGATCTGCTCCTACGCTACCTACAACTACTGCTTTTACTAATTCACCCACACTTGCAACACTATCCAAAATTGTGGTTATGCCATCTACTTCAGGACCTTGTTGCATGATTCTTCCTGTTAGCCCATCTTCATCACTTGCTTCAACTAAAACTTCAACGTCTTCACCAATTCTTTGATGAGCTCGTTGCGACATCAATTCTTGAGCAATTGTATTTAGGTTTTTAACTCTCTCATCAACTACTTCTTGGGCTAGGGTGTCAGAAAAATTAGCCGCCTCTGTCCCATCCTCTACTGAGTAGCCAAAGATTCCTATGGCATCTAATTGCGCTTGTTCCAGGAAATTTTGTATTTCAGCAAATTCGTTTTCAGTTTCACCAGGAAAACCCACTATGAAATTGCTTCTAATACCGGCAGTTGGCGAAATCTTTCGAATGCTATTGATTAGATTTAGAAAATCTTTTGTTCCACCAAATCTTTTCATTCTTCTCAAAACATCAGGATGAGCATGTTGGAAGGATAAATCAAAATATGGGACAACCTTAGGAGTTTTTATGACTGCTTCAATTAAAGACGGTCTCATTTCAGCAGGTTGTAGGTATGACAATCTGATCCATTCAATTTCACTAATTTTGGCAATCTCGGGCAAAAGGGTTTCTAAAAGTCGGATATCTCCCAAATCTTTGCCAAAACTTGTGGTGTTTTCACTTACTAAAAATAGTTCTTTAACTCCATTTTGACCAAGCCAGGCTGCTTCTTCCAAAATTTCTGCAGGCCTTCTTGAAAGATATGAACCTCTAAATCTGGGTATAGCACAAAATGTGCAACGACGATCACAACCAGATGCAAGTTTAAGCGGAGCAGTTGCTTTGTCGTCCAATCTGAATCTATTTAATGGTTGAGAAATCTTTTGTTCACTTCTTGCAGTTGGTGAAATTGGTAATAACAATCTTCGATCTTGCGGAATTGGGGCAGCAGGTCGCCTACCGTTTAAAACATCATTTACTTTAGCAGTGATGTGATCGTAATCATCAAATCCTAAAATCGCATCTGCTTCTGGTAAAGCTTTTTCTAATTCGTTGCCATAACGCTCTGCCATGCACCCAACTGCTAAGACTGCTTTAACGTTTGAGTTTTGCTTCAAATCATTTGCGGCAAGTAAAGTATCAATACTGTCTTTTTTGGCAGCTTCAATAAATCCACACGTGTTAACCAACACAGCATCAGCATCACTTGGTTCTTGTACTAGTTCAATTCCATCTTTGGATAAGCGCGCTGCTAATTCTTCACTATCAACTTCATTTCGAGCACAACCTAAAGTTACGATGGCTACACGAGTTGACATTATGTTTATAGCCTAAGAAACTGCTGGGAAAGTCGTTAAGTCAGGGATGAAATGCCCTTGCAGAATTTACTGAACTGGTCCTTCTGGTCCAAATTCAACTCTGATGACTTCACCATTGCCACCAGCTTTTCCAAGAACTTGTCCATTAACAGTTAGATTGATTGCTCCAGCATTACCGATAAGAAGTTTTACTCCTTCTACACTGCCAACTCTTTGTTCTTGTCCTTCTCTAATAATTCCTTCAAAAAGTTCCACATTGTTTAAATCAGTTGCTCTTACCCAGCTGCTGTTGTTCTCTGCTTGTATCAAAACATCGACACCTGGTGCTGGGGCTGCCGCAATTAAGTTTTCTGCAGGATCAGTTTTTACAGGAATTGGAGTAGGAGTTGATTCAGCAATTATTTCTTGCGGCGCGTTAACAGTTGAAATCACTGTTGAACCAATTGCAATTAGTGCAATTACCCCAAGTGTGGAAGCCATTATTAAAGACCAGTTAGTACCACTTTTGGCACGAAAGTTTTCCACTGGCTCAAAAAAACTGCCACTAAGTTGTAAAGAACTATTTTGTTGTTCACTAACAACTGAAGCTACTTCAAGAATTTCAATCTCCGGGGAAATTAACCCCGGTTGGTCAAAAGGGGATTCACCAGATTTCGATGAAACATAAAGTGCCATTAATTCATCTGGGTCGAGATCTAAGACTTGGGCCATTACTCTGATATGGCCTCTTACATAAACATCTGCCCCGACTTTTTCAAATTCATCTTTTTCAATATGTTTTAATAAAACTTCTCGAACGCGCACCTTGGCGGCTAGTTCAGAAATAGTTAAACCTTTTGATTCGCGAGCAAATCGCAATCTGCTTCCCAATGAATCTTGCATCTAACCCCCCCCCAATAAACTCAATTTCGAAATCAAACTATATCAACCGTATTCGTTTTAACGAATAGGTGGTGTATGAGTGATTTGTGGGACAAAAATGAGATTACGCCAAGTGAACTTCGTGCACAAGGTCACCTAGGTGAATTAAGCGTGAACTTCGCCCCTAAGGGATGCCAAAGTCTCCACTAGCTCTTCGGGCTTGACTAGCACTTCTCGTGCTTTGGATCCTTCACTTGGGCCCACGATGCCACGATCTTCCATCAAATCTATTAATCTTCCCGCTTTAGCAAATCCCACTCTAAGTTTTCTTTGCAACATTGAAGTTGAACCTAATTGAGTTGAAACCACTAACTCTGCTGCGGATAGTAATAAATCAAGGTCGTCTCCAATATCATTTTCTACATTTGATCTTGCGTGATTTACATGGAAAACATCATCTCGATATTCGGGTTCTGCTTGATTTGTCCAATGAGAAACAATTGATCTAATCTCAGTTTCAGAAATAAAAGCACCTTGGATTCTAGTTGGCTTTGATGCTCCCATTGGTAAAAATAATCCATCACCTTGCCCAACAAGTTTTTCAGCACCCGGTTGATCCAAGATAACTCTAGAGTCGGCCAAACTTGCAGTAGCAAAAGCTAATCTACTTGGCACATTGGCTTTTATTAAACCTGTCACAACATCAACACTTGGTCTTTGGGTTGCTATCACTAAATGAATTCCAGCAGCTCTGGCAAGTTGAGTAATCCTTACCACTGCATCCTCAACATCTCTTGGCGCAACCATCATCAAGTCTGCTAATTCATCAACTACTACTAGTAAGTATGGATATGGTTCTGGATTTGGTTTATCACCAATCGCATTAACTTTTCCAGTTTTTACCGCTTTGTTGTAATCATCAATATGCCTAAATCCATGAGCATGAAGGGCGTCGTATCTGACTTCCATTTCTTTGACTACCCATTGTAAAACTTCAGCAGCTTTTTTAGGATTTGTCACAATAGGAGTAATTAAATGTGGGACTCCTGCATAGGCAGCCAACTCAACTCTTTTGGGATCAATCAAAATTAGTTTTGCTTCATCAGGAGTTGAACGCATCAATATTGAAGTTACTAAAGCATTGATGCAAGAAGATTTTCCAGCACCTGTTGCTCCTGCAACCAAAATGTGTGGCATCTTTGCTAGGTTTGCACAAATCACAGCACCTTCAACATCTTTACCTAAACCAACTACTAAAGGATGTTTTTCTTCAGTTGCAACAGGTGAATTTAATAAATCAGCTAGTGCAACTAGTTCTCTATCTTGATTGGGAATTTCAATACCAATTGCAGATTTACCTGGGATGGGGGAAAGAATTCTGACATCAGCACTGGCAACGGCATAGGCAATGTTTTTACTTAAAGCCGTGACTCTTTCGACTTTTACCGCAGGCCCAAGTTCTACTTCATATCTTGTAACAGTTGGTCCTCTTGAAAAACCAGTGACCTGTGCATCTATATCAAATTGGGAGAACACTTTTGTTAGAGACTCAACGACTCCGTCATTAATTTTGCTGCGAGTTTTAGGAGTTGGGCCTGGTTTCAAAATGGAGATGGGTGGAAGTTTGTAGTTCTTTTCAGCTTTTAAAACCATCTGCTTTGCGGGAGTGCGAACCGGTGTTCTAAATTCCACAACATTGTTACTAATTTTTTGTATTGGTTGGGTTGAATCCATTGCTGTTGCAATAGCTATTGGCTGGGTTGAATCCATATCAAAATCTTCACTTTGATTACTAATTACTGGTGATGCTGCAAATGGAATATCATCTACCAATAGGTCAGGGTCTTCTATTTCTTCATCCTTATTTGACCAGCGACTCATCCACCTAGTTAAGACGTTACCTTTTTTGATCGGTTCTTCGTATTCTTCATAGGTTTCTTCATCGTATTCATCTACCAGATCTTCTTCTTCGTAATCAGCAGATTCATAACTTTCATACTCTTGATCTAGATCCTCAACTTCTTCTTTTTGTTTTCGCTTAGCACCTTGGGCAATAAAACTTAAAATATTTTTTAATTTCATAAAGACTGCGCTGACCGGTGTTTTAGTGGTGATGAGTGTTCCAAAGAATCCAAATAAAATAAGTAACAACATCGCAATAAAACCGTTTGTTAATCCAGCAAGTGGAGTTGCAACCAACCACCCAAGCCAACCGGCTCCTGCTTGCATTGCCTCAACACCATCACCAGGTGTTGGTGTGCCTTTAAATAAATGCCACAAGCCGCCCACACTCATTAACATGGCACTTGCACCAATTAGAATTCTTGGTCCATCACCTTTTTTAGCTGGATTTCTAAATGTTTGCCAAGCCGCATAAACAAATACCACCGGAAGAAAAACTGTGAGCGCACCAACTGCTCCACTTACCACTAATTTTGAATAATTGGTGATAACTGTTTGAGTATCAAACCAACTTTGAGCAGCAATAATTATTGATAAAGCTAAAAGTAAAAGCCCTAAGCCATCGCGTCTTTGCTTTTGATCTATTTCTCTAGCACCATTTCCAACGGCTCGTGCAAATGCACCAAAAACTTTGGCAATAATTCCCCACCCGATAGCAACTAACGAAATGAGTCTGCCAACTAGAAGCACTAATGTTCCTCCGCGAGATTTGCGGGAGGATTTTTGATTGCGGGCACGCGAGCGTGCCGGCGTGCTAGTAGCCATAAATAGAGGTTACCCTCGTGTAACACCAGTTACTTGTGTATCAGAAGCGACTTTTAGTGCGTGTCGTCACTTCTGCCACAAAAACGTGCACCTATCCCTGGAATCCGGCTGCTCGATGCGCTCCATCACAAAAAGGTTTGTCTTGGGAATGACCACATCTGCAAAGTGACTTAGTTGAAGCTTCGATGACTTCTGTTGTAACTTCTGTTTCACCGGTTTTGGTGTAGTGCAATTCAAAGTCACCCTCAACTCTGATGGAACCATTTGGTTTGACTGTGATTTTTGTTTTTTCACTCATTTTTTCTCTTTTCTTTATGCTTCGACTACTACTGGAACAATCATTGGTCTTCTACTGTGTTGATCACTTACCCATTTACCAGTAGTTCTTCGCACAACTTTTTGTAGCTGATTAACATCATATACATTATTTCTCATTGCTTCTTCCAAACTAGATTTAATTATTGGAATAACATCATCAAACACAGCGTCGTTTTCAGAAAAACCACGAGCATGAATTTCAGGTCCTGCCACTACCTTGTTTTCAACTGAATCAACTACCACCACCACTGAGATGAATCCTTCTTCTCCAAGAATCCTTCTATCCTTGAGTGAGTCTTCAGCAACTCCTCCCACACTTGAACCATCAACAAAAACATAACCACAAGCTACTGCTCCAACAATTTTTGCTTTTCTGTTATGTAAATCAACTACTACTCCATCTTGGGTTATAACAACATTTTCTTTTTTAACACCAGTCTTTATGGCAAGAGCTGCGTTTGCTCTCAAATGTCTTGGTTCACCGTGAACTGGCATAACATTTCTGGGTTTCAAAAGATTATAAAAATAAAGTAATTCACCACTTGCGGCATGTCCTGAAACGTGAACCTTGGCATTACCAGAGTGAACAACGTTTGCACCTTGCTTTGTTAATCCATTAATTACTCTATTAACTGAATTTTCATTTCCCGGGATTAAAGAAGATGCCAAAATTATGGTGTCTGCTTCACCAATTTTTATTTTGTGATCAAGACCTGCCATTCTTGACAAAGCTGCCATTGGTTCACCTTGTGAACCTGTGGTGATTAAAACCACTTCATTATCTGCATAATTTTCAATTTCATCAATATTAATTGTGGCGTTAGCAGGAATTGTTAAATAACCTAAATCTCTTGCAACTCCCATATTTCTAACCATGGAACGACCCACAAAAGCTACTTTTCTGTTGTTTAATTTTGCAGCATCAATAATTTGTTGTACCCGGTGAATATGGGAAGCAAAACTTGCCACAATTACTCTTCGAGGAGCTCTAGACATTATTGATTCAATTACAGGAGCAATATCTTTTTCCTGCGGCACAAATCCTGGTACTTCAGCATTTGTTGAGTCAACTAAAGCTAAATCAACACCTTCATCACCAAGTCTTGCAAAAGTGTTTAAATCCGTGATTCGACCATCAAGGGGTAATTGATCCATTTTGAAATCACCAGTGTGAATCAGTGTTCCAGCACCTGTTTTCATGGCTAGTGCAAGTGCATCTGGAATTGAATGATTTACTGCAATAAATTCAACACTAAATTCTCCAATTTTTACAACATCGCCTTCTTTAACCATTCTTAAATCAGACTTAATTCGGTGTTCTTTAAGTTTTTCACCTAACAAAGCAAGT
>ERZ889217.140-NODE-140-length-46116-cov-37.910380_pt1 | contig 46116 bp, 42 predicted proteins | sample MGYA00521098_ERZ889217 | MGnify/ENA primary metagenome ERZ889217 (study PRJEB32303, sample SAMEA104408613) | aquatic metagenome | biome: Brackish water; feature: Pelagic; material: water | place: Baltic Sea | collected 2014-06-10T22:04:00 | depth 2,362 m ... | reverse complement strand
GCAAGAACATTTAGTCACCTGCAACTACTAAATTGCTCGCACCAAAACGCTTAGCTATATTGCGTTGCCTTGACTGGTCGGCAGTCGTGGCGGCAAAAACTTCTAATAGTCCTTGCGCTGTTGTCTATGGTCAGCGAGTTGTTTCGCGCTCTGTAGCGGCGATGCATTATGGCGTTCAAGTTGGCATGCGACGTCGTCACGCTCAAGGACTTTGCCCAGATCTTGAGATTGCCGCTTATCAACCAGATCGTGATCGCCGAGCGTTTAACACGGTCGTGCGAACTATTAATGAGATAGTTCCATTAATTGAAGTCAGCGAGCCGGGCGTGATTGTTTTTGCTACGCGTGGTCCGTCTCGATATTTCGGTGGTGACGAACCGATGGCTAATAAAATCGTCCAGGCTTTGCGCACTTCAATAGTTGCTGATTCGCAATTTGGGGTTGGGGTTGCCGACAGTCGTCTGGCGGCCCACATCGCCGCTCACATCTCGGCACAAAACAAGACCAAAGCCCCGTTCATCGTTGAGCCAGAAAAGACAAAAGTTTGGCTGGCACAAAAATCTGTCAGAGTTTTAAGCGAGTTTGCCAACATCAGCAGCGAGACAGTCTCATTGCTCGAGCGCCTCGGGTTAAACACCTTGCAAGATGTGTCGAAAATTAGTGAGTCTGTATTGGCCGGACGATTCGGCGAATTAGGTGTCGAGTTGCATCGACTTGCGCGTGGCGACGAACAACATCCATTGGCAGCAGTTGCACCACCTCCAGAACATCTTTGTTCTCGGGCATTCGAAGAGCCAGTTATCGATCAGCAAACCTTGCTCAACAACATTCAAGCAATGGCCGAAGAGTTCAGCGATTACTTCGTTAAACGGGGTGCAATTTGTGTTCGTTTAATTCTCAAATTCGAATCAGAGACAGGCGCACATTCAGAACGCTTGTGGTATCGACCTCAAGGTTTGACCGCTCGAGCAATAACCGAAAGCGCTAAATGGCAAATCGAAAGTTGGTCGCATAAAAGCCCGTTGGTTCGCGTGCAGTTGATCGCCGACGAAGTGCGCACAGATACGGCGCGTCAACTTAAATTGTGGGGCGGTGTCACCCAAGTTGATGAGACAGCCAGTCGTGCAATTGGTCGATTAACCGAATTGCTCGGCTCAACTGCCGTTCAACTTGTCAAGTGGCAGGGTGGTCGAGATTTACAAGACAATTTTCAACTTGTTTCTGCATCGCATTTTCAACCCAGACAAAACGAGTTGGCTGCATCAACCGAAAAGCCAAAGTGGCGAGGTTCGTTGCCGACCCCGTCACCGAGTGTCGTTTATTCTGAACCGCTGTTAGTGCAGGTTGTTGATAAAGATAAAAACCTTCTTCGTGTCAGTGCGCGCCATGAGTTAAGCGCCGAGCCAGAGCAGTTAATAATCAACCAACAAAGTTACAAAGTTATTTCTTGGGCTGGCCCATGGCCAATAGAAGAAAAGTGGTGGGACACCGCTCGCAGCAGACGCCTAGTTCGTCTGCAAGTCGTAATTGAAAAACTTCTGCCAGATGGTTCACAACAAGTACAAGCACTGTTGGTCACACTTGAGCATGGCGAATGGAGCATTGCAGCAATTTACGGCTAGTCGGTTATTTAGATAATCAAACAAGCAAGTATCGTTCAGCTAGTGATTTCTGATTCTGGTCTTGAGTTTGTCAAAAGTTTTTGCCTACAACTAGCAAGCCACGAGCCGATTGATGATCGCGAGCGCGAGTCGATCAAAACTTTTTGCGAACTGGCGCCAAGTCTTGTCGCCCCATTCGACGAACATAGCGACCCAACTCATGTCACTGCTTCGGCGATCGTCGTTGGCAAACCTGGTGTCGTCTTGCATTTGCACAAGCGACTAAATATGTGGCTGCAACCCGGTGGGCACATCGATTTGGGCGAGTCAATTCACGATGCAGCACTGCGTGAAGCGCGAGAAGAAACTGGGCTTGACCTGCAACATTTTGGCGCAGAAAAAACCTCTCCGAGATTTATTCATCTTGATGTGCACCCAGGTCCACGCGGTCACACGCATCTTGATGTGCGATTTTTACTTTGGGCGACGAACGAAATCTTCGCTCCGGCAGCAGGCGAGAGCCAACAAGTGAAGTGGTTTAACTTTGTTGATGCATTGCGCGTTTCTGAAGATGGGGCTCGCGGTGCAATTCGCGTCGCTCAGCAAATTGTCGATAAATCGTTGTAATACAGGGCTTCTAACAACTTTTCTATAACGCGAGCGAACATATGTTCGCTACGCTTAGCCAAATGGGTGACTACGCAGAATTGCATTGTCGGTCGAATTTTTCATTTCTATATGGGGCTTCGCATCCTGAGCAACTTGTTGAAGCCGCAGTGCACAACCAACTTGCAGCACTTGCATTAACAGACCGCAACGGTCTTTATGGCGTCGTTAAGTTCGCCCAGGCGGCTCGCACTTTTGGTTTGCCAACTTTATTTGGTGCCGAACTCACATGTTCAAGTCACAACAGTCGCAATGGCGACGCACAAATTGTTTTAATTGCCGATGGACCATCTGGTTATTCGCGACTTTCCCACGCGATAACGCTCGGTCAATTAGCTGGTTCGAAGTCTGCACCAGTTTTTGACACTGCCAAAATTGCCGAAGACCTGGCCGATAGTTGCTGGGTGCTCACTGGCGCGAGCACTGGCATTGTCAATCAATCTCTTGAACGACACGGCCCGCAAGTTGCGTCGCGACAATTGCAAAAACTAGTCAGTGAGTTTGGTCGCGATCGAGTTTTGGTCGAACTTTGCGACCACGGCGATCCGCTCGACTCGTCGCGCAACGACGCTCTCGTTCAACTAGCAATGCGACACGACTTACAGTGTGTTGCAACCAATGATGTGAGCTATGCGTCGCTGCGCGAACATCGCTTGGCAGTCGCCCTTGCTGCAGTACGACAGCGTTCAAGCCTCGATGAGATTGATGCTCACTTACCGCCAGCGCCGAGTGCTTATATTCGTAGCGGCAAAGAACAACTTCGTCGGTTTAGTCGTTACCCAGGTGTTGTTGAACTCACAACACAAATCGCCAAGTCTTCGGCATTTGACTTGTCGTTGGTTGCGCCGAAACTTCCGCCTTTTATTTGCCCAGACGGTCTTGATGAAATTTCTTATTTGCGCTTATTGGTCGAGCAGGGGGCAACCCGTAGATACGGCGCAAGACCCATAAATAGTCTCGAAGATCTTTCGTTGCGTGCCCGAGCCTGGAAGACAATCGATCACGAACTTGAGATCATCGAGCAACTTGGTTTTGCCGGTTACTTCTTGGTCGTTTTCGACATCGTGCAGTTTTGCCAGCGTTCAAACATTTACTGCCAAGGCCGTGGCAGTGCAGCCAACAGTGCAGTTTGTTTTGCGTTAGATATCACCAAGGCTGATGCTGTTTCTTTGGGGCTGTTGTTTGAGCGCTTTTTGTCGGCAGAGCGCGATGGGCCACCAGATATCGACATCGACATCGAAAGTGGCCGTCGCGAAGAAGTAATTCAATATGTTTTCAATCGCTACGACCGTCATCATGCGGCACAAGTTGCCAATGTGATTACATACCGTTCGCGTTCTGCTGTTCGCGATATGGCTCGGGCGTTGGGGTTTGCCCCCGGCCAGCAAGACGCCTGGAGCAAGCAAGTCGGCATGCACGGCTCGCTATCGAACCCCGAGAACACACAGCACGAAATACCCACTCAAGTTCTAGATCTTGCACGTCAAGTTTTAGATGCGCCGCGACACTTGGGCATTCACTCTGGGGGCATGGTGATTTGTGATCGACCAGTCAGCGAAGTCTGCCCAATTGAGTGGGGTCGCATGAAAGATCGCAGTGTTTTGCAGTGGGACAAAGACGATTGCGCTGCGATAGGTCTCGTGAAGTTCGATCTGCTGGGCTTAGGCATGCTTTCGGCCCTGCACAACGCGGTCGATCTGATTGCTGAGTTTCGCGGCAAACAAATTGATCTAGCCACGATTCCGCAAGAAGATGAGGTTTACGCAATGTTGTGTCGCGCCGACACGGTAGGTGTTTTTCAAATTGAGTCGCGCGCTCAAATGGCCACGTTGCCAAGGCTTAAACCGCGCAGGTTTTACGACTTGGTGGTCGAAGTGGCATTAATTCGCCCTGGTCCGATTCAAGGTGGTTCGGTTCATCCATACATTCGTCGGCGCAACGGCGAAGAGCCAGTCACATATTTGCATCCACTTTTAGAAAACAGTTTGGGCAAAACATTGGGCGTGCCATTATTTCAAGAGCAATTGATGCAAATGGCAATTGACATTGCCGACTTCACACCCAACCAAGCAGATGAGTTGCGCCAGGCAATGGGTTCAAAACGTTCGCATGCTCGCATGCAACGGCTTCGTCAGCGACTTTACGACGGCATGGCACAAAACAAAATTATCGGTGCGGTCGCCGACGAAATTTTTGAAAAGATGCAGGCGTTCGCCAACTATGGGTTTCCTGAGAGTCACTCAGTTTCGTTTGCTTACCTTGTCTATGCGTCTTCTTACATTAAGTTTCACGAACCAACGGCGTTTTATGCCGCGTTGCTAAATGCCCAGCCGATGGGTTTTTGGTCGCCACATTCTCTTGTGCAAGATGCGCAACGACATGGCGTTGTCGTTTTGAGCCCAGATATAAACGCTTCAAAAGCCAAGGCGACTTTAGAACCTTGCGACAATTCAGCAGGCGGTTTTGCATTGCGCCTTGGCATCTCTAGTGTGCGTGGCATCGGTGATGACCTTGCAAAAAGCATCGAAGCAGCCCGACCGTTTACGAGCATGGAAGACCTCGTTCGTCGCGTGCCTCAAATCAGTTTGTCGCAGATCGAAACCTTGGCAACAGCGGGCGCATATTCGCAATGTTTTGAAATATCCCGCAGAGATGCACTCTGGTCAGCAGGCGCAGTTATTCAAAGTCGACCCGAACGATTGGCAGGCGTGACAACTGGCGGTGATTCACCACAATTACCCGGCATGCAGCCGATCGAAAAATCGATCTGTGATCTTTGGTCGACTGGCATTTCTATTGATGGCCATCCAACTCACTTTGTGCGCAATCAGTTGAGCCAACTCGGTGTTGTTGTGGCCAGCGAACTGCTAAAAGTTGAGAACGGTTCAAAAATATTTGTCGGCGGGGTGATCACTCATCGTCAACGGCCATCAACTTCGCGAGGCGTAACTTTTTTCAGCCTCGAAGACGAAACAGGTTTGATCAACGTCGTAGTTTCACAAGGCTGCTTCAAGAGATTTCGCCATGAGGCGATCAATGCTTCGGCTCTTCTTGTGCGCGGAAGAATTGAGTCTTCGCAAGGCGTGGTCAACATCATCGCCGAGCATCTGAGCGAGCTAAAAATTGCTACTCGAGGTGTTAGTTCAAGAGATTTTCGCTGATGCAGCCATGACACCAAGCAGAACAAACACGACACCCGCCACATATCGCTGAATAAACGGCAATGCTTTGCCTTTGAGCAAAGTTTCACGTAGCGAACTCGCAGTAAGCGCATAGATGCCATCTGTAATAAAACCACATGTCACAAAGACCGCGCCGAGCAGCAAAGACTGCAACGCACTTGAGGCTTTATTCGGATCAATAAATTGCGGTAGAAACGAAAGAAAAAATAATGCAATTTTTGGGTTCAGTGTGTTGATGACAAAACCTTGACGAAATGCCTGAGTTTTTGTGATCGAACCTGCCGCTGCGTTCATCGTTTGAGGTTGGCGCAAAATAGTTCGCAAGCCGATAAGCACCAAATATGACGCACCAAGATATTTAACGATGTTGAAAGCACTCTGTGAAGTTGCCAAAATTGCCGAGAGCCCAACTGTCGCTGCCAGCACGTGCATAAACGTGCCAAGTCCAAGACCAAGTACCGAAGCCAAGCCAATTGATCGACCACTGGCGACACTTCGGTTGATGATGTAGATAACTGCAGGCCCCGGAATCACGAGCAATGCCACAGATGCGATTGCAAACGAAACTAGAGAGTTGACGTCGGGCATTTATTGTGCGCTATTCGGCTGGCTGTTCGTTTAACTTGTCGTTGAAGCCTCGGTACATTTCGTAAATTTCTTTGCACGCTTGACACATCGGCAATTGCTTTGGGTCTCGTGACGGCACCCAAACATGGCCGCATAATGCTTCTAATGGTGTGCCGTTGATGCGTGCCTCTAAAACTTTGGCGGCTGCTGATTCGTCTTTATCAGTCTTGACAATGTGGGCGACAAGAGGCTTGCCAGTCTGTGTGACGTGTTCAGTCTGTTGTTCAACAGTTGTGGTTGGCGAGGTTTGAATCGTTGACGATTGGGCCGAGAACACACTTAATTTAATCATTAAATTTCACGCATTTATCGCTCTAGCGACGGTTGAGCAGCAACATCTAGACTGCACACCATGCCGATGTATGAGTTTCGTTGTCGCACATGCGAAGAAGTATTCGAAGAGCGTCGCGCAATGTCTGCTGCCAATGATCCGGCAAAGTGCCCGCAGGGTCATGAAAATGCTGTACGGCTACTTTCGGTGTTTGCTTCAGTTGGCGGCGGCAACAATGGTTCGACTGCACCAGCAATGCCTGCGCCGAAAATGGGCGGGTGTGGCTCTGGCTGCGGTTGCCACAGTTAACTCAACGCACAAGTGCCGCCATTGGCAACTAGAAACCAATTGGTGAGTTCTAAACCAGCATCTTGACATCGGTTTTTGGCCATAAAAAACTGTGACGAGTCGGTGGCATCTCGACTGGCACCTCGCCGTGAGCTCAGCAGACAAATTGTGGCAATCGAGTCAAGATTTATTGCCGCACCGATGATGCGATCAATTATTTGCGTGAGCTTTAGTTTTGAGTCAAAGGCAAAGATGCCGAGGCCTCGCTGTTGATGGTCACAGCAAAGTGCAATTGTCTCGTTGCGCAGAGGTCGTGAAAGTGCGAGCGCGAACACGCTGAGTTTTTCGGTTGGCGTTGTGATTGGGTCGAGTTGTGCGCGTGGCACATCTGATAGATGTGTAATTGTGTGGAGCATGCGCTCAGAGTAACTAGTGGGTGTTATGCGTTTACGAAACTAACTGCCAGATAAATCAGCCCGACGCCGATTGCCATTGGCCCGACGACTTCAAATAGTCGCGAGATGGTTTTTCTACTTGGGTTCAACAAGAACAAACTGCAAATCGCACCAGTGATTGCACCGCCAAAGTGTCCGCCAACTGAGATACCGGGTATCACGAGAGTGATCACCATGTTCAGAACAAAGGTCGTGCCGATGGCAGTTCGCAGCGGGTTGATTCGGTCGTGTCTAAGACCAATGACTGCTGCTGCCATCAGACCAAACACGGCACCAGATGCACCGCCTGTGATCGCATCGGGGCTTAGCAGTAGCGCGCCAACCGATCCGCCAAGTAGCGAAGTGATGTATAGCAACCCAAAACGTAATGAACCCATTCGTTGTTCTAATAACTGACCGAGTTGAAATGCCAAAAGCATGTTCATCGCAATATGGAAAATACCAAAGTGCACGAAGCCGCAACTGATAAGCCGCCACCATTCGCCTTGCTCCAAAAACTGTCGCGAAATTACAAAATTGATTGATGTTCGATTGAAGCCAGCCAGTGTCATCCATAGATATAGACCGACATTGATCGACACGATTGCGTTTGTAACAGTGGTCTTGTTGTCTGAGCGCCCAAAGTTTGGTCGCCTCTGGCGGCCTGAGCGTCGTGGTGGGTTTGGTACTTGCGGGGCTGATTGCGTCGCACGTGGCAACGGAGGCGGAAGTTGCGGAGGAGGAAAACTCACGAGATTAAGCGTGCAGAGTTAGTGCTTCTTGGCGATTTGCAAGAAACCATTTCACGGTTTGATGCAGACCCTCTTCGAAATCAGTTGAAGCGTGCCAGCCCAGTTCACGTTCGGCGCGAGACGCATCAACTCGGCGACGAGGTTGTCCGTCTGGGCGTGATGAGTCCCAAACGAGTTCGCCCGCAAAGCCAACAATTCGAGCGATGGTTTCTGCAGTTTCACGAATCGTGATCTCACGGTTGTTGCCTAAATTCAGTGGCTCTGTCGATTCGTGCATTTCGCTGGCGAGCAATATTGCGCGCGCCGCATCTTTGACATATAGATAGTCTCGGCTGGCAGAGCCAGTGCCCCAGACATCGATTTTTTCAAGGCCTTGTTCTTTGGCCTCGACACATTTTTTAATCAGCGCAGGTATGACGTGTGAAACATCGGGATGAAATTTGTCGCCAGGACCAAACAAATTTGTCGGAATCAAAAATGCAAACTTTTGACCATATTGTTGGGCGTTTACTTGAGCGTGAACCAACAGTGCTTTTTTGGCAATGCCGTATGGGGCATTTGTTTCTTCGGGGTAGCCATCCCAAATTGACTCTTCGCGAAACGGCACCGGCGTGAACTTCGGGTAACTGCAAACAGTGCCGAGCAAAACAGTTTTTTCAACGCCGGCGATTCGCGCAGCTTCGATTGTGTGCGTACCCATCAATAAATTGTCGAGATACAGCGGCGCGGGCGCAACTTGGTTGTAGCCAATGCCGCCGACTCGTGCGGCTAAATGTACAACGTGACTTGGCTTGTGTTTTTTGAAAAGTTCGAGTGCAACACCAGGCAAAGTGAGGTCAGCTTGCTTGTGAGTTGGCGCGATTACCGTTGCGCCGGCACTTTTAAATGCGTCGACGACATTGCGTCCGAGAAATCCGTTACCGCCCGTGACTAATACAGTGCGACTCTTCCAAAATGTTGGCGACGAAGTTTTTTCGCTCATACTGCTAAATACATCGTACGACCCAAAGCCCTGCGCCGTAGTCGTCTTGCGTTGCAAAGGCTTTGCGCCAATTATCAACCAAGTGCGAGCAAAATAGGCAGAATGGATGCAATGCGTGTGGCCTATTCTTTGGAACAGTGCTGGCATCGCGTACCCGGGGGTACTGCGACCGCGGCGATCGAAGTGGCGCGAGTGTTGCCAAGCTTGCGTCGCGATATTGAACTTGTCGGGTTCGCGGGTCGTCATAGCGCAGGGCCTCAAGGCGCTTATCAGCCGCCGATAAATATTCGACAACTCGCCTTAAGCGGGCCAGCACTTTATGAGGCATCGATGCGATTTGGCTGGCCAAAAGTTGAAAGTGCAACCGGCAAAGTTGACTTGCTGCATTGCACGTCGATTATTCCCTTTGCGACAAATGCGAAGTTGGTGGCGACGATTCACGATCTGGCATTTTTGAAGTACCCACAGTTTTTTAGTCGCCGTGGTAACGCCGTGTTCAGGCGCAGTCTTAAAATTTTGTTGAAGCGCGCCGACATGCTGCTTTGCTCTTCGCAGTCGACGCTCGAAGATTGCAGCGAGTTTGGTTTCTCGCGTGATCGACTTAGCCATGTGCCATTGGGAGTCAATGCGCCAATCGTGATGACCACCCGTGATCAAATTAAAACCCGATACAACTTGCCAGATAGTTTTTTGCTTTTCGTCGGCACGCTCGAACCTCGCAAAAATTTATCGCGGTTGATCACTGCACTCGAAACTCTCGGCGATTCAGTGCCTGAACTCGTTGTCGTGGGTGCAACAGGTTGGGGTGACGTGACTGACAGTGCAGAAATTTCGAGTCAGTTTAAATCTCGAGTGCGCTTTGCTGGGTTCGTACAACCCAGTGATCTCGGGGCCATGTATGCATCGGCAGAAGTGCTTTGCTATCCGTCCTTGATGGAAGGTTTCGGTTTGCCAATTCTTGAAGCAATGAGTTACGGCACTCCCGTTGTGACAAGCAAAGGATCGTCAACCCAAGAAGTAGCGGGTAACGCGGCCGTCTTGGTTGACCCACTAGATGTTTCAAGTATTGCTTCGGGTGTTTTGCAAGCATTGAGTCATAAATCTGAACTGTCGCGACTTGGTCTTGCGCGCGCAAGTGAGATGACTTGGCAGGCAACTGCAGCAAAGACCGCAGATGTTTATGAGCAGGTTATTCGATGAGCGTTCGTGTTGGTGTCAATTTATTGTGGCTCCGCTCAGGTCAAGTGGGTGGCTCGCAAGAGTATTTGCTTCGCCAACTAACTGGTTTGCATGAGATCAACAACAACGAGTTTGATGTGACGCTGTTCGTGCAACCCGGGTTTACACAGAATCACGAGGATCTCGCAAAAAACTATAAGTTCGTTGAAGCGCCAAACCATCGTGGTATGCGCGTGCTGCGAATTTTGTTAGAGCAAACTTGGTTAGCCGTTAAAGCACGAAAGTTCGACTTGATGCACCACGGTGGTGGCACGATGCCATTTTTTGCTGGCCGTCGCACCGTGCTGACGATTCACGATGTGCAATATCTCTCGTTTCCAGAAAACTTCAGTCGTGTTCGCTTAAGTTACTTGCGCAAAGTTGTGCCGCGTTCGATAGCCAGAGCATCACTTGTTAGCACGCCGAGCGAATATGTGCGCCAGAAGTTGATTACCGAGTTTGCGATCTCGCCAGCCAAAGTCAAAGTCGTGCGTCACGGCATCAACGAACAACTCGGAAAGGCGGCCACAAGCGAGCAAGAATTGCGTCAACGATTGCGACTTGAACACAAAGACGTTTTGTTTTTGCCAGCGGTTACACACCCCCATAAAAATCATAAGTTTTTGCTGCAACTGATGAAAACTCACTGGGTTGATAAAAATCTTGTTTTGGTGTGTGCCGGCGGCAAAGGTCGTGGCGAAGTTGACTTCATGCGCGAAGTTCGCCGATTGAACCTCGATGACCGCGTGATTCGGCTTGACCGAGTTACTGATCATGACCGAGATGGACTATTAAAACTGGCCAAGGCGATGGTGTTTCCAAGTTTGTACGAAGGTTTTGGCGCCCCAGTTATTGAAGCAATGCAACTTGAGACACCGGTAATTTCGAGCGATTGCGCTGCGCTGCCTGAAATTGTTGGTGATGCCGGCATAGTTTTGCCGCTCGATTCGAACCTATGGGCAAGTGCGCTTGACACTTTGGTGTCTCGGCGCGACTCGTTAATTGCCGCCGGCAGAATTCGTGCCGCACACTTTTCGGTTTCTAATTCAGGAAAAGATTTGGCTCAGATTTATCGGACGGCTATCTGATGTCAAAGTCAAAAAAACTACGACTAATTGTTCTTTGTCCACACTTTGAGCCAGATATGGCTCCGACTGGGGTGGTGATGACACGAATCGTTCACGAGCTTGCAGCGCGCGGACACGAACTGCATGTCGTCACCTCGTTGCCGTGGTATCGAAAACATCAAGTCGAAACCAAATGGGCTGGTGCACTTTGGCGAGTTGAAAAAACAAACTGGGGCTCAATTAGTCGCGTGCAACCATTTGCAGGTCAGACAAAAAGTAATCTGCTTCGTCGGGCAATTGGTTTCATTTTGTTCAGCTATTTCGTTGGTGTACGTGCGTTATTCGCCGGTGGCTTTTGGCGTCGAGTTGACGGCGTGTTGGCAATGTCGCCGCCGTTGACGCTGGGCTTGATCGGCTGGCATACGAAATTGTTTCGGGGCGGCAAACTCGTTTTCAACATTCAAGATGTCTTTCCAGATGCGGCTGTCGAAACAGGTGCGATTTCAAATCAACGGGTGATCGCAGCAGCCTCGTGGCTCGAGCGCATTAGCTATCAACGTTCTGATTCGGTCGTCTTGTTATCAGACGATTTGGCCAACAATGTTCAACGCAAACTCGATCAAAAATTTCATAAACGCATCAAGGTGATTCCTAACTTTGTTGACACCCAAGCGATTGTGCCGATGTCAAGACTCACTAACTATCGCCGCGAACTTGGCATCGATGAGTCGTTAGTCGTGATGTACGCGGGCAATGTAGGTTTTTCGCAATCACTTGAACTTTTGATTGAAGCCGCTCGAGTGCTGCCAGATGTTGTGTTCGTCATCAACGGCGAAGGCGCCGCAAGAAAATCACTCGAAGCAAAAGCGCAGACGTTGAGCAATGTCAAGTTCGGCGACTATCAAGATGTATCTAGGTTGAGCGAAGTTTTGGCGACGGGTGACTTACATGTAGTTCCATTGCGTCGCGGTCTTGGTTCGGTGAGCGTGCCGTCAAAGACTTATTCGATACTTGCCGCTGGTCGACCAATTTGTGCGGCGATCGACTTAGATACCGAGGTACCTCGTATTTTGGCCGCGGCAAATGCTGGTGTGTGCGTTGAGCCCGACAATCAAGAGGCGTTCGTATCGGCGATTGCCGCAATGATCAGCGATCGCAAATCTCTAGAAGAAATGGGGGCGAGCGGGCGAAAATGGGTTGAAGGCCACGCATCTGCCCAATCTGTTGCGCAGCGTTACGAAGCCTTGTACATGCGATAAGCCTGTAGCATTTCTTGTTCGTGGCTACCTCATCTTCAGCGAAAAAAATCGCCCGCCTGGCTCAAGCAAGCAAAAACCGCAAAGGCCGCAAGGTTCGCGTGCAGGGTGGGTCGTTGTTTCCGACGGTCATCTTCGTTGTCTGCGTGCTCGGTGTCGGGCTTATTGCTTACGCTCGTCAAAGCCAAGAAAGAGTTAGCGCCCTTGACACTGCAACACAGAGCTATTACACGGCGTTTGGCATCTACAAGTGCGATGCCTTTATAGACAACCTGCCAGCAGCAAGTGACCTTGCCGACATCGCGACTGTTAAACCCGGTGCATTCATCGAGTCTGCTGGTGTCGTGCGCTGGGAGCCACAAGTTTTGTCGGGTGAGCGACGCGCCAAACTAGAAACATTTTTTGAACTTTATGGGTTGAAAGTAACCAACGATTCGATTGAGTTTCCTGAATCGATAAACAACGGCGAGAAAATAACTGAGGGTGACACGAAATGTGGCGACAAAAACGCCAGTTTGCAAGTCGTTGTCTGGGATTCAAAAGTTTCGTCGCCAAAAATTTCGATAGCTGATCTTGGCAATGTGCGTCTCACCGGCAATGGCATGGCGATTACTTTGGCGTTTGTCGTCAAAGATGCCGATGTTCCACAGCCGGTCACAATCACAGATCTCGATCCGTTGATTACCGGTTAACGCCAAAAAATTGGAGTAGATCGACAAGTGCACGCAGTCGTGCTAGTTGGTGGTTTTGGCACTAGGTTGCGACCGTTGACGTTGGCGACACCAAAGCCTTTGCTTCCGATTGCGAATTTGCCGTTGCTCGAACGACTCATGGCGTCACTTGCACGTGGCGGTGTAACCGATGCGGTGCTGTCATTGGGTTTTAAACCAGAGCCGTTTTTGAATGCGTTTCCGTCAAACATTTGTGCGGGCGTGAACCTTACTTACGCAGTTGAAGATCGACCGCTTGATACTGCAGGTGCAATTGGTTTTGCCGCGCGACATGCCGATATTCACAAGCGTGGTGAAACATTTCTTGTTGCAAATGGTGACGTGCTGACAGATCTGGATGTCTCAGCGTTGGTTGCTTTTCATAAATCGACAAAAGCACAAGCGACAATTCATTTGACGCCAGTTGACGACCCTTCTCAATACGGGGTTGTAGAAACAGATTCGCAAGGGCGAGTGCTTCGTTTTGTCGAAAAGCCGTCACCAGGTCAGACAACTTCGCGCAATGTCAATGGCGGAACATACATCTTCGAATCATCTGCACTTGACCGCATGCCAGGTGTTGCACCAATGTCAATCGAACGCGAGACGTTTCCTGAGATTGTCAAAGAAGGTCAACTATTTGGTTTTGCAACAAGCGACTACTGGATTGATGCGGGGCGCCCCGACTCTTATGTTCGGGCGAATATTGATCTGTTGCAGCGCAAAAGTATTCACAAAGTTGAAGCGGTTTGTTCTGATGGGCAAATAGCAAAGTCGGCGACGATCACACAAAGTGTTGTCGGGCGAGGGTGCAAAGTTGGTGAAAATGCTCAAATCATCGACTCGGTTTTACTCGATGGTGCCACGATTGATGACAATGCGGTTGTTATCAATAGTGCAGTCATGGGCCATGTCGGCTCATTTGCCCAAGTGAGTGGGTGTCTCGTCGGTGTTGACGGTGAGGTTGCATCTGGCGCAGTATTGCGTGATGCGAAAGTTCCTGATGTCAACTGAGAAAATTTGATGGCACAAGTTAACGGCGTGCTTGTTTGCGGTGGTGCAGGTTTTATTGGTTCACATCTAGTTGATCGGTTGTTGGCTGATGGGCAAAGTGTCGAAGTTGTTGATGACCTCTCGGTTGGCTCGCTTGCCAACCTAAGCACGGCTCGTGCGTCGGGTGGCACTTTGCGGTTTCATCACCTCGATGTTTCGGCGCCAGAGTTTTCAGATTTAATTGCGCTGCGTCGACCAACAGTTATTTATCATCTCGCGCTTTTGCCAACTGGTGCAACTAGAACCAACGAGATGTTGCGCTCGGCGACATTGTTGCTGTCTGTGCTCGAGGCTGCACGACGCTTTGCGGTAAAAAAAGTTGTCGTTGCACTTCCTGCAGGCTTGCTTTACGGCGAAGTGCCGGCGCGCCAATTGCCCGTCAAAGAAGGTCGTAAGTCAGAACCGATGGGTGTGGCCCACGTGATGGCCAATACTCTTGTCGATTTGTTGACTGTTTACCGCGAAAGTTACGACGTCGAGTTCACCGCATTGGCAATGACAAATGTTTACGGTTCAAGACAACGCCCGACAGATGGTGTAGTCGCCGCGTTTGCCAACGCCGTAGTTAATCAAAGTGCGCCGATAATTTGCGGCAATGGACGTCAGACCAGAGATTTCTTGTTTATTGACGATGCCGTCGATGCGCTAGCGCGCTCAATGAATAAAGGTGGCGGACTCGTAATCAACGTTGGTACTGGCGTGCAAACAAATATCAAAGATCTGTGGCAGCTAGTTGGTCGTGATACGACTTTGCAAGAATCATACGAGTCGGCGCGACATGGAGATCTGCAGCGCAATGCTGTAAATACGACAAGGGCCAGAATTCAACTTGGTTGGTCGCCATGGACAGCGCTTGAAACTGGGGTTAGCGAATTATTGGGGCGAAACGTTTAGCGAAACAGGTCTTCTTGTGGCGGTCGCACAAGTTCGCTGATCTTCGAATCGCGAAACCAATCAGCATCAACACCTCGAATCACTGCCACAGGTATGCCAGACGATTTACCCATCACGAGTTCGGCAGCACTGGCAAGTTCGTCAGCAACTGCAACTTCGGTGACTTGCATAATGCGACCCAATGAATCGGGTGTGCCACGCAGATCGACGACTCCGGCAACACCAGCGATGCCGATAGCGACATCGGTCAGACCTTTGCGCCAAGGTCGACCAAAAGTATCGCTGACAATGACGCCGACATTAACTCCGTGTTTGGCGCGAATTATGTCGCGAATTCGTCTGGCAGATTTGTCGCTATCAATCGGTAATAGCGCCGCATAGCCGCGTTCAATATTCGATAAATCAATTCCACTATTTGCGCAGATGAAACCATGCTTTGTTTCGGTGATAATCAGATCTCCGCGGCGACGCACGATGCGCACTGCCTCTTGTTCTACAAGCTGTTTGTGGCTAAGTGGATCAGAAGCATCGATCGGTACAAGTCGGCCTTCTGCTTTTGAGACAATTTTTTGCGTGACAACCAATACGTCGTTATCTAACAAAGGGCCATTGGGCTCTTGTCGACAAATGTCGGCAATCACGTCGCCAAGTTGATCGTTTGCCGAGATCTCGCCGATGCCTTCAACACCCCAAATTGTCAGGCGATTCACTTTCAGCTACCTTTGAGCGAAGCAAGCGTGGTTCGCGCCAACTCGGCGCTAATTTTTGGGTCAGCCATAATCGTGTTTGTCACAACGCAACGCATGCCGAGTGCTTCAATTGCTGGCTTTAGATCTGCGTCCACATTGTCAATGATAAGAGTTGAGGCAATCAACGAATACATTCGCGCAACACCAAGTGCTGATGACTCATGACCTAGTTCTTTGAGCATTCGATCGGCGGGCCCTTTAATCGCGTGCCCTCCGACGATTGGCGAAATTGCCACAACACGATCTCTGATCTTGCCGAGAGCTGTATCTACACCTTTTAATGCACGAATCGGGCCGATTGAAACGACTGGGTTCGAAGGCGCGATAACTACTGCGTCGGCACTTGCGAGTTGCGACAACGCATTTGGCTCTGCATTTTCGACACCGACAAAGTTGACTGATCGCACCGCAACGTCGTGTTTGTACTTGACGAAATATTCTTGGAAACTAATTTTTTGGCCAGATTTTCCGGCGATGCAATCTTCGGCAAGTTCAACAACAGTCGAAACATCTTGGTTAGTCATCGGCACTATTTGCTGTTCGACTGACCACGCGGCCGCAATTTCGCGCGTGATTTGCCATGCATCTGCGCCTTCACTTCGACGTGCTGTTCGGTAAAAGTGCGTGGCAAGATCTTGATCGCCGAGGTTGAACCACTCGGGCGCTGCAGTTGAATCGGTTGGTCGCACTTTTGCGTATCGTCTAAGCGATTCCATGGCTCGCCAAGACTCATCGGTTAAGCCCCAACCCCGCTGTGCGTCTATTGCTTGGGCGAGAGTGTAAATCACGGTGTCTATGTCGGGCGAAATGTTGAGTCCGTGCAATACGGTGTCGTCTCCGGTGTTCACTAAGACGGTTGTCAACTTGGGTTCAATTACTTGGGCTAAGCCGCGCAAAAATCGTGCAGCGCCAACTCCGCCTGCCAACACGACAACAGATTGCGAACTATTTTGCGCATTCACAACATTGAGCGTACGGCTTGATGACAAGTAGCGCATTTTTGCACTTCGAATCGAGAGCGGATCTTTACTCGCTATGTTTGCCACTAGATTAAGAGGTCGTTATGGCACGAGCGCTGATCACTGGTATTACTGGTCAAGACGGTCGTCACCTCGCCGAGTTTTTGCATGCCAAGGGCTATGAAGTTTTTGGTCTCGTAAAAGGACAAAATAATCCGAAGGCCGAATCGATTCGCGATGAGTTTCCTTTCGTGCAACTTGTACCAGGTGATTTAGCCGACTTTTCTAGTCTTGTAAGCGCGCTTGAAATGTCTCAGCCAGACGAGGTTTACAACCTCGGGGCAATCTCATTTGTCGCGATGTCGTTCAATCAGGCTGAATTAACTGGCAACATCACCGGACTTGGCGTACTGAGAATGCTTGAGGCGATTCGGCTGGTTGGCGGGGCCCGCAAGAACCCAATTCGTTTCTATCAAGCATCGTCATCTGAAATGTTCGGTAAGGTGCGTGAAACTCCGCAGACCGAAATGACACCATTTCATCCTCGATCGCCATACGGAGTAGCGAAAGTGTTTGCTCACGACATCACAGTCAACTATCGCGAGAGTTACGACATGTTTGCGTGCTCGGGTATTTTGTTCAATCATGAAGGGCCACGTCGTGGTCTTGAGTTCGTCACTAGAAAAATTACAAACTCAGTTGCACGCATAAAACTCGGCCTGCAAAGCGAGCTGGTTTTGGGCAATCTTGAAGCCAAGCGCGACTGGGGCTATGCGGGCGACTATGTAGAAGCAATGTGGTTGATGTTGCAACAGTCAAAGGCTGATGATTTCGTAGTTGCAACCGGCGTCACTCACTCGATCGAACAATTGTTAGAAGTTGCCTTCAACGCGGCAGATCTAAAAGATTGGCGTCAATATGTGCGCCAAGATCAGCGCTTTTTCCGCCCTGCCGAGGTTGATCTGTTGATCGGTGACGCGACTAAAGCAAAGACAAAACTCGGTTGGCAACCCAAAGTTGGGTTCAACGAGTTAATTGAGATGATGGTTCGACACGACATCGATTACGAAACAAAGCGCGCCAACAACCGAGCAAGTTAAGGTTCGACTGGTCGCTCTGAAACGGCTTCAGTAATTGATGCGACGTCGACTTTGGCGCCAGAGCGCAAGAGCAATCTGAGACTAAAAATAAAATAGAGCAGAGCCACGGCTGAGCTTACGACGAGCGCAACTTCTACGCGCAAGAAAAGATCGTCGCTGACCGTCCAGGCCGAAACGACATAACTTATGAATGCCAACAACCAACCCAAGGCAACATGGCGATGACCGCGCAAGGCGATAACCGCTTGGGCAATCGCTAAAGCCATCATGTAGATGGCACTTGCAATTGCGAGAAGCGTGAGTGTTCGTCGGTCGATGCCGCCGCCGTAAACCAGGTCGAGAAAAAACGGACCAAACAAAAATGCTCCGACTATGCCAATTACGCCAACAGCGATAACGAGCATCACTAGCCGGCGAAACCCAACTTTGAATTCGTCTAAGTCGCCTCGGGCAGCAAGTCGTGTCAATCGAGGCAACAGAGCCGCCTGAACTGCTTGAAACAAAAACAATGGCACTCGAGTTAAAAGCACTGCATTACCGAATTGAGTGACTCGAATGGCATCAGATTTGTCACCGAGCAAGTCGACGGTGATTGGTCCTGCGTTGACAAGTGCAGCCGCAAAAATTGAACCGCCGAGTAGCCAGACGAGATTCTCTGTAATTTCTGACCAAGCAGCAGGTGGGCCTGGGTCGGTGCGCAGTTGTCCGGCAAGATAAACAACCATCACACCGATGACTGGCGTGATGACAATAATTATTGAATATGCAGAAAGTGCAGTGACGCCGGCAACTAACAGAATCGTGCAAGCGACAACTCTGATAGCGCCGTCTGAACCGACGATGAAGCCATACGCGGGAAACTTGCCCAAGCCAGATGAGAGTCCTTTGGTGAAATAGAGCAAGCCGTAGCTGACGATTGCGATAGCCAAACTTGCGGTGATAACTGCCTGACCTTCAAAGAGGTTGTCATTGATAACTGGAGAGAGCACGAGTATTAACGCAACTAAAAAAGCCACAATTGCACCGCATAGAAGGGCAACTTTTTTCACGACTGGGGTCGTACCTTGACCCAGTGCGCGACGGTGGGCAATCGCGCGACTTAGTTCTTGTTCGACCGGCAGAAAGAAGCCAGGCGCTATCGCAAACATAACGAACCAAAGCGAAACAAGTGGTTTGAATTCTTCTTGACCCAGTGCCTGCTGACCGATTTTGAAAAATATATAAATCGTCACACCCGCAATAAGCAGGCCGATGCCAATAGAAATAGTGCCTTCAGGAATAGCACCCTGCTTTTGATCAGCAGATGACGCCGATTTAACTGGTTGTCGAGACATTCAGATCAAGGTTAGTAGTTTGTCTCGAATTAGTAGTCTTAGTGCATCGTGAGTAATAAGTCATTTGCGGATTCAAAAAATCAAACGGTTGCCGCACCATTAGTAGTCACGGCGATGGTCGTGCACCAACCGGGCGCTTGGTTTGACGAAGTTCTAGCAGGTCTTGCTAGCCAGGATTATCCGAACCTCAACAGTGTTTTTTTCTTGACCACCAAATTGACTAGTTCTGGTGTCGACACAACGGATGCGAATGCTGTTGCAACCAAAATTAGTGAAGTGCTGCCAAATGCAGTGGTTCGCATTGTTGAAGGAAATCCCGGTTTCGGGCGCCTAATCAATGAATTACAACGAATTGTCGATGGAGACAAGGGTCTGTTCTGCATCATGCACGATGACGTCGTTTTGCAGACGGATACGGTGCGAAAGCTGGTTGAAGAGCTGTTTATCTCGAATGCGGCGGTCGTCGGACCAAAACTGATGCAGTGGGACAAGCCCACACTTTTACAATCCGTGGGTTTTGGCATTGACCGTTGCGGTGAGATAGATCCGTTTATTGAGCAAAATGAACGCGATCAAGAGCAACACGACGCCGTACGCGATGTATTTTTCGTAAGTTCAGCATGCATGCTCGTGCGTTCAGACTTGTTTCGCGAATTAAACGGTTTCAGTCAAGACATTTCGTTCTTCGGAGAAGATCTAGATTTCTGTTGGCGCGCGCATCTAAGCGGGGCTCGAGTTCTTGTGTCTCCGACGGCCGTCGCAAGACACATCGATAGTTTCGAAACTCGTTCACCAAACCTGATCTCACGCTCGAGTGCTGCACGAAATCGTGCCCGTACGGTTGCAACGTTGACTAGTCGTTGGCGATTGCCATTTGTTTGGCTGCAGATGTTGCTGACTTCAGCGATTGAAACAGTGCTCGGCGTCTTCACAGGCACCTTTCGCGAATCGTTGGCCAGTTTTCGCGCCACGGTTGCACTTGTTCTTGACGCTTCGTATATCTGGCAAAGACGACGGCAAGTTCGGCCATTGAGGCGCGTTGCAGCAAGCGAGATCGCAAAGCTTCAAGTAAAGGGCTCAGCACGTCTGACCAGATTCATTCGTCATCGTCGAGCCTTGGCGTCTCGTGAAATCGCATCCTTAGTTCAAACCAAAAAGCGTTGGAGACAGAGTTCGACGCGCACCGCAGGCACGGTGCTGTTAGCAGTCACGATTTTGATTCTCGTTGGTAGCCGAGAGATTATTACCGACTCGTCTCGAGTGATAGGTGAGATGTTGCCGTTTGAGAACGGATCGGTATCAACGAGTTCGGTATTTACAAATTTTCTATCAGGCTGGTGGTCAAGCGGTTTCGGCGAAGCATCTGCTAATCCAACTGGGCTCGGACTAATAGCGCTCGCATCGTATTTTCTATTTGGCAATCTTGCGCTGTTGCAAACTCTGATGATTGTTGGCTCGTTGTTTGTCGGTCTGATTGGTATGTGGAGACTTTGTGGTGCATTTGCCAACACCCGAGTACGGCTCGGTGCGGCAGTGGTCTACGCCGCGTTGCCGCTTTCGTATGACGCGATCGCGCGTGGTCGGTTCTCGGCATTGATTTGTATTGCCGCGGCACCGTGGTTGTTTGACATCTTGAATCGATTTCAAGATGGAAAAGATCAGAGTTTGGTTCGAAAAACCCAACTTGTATCTGGACTGTTGTTGATTCTTGGGCTTGTCTTTGCATTCACCCCAAGTATTGCCATCTTGTTTTTGGTGATAACTGGCTTGTGGGTTTTCGCGTCGTTCTTAGGTGGGGTTTCTGCAACAAAATTGTTCAGCGTTTTACTAGTTGGCTTGACGGGCTTAATTGGTTCGTTATTTATTAACTTGCCGTGGTCGATGCATTTCGTTTCGAGCAGTTGGTGGCACCTACTGGCCGGTGATCAAGGTGTCACCGACAGAAAAATAGGTTTGATTTCGCTTGCCCGACTTGATTTTGGCAACACACGTGGCGGTTTTTTGGTGGTCGCCATTTATTTCTGTGTATTTTGCGCTCTGGTCGTTGCCGATGGCTGGCGCAGACTGTGGGCAATCCGATCTTCAGTTTTGGTTGTTTTTGGTCTGTTATTGGTTGTGCTTGACGACCGTGGACGATTGCCGTTTGCGCTTCCTGAGCCAGCGGTGATGTTGGCGATCGTTGCTTGCGGCTTGGCGCTAGCCGTAGCAACTTGTCTCAGTGTTTTTGCCGAAACTAATTTGACTCGAGCTTCTGATTGGCGACGCTCACTTAGTTTGTTGGTGCCACTCGCAATCGCAATGATGATTGCTCCGACGCTTTTGAGTGTCACCGACGGTCGCTGGAACCAGCCCGAAACTTTGGTGCCACAGTTGCTTGAACAATTGCCCGACAATCCTAAGGAGGGCAATTATCGGACACTTTATATAGGTGAGCGCGATTTGTTGCCGGTCGCCACAAACTCTGTGAACTCTGAGATCTCATATGGTGTTGCTGACGACGGGGCAGTGAATTTCAGTTCAAACTGGGCTCCTCAAGAAACATCGATGAATCTTGTGGCACAACGTGCGCTCAAATCTTTGATCGCTGATGACACAGTACGGGTTGGTCGTTTGATTTCTCCACTTGCAATTCGATTCATCGTGGTGCCACTGGGAGACCTTCCATCTTCGGCAGCTTTAAGTCTCGTTGAGTCGTTATCAAATCAACTTGACTTGCGTCGAACTTATTTCGCTCGCAATTTGGTAATTTTCGAAGATGTCACTTGGTTGCCGATAATCAGCGTCTTAGACGAAGTGTCTTCTGTCGCAAGCCAGCAAGTAAGCGACTTTAGCTTGACCAGCCAAGAACTGAAGTCTCAGAGTGCTCTATTGATCGATAAAAATTCTGTCGCTGATAAAAAAGTCAGAGCAAAATTTGCTGGCGGAACAGTTCATGTCGCAGTCCCGTTTGACTCGCGTTGGCGCCTAATAGTTGATGACGCGCAACTTGCGCCTCGAGTTGCTTTTGGCTCTTCTACGGCGTTTGATGCGCCGATCGCTGGGATTCTAAGTTTGCAGTACCAGACTTCGCCGTTGCGATATTTTTATTTAGTTGTTCAGGCAATTGTTTGGCTTTGCTTAATAATGCTTGCCGCGAATTTTTCTCGCTTCAGACGACGAATGCGACAAGTCGAATCAAATGACGTCACTGTTTTATTTGACGCCGTGCGACAAGATCAAAAAATTGATATGGCGAAACGATGAAGAAGTTAAACCTGCGATACGCATCGACTCTTGTAATTTTGGCGACTGCTTTTGTTGCTTTGATTTTTGTTAACCAGGCCAGTGATCAAGGTCTAGAGACTGAATCGGTGCGAAAGTCTGAAAATGTCTTCGGCATCTCGGCGATGCCAAGTGTCGCAGGTGATTCGCAGTCGTCTACTTCGTGGTTTTGTCCGGGCGTGCCCGGATTAGAGAAAACAGTTTCGAGTGAGATTGTCGTTTCTAATTCGACAGATATTCCGATCACGGGCAAAGTAACCTTCTTGTTGAGCGACAAACCAGCGGCGGTCGCACAACTAATTGTGCAGCCATTCACTCGCGGTGTGATTGATGCAACGGGTGGTCGTAAGAGCAAGTTCATCAGCGCGGTAGTCGAACTTGATAACGGCGCAGCTGCTGTTGAGCAACGAATCATTCATCCGGCTGGCGATTCGATATCACTGTGTGCCAACAAGCCGTCAGATAGATGGTTCTTTGCCGACGGATTCACAGGTGCTGACAGCTTGTTCAATGTTTTGCTGAGCAATCCATTTCCGGATGCGACCGTCGTCGACATAAGTTTTGTTACTGCCGATGGCAAACGCGAGCCCGCCTCACTAAAAGGAATCATCATCGAGCCAGAACGCATCTATTCACTGTCGATGGGCGACCAAGGTGCGCGCAATGAAAGTGTGCTGGCGGTTTCAATCAGAGCAACTTCAGGTCGATTTGTGGCCGGCAAGTTACAACACTTTCTTGGTCGTGGTCGTTTGGGTTATTCAACTTCACTTGGTGCTGCGTCAACTAGTCGACAATGGTGGTTTGCTGGCGGACGCAAAGATCTTGATACCGATGAGCAACTAGTCGTTTTTAATCCAACTGAACAAGACCAATCAGTAAGTGTCGCGTTTTTGACCGGCGTCGCTGAAGAGATTTTTCGTGAGCCACTCGTACTCACGATTCCGGCAGGACGTGTGACAACACTGGCTACATCGAAGTTGCCAGCAGTCACCGATGGCCGCTACGGAGTTGTGGTTTCAAGCATCACCAATGACTTTGTCACTAGCGATGAAGATTCGGCAGTCGAATTTGTTGTTGTTGAGCAAGTTATAAGTCGCAGAGAAGATAAAAAGACTGGCACTACAACAACTTTTGGTGCGCCAGTTGGTGCGCCATCACGAATCTGGACAGTTGCAAGCGGGGTGCCGGCAGCGGGCGGAACGTTGGTTATTCTGAACGCAACTTCGTTGGCCACAACGCTCAAAGTTTCAACAATTGGGCCTGCCGGATCTGTAGCAATTGAAGGCTTCGAAAAAATCGAGTTGGGTGCCGCTGCCGTTTTAGAAATCAAGATTCCGATTGCCAGCGCAGATTTGCCTATTTTGATTGAGGCCGACAATGAAGTTGTCGTGCAACGCGAAGTGAATCGTGGGCACGAACTAATTGGTGTTTCGAGTGTGCTCGCGTTGCCTCACCGGTCAAGTGGCATCGCGGCAGTTGCGGGCAAATAGTGCGAACTATTCTTGCGCTTTTGGTTTTAGTTCTCGCTGGTGGAACGAGCTTTTTGTTGCGTCGGCGGCAATCTGACGCGCCAGCCCAAGTGCGTGGGGCGGTGCCGTTTCAGTTGAACTTAAAAGACTTCTCAATGGCCGACAAGAAGTGGTTAGTTGCGGTGTTTACTTCATCAACATGCGATGCGTGCCGTGATGTGGCGACAAAGGCTCGAGTGCTAGAGAGCAACGAAGTCGCTGTCGAAATTATCGACTTCCTCGAAATGCGCGACTTGCATGCGCGATACCAGATTGATTCTGTGCCAACGACCGTGATTGCCGATATTGAAGGAATAGTTAGATTCGCAACAGTCGGACCGCTAACAGCCACCGACCTTTGGGCTGCACTTGCCAAGTGTCGAGATCCAAAAGTTTTGAGCGACGTACCGTCATGTCGTGATGAAAATCACGACCACTGAGATTATTTAGTTCTCGTTTGATTCGCTCGTTTTAGGAGTGGTACCAGGCGACGGTTCAACAATTTGAGGTCGTCCGAGGCCCTCTTGAACTAGGCGAGCGACTGTCGCGCCGTCAATGGTTTCTTGTTCGAGCAAAGATTGGGCAACCAGGTCGAGGCCTGCACGGTTTTTTTCAAGCAACACCTTGGCTCGAGCTTCTTGTTCGCGCAAGATCAAGCCAATTTCAGAGTCGATCATGCGCGCAGTCTCGTCTGAATACTCGCGACCGTTTGTCATTAGATCTTCACCCAGAAACACTTGTTGTTGTGAACTCCAGGCCATTGGTCCGACCGCATCGCTCATGCCCCATTCACGCACCATGCGGCGGGCGATAGAAGTTGCTTGTTCGAGGTCATTGGCAGCACCACTGTTTAGGTGACCAAAGACGACCATCTCGGCAACGCGACCACCCATTGCTTTGCAGATCATGTCTTTGAAGTAATCGCGCGAATATGTGTGTCGCTCTTCGGGAAGAGTCCACGTAACACCGAGTGCCATGCCGCGCGGCAAAATCGTGACTTTATGCAGCGGGTCACTGTGAGGCAAAATAGTTGCAAGTACCGCGTGTCCGCCTTCGTGATATGCAGTGGCTCGTTTTTCTTCTGCGTTGAGAATCAAACTCTCGCGGCGAGCACCCATGATCACACGGTCACGAGCATTTTCGAAGTCGATATGTTCAATTACTTTTGAACCGCGACGTACTGCAAGCAATGCAGCCTCGTTAACCAAGTTCGCAAGATCGGCGCCACTCATGCCCGGCGTGGCTTTGGCCATCGTGTCGAGTACGACGTCGGTGCCCATTCGCTTCCCTTTTGAGTGCACCGTGAGAATTGCGAGGCGTTCTTCGCATTCAGGCAGCGGCATGATTACTTGTCGGTCGAAGCGTCCTGGTCGCAACAGGGCAGCGTCCAAAATATCGGGACGGTTTGTTGCGGCCATCACGATGACACCTTCGGTTGTCTCGAAGCCATCCATTTCGGCGAGTAATTGATTGAGAGTTTGCTCACGCTCATCGTGACCGCCACCAAGACCGGCACCACGCTTACGACCGATTGAATCGATTTCGTCTACAAAGATAATTGCGCGCCCCATTTTTCTTGCCTGTTGAAAGAGATCGCGAACTCGGCTTGCACCAACGCCGACGAACATCTCCATGAAGTCAGAACCAGTTACCGACAAAAAGCCGACGCCTGCTTCACCCGCAACCGCCCGAGCGAAAAGAGTTTTACCGGTGCCCGGAGGGCCGACCAAGAGCACACCCTTTGGAACGCGTGCACCGATTTCTTTGAAACTTTCAGGCATTTTAAGGAAGTCAACAACTTCACGAATCTCTTGCTTAACGCCTTCGTAGCCCGCGACATCAGCAAAGGTAGTTGCCGGCTTGTCTGCGTTGTAATTTTTCGCACGACTTCTGCCGATCGACATGATGCTTCCGGCTTGACCCATGGCGCGCTTTTGCATCCAAAAAAAGAAACCCATGATCAATATGAAAGGAAGTAACAGCGGAATCAGATTCGTGAAGAAGTTGCCTTGAGGAGTCGAATAGTCGTAGTCGACGCCCTTTTCTTTGAGCAGAGTTTCATCAGCATCAGATAGAGCGACAGCGCCAGTGGTAACAAACTCGCCACCATCTTTTAATGTGCCACTGATCTGATTCGACAAGTTGTTGATTTCAACTTGTTGCACTTGACCCTGTTTTACGAGTTCAAGAAATTCGGTGTAGGTAAAACTTGTGGCGGTCGTTGTTGGCCAAATGCGGGGGCCAGCGATCAGCAGAACAACAACTGCGACGATTGCCCATGTTGCCCAACGGGGCATGCCTGGTTTGTCGCTGTCGTTTTTGACATTGGACTTATTGCTTGAACTCTTGTTCGATTTTTTGTTCAAAAAATTTGCGGGCTTTTTGCGGGCCGTAGGTTTGCGCTTCGGTGACGAAGGTTTTGCTGGTGGTGGAGGTGGTGGAAGTTTGGTCACGGTTTCAATGATACGACCCGATTATCGGTGTACACAATGGCGAGTGTTTGGCTAACGAGTGCATTGAAATCCACTGTGGCGATGGTCTCATCAATTAATGTAAATGTCATGGTTCGTCGATGCTCACGTTGTACATGCAACGAACTCGCATCAATTACTTTGACTTATCAATACAGTCGCGCACTTGTATGGATCGATGATTTGACTGCTGAGCGAGACCCGCACGCGTATGACCTGTGCGATCGCCACGGTGTAAGAATTACGGCTCCGTCGGGTTGGAGGCTTGAAGATCGCCGCAACCGATTTAGAGTTGTGATGCCAAACCGCCTCGCGGGATGAACCAGTCGCCTTGGGCTCCGCCGTACGGGCAGGAGCCAGTTGGTTCAAAAAAAATAACGCTCAGAATCGCGATTTTCGCATGGTGCACTAGTTATGTAGTTGCGCTGATATTGAGTTCGGCGATTTTGGTGGCGACCGGTAACACAGATTTAGTTCAAGGCCAAGAACCCAAATGGTTTCTTGGCCTTTCAGCTCTTGCGCTTTGGGTGCCATTTGCCGTTGGTCTGTACCTTCTTTCTAAAAAATTCGGTACTGGAGTTTTCTCGCGTGACTATTTTTTAAGTTTTCGCAAGATTGATCTTTGGGGTGCGCCAATTGGTATTGCGAGTCAGTTGTTGTTGGTCGGCTTGGTCACTTGGCCGTTTCGCGTGGTGTTTCCCGAGAAGTTTGCTCCAGAACTCGTAGAAAAGCGCGCGCGAGATTTGTTCGATAACGCAACGGGTTTGTGGCTGCTCGTTTTAATTCTGGTAGTAGTCGTTGGTGCACCGCTGATCGAAGAATTGGTATATCGCGGATTGATTCAGTCAAGTTTGAGTAGTCGGTTCGGTCGTAGAGTCGCGATGTTGATAGCCGCGGTTTGGTTTGCAGCAGTGCACTTACGGCTGGTTGAGTTGCCGGGCTTGCTTGCATTTGCTCTCGTGTTGGGGTTTTGTTTTTATCGAACGAACAGACTTGGTATGTCAATAATTGCCCATGTTGCGTTTAATGCAACAGGTCTACTGCTAGTTGCAATTCTTTAGAAAGCAATAGTTGCTCGCGTGTAGAGTTTGTCAGTAGTGAATAAGTTATTTTCAAAGCGTTGGTCAGCTCAGCAGATAACTTCGGCAATTGTTGTCGCTGGTTCGACACTTATGTTGCTGATGACGTTGCATCCCGAGTTGATTTTGAAAAACAATACGCCAACAGGTGGCGACATGGGCGCCCATGTCTACGGTCCTGCTTATTTGCGAGATTTTCTGCTTCCACACTTTCGACTAACCGGTTGGAGCAACGACTGGTATTCGGGGTTTCCGATGTATCGGTTTTATATGGTCGTGCCGGCATTGGCAGTTTTGTTGTTTGATCTTATTTTGCCTTACGGCATCGCACTTAAGATGATCGCTGTTTTGGGCATTTTGACATTGCCTGTGTGCACCTGGTTGTTTGGCAAGTTCGCAAAATTTTTGTTTCCAATTCCTGAATTGCTGACTCTCGCATCAGTCGTTTTTCTCTATGACGAGAGCTTTACGATTTACGGCGGCAACATTGCCTCGACAATGGCGGGCGAGTTCTCGTTTTCAATCTCGTTGTCGTTGGCTGTCTTGGGTTTTGGCCTTTTGATTCGAGCTTTCGAAGAACATCGCGGCAAAATGCTCACGGCGTTAGTCGTCGCATTGAGTGCGCTGAGTCACGGCATCGTTCTGTTGTTTGTTTTTGGTGGCGTCGTCTTGCTTGCTGCTGTTTGGTTTGAGCGCCGAAGTGCGATGACGGCGCTAACGGTTTCAATTACTGCGGTTTTGCTTTCGTCATTTTGGGTTTTGCCGTTCTTGACAGGTCATGCATATATGACCGACATGAAATATGAGCCCCGCCCAAGTGGTGCGAGTGATTCGTTTTGGAGTATGTACTTTCCGTTGACAACGTTTTGGGACATTGTCATCACCGGCTTTGCAGTTATTGCGTTCGTCAATTTCGTCAAGGCTCGTAATCGAACAGGCATGTGGATGGGTGTGTATTGCATTTTTCTGGTGCTGGGTGTTTATTTCGGGCGCGAAAGTCTGCCAGTAATCGGCTTGTTATGGAATCCGCGATTGTTGCCGTTCTTATATTTGTTGCGCTATTTCATGATGGTCATCGGCATCTATCAATCGGCTGTTTGGCTGACGACGTTTTATCGATTGCAGCAACTCGGTCGCAAAGCGTTGATCGAGCAATCTGTTGAAGGTATCAAACCGCTCTCATCAATCTCTGAAAACCCAAAGTTCAACTTGTCTTGGATAACTGCTTTCACCGTATTAGTTGTCGGCATAATCGGTTTTCGTTTTCAAGAAATGCCGTTCGGCAAAATCACGACGAATGCGGCCGGCGAGACTATATATAAGTGGGGTTTTGTTTCGACCAAGGCGACCAACGACGGCTTTGTTGATGGTTGGGCTCGATGGAACTTCACTGGCTACGAGGGCAAGAGCGCATATGCCGAATATCGAGCCGTTGTTGAGACGATGAAAAATATTGGTCAAGACCCAAACCTTGGTTGTGGTCGTGCGCTGTGGGAGAACAATGGCGAACTGAATAAATACGGCACGACGATGTCGCTCATGCTCTTGCCGCATTGGACAAAAGGATGTATCGGCTCGATGGAAGGTTTAAATTTTGAAGCAGCCGGAACTACGCCGTATCACTTCATCACCGCGGCTGCGATGTCGAAACAGAGCAGTAACCCAGTTCGTGAGTTGCGTTATGACGACAACAACGCGGGTCTCGGAGTGCGATATCTGCAAGAACTTGGTGTTCGCTATTACATGGCATTTACTGCCGAGGCAATAAGTCAAGCCAACATGCAAGCGGCATTAGTCAAAATTGCTCAAAGTGGCCCATGGGTGATTTACAAAGTTGAAGCGAGTGATTTGGTTGTGCCGATGTCAGTTCAACCGGTGATTGTGACGAGCAAAGTCGGTGACCCAAAAGAACGATGGCTCGAGATCGGTACAAGTTGGTTTCAGCACCCCGAAGATTGGGCGGCGGTGCCAGTTGCCAATGGCCCTGACAGTTGGCAAAAAGTTGAAGCAGTTGTCGACTTAAATCGCCGCCAAGGTGAACCAAGTGATTCGTCACGCAGAGTCGACATTGTTAAGCCGTCAGAGTCGGTAAACAAAGTCGAGTTGTCGCCCGTTCAAGTCAGCAATACGGTGCTTGAAGACGAGGCGATTAGTTTCACTGTGGACAGAGTTGGTGTACCTGTACTTGTGCGAATGAGTTATTTTCCGAATTGGAAAGTCGAAAACGCCGAGGGCCCATTTCGTGTTGCGCCGAACATGATGGTCGTGATTCCGACTAGCAATAATGTTCGGTTGCACTATGGCTATTCACTCATAGATTATTTTGCATTCTTCATGACGTTTCTTGGTGTGGCCACAATGGCGGTGCGCTGGCGTGGTCGCCAAGTTGAACGAAAACGCAAATTGTTGAGCCGCTAGTCTTTACTGTCGTGCCAAATTTAGATGCGGTTGTCAAGGCGTACGACATTCGTGGCACAGTGCCCGATCAACTCGATTCAACTTTGGCGCACGCGCTTGGTGTGGCATTTGCAAAATTTTCGGATGCCAAAACAATTGTTGTTGGTCATGACATGCGTCCGAGTGGTCTGGCTCTAATCGAAGCATTTGAGAATGGTCTTACCGAGCAGGGTGTTGATGTAATAAACCTTGGTCTTGCCAGCACCGACATGCTTTATTTTGCTTCAGGCAAATTGAATGCACCTGGCGCGATGTTTACGGCTTCACATAACCCGGCTCAATACAACGGGATCAAATGCTGTCTGTCGGGCGCCAGATCTATCGGCATTGATAATGGGTTGCTTGAGATGAAGGCGATCGCTCAAGATGTTTTAGACGGCAACGGACCGGCTGCGGCAAAGACTCGTGGCGAAGTCACAAAGAAAAACATGCTCGCCGAATTTGTCGACCATGTCGTGAGTTTTATCGACGTTGACAGCATCTCTAAATTGCGTGTTGTCGCAGACACTGCAAATGGTATGGGTGGGTTGGTTGCACCGGCGGTCTTTGATCGACTGCGAAAGTTCGAAGTTGAAATAATGTACGGTGAGCTCGACGGGACGTTTCCGAATCATCCGGCCGACCCAATTCAGCCTGCCAATCAACGAGACCTGCAAGCACGTGTGGTCGCTGGCAAATTCGATGTTGGTCTCGCATTCGACGGAGATGCCGACCGAGTGTTTTTAGTTGACGAGACGGGCAAAAGCGTTTCTGGCAGCACCACTACTGCACTTTTGGCCTCAGTATTTTTGCGTGAGAATCCGGGTGCGACGATTTTGTATAACTTAATTTGCTCGCGAATCGTGCCCGAGACGATCACGTCGTTAGGCGGTAAAGCGATTCGTACAAAGAACGGCCATAGCTATATGAAGCAAGTGATGGCTCAAACTGGTGCGGTGTTTGCTGGTGAACATTCTGGTCACTACTACTTTGCTGATAATTATCGGGCTGACAGTGGCTTGATCGCGACGATGGTTGTGCTCGGCGAGATGTGTCGTACCGGAAAGTCTTTATCTGAGTTGCGCAAACCATTTGAGAAATATGCAAATAGTGGTGAGATAAACATGCAGGTCGACAATATTCAAGAAGTGATTGAGCGAATAACAAAGCAGTTTGCCAAATTTCCGCAAGATCACCTTGATGGCCTTACTGTTGACTGCGGCACCTGGTGGTTTAATGTTCGGCCTTCAAACACCGAGCCACTACTGCGCTTAAATCTTGAAGCGAAAACACGCGAAGAGTGCGACGAGCACGTGGCTGAGTTGTTGATGTTGATCACGGCTTAACTGCCGCAAGTGTTATCGTGTTAGCCATGTCATCACCTCATTCATCGGTAAATTCGCGATTACTCGAGATTTTGGCTTGCCCGAAAGACAAAGGAAACTTGTTTTATCTTTCAGACGAAGAAATGCTGTACAACCCTCGTCTGCAGATGCGTTACGAAGTTCGCCAAGGTATCCCTGTGATGTTGATTGATGAAGCCACGATCGTCAATCAAGTCGAGCACGAGCGAATAATGGCCAGAGTGGCTCAACTAAGCCTTAAACCGACCTTTTAAAAAATATAAAACAGGAGCATCATGACATCATCAATGGCAGCACGCAAAGATTACCGAGTTGCAGATCTATCGCTTGCGCCATTTGGCAGAAAAGAAATTCACCTAGCCGAACATGAGATGCCAGGTTTGCGCGCCTTGCGCAAAGAGTTTGGTGTGTCTAAGCCACTTAAGGGTGCGCGAATTTCTGGTTCGTTGCATATGACGATTCAGACCGCTGTTTTGATCGAAACTTTGACTCACTTGGGCGCCGAGGTGCGTTGGGCGAGCTGCAATATTTTTTCAACACAAGACCACGCAGCTGCGGCTGTTGTCGTTGGCCCAAATGGCACACAAGACAACCCGCAAGGTGTGCCGGTTTATGCATGGAAGGGTGAAACTCTCGAAGAATATTGGTGGGCGACAGACCAGATGATGACTTGGCCAGATGGTGATGGTCCGAACATGATCTTGGACGACGGTGGAGACGCGACGATGTTGTTGCACAAGGGCGTTGAGTACGAAAAGAAAGGCGCAGTTCCTGATCCGACTACGGCTTCGAACCCTGAACTCGCAATCGTTCTAGGTCTTTTGCAACGTGGTTTGAAAACGAGTCCAGACCGTTGGACGAAAATGTCGAAACTTATTAAAGGTGTTACTGAAGAAACGACAACAGGTGTGAAGCGTCTTTACAAGATGGCCCAAGATAACGAACTTTTGTTTCCTGCGATCAACGTAAATGACAGTGTTACGAAGAGCAAATTTGACAACCTTTATGGCTGTCGCCACTCACTGATTGATGCGTTGAATCGCGCCACCGATGTGATGATTGCCGGCAAGATGGCTGTTGTTTGCGGTTATGGCGACGTGGGCAAAGGCTGCGCGCAGAGTTTGCGCGGACAAGGTGCGCGAGTTGTGGTCACCGAGATTGATCCGATTAACGCTTTGCAAGCCGCGATGGAGGGCTACATCGTCGACACGCTCGACAATGTGCTCAAAGTTGCCGACATTTTTGTAACTGCTACTGGCAACGAAGCAATCGTCACGGCTGAACACATGTCGAAAATGAAGCACAATGCGATTGTTTGCAATATCGGACACTTTGACAACGAAATCGATATGGCAGGACTGTCGCGAAGTGGTGCAACACGCGACGAGCTTAAACCCGGCACCGATCTCTGGACATTCAGCGACGGGCACTCTGTGATTGTTCTGGCAGAAGGGCGCTTGGTGAATCTCGGGTGCGCAACTGGACACCCAAGTTTTGTGATGAGTTGCTCGTTCACCAATCAGGTGATCGCACAAATCGAATTGTTCAACAACACCAAAAGTTATCCATTGGGTGTTTACGTATTGCCGAAACATCTCGATGAGAAAGTTGCGTTATTGCATCTCGATTCGCTTGGTGCCAAGTTGACAAAACTTTCTGACGAGCAGTCTGAATATCTCGGTGTGCCACCAAGCGGACCATTTAAGGCCGAGCGTTACCGCTATTAATTGCCAGTCGAGGCAAAAAGAAGTGCACAAGTGGGCCGACGCCTAAAGCGAAGGCAAAAGTTGCCACGCCAACTTGGCCACCAAGCAATAAGCCCACAACTAAAACTGTGACTTCAATTGCGGTTCGCCCAATTCGAATTGGGATGCCGCGTTTAGCAAGACCAGTCATCAAACCGTCACGGGGCCCAGGTCCAAGTGCGCTGCCGATGTAGAAGCCAGTGCCGATCGCAACGATGACAATGCCGATCGCGGCCATTATTACGCGAACAAAAATATTTTCTGGCTCAGGGATGATTGCAAGTGCCAAATCTGCGACCAGGCCGATTACGAGTGCGTTGAGAATCGTGCCGAGCCCAGGCTTTTGTTTGAGTGGTATCCAGAGCAAAAGCAAAATGAAGCCGGTCATCACGATGATCTTGCCCACCGAAATCTCGGTTTGCTTGGCGACACCCTGGTGAAAAACATCCCAAGGGGGTGCGCCAATGTTTGCATTCATTTGCAAAGAGATGCCGATTGCAAATAGTGCCAAACCAAACACGCATCGAACAAGACGCTGAGCGAGTCTGTCGCGAAACTTAAGTTGTTGTTCGTGCACGTATTCACACTAGCCACGTCGCTTAGTTTTGGTACACACGTTTGCGAAAATGATCAAGTCGATGGATGCTCTTGGGCTCAAGATAGAAATGATTCTTGCCTATTTGATTGGTTCAACTTGTCCATCTTGTGGTCGCTCTAGCGCATCGATCTGTAATTCATGCACCAAGAAAATCACTGATGCTTATTTCAGAAATCAGTACAAGAATCAGCCCGAATATCACGGGACTGTGCTCGTTGCTTTTGAGTACAACTCAGCAATTCGAAAGATGATTTTAAATTTCAAATATCGCAATCAAAGGTCAAGTCTGCGATTTATTGGTGACGCACTTGTGCAACGGGTGAGAGTCGAGCAAAGTCGAACACTGCAGAAAATTGATCTGGTTACCTGGGCGCCGACAACCAGTAAACGCATAGTTGAGCGGGGCTATGACCACGCTGAGTTGATTGCGAAATATGTCGCCAAACAACTATCTGTGCCTTGCCGAAAAGTATTAGTTCGGTTATCTGATCGTCCACAAACTGGAAAGTCGCGCAATGCGCGGCTAGTTGGCCCAACTTTTTTGGCACGAAATTTAAAGGCTGAACACTTATTGCTGGTCGACGATGTAGTGACAACGGGAGCAACTCTAAACAGCGCATCTCATGCGCTTTATCAAGCAGGGGCTGGTCTGGTTACTTGCATGGCTGTAGCATCAACTGTCTTATGGCAATCCTCGACCGAGTCTTACGCGCCGGAGAAGGCAAGAAAGTAAAGGCTCTTGCTGCCATATTGCCCGAGATAAATGCATTGTCGAGCGAATACGCGGCATTAAACGATGCCGCATTACGAGGTAAAACCGCGGAGTTCAAGTCGCGAATTGAGCGTGGTGAAACCCTAGAAGATCTTTTGATCGAGGCCTTTGCGGTTGTACGTGAGGCAGCTACTCGTGTTATTGGCCAGCGTCATTACGACGTGCAGTTGATGGGTGGTGCAGCACTGCATGCAGGCTGGGTCGCCGAAATGAAAACAGGTGAAGGCAAGACACTTGTTTCTACACTGCCGGCGTATCTGAACGCACTTTCGGGCAAAGGCGTGCATCAAATTACAACTAACGACTATTTGGCTCAGCGTGACGCCGAATGGATGGGGCAAATTCACAGATGGTTGGGTTTGTCAGTAGGTCTGGTTGTGCCTGGTCGGCGAGTGAGCGCACCTGAAAAGCGAGCTGATTATGCAAGCGACATAACTTACGGCACAAACAACGAGTTTGGTTTTGATTATTTGCGCGACAATATGGCCACGACCTTAGAAGACAAAGTTCAGCGGGGCTTCAATTTTGCGATCGTCGACGAAGTTGACTCAATTTTGATCGATGAGGCACGAACACCGCTCATTATCTCAGGTCGAGTCGCTGACGCTGCGAAACTTTATTATCAGTTTGCGGCGATCGTTCGCACGCTTGTTCGCGATGTCGACTACGACGTTGAAGAGGCAAAGCGAATTGTTGTGCCGACAGAATCTGGCATCGAAAAAGTTGAGAAGCAATTAGGTATCGAGAATCTTTATGACGAGGTGCAACAAAATCTCGTTCACCAACTACAGGTGGCTCTCAAGGCAGCCGTCTTGTATCAGCGCGACAAGGACTACATCATTCAAGAAGGTGAAGTAAAAATCGTTGACGAATTTACTGGTCGTATTCTTGATGGCCGCCGCTGGAGCGAAGGTATTCACCAAGCTGTTGAAGCCAAAGAAGGCGTCAGCATCAAAGAAGAAAACCAAACTTTGGCAACAATCACATTGCAGAACTATTTCAGAATGTACGAAAAACTCTCTGGCATGACGGGTACGGCGCAAACTGAGGCTGCAGAATTAATGAATACATACAGTTTGCAAGTTGTGCCGATTCCGACAAATCGTGAGATGGTGCGCCTTGATCAAGCCGACCAGATCTACAAAACCGAAGCAGCAAAATTTGATGCTGTAGTTCGTGACATCGAAGAAAAGCACGCTAAGGGGCAACCAGTTTTGGTCGGCACGGTAAGTGTCGAAAAGAGCGAGCAACTGTCGAAAAAACTGCAGCAACGTGGTATTCGACACGAAGTATTGAATGCAAAGCAACACACTCGTGAAGCAATGGTTGTAACTCAAGCCGGTCGTCTGGGTGCAATCACGGTTGCAACAAATATGGCTGGTCGTGGTGTTGACATTTTGCTGGGTGGAAACCCTGAAGGTCTCGCACGCCAAGATGTGCTCAAAGAGGGTTTTGATCCGATGACGCTTCTCGATGAGTTTGCTTTGCCAACACCGCTTGATTCGATGCCACCGGATTTTTTGACTGCTCGCGACAAAGCCCAAAAGCGTTATCGCGAGCAACTTGCCAAACATGCTGAGAGTTGCAAAGCCGAAGGCGACAAGATTCGCCAACTTGGTGGTCTTTATGTTTTAGGCACCGAGCGCCACGAAAGTCGACGAATCGATAATCAGTTGCGTGGTCGCGCTGGACGACAAGGCGACCTTGGTGAGAGTCGTTTCTATTTAAGTCTTGACGATGAATTAATGAGATTGTTTGCCACCGGGGCACTCTCGTGGGTGATGGGTCGGGCTTTGCCTGATGACGAAGCGATCGAAGCAAAAATGGTGACCAAAGCAATTGAGCGCGCACAGAGCACGGTCGAGCAGCGCAACGGTGAGATTCGTAAAAACGTTCTTAAGTACGACGAAGTAATGAACGAGCAACGCAAAATTATTTATTTGCGTCGCGATCAAATTTTGCAAGGCCTTGATCTCAAGTCAGCAGCAATGGAATATCTGGCTGAGGCCGTTGATTCGTTGATCGATTCGCATTGTGTCGCCGAGGCTGATGACGAGTGGGATATCGACGGTTTGGTTCTTGAGTTGCGCACCTTCTGGCCATCTGAAATCAGTGCGGCAAAAGTTGCTCAGTGTGATTCAACAAATGAGATTTATGACCTCGTTATGGCCGATGCAAGTGCGTTTTATGTCAAGCGTGAGACCGAAATGACCGCGCCTGTAATGCGCGAAGTTGAGCGTCAAGTCATGCTGAAAATCATCGATCAACGATGGCGCGAACACCTAGAAGAGATGGATTATCTGCAAGAGGGCATCAATTTGCGGGCGATTGGTCAGAAAGACCCGTTGATCGAATGGCAACGTGAAGGCTTCGAAATGTTCGGCTCTTTGATGAAAGGCATCGCACAAGACTTCGTCAAATACGTGATGCATGTACAAGTGATCAACAACTCGGCACCAGCCAGTAAGTTGAGCAACATTCAGCAGACATCTGACGAAAATATTGACCAGGCACCGAGCGCCAAAGCAGCGACTAGTGGTGGTGTGTTTGGCCAACCAGATTGGTCAAAGACGCAACGCAACGCGCCGTGCCCATGTGGTTCTGGCAAAAAATACAAAATGTGTCACGGTCGCGTCAGTTAGGGCGAGTTACGAGTTGTGAAAGATTTTTCGAGCGACCTTGCAGACTTGCGTCGTCGTATTGGTGAAGCCGCACAGTATTTAAACATCGAGACTTCGCGAGGCCTGCTTGTCGAACTCGAAGGTGAGGTCGCCAAACCAGACTTATGGAACGACCAAGAACATGCAAAGAAAATAAATTCGCAATACGCCGCGCTAAAAGCCGACATTGATCAGTTCAATTTGCTTTCGGCGACTGTCGACGACTTGTTTGTTTTGCACGAACTGGCTCGGGCCGAAGATGACGCAACCCAAGAGCCAGAACTTGAAAAAGGTACCGCCGCATGTCGCAGTCAACTCGACTCGCTTGAAATGCGCAGCATGTTCACAGGCGAACATGACGAGTGCGATGCGATTTTGCAGATCAACGCCAAAGACGGCGGAGTTGATGCTCAAGACTGGAGCGAAATGCTGCTGCGTATGTATCGGCGCTGGGCAGAGCGTCGCGGTTTTGCATTTGAGATCGGTGATGTCTCGATTGGTACTGAGGCCGGCATTTTGTCGGCTGACGTAACAATTCGTGGTCGCTACGCATACGGTCTTTTAACTAGCGAACGCGGCACACATCGGCTTGTGCGCATTAGCCCATTTGACAACCAGGGTCGTCGGCAAACGAGTTTTGCACTCGTGCAAATCTGGCCGATTCTTGATCAGGCCGAACTTGAGATTAACGAAAGTGATATTCGCATGGAAGTTTTTCGTGCGTCGGGTGCGGGTGGTCAACACGTCAATAAGACATCTTCGGCAGTTCGATTGATCCATGAGCCGACCGGGCTTGTGGCATCTTCACAACAAGAGCGAAGTCAATTGCAAAATCGTGAAAGTGCGATGAAACGATTGAAGGCGATGATCATTGCGCAAGACGAAGAAGAGAAAGCAGCAGCGCTTTCGCAGATTGCCGGCAAACAAGCACAAGTTGGATGGGGAAGTCAGATTCGTTCGTACGTCTTGCAGCCATATCAAATGGTGAAAGATTTAAGGTCGAGTGTCGAGAGCAGCAATGTGACGGCAGTACTTGATGGTGATTTAGATGAATTCATGGAAGGCTTTCTTCGTTGGCGGCGTTCTGATACTGAATAAGCCTCATTGGTTGTTCAGTTCGACAATGGTAAGTTTGTCGCAATGATTCGTCTTGAAAATGTGACGAAAATATACGGCACCGAAACGGTTGCTGTGCGAGACGCCTCTTTTGATATCCCCAAGAGTCAGTTCGTATTTTTGGTAGGGCCTTCTGGTTCGGGCAAGTCAACACTATTGCGCTTGATTAATCGTCAAGAGCAGCCTGAGCGCGGCGATGTTTGGGTAGCAGGACAAAACATCAACGAACTGCCGGCCTCGCGGGTGCCGCACCTGCGTCGCAGCATGGGCAATGTCTTTCAAGACTATAAATTGCTGCTGAACAAAACGGTGTTTGAAAACGTGGCATTCGCACTCGAGGTAATCGGCAAGCCACGACATGTAATTGCAAGACAAGTGCCAATTGTTCTCGATTTGGTCGGTTTGGCAGACAAGCAAGACAGGTTTCCAAATCAACTTTCAGGCGGAGAGCAACAACGCGTTTCAATTGCTCGAGCATTCGTCAATCGACCGTTAATAATGTTGGCCGATGAGCCAACTGGCAACCTTGACCCAAACACCAGCGAAGGCATCATGGGCTTGCTTGACGAGATTAACCAGACTGGTACGACCGTAGTGATGGCAACTCACGACCACCGAGTTGTTAATGCCATGCGCCGAAGAGTTATTCAATTAGATCGTGGCGTAATTGTGCGCGACCAAGAACGCGGAGTGTACGAGTAGATGTTTTCACGAATTGCCTATGCCTTTCGCGAAACGTGGGAGAGTTTCAGACGCAACATCACCTTGACTGCTGCGGCGGTTTTGACTTCTGCAGTTTCGTTGCTTTTGGTCGGCGCTACCTTTTTGATTCAGCGGGCATTTGAGAACTTGCTAGTGCAATGGCGCGGAGATGTCGAGATGATCATTTTTGTTCGAAGCGATGCTTCTGCTGAGCAAATTGCGCTCGTTGACTCGGTGTTGCGCGCATCGCCAACGATTATTGATGTCGAAAAACTGCGCTACTTGAACAAAACCGAAAGTTACGAAGAGGCCAAGCGAATTTTTGTAGGCGACCCTGTGACGCTCAGTTTGCTTGCGCCAGAGACGATACCGACGCAATTTAAAGTGGTGCCACTTTCAGATGATCCGACTCTCGTCAGGTCGCTGAGCGATCAATATCGTACGTTGCCCGGGGTTGAAGCCGTCGCTCTGGCAGAAGATGAATTCGAGGTGATCTCAACTTTGTCGAACTTCATTCGAGTCGTGACGTTAATTACTTCGCTCGTGCTGTTGCTCGTTGCCGTTGGCTTGATCTGGAACACGATTCACACCGCGATGTTCGCAAGACGCCGTGAGATCGAAGTAATGAAATTAGTTGGCGCCACAAACTGGTTCATTCGAGTTCCGTTTATGTTGGAAGGTCTACTGCAAGGCTTCATTGGCGGAGTCGTCTCTTGCGGTGGTCTTTGGTTATTGAACTCAGCGTGGACGAACGGCGTCACTGGCTTTAAGCCAGGCACGGGTATCAGTTCACTTGTTGTGCCCGATAGTTATTTGACTTCGGTGATGTTCATTTTGTTGGCTATTGGTGCTTTGGTCGGTGCGGTAGGTTCGGCAATTGCGGCGACGCGCTTTCTTGATGTTTAGTCAAATCAATTATGTAGTCAGCGATCATGTTGCGACGATCACGCTGAATCGTCCAGAAAAACTCAATGCATTTACCAACACGATGCTGCATGAACTTATTGCAGCATTCGACTTGTCAGATGCCGACGACGATGTGCGCGCAGTAATAGTGACAGGCGCCGGTCGCGCGTTTTGTGCCGGCGCAGATCTCTCGGCTGGTGAAGAAACATTTAGTCGGGGTGGCAGCGATGTGCCCGGATTGAAAGACGTACCACGCGATGGGGGCGGGCTCGTATCGCTGCGAATCTTCGAAAGTTTGAAGCCTGTAATCGGGGCAATTAATGGTGCAGCTGTAGGTGTGGGCGTAACGATGACATTGCCGATGGATATTCGTTTAGCCAGTGACAGCGCAAAATTTGGTTTTGTTTTCGCCCGCCGCGGAATCGTCACAGAAGCATGTTCTTCTTGGTTTTTGCCGCGTGTTGTTGGCATTTCGCGGGCTACCGAGTGGGTGTTCACTGGTCGAATGATTTCGCCACAAGAAGCAAATGATGCGGGGCTTGTGCGCAGCGTTCATTCGGGTGACGATTTGCTTGGCGCGGCCCAGGTGCTGGCAAAAGAGATCGTCGAAAACACGGCACCTGTTTCTGTTGCACTTTCGCGACAGATGTTATGGCGGATGCTCGGGGCATCACACCCGATGGAGGCACATCGAGCAGAGTCGCGTGGCATTTTGCAGCGCGGCAAATCTGTCGATGCGCGTGAAGGCGTCATGAGCTTTCTTGAAAAGCGGGCAGCAAACTTCACGATGAAAGTTTCGACTGAGATGCCAAATTTGTTTCCAGATTGGCAAGACCCTGAGTTCAGATAGTTCGCTCTACGATCAAGTCGGCGGTCTTTCTTTTTTCGAGAGGCTCGTCGACCGTTTTTATGAAGGTGTCGCCACTGACGAAGTCTTGATCGTGCTCTACGAAGACCCAGAAAATCTGGTCAAGGCGCGTCAACATCTAACTTGGTTTCTTGCTCAATATTGGGGTGGGCCGATGTTGTTCAACGAGAATCGTGGTCAGCCGAAACTGCGAATGCGACATATGCCGTTTCGCATTGGCAACTTAGAGCGCGACCGCTGGCTCGTGCATATGTTGACCGCAGTCAATGAACTAGTCGTCGACGATGGCGTTCGCGCAACGATGACCGAATATTTTGTCAAGGCTGCCGAGCATTTGCGCAACGACACAGGTTTGCCAATTTCGTCAGCAGACTATCCGCGCTAGCTTGCGCTAGCGCAGCGCGTAGCAAGAGATTGCCGCCGCAGCAGCAACATTGAGCGAATCAACATTCGGGTTCATAGCAATTTTGACTCGAGCATCGGCGCAGGCGAGTGCTTGCTCGCTTAGACCAGCACGCTCTGAGCCAAAAATAATTGCGCGTTTTTGAGCAGGTGTAATTTCGACTTGGTCAATGTCAATCGAGTTGTTATCTGGCGTTAGTGCAAAAACTTTAAAACTATGAGCCTGCAAAGTTTTGAGTGTCGCAACGATGTCGGTTGTGCGGGCAAAATTTAAATTGAATGCCGACCCCATAGAAACCCGCAGCCCACGGCGTGAAAGTGGGTCAGCACTCGTCGTGTCGCAGATGAGTCCATCCCAGCCCAAACCAGTTGCGCAGCGAACTATCGCGCCAATATTGCTGGGGTTATCAACGGCTTCGACAACAATGATCCGCTGAGCGTGAGAAATGACTTGGTCAACTGTTTGCGGCTCAGGTCGATAAAAAACGCCAAGCGCGCTAAGTGGCACCCCAAGACCGGTTGCTTCACGGCGAATTTCAATTTCAGCGGTTAAACATTGGCCGCCCAGTTCAGAGACTTGTAGATGCAAACGCTCGGCTTGTTCGGCATCGCACAACACGACCTCGGGTTTGTAGCCAGCATCGAGTGCTCGAGCAACAACAAGATCACCTTCGGCAATGAATCGACCGGCAGCGATAGTCGAACGGCGCTGCGCAATTGTTGTGAGTTGTCGTTCGTTTAGTCGAAGTGGGTCAAGTCTTGGGTCTTGACTCGAGGTAATCGTTGTGATCATTGCGAGTTCTAGCGCAAGTGTCGCAAGATTAGAAGTGCCAGGGGTATTTTGACCAGTCAGCGTCGCGTTTTTCAACGAATGAATCGCGACCTTCTGCGGCTTCTTCGGTCATGTATGCCAGACGAGTTGCCTCGCCGGCAAAAATTTGTTGACCAACTAGACCGTCGTCGATCGCATTGAAAGCAAACTTGAGCATGCGCTGAGCCATCGGACTCTTTGCGTTGATCTCTCGAGCCCACTCGAGGGCGACCTTCTCGAGGTCTGCATGATCGACAACAGCATTGACCATGCCCATGCGGTGGGCGTCTTCGGCCGAGTATTCGCGACCGAGAAAGAAAATTTCGCGAGCGAACTTCTGACCAACTTGACGAGCAAGATAAGCCGAGCCGAAGCCACCATCAAAACTTGCGACATCGGCATCGGTTTGCTTGAACTTGGCGTGCTCTTTGCTGGCCAAAGTCAAGTCGCTGACGACATGCAGACTGTGGCCACCGCCAGCGGCCCAACCCGGCACAACACAAATAACAATTTTTGGCATGAAACGAATTAATCGCTGTACCTCGAGAATATGCAGTCGACCAGTGCTCGATTTGTTTTCGTCGCCTGATTCGTATTGATAGCCATCTCGACCACGAATGCGTTGGTCGCCACCACTGCAAAAAGCCCAGCCACCGTCTTTAGGGGACGGACCGTTGCCGGTCAACAACACGCAACCAACATCAACAGTTTGACGCGCGTGATCTAGTGCTCGGTAAAGTTCGTCGACTGTGCTCGGGCGAAATGCGTTGCGAACTTCTGGGCGATTAAAGGCGATACGAACAGTGCCTTGATCTTTTGCGCGATGATAGGTGATGTCGCGGAATGAAAATTCTTTAACTTGACTCCATTGAGTTGGGTCGAAGATCGCCGAAACGCTCACTCTTATATTGTGGCAGCGCGTGAGGCGAATTCGGGTCGAGAGTTCAAGAATTGTTGCTCCCACTGTGCACTTGCGCCGTCAGATTGTCGCTTGGTTTGAGGTTCTGGCACTGTGTCAATCGGCGTGTTGATGTGACTCATGATTCGCCGAACGGTGGTATTCATATCACGAGTTAGTTGTTCGTAAGTTACGAATAACGGGGTAATCGAGTGCTTGGCAAAATATGCGTCCCAATTTTTGTTGGCAGTAGAAATAGTTTCGAGCGCATTAACAATTGCCTGTTCGTTGTATACAGGTTCACGAATCGCAGTCATATTGCTATTCCATTGGTTTGATTGTTCGGCGCGCACGAGCGAAATCGCCTGACGAATTTCGTTGTCGCGAGTTATACGCACCCACTTGATTGGCGCATTCCAAAAATTGGCGTCGATGCCGCGTTGCAACATGTGTTCTTCGTATTGGTTGTAGTGCATCTTGATGCCAAATACGCCGTTTGGTGTTGTATTCAGTTCGGCAGCTCGGTTCAAGTATGCGTGCCATGAAGAGTCAGAGAAATAATCGATGTTGCGCCACGAATTGCGCCCGGTGACTTTTCGTACCGCGCCGATCAAGGCACCACGCAAATTGAGTTTGGGCAAGTTGTTTTTGTTACGAAAATTTGTGAAGTTCTTGGTGTGAATATTCAGATATTCCATGGGCATGCCAGCCAAGTGAGTAGCCCGTAAGATCGAACACAGCAAAGTCGAGCCAGTGCGATGCACCGAGGCGATTGCCAATAGACAAGTAGTCGGGGCGTTCGACGCTTGTTCTGACTGCACGCTTATATTCTGACAGGTCGTACTGATAGTGTCGTGGCTTGATTATCAGCCAAAAAAGTAATGGATTGAAAAGATGACCGACCTACTGACTCGTGACGAATGGACAAAGCGCGCGGCACAAAAAGTATCACGAACTCAGCTATTCATAGACGGCAAATTTGTAGATTCGGCGAGCGGCAAGACATTTGAGTCGATTAATCCGCGTGACAACACGGTTGTAGCAAATGTTGCCGAGGGCGACAAACAAGATATTGATCGCGCGGTGGCTGCTGCACGAAGGTCGTTCAGTAACGGCGTGTGGAGCGAAATGGCGCCGCTTGATCGCAAAAATATTATGTTGCGCTGGGTGCAGTTGATGCGCGAAAACATCTACGAACTCGCGTTGCTTGAAACGATGGATGTCGGCAAGCCGATTGGCGATTCGGTAAATGTAGATATTGCGTCGGCGACCAATAATTTGCAGTGGTTTGCTGAAACCATCGACAAGATGTATGGCCAAGTTGCACCAGTGCCTCGCGATGCTGTGGCGTTGATCGAGCGCGAGCCCCTCGGTGTTGTCGGTGCTGTTGTGCCATGGAACTATCCGTTGATTATTTCGTCATGGAAAGTTGGCGCTGCGTTGGCCGGTGGAAACTCAGTTGTACTCAAACCAGCAGAGCAGTCGCCTCTGTCGGCGTTATTTTTTGCCGAACTCGGTTCGCAAGCAGGTTTGCCAGACGGAGTTTTGAATGTCGTGCCTGGTTTCGGGCCAACAGCTGGTGCGGCACTCGGTCGACATATGGATGTCGACAAACTTGCATTCACAGGTTCAACCGAAGTTGGGCGATACTTTTTGACCTATGCAGCCGAGAGCAACGGCAAATCAGTTTCTCTTGAGTTGGGTGGCAAGACACCGCAAATTGTTTTAAGTGATTGCGCAGATCTTGATGCTGCTGCATCGTCGATTGCTTGGGGAGTTTTTTATAACTCTGGACAAACCTGTCATGCGGGCACGCGACTCGTTGTAGAAAAAGCAGTCGAAGAAGAATTGCTCGAAAAGATCACCAATATAGGAAAGTCGATTCAACCTGGCGACCCATATGACCCGACCACGGCGATGGGCACAATCGTTGACAAAACTCAATTCGAGCGAGTGCTTGGGTATATCAATATCGGCAAAAACGAGGGCGCGAAAGTCTTTTCGGGTGGCGAGAAAGCAGAACCAGTCAAAGGCGGTGTGTACATCAAGCCGACCGTATTTCAAAACGTAAAACCCGGCATGCGCATCGAACGCGAAGAAATTTTCGGGCCGGTGTTGGCATCGATTGCAGTTGAAAGCGCCGACGAAGCGGTGCGCATCGCCAACGACACTCAATATGGTTTGGCTTCAGCTGTTTGGACACGTGACATTACGAAAGCTCATCGCATTGCACGCAAATTGCGCACTGGCACCGTTTGGGTGAATACTTTCGACAAGGGTTCGATCACAACACCGTTCGGCGGATTCAAACAATCTGGCACGGGTCGAGATCGCTCGATGCATTCAATTGATGGTTACACCAATCTCAAAACGACATGGATACAACTATGAGCAAGACAACACCAAGAAATTGCGGTTTCATCGGACTCGGACATCTCGGCGTCTACCTGGCAGCAAGTTTGTTGCGCGCTGGTCACAACGTCACGATCAATGATTCGAATAAGTCTCTTGGCGAAGGCCTAATTGCTAAGGGTGCCAAGTGGGCGAACAATGCCAAAGAAGTTGCTCAAGCATCTGAAGTTGTTTTCACTTGCTTGCCATCACCGCGAGCAATCGACGCTGTAGTCAACGGCGACAATGGCGTGTTTTCGGGTCTAGCAAAAGGCGCAACATGGGTCGACATGAGCACCAACGACCGCAGCGAAACGCTTCGTCTTGGTGAAATCGCCGCCAAATTGGGTTTCAACTCGCTTGAATCGCCAGTCACTGGCGGCGTGCATAAAGCAGCCGAAGGAGACATCACCGTTTTAGTAGGCGGCGACCCGAAGATTTTTGAAGCGCATAAAGATCTTCTGGAGGCGATGGGTAAACCAGTTATCTATGTCGGTGAACTTGGAAGTGCGGCGGTTATCAAAGTAATCACGAACATGCTTGCGTTTATTCATCTTGTGGCGTGCGGCGAGGCATTGATGCTGGCGAAAAAAGGTGGCATTGATCTCGGTGTGGCGTTCGAAGTGATCAAAAATAGTTCGGGCAATAGTTTTGTTCACGAGACCGAAGGCCAAGTTATTCTCAACGGCAGTTACGACATCGGCTTCACGATGGATCTCGCGCTAAAAGACATGGGTTTTGCGATGGAGTACGGTCGCAAGTTTGGTGTGCCGCTTGATGTGGCAAGCACGGTGCAACAAGCATTTGTGCGAGCCAAAGCACAATACGGTGGCGAAGCGTGGTCGACTCAGGTTGTCAAACTTCTTGAAGACGCACTCGGCACAGATTTGCGTGCACCTGGGTTTCCGGCTCGACTGCAATAGCATTTAAATTATGACGCGCGAGCAACAGGCTCGATTAGATCTGTCAGTTGCATTTCGCTGGG
>ERZ889217.139-NODE-139-length-46548-cov-30.775127_pt1 | contig 46548 bp, 49 predicted proteins | sample MGYA00521098_ERZ889217 | MGnify/ENA primary metagenome ERZ889217 (study PRJEB32303, sample SAMEA104408613) | aquatic metagenome | biome: Brackish water; feature: Pelagic; material: water | place: Baltic Sea | collected 2014-06-10T22:04:00 | depth 2,362 m ... | reverse complement strand
CAAACAATCAACTAAATCAGCTAAATCATCCCTGGTGGATAGGGCAAGCACAAGCCATGCGCCAAACCGTAGATACCCAAATTAAAGCGCTGCAGCGGCTGAAGCAACAACAAAACAGCCATGCCGCAATGCCGCAAGCTGGCGCTTCTGAAACAGCGGCACCCGGTGCAGCAGCTCTCGATGCAAGGATCCGCCAATTACAAGCGGCTGGCAAATCAGACTGGGCTGCTTTTCAAGCCGCCTGCCAAGAACTGGGGGGGGTGGTGCGAGAAGACGGTCCTGAAAGCAGCTGCCAAGGCCGAATGAGAAGATAAACAAAAGTGTGTAAACGGCGATGCAGCCAGGCAATCGGGTTCGGGTACAGCAATCAGTTGTTGTATTTACCCATCCAGAAAATCGCGGCAAAGCCTTTGATATGAAGGGGCAGGAGGGGGAGATAAATTCAGTATTGAATGATTGGAAAGGCAAACCAATCAGCCCAACCTTGCCTGTTGTGGTTGCTTTTGGACGCTATAAAGCTCACTTTCGCAGCGATGAGCTGGAATTGATTAACTGAAACGAGCTTCAATTCGTTCCTGGCTTAAGCAACAACACCCCCTCCTCTCCATCCACCTCCTGCAGCATTAGGTGGATAAATTCCTGGCGGCTGGTGGGTACAACTCTGCCAACGAAATCCGGTTGGATGGGCAGCTCCCTGTGGCCTCGATCCACCATCGCTAGAAGTTTCACGCTGGCGGGCCGCCCCCAACCCTGGAGTGCCTCCAGCGCAGCCCTCACAGTGCGTCCGGTGAAAACCACATCGTCTACAAGCACCACTGTGCGGTTATCAATACACACCGGTAAATCGGTTGGTTGAACCAATCGAGTTCCCAATCGGCCGAGGTCGTCGCGATGAAAAGTTGGATCTAATACCCCCTGGGCGATGGGTTCACAAAGTATTCGTTGTAATTCAGCTGCCAACACTTGGGCAAGAGCCACCCCCCTGGTGGGAATCCCCAGCAGCACTAACTGCTTAGGATCGGCAACGCTCTCAATTACTTGGGAACAAAGCCGCAATACGGTGCGATGCAATTCTTCAGAATCAAGGATCCAAACCCGTTCGCAATTTTGGGGAGGGAATTCAGATCGCCCCATAACAGCAATTAATCAAGCATTAAATATGTGAAGAAGCTTAGTTGGCGCTATTTCTTTGGTGCTTGAAACCTGACGCCGCCAGCTAAATGCAAATCCTGGGCACATATTGGCTGTAACTTGCCTCATATCTAAGCCCTGTATTGGGTGACAGCAGCAACACCTCCCAGCACCGATCAGGCACTGAAAGGGCGCAGTCTTAGTTCTGTAGCGCCTGTTGTGTTAGTAGTTCTTGATGGCTGGGGCGAAAATCCAAGCGAGCAAAACAACGCCATACGCATGGCGAAAACGCCAATCATGGATGCCCTTTGGCATGCCTATCCCCATACCTTGATCCATGCCAGCGGTGCCCATGTGGGTTTACCCGAAGGTCAGATGGGTAATTCCGAAGTGGGTCACCTCACCATTGGTTCTGGGCGAGTAATCCGGCAAGAATTAGTAAGGATTAGCCAGGCGGTGAAGAAAGGTCAGTTCAAGCAAAATAAAGCTCTGAACAATATGGCCGCCAAATTGCTTAATGAAGGCGGCACCCTTCATCTGGTGGGGCTGCTCTCAGATGGTGGAGTGCACAGCCACATAAACCACATTGGGGGATTGCTGCAGTGGGCGGCAGCTAAAGGTTTGAAGCAGGTATGCATCCATGGCATCACCGACGGCCGAGACACCCCCACCAACAGCTCGATTGGGTTTGTAACCACCCTGCGCCAACAGATGGAAGCGGCAGGGGTGGGAGAACTCAGCAGCCTTTGCGGACGCTATTGGGCGATGGATCGTGATAACCGTTGGGAACGTATTGAGAAGGCTTATCGATTACTTACGGAACCCGGCAATTGCTGCAATGAAACGGCCGAAACCGTGTTGGCAGATGCTCATCAAAAAGGCCTTAGCGATGAGTTTCTTGAACCGGTGCGCTTCCAATCCAGGTGTTTTGAACCGGGCGATGCCGTGTTGCTATTTAATTTCCGGCCCGATCGCATGCGTCAATTAACATCCAGCTTAGTGAGTGAAAATTTTGCTGGATTTGAACGGAAACAAATTACACCGCTCGATGTAGTTACCTTCACACAATATGAAAAAGATCTACCTGTAGCTGTTGCTTTTCCGCCCGAATCACTAGACGACCTTTTAGGAGAAGTGATATCTCGCAATGGGTTGAGTCAGTTTCGCACAGCGGAAACAGAGAAATATCCCCATGTAACTTATTTTTTTAATGGCGGTTTAGAGAAACCATTCCCAGGCGAAGATCGCCATTTGGTGCCTTCTCCAAAAGTAGCCACCTACGATCAATCACCGGCTATGTCTGCGGCAGCTTTAACAAATGGTTGCGTTGCAGCAATACGCAAAGGTATTTATTCGTTTGTAGTTATTAATTATGCCAACCCCGATATGGTGGGCCATACAGGTGATTTAGCTGCCACCATTGAGGCAATCAGCTGTGTAGATCAATGCCTCGGCAAACTTTTAAGCGCCACGGGCCGAATGGGTGGCACCTTATTGATCACCGCAGACCATGGCAATGCCGAGTTGATGCAAGGGGCTGATGGGCGCCCCTGGACAGCGCACACAACAAACCCTGTCCCCTTCATCATTGTGGAAGGTGAGAAACGCAAATTAGCTGGCTTCGGTGGTGATATTGCATTGCGCCAAGAGGCGGGCCTTGCCGATATTGCCCCCACGGTGCTTCAGCTTTTAGGCATTGAGGTGCCTGAAGCAATGAGCGGCACCAGCTTGATAGAAAGCCAAAACAGCAGCCCCAATAACGTTTCACCAACTACTCTGGTTTAACTGCTAAAAATCCATGCTGATAACTATTCTTGGCTGGCTTTGGGCCGCCACAGCAGTACTACTGATCATCTCAGTGCTGTTGCACAGCCCAAAAGGAGATGGGCTTGGGGGGCTCGCCTCCAGCGGCAGTTCAATGTTTTCGAGTGCTCGCAGCGCTGAAAATACACTTAATCGCATCAGCTGGACTTTGCTTGCATTATTTATGGGCCTCGCAGTGGTATTGAGCGCCGGCTGGTTGAACTAAGTAATCGAACTTTAATTTTGGATTTAAGTTAATATTTTGGATTTAAGTTGATATTTAACCTGTGAACTCATTGTTATAAGCCTCTTCTCCATGGGAGCTCACATCTAAACCTTGGCGCTCCTGCTGATCTCCAACCCTTAGGGGAACGAATTGACGAATCAGGATTAACACCACATAAGTGCCAATCGCTACCCAAAGGATAGTGAACCCAGCTGCTTTTAATTGAATCCAAAGCTGGATTGGATTTCCAGCAAGTAATCCATTAGCCCCGGCAGGATTTAGTGTTTTCATCGCAAATATGCCTGTTAGCAAAACACCCAGCAGCCCCGCCCCAAACAAAATGAAGCTCACATTGTGTGGTGGAGCAACTTGTTGGGGGTAAGCACGCCTGGGGCCAACCACAATTGCTGCCACTAAAGCAGCCACCCCAGAAGCTATTTCCACCACATAGCCACCGGCAAAATCCAGGGCGCCGATCCCACCACTTACTCCTAAAAAGCCCCCTGGCCCCCACACCATGTGGGCAAGGGGTAGATAAATAAAAGTGCTCCAAAGCAATATAAAAAGCATCCATGCCTTGAAGTTCAACCTTTCCACCACCGCTCCCGATACGAGAGCCGGAGTGATGATCGCAAAGGTGAGCTGGAATAAAGCCACAGCCCCATGGCTTGGCCCCCCTTCAGTGATTGGCACCGACCAATTGGATAGCCCTCCCTACCCAGGCAAAACCGCCAATGAAAGGCGCCAATGGGCCCGATCCAGGCGAAAAAGCAAGGCTGTAGCCGTAGATCATCCAAAGCACACTCACAAGCGCCATGGCGCCGAAACTCATCATCAAGGTGTTGAGCACTTTGCGGCCGCGCACAAAACCGGCATAAAAAAGCCCCAAAACTGGGGTCATCAGCAACACAAGTGCTGCACAGATCAAGATGAAGCCGTTGTTAGCTAGAGCGGAAGCAGGCAAATGGTTTTGGGCTAGTTGATGTTCACCCTGAACTTTTTTGGTGGCGCATCTTTTAGCAACCACTACAAAGCAGCAAATTTGTAGCTTTACAAATAAAAAAGGCAGAAGGAATAACCCTTCTGCCTTGAAATGTATAAGGCAAAGCCTTTTGTATAAGCAGGTTAGTAGTCGAAGTCGCCGCCCATGCCGCCCATGCCGCCGCCACCGCCGCCGGCAGGTGCTGCATCTTTCTTCTCAGGAAGATCAACCACGATGCACTCGGTGGTTAACACCATGCCAGCGATAGATGCAGCATTTTGCAAACCGGAACGGGTCACCTTGGCAGGATCGATGATGCCAGCAGCGAGCATGTCTACATATTCGCCGGTTGCAGCGTTGTAACCCTCATTGAAGGGCTTGTGGCGGATGTTTTCAGCCACAACAGAACCGTTGGCGCCTGCATTTTCTGCAATCCGCTTGAGCGGAGCATTAAGGGCAGAAGCAACGATGCGAGCGCCGAGCAGTTCCTCACCGCTGAGGTTCTGTTGGGCCCATTCCTCGAGCACAGGGGCTAGGTGGGCAAGAGTTGTGCCACCACCAGGAACGATGCCTTCTTCAACAGCCGCTTTAGTGGCGTTGATGGCATCTTCTAGGCGCAGTTTTTTGTCCTTCATCTCGGTTTCGGTGGCGGCGCCAACCTTCACCACAGCCACACCACCGGCAAGCTTGGCCAAACGCTCTTGCAGTTTTTCCTTGTCGTAGGTGGAATCGGTTTCATCCATCTGCTTACGGATCTGCTCGCAACGAGCTTTAACTGCCACTTCATTGCCCTCGGCAACGATGGTGGTGGTGTCTTTATTGATCGTGACGCGACGGGCGGTGCCGAGCATCTCGATTTTGGCGTTCTCAAGCTTGAGACCAGCGTCTTCAGTGATCAGTTGACCATTGGTGAGCACTGCCATGTCTTCAAGCATGGCCTTACGACGGTCGCCAAAACCAGGGGCCTTAACAGCAGCCACGTTCAGCACACCGCGCAAACGGTTAACAACGAGGGTGGCAAGAGCTTCCTTCTCGATGTCTTCAGCAATGATCAATAAAGGTTTGCCAGTGCGGGCGATTTGCTCGAGCACAGGCACCAAATCTTGCACTAAACCGATTTTCTTATCGGTAAGCAGGATGTAGGGCTCATCGAGCACTGCTTCCATGCGCTCGGTGTCGGTGGCGAAATAAGGGGAGATATAACCCTTATCGAAACGCATGCCTTCGGTAACCTCCAATTCGGTGGTCATCGATTTGCCTTCCTCGAGGGAAATAACGCCCTCTTTGCCAACTTTATCCATGGCATCGGCAATCATCCGACCCACTTCTTCGTCGTTACCGGCGGAGATGGAGCCCACTTGAGCGATTGCTTTGCTATCGGTGATGGGCTTGGCTAGCTCTTCGATTTTCTTAACAAGAAACTCGGAAGCTTTGTCGATGCCACGCTTAAGGGTGATGGCGTTTGAACCAGCGGCAACGTTGCGCAAACCGGCTTTCACCATGGCGTGAGCCAGCACCGTTGCGGTGGTGGTGCCATCGCCTGCGGCATCATTAGTTTTGGAAGCAGCCTGACGGATCAAAGCCACGCCGGTGTTCTCGATGTGATCTTCGAGTTCGATCTCTTTGGCGATCGTTACGCCGTCATTAATGATTTGAGGGGCGCCGAATTTTTTCTCAAGCACCACGTTGCGGCCTTTAGGACCGAGGGTTACGGCAACAGCCTCAGCGAGGATGTCGATACCGCGTTCGAGAGCACGACGTGCTTGCTCGTTGTAAATAATGCGTTTTGCCATGGGTTCAGTGGTTACGGGTGGGAAACAAGGTGAGGAAACTAGGTTTTGTCCTTAGGACACAACTGCAAGGATGTCCTTCTCGCTGAGCAACACAAATTCGTCACCGCCGAGCTTGATGTCGGTACCGGCGTACTTCGAATAGAGCACCTTGTCGCCGATGCTCACTTCGGGGGTTTGGCGGGTGCCGTCGTCGTTGTGCTTACCAGGACCCACTTGCACTACTTCGCCAACTTGAGGCTTTTCTTGAGCGGTGTCTGGTAACAGGATTCCACCTGCTGTTTTCTCATCTGAAGCGGAAACTTTGATAAAAATGCGGTCACCGAGTGGTTTAACGGTGGAAACGCTGAGGGATACGGCAGCCATGACGTCTGGTTTTTGCTCTCAGGGCGTGGGGTTTGGGCGATGCGCAGCGCAGTTAGCACTCTCACCGCTTGATTGCCAACTTAGCCGTGAAACCGCGCGAGTCGCAATTGCGATCATGGGACGGATCTCCGAACCACTTCATTAGTTAGCCGCTGCGGTGGTAATGTTTGCCAGCCTGAGAGGCTTAGCCTTTCCGCCCTAACGCTTCTAAACATGGCAGCTGCAGCAACCGCCACAACCGGCGCAAAAGGAATTGTTCGCCAGGTGATTGGACCTGTACTCGACGTTGAATTCCCAGCCGGTAAGTTGCCGCGCATCTTTAATGCTTTAAAAATTTCCGGTACCAACAGTGCTGGGCAATCGATTGCTCTCACTGCTGAAGTTCAGCAATTGCTCGGTGATCACAGGGTTCGCGCCGTTGCGATGAGCACCACCGACGGGCTTGTGAGGGGGATGGAAGCTATCGATACCGGCGCTTCAATCTCTGTACCCGTTGGCGAAGCAACCCTCGGTCGTATTTTCAATGTTCTCGGTGAACCTGTTGATGAGCAGGGTCCAGTTGCCACTGATCTCAGATCACCTATTCATAGGCAAGCTCCAAAACTCACAGACCTTGAGACAAAGCCAAAAGTTTTTGAAACTGGCATCAAGGTTATCGATCTACTTGCTCCATATCGCCAAGGTGGCAAGGTTGGTTTGTTTGGTGGTGCTGGCGTTGGAAAAACAGTTCTTATTCAAGAATTAATCAACAACATTGCCAAGGAACATGGCGGTGTATCAGTATTTGGTGGTGTGGGCGAGCGCACCCGCGAAGGCAACGACCTCTATCAAGAATTCAAAGATTCAGGCGTTATCAACGAAGAAGATCTAAGTAAATCAAAAGTTGCTCTCTGCTACGGCCAAATGAACGAGCCTCCAGGTGCTCGTATGCGGGTAGGGCTTTCTGCTCTCACCATGGCTGAGCATTTCCGTGATGTAAACAAGCAAGATGTTTTGCTTTTTATTGATAATATTTTCCGCTTTGTACAAGCCGGCTCCGAAGTGAGCGCGCTACTTGGGAGGATGCCTTCTGCTGTGGGCTATCAACCCACCCTGGGCACCGACGTAGGCGAACTTCAGGAGCGCATCACCTCCACACTCGAGGGTTCAATTACCTCGATTCAGGCGGTTTACGTACCAGCAGACGACCTCACCGATCCAGCCCCCGCCACAACTTTTGCTCACCTTGATGCCACCACGGTGTTGAGCCGCGGCCTTGCTTCTAAAGGCATCTATCCAGCTGTAGACCCTCTCGATTCCACCAGCACCATGCTCCAGCCCGCTGTAGTGGGAGACGAGCACTACCGCACAGCAAGGGCGGTGCAGTCCACCCTGCAGCGCTACAAAGAACTGCAAGACATCATCGCCATTCTTGGCCTAGATGAACTTTCCGAGGACGACCGTCGCACAGTTGATCGGGCCCGCAAGATTGAAAAATTCCTTTCCCAGCCCTTCTTTGTGGCTGAAGTATTCACTGGTCAATCCGGAGAGTACGTAAAACTTGCAGACACCATCAAGGGTTTCCAGATGATCTTGGCTGGTGAGCTAGATGATCTTCCCGAGCAAGCCTTCTACCTCGTTGGCAACATCGAGCAAGTGCGCGCTAAGGCCGAAAAGCTTCGTGCCCAAGCAAAAGCTTGATTACCGCTTTCACCCCCTGAGGCCTAATTTCAATGCCCCTAACTTTGCGTGTGCTTTGCCCTGATCAAAGCGTATTTGACGGCTCCGCTGATGAGGTAATACTCCCTAGTACCTCTGGTCAAATGGGGGTATTGCCTGGTCATATTTCCTTGCTAACAGCCCTTGATGTTGGTGTTTTACGCCTAAGAGAGGGCAGCAAATGGACATCCATCGCCCTAATGGGTGGCTTTGCTGAGGTGGAAGCAAATGAAGTGAATGTGCTTGTTAATGGTGCAGAACCCGCCAGTTCCATTGATGCAAACACTGTTCAAGCGGAGCTAGATGCGGCTCAGCAGGTTGCTAGTGGTTTCGAAACTAAGCCAAATAGCCCTGAAAAGTTCAAAGCTCAGCAGGCACTGCTTAGAGCTAAAGCGAGAGTTCAAGCAGTTAAATAGTAATCTGCTGTTTCAATCATAAAAAAAGCACCTTAAGTATAAATAACTCTAGGTGCTTTTTAAATAGGTTCTTCAGATATTAGGCGGTACCGCAGAAGGTAACTTCAGGGAATTTCAGTTTTGCTTCATCCAAGCCCTTACCTTTACCTTCCTCTTGCCAATAGTTAATAACTTCAGTGGCTTTATTGAGAATTTCAACTCGCTCATTTTCAGTGATCCAACTTTTTGCTTCCACCACACCTTTTAGTGTTTCCCAAGCATCTTCTCGAGGCCAAAAGAAATAAGCCGTAAGCGGGCTGGGGCCGCCGCCAACGATTTGATCAACCGCCAACGCAACGTTATCGGGCAACCAAAGAATCTTTAGTAAAAAGCGACCTTCATCAGCCTTGGGGGTGTATCCGGAAGGAACCCCATCAGCATCAATGGTGGACTTAGCCAAAATAGCGTTGGCACTTTTCATGCCACTGGGCTTTTCAATAACCTCTTCTGGGGTTACTTCTGCCGTTACTTCAGCTATTTCAGGGGTGGCCTCCAAGCTGGCTTTTGTGGTGTCGGATTCTGTCACGGTGGTGGTTTCTAGGCTCAAAAGTTGAGAGGCAACAAACCTGGCACTGCAGGTAATCAACTATTTTACCAGCCACTCTCCAAGCTCCTATCGCCACCACAGCCCTACTGCTATTCGACATCGATGGAGTGATCCGCGATGTGGGCGGTAGTTACCGCAAGGCTCTTGCTGAAACTGTTTACTACTACAGCGGATGGCGGCCAGACCCCCACTGCATCGATGCTCTTAAAAACGAAGGAATTTGGAATAATGATTGGGATGCCAGCTTGGAGTTACTACGCCGCCAGGGGGGGGCTTTACCAACCCGTCAAGATTTAGTAACTGTTTTCAGTAATTTTTATTTCGGTGCCAACCCAGATGCTGCCTCAACTCAATGGCAAGGCTTCATCTGCGGCGAAACTTTGCTGCTGGATGCTGCTTTTTTTAAAGAATTAACTGCCGCTGGGCTGATGTGGGGGTTTGTTAGCGGAGCTGAACCACAATCCGCCCGTTATGTGCTCGAGCATCGCCTTGGCTTGCAAAATCCACCCTTAGTAGCGATGGGGGATGCCCCCGACAAACCAAACCCCGAAGGTTTAATCAAGTTGGCGAGCACCCTGATGGAATTGCACGGCCCCTGCCCCCTTGGCCCTGGAGCCCCACCTGTGGCCTACCTAGGCGACACCATTGCTGATGTGCGCACCGTGGTGAATGCAAGAGCTGCAATTCCAAAACAACGCTGGATCAGCTTGGCCGTAGCTCCACCACACCTGCATTCAGATGTAAATCAACAAGCTCGCAACAACTACGAAAACCTATTAAAAAAAGCCGGAGCAGATCAAGTGCTCACTAAATCCAGTAGTTGCCTTGAGGTGATGCTTGAGCTCAGCCAGTCTTTTCCATATCAGCAGTTGCCTTGAGAGCAGCAGCGGAGAGCACTTCGCCACCGCTTGCGCTTACCGCCACGTCATCTTCGATGCGAATCCCAATACCTTTCCATCTCGCTTCGATTTGAGGTTGGCCATCGGGCACAGGTAAGCGGTCGCTCACATAAAGACCTGGCTCCACCGTGAGCACCATGCCCTCCTCAAGCGTTACGGGATGTTCCCCTAACCGGTAGGCCCCTACGTCGTGCACATCAAGGCCAAGCCAGTGGCCCGTGCGATGCATGTAAAGGTGCCGGTAGGCCCCTTGCTCAATCAAGCCATCCAGATCTCCCCGTAGCAAACCAAGGCTGCGCAGCCCTTCCACCAAAACTCTCACAGCGGTTTGATGAATATGTTCAGCACTATTACCAGGCTTCACCTGCTGCAATGCCGCTAGCTGAGCCGCTAGTACCAAGTTGTATAGCTCCCGCTGCTCTGGGCTGAAGCAGCCATTAATCGGAAAAGTGCGGGTGATATCACCGTTGTAGTGATCCTGCAGGCTGCATCCAGCATCAATCAATAACAAATCTCCATCACGCAAGACCCCGTTATTGGCGGTGTAGTGAAGGATGCATGCGTTATCACCTCCAGCCACAATCGACGGATAAGCGCAACCGCGGCCGCCACTGGCCACAAAATGTTGCTCCAAAAGGGCCCGCACCTGCATTTCATTCATGCCTGGTTGCACTGCCGCCCGCGCCAACTCATGGGCTTCAGCGCTGATTCGAGCCGCTTCCCGCAGCCTTATTAATTCCTCTGGTTCCTTGCGAAGGCGCATTTTGTGCAGGATTGAACATGGGGCCTCCAGCCGATTTGCCCCCTGTCCGCGCCTTGGGGCGCGATCTAGTTGCTGGGCCCAACACTGCAACAGCAAAGTTTCAAGGGGGCCATGGCGACCAACCCGAAAACTCAAGCCTTCAGCCCCTTCCAAATAACCAGGAAGCAACTCATCCAACTGCTCTAAAGGGTGGGCGAGATCGGCACCAAAATGAGTTACGGCCCCTTCCACCCCCCAGCGAAAGCCGTCCCACACCTCTGCCAAGGGATCCTTGGCTGGCACAAACAAAACAAAGTGGTTTGCAGCCCTATGGGGCAAGAACAAAGCAACGGCACCTGGCTCATCAAATCCAGTGAGATACCAGAAATCACTGTCTTGCCGAAAGGGGAACTCCACATCGGCGTGATGGCGTTGAGCTTGAGCAGCAGGTATTACAGCGGCGAGGCCCCCAAGGGCTGAAAGGAACTGCTCACGCCGCTTGGCGTAGTTAATCGGCACAGTGAATCTCTCAGCCCTTGGGGCAGGCGGTTAAATAAGTGTGTCAGCTTGGCCTGCCCTCTGGGTTTCTGTGAGCGATTTTCTCGTTCTTGCTGGATTGGTAGTGGTAGTGGTGGGAGGTTCCGGCCTTTGCTCTGGCGTGGAGGCAGCGCTTCTAACGGTAAATCCCCTCAAGGTGCACGACATGGTGGCCAAGGGGGTTCCTGGTGCCTTGCTGCTGCAGAGGCTCAAAGGGCGCCTGCCAAGGGTTTTAGCAGTATTGGTAATAGCCAATAATCTTTTTAATATTTTTGGCAGCCTCATGCTCGGCGGCTACGCCGCAGTGGTTTTCAAAAACAACAACTTGGGCGGAGAAGCACTAACAATCTTTTCTTTCGCACTCACCTTTGTGGTGATCCTGTTGGGAGAGATCCTGCCCAAGGCTTTAGGCACCCGCATGGCAGTGGGTATTTCGCTAGTAACAGCACCTGCCGTTGCGCTGATGGTGCGCCTTGGCACCCCATTAATCCTGTTGCTGGAAACTGTGATGCCAGCCCTCACCGCTGAAAGTGAACTAACCACCGATGAAGAAGAGATTCGTTTGTTAGCAAGGCTTGGCTCTCAAAAAGGTTTAATCGAAGCCGATGAAGCCGCAATGATTGCCAAGGTATTTCAACTAAACGATCTAACAGCAAGGGATCTAATGCTGCCTCGGGTGTCTGCCCCAAGCCTCAACGGCCATTGCCGCATCGAAGAACTACGCGATATTCTGCTCAGCCAAGAATCGCCTTGGTGGGTGATTTTAGGGGAAGAGGTAGATGAAGTACTTGGTGTTGCAAGCCGCAATGATTTGCTTACCGCCCTGTTACAAGGCCGAGGCAATGCCACCGCCGCAAGCCTTTCAAAACCGGTGGAATTCGTGCCGGAGATGATCAGAGCAGACCGCCTTCTCACCAGCTTTCGCCGCCGCTCCGCCTTGATGTGGTCTAGCGATTCAGTGCGGGTGGTAGTGGATGAATTCGGTGCATTTGTAGGTTTAATTGGTGCTGATGCTGTATTGGCTGTGCTGGCTGGCTGGTGGCGGCCACGCAGTAATGAGGTAACAGCCAAGTGAGTCTCGATAGCCTTTCCGGCATTGCTGCCCCGTTGAACCGCTGGCGCGGCCAACTGCAACTAAGTGGCCGGGAGCAGGCATTGTTGGGGCCTGAATTACGTGGATTAGATGCACAACTGGAGCGCTTTAAAACCGGCACCCTGCGCCTAGCTGTTTTTGGCCGTGTAGGCGTAGGCAAAAGCAGCTTGCTAAACGCTCTTTTAGGTGAAGAAAAATTCCGCACTGATGTAGCCCACGGCTGCACAAGAAAACAAGCAACAGCCCCCTGGCCCCATCAAATTTCTGGTTTGGGGCCACTGCTGCTTGTAGATACCCCGGGCATTGATGAAATTGCAGCCCCCGCGCGCCAACGGCTAGCAACCAAGTTGGCAAGCGGTAGTGACTTGATCTTGCTTGTGCTCAACGCAGACCTGAGCAGCCCTGAGCTAGAGGCTTTAGAGGTATTGCGCCGCAGCGGTAAACCCTTGTTTTTGGTGGCAAATGGCGCAGACCGCTGGACCCCCCAACAAAGGGCCGAACTAGGGGATTCAATCGAACGCCGAGCGGGCAAGGAATTGCAACTCATTTGGGTGGCCGCTGCCCCCCGCAGGGCGGAATTGTTAAGCGACGGCCGCGTACGCAGTAAAGCTCTGGCACCAGAAGTGGAACCGTTAAAAATTCAACTACTGGAGTTACTACAAAGGCAAGGCCAGCTTCTCTTAACGGTAAACAGCCTCCATCGCGCTGAAACTTTTAGTCGCCGCTTACTGGAACAACGGCTCCAGCAAAGACAAAAAGCGGCCCAAGGTTTAATTGGTCGATTTGCCACCCTCAAAGCAGCTGGCGTAGCAATCAACCCATTGGCAATGCTTGATCTAGCCGGCAGTGCTGCCGCTGATGGCGCCCTGGTGCTGCAGCTTTGTGAGCTTTATGGCTTGCGACTCCACAGCCCGCAAACCAAGAAACTTTTGCAACACATCGGCCAAAACAGCGCCTTGCTGGGGGGCGTGCAATGGGGATTACAAGCTTTATTGGGGGGACTAAAACAATTTTTGCTGCTGGCGGCCCCTGCCAGCGCTGGCCTCAGCCTTGCCCCTGCAGCTCCGGTGGCCTTAGCTCAAGTGGCGCTTGCGGTGCACGGAACCCGTAGAACCGGCCGTGAAACCACCAAACAGTTGCTGTTGGCAGCCCATCGCGGCCCCAGTAGACCAGCAGCCCTATTGCGACGACTGCGGCAACTTGAACCGAGTGCCAACAGTTGGTTAAGCCAGCAAGCCCCCTGGTTTCCCAGCCCACTTCCATGAGCGCGAATACTGCAAGCACAGCAAGTGTTGCCCTTTTTGGCACAAGTGCCGATCCACCCACCGTGGGGCACCGAGCGGTTTTACAAGGATTACTGGAGCTATATCCGCTGGTTTGCACCTGGGCTAGTGAAAATCCTTTTAAGCAACATGGAGCCCCGCTTCATGTGCGGGCTGCTTTGCTTGGTGCTGTTGTTGATGAGCTAGCAGCTCTGCACGAGCCGGGCAGATTGCAACTGCGGCAAGATTTCAGCAGCAGTAGGGCCCTCAACAGCCTTAGTGAGGTTAAAAAACAATTTCCCCAACATCAAACAGTGATGGTTGTAGGCAGCGACCTACTAGCCCAAATACCTAGTTGGTATGCAGTGGAGCAGTGGTTACCCCACTGCCAACTAGCAGTGGTACCTCGTTGCGGCTGGCCTATACAAAAAAACGATTTGGAATTACTTGAAAAGCTTGGGGGCAAGCTCAGCCGTTTGGCTCTTCTTATTCCAGAATCCGCCAGTTCCACTATTCGACGCCATCCCAACCCAGAACTGGTGCCCGCCCCGCTGTTACCCCAACTGGTAGAGCAGAATCTCTATGGATTCACAGCTGCCGACCTCCCCTCTCCGTGCGGATTGCCCTGATTCAATGCAATCCCTTGATTGGGGATCTCGCCGGCAATCGCGCTGCATTGGTTGAACATTGCCTTAAGGCCATTGCTTCTGGAGCCAGCCTTGGCCTTGCCCCAGAACTGGCGCTGTGGGGTTACCCCCCTCGTGATCTATTGCTGCAGCCTGCCTTATTGCGGCAACAGCACAAGCAACTTGATCTTTTGGCCAGCGCTTTACCGGCTGGTTTTAATTTGCTTGCAGGGGTGGTGGAACCAGCAGGCAAGCATCTTTTTAACGGGATGGCCTTAATTCAAAAAGACACTTGGCAAGTGGTGGCGCGTAAACAGCTACTGCCGAGCTACGACGTTTTTGATGAACAGCGTTACTTCTTACCTGGCGATCAACCTTGCTGGATAGATCTAGACGAAACCCCTGGCCAGCGGCCATTGCGCCTCGGTTTAACCCTCTGCGAAGACCTTTGGGTGGGCGAACACTTAGCCAGTAACCAGCCGAATCCAATTACTGCACTTGTCCCCTTTAAACCCGAATTACTTATTAACCTCTCCGCTTCCCCCTATGGCCGAGGCAAACAACAACAGCGGCAAATGCTCGCGGCAGCTGCTGCCCGTGAGTTGCAATGTGCAGTGGTTTATGTGAACCAGGTGGGGGGCAACGATGAGTTGATTTTTGATGGCAATAGTTTTGTGATGGCTGCCAACGGCAACTTATTGCTGCAACTTCCCTGCGCAAAAACAAAAGTGGAGTGCTGGGATAGCGATAGCAAAACAGCAACTTCGCAAATAAACGATGATTATTTAGCAACATATTCATCAACATCAGAACAAGAAGAAATTTGGCAAATATTGGTGCTTGGCCTGCACGATTACGCAAAAAAATGTGGCTTTAGCTCTGCCCTAATCGGCCTCAGTGGTGGGATTGATTCTGCATTGGTGGCGTGCCTTGCAGCCGCAGCTCTAGGGGCGGATCGAGTGCGTTGCGTTTTGATGCCCTCTCCTTACAGCTCCGCCGGTTCCCTTAGCGATGCCGAAGCCTTGGCCCAGCGGCTTTCGCTCCGGCATAGCCAAATATCAATTGCCCCCTTAATGGCTGAGTTCAACCGAAGCCTTAACCCAGCTTTTGGTGGCAATCCCGAGGGGATAAGCGCTGAAAATCTGCAATCGCGTATTCGTGGCACCTTGCTGATGGCTATTGCCAACCAGGAGGGCCAACTACTTTTGGCAACAGGAAATAAATCCGAACTTGCGGTGGGGTATTGCACCCTTTATGGCGATATGAATGGTGGGCTTGCGGTAATTGGGGATTTATTTAAAACCGATGTGTTTGCGTTAGCCGCCTGGCTTGATAGCCCCGCCAGCAAAAAACAACGAGAACTACATGGGCTCCCTTTAGAAGGGCCATTAATCGGCGCTGAAATTCGGGAAAAACCACCCAGCGCTGAATTGCGGCCAGATCAAAAAGATAGTGATTCACTACCCCAATACCCTCTGCTGGATCCGATGCTGCGGGAACTATTGGAAAACAATGCCAGCACAGAAGAGTTGATTAGTGCTGGTTTTGATGAAGATCTACTCAAACGCGTGCAAAAGCTCGTGCGCCGCTCTGAATTCAAGCGCCGTCAAGCAGCACCAGTGCTGAAAGTGAGTGGTCGCTCTTTTGGTAGCGGCTGGCGAATGCCAATAGCTGCAGGGGGCTGAAATCAGCACTGGCAATTCAGGCGAAAATTAGCCAGGCTGAATAGAGAGTTAATTTTTCATGATCTCAATTAGCAGCGTAGGCATCCCTCGCGAAATCAAACGCGATGAACAACGGGTGGCCCTCACCCCAGACGGGGTGAGGGAATTGGTATCAGTGGGTTTAGAAGTGCGTGTAGAACACGGTGCAGGCGCCGGTGCCGGGATAAATGATGAAGCCTTTGCCCAAGCGGGTGCCCAACTGGTGGATTGCCAAGCGGCATGGGAAGCCCACCTAGTGGTGAAGGTGAAAGAACCTCAGGAGCTGGAATTTCAATATCTACGCCCCGATTTAGTACTTTTCACCTACTTACATCTTGCGGCGTATCCAAGTGTTGGGAAAGCACTACTGAGCAGTGGTTGCACTTCAATCGCTTACGAAACGGTGCAACTCGAAGATGGCAGCTTGCCCTTACTGGCACCAATGAGCGAGATTGCCGGGCGTCTAGCCACCCAGGCAGGGGCTTACCTGCTGGAAAGACCTCACGGCGGCAGAGGGGTGCTCCTCGGCGGCTGCACTGGGGTAAAACCTGCTCGGGTGGTGGTTTTAGGGGCCGGCACCGTGGGTTGGAATGCGGCCCGAATCGCTGCTGCTATGGATGCAGAGGTGTTGCTTTTGGATCGTTCCCCCCAAAGGCTGCGCAGCCTTGAAGCAGACCGGCGGGGCAGATTGGTGAGCTTGGTAAGCAGCCGCGGCCTAATCGAACGGGTGGTGCCAACTGCCGATCTTCTAATCGGTGCAGTTTTAACTCCTGGTGGTAGGGCCCCCACCTTGGTAGACGAACAATTAGTACAACAAATGAAACCGGGTTCGGTAATTGTGGATGTGGCAATCGATCAAGGTGGTTGTATTGCCACCAGCGAAGAAACAACACACACAGATCCGGTAATCGAAAAATTTGGTGTACAGCATTACGCAGTTGGAAATATGCCAGGGGCAGTACCCTTTACATCTACTGAAGCATTAGTAAGCGTAACTTTGCCTTACATAGTTACAATCGCCGGCCGCGGCCTTACAGAAGCGGTAACAGAAAGACCGGAACTTTTATCAGGTTTAAACACAATCGAAGGTTCTGTATGTCATCCAGGCGTTGCAAAAGCTCTCGGTCTTACACCGAGGCACCCTATGGCTTGCTTGCGATAGCAAGTGGCTTGCTTGCGATAGCAAGTGGCCTATGCAAACTTTTGGGGTTGATGCCTTCCCGTAGCGCTAACACCATGCCGGCTGCTTCGCTGTAGCTACTGGCATGCAACACATTGTTTTTAGTTTCGTGATCAGCTTCTCCCCAACCCAGCGCCGCAGCTGATACCTGCAAAAGACTCTTATTACTTTCAACAGCAATAACAGGTATCTGCCGTTGCAAAGCTTGCAATACCGTTTCACCCCCCAGCGCCCCAGCCGGCGCAACCACTGCCCCCACCTGTTCAATCGCCAATTCATCTGGCTGCCAAGGATTAGTAGCAAGTTGAAAATTAGGGGCTTGGCTTAAACCAACTAACACACAAGGTAAAAATGTATGGCCTAATTCTTCTGCCGCAGCGCGTGGGTCTAATTCATTGATTGGAGCTAAAGGAGCTAAGGCCGGGGCATGGGCGCAAGGAATCCCAAGCTCTCGCACCAGTAGATGGCTAATCAAAGCCTCAGCCCCCGCCAAAGCATCAACCCCAGCACCGCAGCGATAGGCCTGCAGCTGGCTGCTGTCCAATTCATCAGGGAAACGAGCCACCACCGCAATAGCAGTGGCACCAGCAGCTTTGAGTTGCTCACCGGCTTGAAGTAAGCGGTGCGGATGTTCAAGCTCCCCCCAGCTGCTACCACTAGCTCCTTGGCAAACGCTTACGCCAATAGGCCCGTTTGTTACCAGTACAGGACCAATATCCAAACCAAGGGTGGCGCGAGCAGCATCAAGCACCTGTAAGTGTCTTAATAAAAGAGTTGCTTCGATAGCAGCATCAAAAAGCACACCGATGCGTTGTGCTCTACATGAACTCAAGCGCCAATAGCCTCGTGCAAATGCATCGAGTGCCCAGCCCTCTACGTAGTGAATGCGCCGATCACTCCAATAAAGGGATGCCCCATTAAGCACATTGGGGTGGCTAATTAAGCAGCCGCTGGCTGCAGCAAGCAAACGAGCTACCGGCAGGGCATCGCCGGCAAATCCCCCCTGCTCGCAAGCAATCCCAGTGGGGATAATTAAAATTGTTGGGAGGGGCTTAATCACACAATTAATACCGCCTCAAGCTGCAACCACTGCACTTCAGCCTGCACTTCAGTCGCGGTAATCGCCCAGCGCAAAGGTTCACCACGGCTAAGCAATGCACGGCGACAACAATCAGCGGGATTACTACGCCATTGCGAAAGGGGAACTTCCAATTCCAACTGAATAGATAATAATTTCAGCACTGTTTGTTAGATAAGGGCTTCATTTTTGATACTTGCCAAATTGAGCTTCGTAGAGGGCATCCTCCTGACCAGCTAACAATTGCAGATCACTACGCGGGTAAGCAACACACATCAAGGCATATCCCTCATTTCTTAGTTCCTGCTTTACTCCCATGGCATCGGGTTGATAAACATTGCCCGATTCAATCCGAGCCGCACAGGTGGTGCACACACCAGCGCAGCAGGAGCTCGGCAAAGCTATGCCGGCAGCTTCTGCTGCACTGAGAAGAGTTTGATCAGCAGAGCAGCTAAAGGATTCAAATTGCTCCTTGATGCGAATGCGTATCGAAAAGGTAGCGGCCATAAAAAAGCTTTAAGGCATTGGCAAACCATCTTGCCGTAGTGGCACCCAAAGGCTGGGGTGTGGCGGTAAATATTCCGCTGTTGTAGGGCCCGGTGGAGCGGTAAGAACTAAATCAAAACTAATTGAAAATCTTGTGTTTTGGCTGAGATTTTCAAGCACGGCATGTTCAAGCTTGGCTGGAAACAACACCAATAAACCAGCCTGAGCTGCGATCTGATGTTGATGAACGTTTAAAACAGCGCTGGAATCAAAGGGCGCGTCAGCACCAACTGCCATTCCAGGAATTAATTCATTTAAGGGGCTGGGATTAAATAACTGCAGGGCACCGCACTTACCGCTACCATCACCATTTAAGTAATAAACAGCACTTAAATGGGCATTGGGATGATGATGGCAGCCGAGTAGTTGTCCAGGATCACTAATCACTGGCCAGCTGCGTTGGATATGAACAGATAAGCAACCGGATTTAAAACCTAATTGCTTTAAATAAATAGCAACCTGGTTAGCAAGTTGATCAACTAGCCAGGCAGCATCTTCGCAAAGATGGAATTGATGTAAGCCGTGAAGATCACCGGTCCAAGCGCAGCCCTCTTGGGAATTACCTGTTGCGTCGCCACGCCAAACCAACATCTGCTGGAGCAATCTGGCGGTATCTAATGGATCGGGTTGCAGTTGAGCTGTGGCAATTGCAACTGGAAATAAAGGAATTATCAATTGCTGCTGAGGTTTCACCCTTAAGCCATTGCCGAAGCTCCTCCCACAACCTCTAAAATCTCCTGGGTAATCGCAGCCTGGCGAGCTTTGTTGTAATCAAGAGTAAGTGATTTAGCTAAGGTTTTAGCGTTATCACTTGCATTATTCATAGCTGTCATCCGGCTTGCCAGTTCACTGGCAGAAGCCTCCTGCAATGAACGCAAGATTTGATTTTGAAGATATAAAGGCAACAGTGAATCAAGCAGTTCGCTGGGGCTTTGCTCAAAAATAATATCTGATTGAAGTTTAGGCTGAGTGTTGGCAGAAGTATCGCGTTCCACAGCAAAACCGCCTGCCTTTGATGTAAGCCGGAAAATCTCATCGTCTGGCTTTGAGATACCTTGCGGATCGAGGGGGAGCAAGGTTTGATAAACGGGGGTTGTATTCACTAAATTAATGAATTTAGTGAAAATTAATTCCACCCGATCAGTGCCGCCACCAATGAATTCAGCTAGTAAGACCTGAGCAATTTCACCGGCTTCAACTGCAGTGGGAACTTGATTAAGCCCTATAAAACTATTCACGATTGGATATTTGCGATTACGGAAATAAACATCAACCTTGCGGCCAATGGTAATTAAAGACAACTCATGGCCAGCAGCCTTCAACTCAGCAAAACGCTGTTCTGTTCGTTTGATTATGTTTGCGTTATAGCCACCGCATAAACCACGATCACCAGTGATTGCAACCAAAGTTATGTGGCGAGGCTCCCGTGTTTGCAATAAAGGAGTATCTGCAACTTCAAAACCCATACGAGCTTGTAAACTTTCCAAAACCCTTGCTAGGCGATCAGCAAAAGGCCGAGTACGCAACACCTGATCTTGGGCCCTGCGCACTTTGGCTGCGGCAACTAAGCGCATTGCCTCAGTAATTTTGCGCGTATTTTTGACCGAACTAATACGGTCGCGAATATCTTTTAGGTTTGCCATTTTTTAATCCTCAAGCCGCAACCATAAGGCCGGCAACAACTTCCTTGATCGCAGCTTTAAGAGTTGCCTCTGAAGCATCACTCAACACCTTCTCAGTTTGCACTGCATTGATGTATTCAGCTTGGCTACCTTTGAGATATTCCCGAAGTTCCCGCACGAACTCAGAAACCTTTTCAACGGGCAATTCATCTAAATAGCCTTTGGTGCCGGCATAAACGATCGCTACCTGTTCAGCAAGGATCAGGGGGCTGAATTGGGGCTGCTTAAGCAGTTCTCTCAGCCGCTTACCTCTGCCTAATTGTGCTTGGGTAGCTGCATCTAAATCAGATGCAAATTGCGAAAATGCCGCTAATTCATCAAATTGAGCAAGTTCCAGCTTCAATGTACCTGCAATTTTCTTGATCGCTTTTGTTTGAGCAGCGCCGCCCACCCGGCTAACAGAGATGCCAACGTTGATTGCAGGACGCAAGCCAGAGTTGAAGAGGTCTGAACTCAAGAACACCTGGCCATCTGTAATCGAAATAACGTTGGTTGGGATATAGGCGGAAACATCACCAGCTTGAGTTTCGATGATAGGCAAAGCAGTCATGCTGCCCTTACCCATGGCATCAGACAATTTTGCAGCACGCTCTAACAGGCGGCTATGGCAATAGAAAACATCACCTGGATAGGCCTCACGACCTGGTGGACGGCGCAGGAGAAGCGACATTTGACGATAGGCCTGAGCCTGTTTGGTGAGGTCGTCGTAAATCACCAAGGTTGCTTTGCCTTGATACATAAAGTGCTCAGCAATAGCGGCACCGGTGTATGGAGCAAGGTATTGCAAAGATGCTGGTTCTGAGGCGCTAGCAGCAACGATTACGGTGTAATCAAGGGCCCCTCTTTCGCGAAGCACTTCCACCAAGTTGGCAACTGAAGCTGCTTTTTGGCCGATAGATACATATACACAAACAACATCTTCACCTTTTTGGTTGATGATGGTGTCGATCGCAATTGCACTTTTACCAGTTTGGCGATCACCAATTATCAATTCACGTTGTCCCCTACCGATGGGGATCATTGCATCGATGGCAGTAATGCCGGTTTGCATCGGTTCGTGTACCGATTTGCGCTGAATGATGCCAGGAGCCATCGATTCAATTAAACGTGAATCGGTGGTAGCAATTTCGCCTTTGCCATCAAGTGGTAAGCCAAGCGAGTTAACAACTCTTCCGAGCATTGCTTGCCCTACTGGCACTGAAGCGATTTTGCCGGTGGCTTTAACAGTGCTGCCTTCTTGAATTCCAACCCCTTCCCCCATCAACACAACACCAACGTTGTCATCTTCCAAATTGAGGGCTAATCCTTCGGTGCCGTCTTCAAAAACCACCAGCTCTCCAGACATCACCTGATCGAGGCCATAGATGCGGGCGATGCCGTCACCCACCTGCAGCACGGTGCCCACGTTGCTAACCGAAACAGATTTGTCGTAGTCCTCAATTTGCTGCTTGAGGATGGCGCTGATCTCGTCGGGACGGATGGAAACCATGGCAGGAAAACGGAATTAGGGGGAGGGGAAAGGAACGGGAGAGCTGGGTAACTGAAACTGTGGGATCAGGCGGCCCGAGCCAGGGACAGGCCAAGACGCTTCACCTGACCAAGCAGGCTGGCATCGATTACCTGAGAACCAAGACGCACCACAAAACCACCAATCAAGGTGGCGTCCACATTTATATCTACCTCTACAGAGTTGGTGCCGGCTAAAGCCTTCACCTTCTCAGTAAGTTTTTGCTCTTGTTCCGTAGATAAAGCCGTGGCGGACGTAACCGTTGCGAGGGTTATGCCCCGCAACTCTCTGTAAAGCTCAAGGAAACGACCGAGCACAGAATCAAGGATGCCGATGCGCTGGCGATCCACCAATACCTTGAGCAAATTCAGCATCGAAGGGCTGATTTCAGAGCCAAACAGCGCGATTAAGGCATTTTTCTTACCGTCAAGCGATAAGACAGGAGATCGCATTGCCCCTTGAAGGTCTGTGGAGCTATACCAAGTTTCCAGTAAAGATTTGGCTTCTAAAGCCAGCTGATCAGCCTGGCCAAGGCCATCGCCCACCTGCAAAAGGGCGTCAGCGTAGGGGGTTGCTAGTGAATTAAGAAGTGGCATTGGTTTATCCGAGTGCCTCGATGGAACGATCTATCAACTTGGCTTGGATGGATGCGTTGAGCTTGCCTGGTAGAGCTGCAATTGCTTTTTCAACTGCAGACCTGGCTGTTTCAAGCCTTAGCAATTCCACCACTCTGGCTGTTTCAGCACTCAAATTGGCTACAGCATCTTGTCTGATGCGAGCCATTTCTTGGATGGTGCGCATCTCGCTATCTTCACGAATAGCCATCGCCCGCTTCTTACCATCGCTAAGGATTTTTTGAGCGGTTGCTTGAGCTTGCGCAAGTTCAAGTTGCCCCTGTTCCAATGCTTTTGAAGCAATCAATAAACGCTCTTCAGCGTCTTTGAGATCCGCAAGGATCGCTTCACGGCGACGCTCGAGAATGCCGCCAAGAAAACCCTTTAAGAACCAAACCAACACCACGATCACAATGATCAGGTTGATGATGTTGGTGTCAAAAATATTTGTGTTGAGGCTAAACCCTTCGGTTGCCAGCAACAGTGGAGAAATACTTGTCATTTTGCTGCTAGCAAGCGATCAACTATCACAGCACCAAGCTTCGTAGCTTGAATGTCGATACCAGCAAAAGCTTCAGCTTTTTGAGCCTCTACTTGAACTCGGGATTTCTCCTTAGTGGCATTTGCATCAGCTTGAGCAAGAGCTAGGGCATCCCGGAAGAGACGATCCACCTCAATTTCTGCTTCTTGCACAAGGGCCTGGGATTGCTTGCGGGCCTCAAGGAGTTGCGCCTTGAGTTCCACCTCCAAACGTTCAGCTTGGGCAATCTTTTCCTTCGCCTGGGCGCGACTGGAACTTATAAAACCCTCGCGCTCTTCAACTGCTTTCCCAACAGGTTGGAAAAACAGAGCGTTTAGGATAAAAGTGAGCAACACCACTTGCACTGCCATTAAGGGCAGGGTGGCGTCTAGATCGAACAGACCGCCCTTGGGGGCAGCTGCTTCGGCCAGCATTAGCCAGCTATGCATGGAACCGGAGGCGCTGGGACAGGGTTAAAGATGCTGCGGGGGCGAACATCGCCCCCGAAAGACAAGCGATCAGCCGGCGAAAGGATTCGCAAACAGAAGCACTAGTGAAACCACCAAGCCATAAATGGTGAGGGCTTCCATGAAAGCGAGGGAAAGCAGCAGGGTGCCGCGGATTTTACCTTCGGCTTCAGGCTGACGAGCGATGCCTTCAACAGCACCACCGGCAGCGGTGCCCTGGCCGATACCAGGGCCGATGGCGCCAAGGCCGACGGCAAGACCAGCGGCCAAAACGGACGCAGCGGAGGTGATGGAATCCATGGTGGAACAGATGGGGTGGTGCGCTGGGACAAGCGCGGGACTAACTGGAAATTGAACCTGCGACTGGGACGTTGGTCGAAGACCTAACGGGTGCGACTTAAAGTCGTACCTGCGCGCAGGAGGTCTAGCAGATCGTGGGTGCGACCTCTAGTGGTGCTCTTCGTGAACAGCCTCACCGATGTAATAGGCGGCGAGAGTTGCGAAGATCAAGGCTTGAATAGCACTGGTAAACAATCCAAGAAACATTGCTGGTAGTGGTACCACCAATGGAACTAGAAAAGCCAAAACAGCTACTACTAATTCATCAGCAAGAATATTGCCGAATAATCGAAAGGAAAGAGATAAGGGCTTCGTGAAATCTTCAACGATCTTGAACGGAAGCATGATCGGAGTTGGTTCCACGTAGTACTCGAAGTACCGCAAACCCTTTCTGCTTAAGCCTGCGTAAAAGTAAGCAAGTGAAACCAACAGAGCCAACGCAATTGTGGTGTTTATATCTGCTGTTGGAGCACCGAGTTCTCCACTGGGAAGATGAATAAGTTTCCAGGGGATCAAGGCACCTCCCCAATTGCTTACGAAGATAAATAAGAACAGCGTGCCGATGAAAGGCAGCCAGTCTCTGTATGCTTTCTCGCCGATTTGGTCTCTGGCTAGATCACGTAAGTAATCCCAAAGGAATTCGAGCAGATTTTGCACACCGCGCGGTTCGCGCTCCATCTTGCGGGTACCTACTACCACAAGGGCTAGTAGGGCTCCGATAACAATCCATGAACTCAGAAAAACCTGCCCATGCAGGTTTAGTTGGCCAACTTTCCAATAAAGGTGTTTGCCAACCTCGAGTTCGGCAAGGGGGAGGTTAAAAGGCACCAGAACCTAAGCGTTTGAGGGGGGTTGGAATGAATTATTCAGAGGGCTTTTTGATCCAAAGATCAAAAGCAGTACTGATAATTACCGCCGGCTTGTAGATCAGAAAACCAATCAGGGCCGGGAAGAGTTGCATTAGGGGCCAACGGGTTGAAAGCAGCACCAGCGCTACGGGTACGAGCAATTGGATTTTCCCCACTTGCTTATTGGTTCCACCCAACTTCTCAACCGAACGGGAAAGAAGAAATAGGTAAACCAAACTACCCACAGACCCGATGGCCACACTCAAGGCTGTGGCGCTACTAAAACGCCACTCAGCCAATATCACCGCAAAGGCGGAAAGCCCAAGAGTGAATAACAACAAACGCTTTTGTAAGCGCCTGTATTCAGCCATGGGATCAACTACCGGTGCGGTAACGAGTACCGCACCAATTGAAGCTCCATCTAAAGAATTCGGTTCAGGTAGCAGTCCACCCTCGGCCGGAGCTGATGGGGAGGATGCCGTTGACGACACGAAAACTTCAGTAGCAAAGGCTCGCGGAATCTATCACGTTCCTTTAGTTATCCAAGCCCAAAAGCAGCACACCTGCCCCCCATAGGCCGCGAGCAATTTCGCTGATTTTGCTTACCTCCCAACTCAAGTTGAGATCCTTAAGCCTTACAGGCACTGCTTTAGAGGCATCCAAACTCCTGAGAGCCTCCAAACACTGCATAAATTCGAATTGATCGTTGCTGAGGCTTAAAGGCTTCAAATCTTGATCTAACAAGCTTTTGCCCGGCCAGCCCCAAAGGCAGCTATTGCGCTCCAAAGTGGCCTCCCAAAGGGTTTCTTTGCTTCCCCAGCTCTCCGATGGCAATTCAGCGTTGCTGAGAAAAAATTCAAAGTGGCTGATATCAGGATCAAGCGCTTCAACAAGTAACCATTGCTGCTGCTGCGTTAAGGCTTGGGCCCTTTCCAGTAATTCCCCTTGCAAAAAGCGTGCAAGATTCCATTGCTCACGATTGCTAAAAGCCAGGAAAGTGAGTTGCGCCCCTTCAACAAACTGCCAAAGCCGTTGCAAGTTGTAGCTGGTTTCTTGAGGATGGAGATACATATCAGCGAAATTTGCATCTGCGCTTGTATCAATGGCCCAGCGCTGCTCATGGCGTTGTCTAAGGCGGTTTTGTTCCGGCAAGTGATTCAACAATTCGCGCCCCAAACGCAAACCTTCCCCATCGCTTGCTGCCCCCAATAAAGCCAGTGAACGCTGAATTCGATGAATTTCCCAGCGGCCCCCATCGGCATACAAAAAAAGATGTAGTAACCCCCTTGGAGCCAGTAGTGGTGCCAATGCTTTTAAACCATTCAGGGGATTTTCCAAATGATGCAAAACCCCCACACTGTTGATGTGCTCAAAAGGCCCTTCTCCCGCCAGATCCAGCAAACTGCGCTGCTCAAAACGCACTTGGGCTGGCGGACCTGAACGTTTCAACCTCTCTCGAGCCACATCAAGGGCTCCAGCGCTGATATCAACCGCCAAAACCTCCGCCAAGGGGTTGAGGTGGGCAAGGTAATCAGTGCTTACCCCCGTGCCACAACCTGCATCAAGAATGCGGATTTTTGCTGTGGGCATTGGCGCCACTCCAGTGCAATAACTGCGGGCAGCCCGATTGCACCAACGCCAGTTGTAACCAGGAGGCGGCCCATCTTGCAGGGGGTCGCCGGGATACGGGAAACGGTCGTAGAAGGCACCCACCACGGGGGTCGCCTTGTCTGTAGCGCCTAAACCAGCAGCTTCAAAATCGGATGTAACCATCACAACAACAAACCACAACAAGAACAGAGCCTCTCATTCACCCCAAGTAGCTGCAAACATTTGTTCACTTGAACTGCATTGAGCGCTGCCGCAGCCGTAATCTGCCTAATAGAGGAGCTCATTTATGTCTGTAACCGCCAGTAGCGGCAGCCCCAGGGTTAGCCCGCAGCTCTATGACACCCTCCCACTTTCCAATGTTCGTAAGGCGGAGCAGCAAGACCGCTTTCCCGATAAGGGAGAGCTGGACAACCTCATCAACTTTTTTCAAAGCGGTCAAAACCGCGTGGATGCGGCAAAACGGCTAAGTGCCAATGCCGATGCGATCGTGGCAAAAGCAGCTAATCGAATTTTTGTTGGGGGTACACCTCTCTCCTACCTAGACAAACCACTTACCCCTGTTGCCAAAGGAAGCGACGCAGCTCTTCCTTTGGCGGCAGATCAAGCGGCTTTCGCCAGTTCAATCCAAACATTTGTCCAAGGCAGCGGTGGCGGCGGCTTATTTGGGCGTATTCGTGAAGGCTTTAGTGCAGCGGCTGATGTGCAGGTAGTGATACCAGCCGGGTTCAGCCCCATAGATATTTCGCGCTACGGCAATTCCCGAATGCGCAAATCTTTGCGGGATTTGGGCTGGTTCCTTCGCTATGTGGGCTATGCCCTAGTGGCAGGCGATCCAAGCATCCTTGCTGTGAACGCCAGAGGCTTAAAAGACATTCTTGAAAAAGGTTGTTCACTTCCTGCCACAAATTTGGCTTTGCAGGAGATGAGAGCTGCTTCTGCCGATTTGTTTGAAGACAACCCCACGGCTCGAGCCTTGGTGATTTCTTGCTTCAATGTGCTCATAGATGAGCTGGCGGTTGCCACTCCCTCCACCCGGCAGCGTTTGGGTAGCCCTCAGCAGCAGGGGCTGCAATTGCCAGCGATCTACGCGCTAGCAGCAGAAGGTGCGCAGCGTTTTGTGATGCGCCCTGGCCTATCGGGCAGTGAGAAAGCCGAAATCATCCGCGCCGCCCAAAGGCAGGTATTTGAACGGGATATAGCTAAGGCATACTCACAAAATCCCTGCTCTGTAGAAGCTTCTCAGCTGAAACAAGGGCAAATCTCAATGCGCGAATTTATTCGTTCGCTCGGCAAAAGCAAGGAATATCGCACTCAATTTTTTGGCGGTTTCTCAAACAGCCGCGCAGTGGAACTGGCATTTCGGCATTTCCTTGGACGCGGAATAAGTTCACTTGAAGAGTTTCGGAAATATTTTGCGATCGTGAGTGCAAAGGGGCTCAATGGCCTGGTGGATTCCTTGATAAATGGCATGGAATACGCCCGGGTATTTGGCGAAGAAACCGTGCCATATCTCCGCGATCTCGGCGAGGAAGCCCAAGAAAGCGCTGGCTGGGGCTCAAATCGCAAACTATTTCAATTCAGCGCTCCCTTTGAAGGCGCTCCCCAATACGTAACCCTTTACGCCTCCTATCGCCAACCTCTAGCTGATCAACACGTTTATGGCGGTGGCAACGATCCAATCGGTTTGCAATACGGCGCAATCTTTCCCTCAAGCACCGCCTCTGTAGCAACCCGGCCGGCCCCCCACTCCTATCGCACCCGCAGGCTTTTGGTGGGCAACGGAATGGCGGGTCCTGGTCAAATGGATAGCCCTGGTTTTAGAACCGCCCAGCCGAGGCGAGTGGGTCCGCGGCAGGTGCGGCTGCAGCAAATTGCTACCGGGGGTAGCTCAAAGCCAAAGCGCGGCGGCCAGGCAAGTATCCGCAATACCGAATCCAGCACCCAGGCTGTAATTAACGCTGTATATGTGCAGGTATTAGGTAGCAGTGGTTATGAGGGAGACCGCATAACCACTGAAGAAAACAAACTCGAAAATGGCAATATCAGCCTGCGCGAATTCATCCGTATGGTGGCTCGCTCAAAAGCTTTCCGACGCAGATATTGGAGCAATCTCTACATCACTAAAGCCATCGAAGTGATGCACAGGCGTTTACTTGGGCGCCCCACTTTTGGTCGCTGGGAGATAAACGGTTATTTTGATATCGCAGCTCGCAAAGGCTTCTATGGCGTTGTTGATGCACTAATTAACAGTAAGGAATATTTAGAAGCATATGGGGAAGATATGGTTCCTTACGAGCGTTTCATTACTCCTAATGATTTAAATAGCCGCAGAGTGCCTGCCTTGCGTCAACCGCTTGATCTCGCAGCGATAGTTGAACCACAAAAACGATACGATCAGCAAAAGCGCCCAGAGTTATATAAAACATCTGTTATGAATACTCCCGGCAGCCTCACGCCAAGGAATTTTCTAGCCCAATCAAATTCAACGCCTGGAATGTGGCGAGCTGATGTGGCTGGCCAGGAAGCCAATCAAACAGTTGAAACCACATTTCGCTTCAGCCGCAATACCAACCGCTGGCAACCTGCCCCTTACCAAACCAATGCCTCCTCCCTGGCAACTGGCCTTAAACAAGGATTTGCCCTCAAACAGGAAACTGAACTAAACAAAATATTCCGGTTAGCCAAAGGTGCTAGCAATGCGGAAAGAGAGGAGTTGATTAGTGCTGTTTATCGCCAACTACTAAATCGGATTCCTTTTGCCTCAGAACGCCTTATTGAGGCTGAATCCAAGTTATGCGATGGACAATTTGATGTAGCCAAATTTGTTGAGCAAGTTGCAGCAGGCGATTTATTTCAACAACGGTTAGCGCAAATGGCACCGATGCAATCGGCTGCTGCTGCCCATCTAGCCCTCTTGGGTAGAGCGCCGGAGCCCCTGGAATCGGGCAACTTTCTGGCCTGCAGAGCCCAACAAGGGCAGCTGCAAGCTGTTGCAAGTCTGCTGAATTCAGAAAACTACAAAATTAGTTTTGGCTCCGACACAGTGCCTTACCTTCAAGGTTTGGGGTCTCAAAGCGGAGTATCTGTAAGCAATATTGTGCGAACAGCAACTCTTTATGGCGGCAATAGCGGCCTTACCCCTTCACCAAAGAAAGCAATTTAATAAACTAATTAATATTATTTCTATATTAATTAGTTTATTAATCTTTCAATCAAAGTCATTGAATTAGTTTAATCAACAATACCAATTTATTGATTTATACATAGGCGAAAGCGATTGTGGTTACTAGCCTTTGCTTCGCGATACAAGCGCCGCAGGCCATGAAGAACTGTTACCACAATCACCGATTTCTTGAGCAATTTCAGCAAAAAGCCTTCTCGATCAGGCACACTGGCAAAGCAACCAGTTCCAACTGGAAGCACCCAAACCCACAGGACCCCGGCCTCCGCTTTGGTGGCCCCTTGCTTCGAGGCAGAATTGCATGAGCATCGTCTCCAACTCGATCATTAACGCGGATGCCGAGGCCCGCTATCTCAGCCCTGGCGAACTCGACCAGATCAAAGCTTTCGTGACCGGCGGCCAACGCCGTCTTCGCGTTGCTCAGGTCTTGGCCGAGGGTCGTGAGCGGATTGTGAAGCAGGCTGGCGGCGCGCTGTTCCAACGTCGTCCCGACGTCATCTCCCCAGGTGGAAACGCCTATGGCGAGGAGATGACCGCCACCTGTCTCCGCGACATGGACTACTACTTACGCCTTGTTACTTATGGCGTAGTAGCTGGCGACGTTACCCCGATTGAAGAAATCGGTGTAATTGGAGCCAAAGAAATGTATAGAGCTCTTGGCACCCCCCTTGAGGCTATGGCTACTGCCGTGCGGGAAATGAAGAGCGCAGCCATGGGCTTGCTCACCGGAGCTGATGCCGAGGAAGCTGGTTCTTATTTCGATTACCTGATCGGCGCCCTTTCTTAATAGCCCCGACCGCCTTCACCACATCACCCTCAAGGATCCATGCAAGACGCGATCACCAACGTCATCAACCAATCAGATGTTCAGGGCTTGTACCTGGACACAAGCGCCATGGGGCGCCTTGAGCAGTACTTCACCAGTGGTGAACTGCGGGTTCGTGCTGCTACCACGATCAGCGCCAATTCAGCTGCGATCATCAGCGATGCTGTTTCGAAGGCCCTCCTTTATTCAGACATCACCCGTCCAGGCGGCAACATGTACACCACCCGTCGTTATGCAGCCTGCATACGCGACATGGATTACTACCTCCGCTATGCCACCTATGCCATGTTGGCTGGCGACACTTCAATCCTCGATGAAAGGGTTTTGAATGGTCTCAAGGAAACCTACAACTCACTAGGGGTACCCATAGGTGCCACCGTCCAAGCGATTCAAGCAATGAAAGAAGCCACGGCTTCTCTTGTTGGCGCTGATGCCGGCCGTGAAATGGCTGTTTACCTCGACTACATCTGCTCTGGCCTTGGAAACTGAGGAGCCCTATGCGCCTCTTTAAAATCACCGCTTGCATTCCTTCTCCCGAAAAGGTGAGAACTCAAAGGGAATTGCAAAATACCTACTTCACCAAGTGGGTGCCATACGACAGCTGGTTTGCAGAACAGCAGCGAATTATGAAACAGGGTGGCAAAATTCTTAAAGTTGAATTAGTTACTGGAAAACGCCAAATCAACGTTGGCAACTGATTTCCAAGCCCGGCCTAGCCGGGCTTTTTTTTGTCCCTAAAAACGGGCCAAGAAGCGGATATAGCGGCTAAATGAGCTTTAAAGCTTTGATCGCCATGGCCCGGGTTGATACCCACTCAAGCTCCGGTTTGTTGCCACTAAATCTGAGCCTTTGGCCGGCGGAAACACGCTTGCTATTGGGCCTAGTGGTGGCTTGGAGCGCTTTTGGCTTGATGATTTTGGCATCGGCAAGTTGGTGGGTGTCAGCCAGGGAAATGGGCGATGCTCTCTACACAATTAAGCGTCAATTGATCTGGCTCGTGGCCAGCTGGGGTTTGTTTTTAGTAATTATTCGTTCGCCATTAAGGCGCTGGCTGCGCTTAGCTGGCCCTGCGCTTGTGATTGGGCTGGGCTTGATTGCCCTCACCTTGGTGATGGGCACAACAGTTAACGGGGCCAGCCGTTGGTTGGTATTAGGGCCGATCCAACTGCAGCCCACAGAATTGATCAAACCGTTTGTGGTGTTGCAAGGGGCCACCTTGTTTGCAAATTGGCGCCGCATGGGAGCAGAACAGAGGCTTGGTTGGCTTGCATTATTTGGTGTTTTGATCTTGATGATCCTTAAACAGCCAAACCTCAGCACGGCAGCACTCACAGGGCTACTGCTTTGGCTTATTGCACTTGCCTCAGGGCTCCCCCTTGCCTGGCTATTGGGAAGCGCCGGCCTTGGTGGATTAGTTGGCAGCATCAGCATCATGGCTAATGAATACCAACGCCTCAGGGTTACCTCCTTTCTGGATCCCTGGAAAGATCCCCAAGGCAACGGCTATCAATTGGTGCAAAGCCTTTTAGCGATTGGCTCGGGTGGTGTAACGGGCACAGGCTATGGCCTCAGCACCCAAAAAATGATGTATCTACCCATCCAAACCACAGATTTTATTTTTGCTGTTTACGCCGAAGAATTTGGTTTTATTGGTTCTTTGGTGCTGCTGCTCTTCCTCGCAATATTTGCTGTTGTGGGTTTACAAGTAGCTATGCGGGCCCGCAACAACCAAACCCGTTTAGTTGCTATCGGCTGCACCGCTTTACTTGTTGGGCAATCGGTTATGAATATTGCTGTAGCCAGTGGATCCATGCCCACCACCGGCTTGCCACTACCGCTCATCAGTTATGGCGGCAACTCGTTGCTAGCTAGCCTTGCCACTGCAGCACTATTAATTCGTTGTTCCTTGGAATCAGCTGAGCAACACTCTTAATAAGTCATTGGGTTGCTACCACTTGTGGATAGGCTTTAGGGGTGGACTTTTCCTTAGCTATCGGTGATCTCGCCCGCAGCAGCGAACAACTGCTGCGCAGTGCGCTCCAACAACCAGGGCCTGGCACTTTTGGCTTGATATTTGGCGCTGGTTTACTCACCAGCCTTGGCCCTTGCAGTTTGTCGATATTGCCCTTAAGCCTTGCTTACCTTGCTGGCTTTGGCGCGGAAGAGGGCAAACCAGCGGCCGGCAGCCCCTGGCAACGCAGCTTGGGTTTTTGTATTGGAGTAGTGGCTGCCTTGGTGTGCCTTGGCACGGCCAGTGCGCTATTGGGCAGTCTTTATGGCCAAACCCCTGAGGGGGTTTCTTTAGTTGTTGCGATTTTAGCGGTGGTGATGGGGTTAAACCTGCTTGGCTTAGTGCCCTTACGCCTACCGGCTGGACCTGATCCTGAGCGCTGGCGGCAAAAAGTACCTCCAGTGCTGGCGCCCTTAGCTGCTGGACTTGCTTTTGGCTTAGCAGCATCCCCTTGCACTACGCCAGTTTTGGCAGTGCTACTCGCCTGGATTGCTGAAACCGGCCAACCACTGGTGGGAATGGGTTTACTTGCCTGTTTTGGTGCAGGCCAGGTGCTGCCATTGCTCTTGGCGGGAACCTTGGCAGCATCACTGCCAAAACTTTTAGCGCTGCGGCAAGTGAGTAGGTGGATTCCCCCCATCAGCGGCGCTGTACTGGTGGCTTTAGGGGGATTGAGTTTGGTGGCACGCCTTTCATGAAATTTGGATTATTTACATTGATCAAACAATCGGCAAACAAACTGGCGGCTTGGCTTTCAGATCTCAGAGTTGCCATTGTTTTGCTGCTGGCGATTGCTGCTAGTAGTGCAATTGGCACTGCAATTCCTCAAGGGGAACCCAACACTTTCTACATAGAGCGATATAACCTTCATCCCTGGCTTGGTGTTATCAGAGGCCGGCAACTGCTTGCTTGGGAGCTGGATCACCTTTACACAAGCAACTGGTTTTTGTTTTTACTTGCTTGGCTTGCTGTAGCACTATTACTTTGCAGCCTGCGACGCCAATGGCCGGCCTTAAAAGCTGGACTGCGCTGGCTTGATTACCAGCAACCAAGGCAATTAAGCAAATTAGCTGTTGCCACTAGCATTAATAATCCAGCTGGTGATGCAGCCCTTATAGAATTAGCAAGTCACTTAAATAAAAACGGTTGGGCCGTAAAACCAGCTAGTAATCGATTGGCAGCTAGGCGAGGATTGATTGGCAGAGTGGGGCCACTACTTGTGCATGGAGGCTTGATTGTATTCATGGTGGGTGCAGTAATTGGTGCATTTGGCGGCCAAAGATTAGAGCGCTACTTAGCGCCGGGGCGTTCGTTAGAACTGCTCAACCGGGGGGGGGAAACACAATTGGAATTGTCGTTAAACAAATTTGCTATAGATCGAGATCCGGTTGGTCGTCCTGAACAATTCAGCTCAAGCCTTGAATTACGCGATAGCAATTCCAAAGCGCCGCTAGCTGCAAAGGTAAGTGTTAACCATCCTCTACGGCATCGAGGCATCACTATTTACCAGGCAGACTGGTCTTTGGCCGCCATAACCCTTCAGCTTGGTAATAGCCCGTTGCTGCAATTACCCTTACAAACCTTTCCTGAATTGGGTGAACAGGTGTGGGGGTTGGTAATACCAACCAAACCAGATGGTTCAGATCCAGTATTAATAGCCTTGCAAACTGAACTCGGTCCTGCCCAAGTATTTGCAGCGGGTAGTGAATTGCTAGGTCTTCTACCTGTGGGGGGTGACGTGATTGAAATTGAAGGTTTACCAATGCGCCTTGTTGATGTATTACCAGCTAGCGGACTACTTATAAAACGCGACCCAGGTGTACCTTTAGTTTATACAGGCTTTGCGATTTTACTATTAGGTGGCGGACTAAGCCTTATTGCAACACGACAGATTTGGGCAATAGTTGATGGTGATAAGTTGCATATTGGTGGCCTCTGCAATCGAAATCTCACCGCATTTGCAGATGAGCTTCCTTTAATTGCTAAAGCTGCTGTGAACCATGGCGCACTGTAATAACGGTGTGCACATTGCCTCTAGGATTAAAATCAGCCACCAATTCCATCCAATTTGGTTCAGCTGCCAACACAAAATCATCCAGAATACGATTCACTACTTCTTCATGGGAGATGCTGCAATCACGCCAGCTGTTCACATAAAGTTTAATTGCTTTTAATTCCAACACTTTCGGGCCTGGCTGATAATTTAACTGCAACTTTGCAAAATCTGGATAACCAGAAAAAGGGCATTTGCAGGTAAATTCGGGCAAGGAAATTGCGATGTGATATGGCCTTTCCTGTTGGGGATTTTCAAAACAGATCAGCTCCGCTGCTGCGATATTGCGTTCGCCATAGCTGGGGCGCTGGGTGCTGGAGGTAGTCACAAAAAAAGAGATGGAGAGATAAAGGCTTAACCGTAACTATTGCTACGCATTCAAAAGCAAAGGGCTCCTGAAATTGGATTGCCGCCATAATTCTGGCAAAGCACCAAACAGTGGTTCTCTCAAAATGAAAAAAGTAGAAGCAATCATCCGCCCCTTCAAGCTCGACGACGTGAAGATGGCGTTGGTGAATGCCGGCATCATTGGAATGACGGTGAGCGAAGTGCGTGGCTTTGGTCGCCAGAAAGGCCAGGTGGAGCGCTATCGCGGTTCTGAATTCACCGTTGAATTCCTGCAAAAACTAAAGCTTGAAATTGTTGTAGACGACAGCCAGGTGGACACGGTTGTTAGCGCTGTACAAGAAGCTGCCCGCACCGGTGAGATTGGTGATGGCAAGATTTTTGTTTCCTCTGTTGAGGCGGTGATTCGGATCCGAACAGGCGATCGCGATGTTGAAGCTATCTAATTTGCTGAGGCCACAACCTGGGCTACTAAATCAAGCCATTCATCAGCGCCAAAGGTGTTGTTTGGCCCGAGCCAAAGCAGGTACTCATGGTTACCAGCTGGGCCTGTAATGGGAGATGCCACCAAGCCCTGGGGCAACCATCCCAAGGGCAATGCTGCCTGCGCCACAGACAGCACAGCATCCGCTTGTGCCTTTGTGTCTCTCACCACTCCCCCCTTCCCCACCCGCAAGCGCCCCACTTCAAATTGCGGTTTCACCAGGAGAATTGCTTCTGCAGTTGAGCCACCCTCAAGCAATGCCTGCAGAGCAGGCAGCACCAAGGCGAGGGAGATGAAAGAAAGATCAGCCACTGCAAGGGTGGGCCATGGATCTTGGGGGCCATAGAGCTGCTGGGGCTGCAGATGCCTCACGTTTGTGCGTTCTTTCAACACGAGGCGAGGGTTGGTGCGCAGGGCCCAAGCGATCTGGCCGTAGCCCACATCAATGCCATATATCCTGGCTGCACCGTTCTGCAACAGGCAGTCGCTAAAGCCTCCGGTTGAAATGCCGGCATCAAGGCAGTAGCGCCCCTCCACTTTGATCGGCAACTGGCTGAGGGCCGCCGCTAATTTTTCTCCTCCTCTTGATACAAACCGAGGCGGAATGGCCACCTCAGGTAGAGCATCCAGTTCTATTTCTCTTCCGGGTTTATCAAGAATTTCCACCCCAAGGCGCACCCGCCCGGCCCGGATCAGCTGTTGAGCCTGATGGCGGCTAACTGCTAAGCCCAGTTCCACTAAGCGCAGATCCAGGCGTTGGCGACGGGCCATGGCAAAAGCAAATTTTGAAAAGATCTATGTAAAAGAAAAGCATCTCAAATCCGAGGAAATCCAAACGCAATTCCAGCAAAATCAAAAATTCCCCCCACAATTAACGAAATTTTTTGAGGAAAATGGCACAAGCTTTAGCTAATGCCGAATCAAGGAGTAGCCAAAGCGCCACAGTATTGATGTTCCCAACCAGGCTGCAGCCAGGTTGTTTTGTAAAACTTCTGCAGCATCCCCACGATCTGCCCCCATTCGAAATGATCCACTGCAATGGGCGCAGTTGTTGGGTGAGGCAGCAGGCCTGGGGGCCGGCGGTGTACTGGAAAATTTCAAGATTGAAGCTCACACACAATGTTAGCTAGATTGAAAGTTGATTAATTATTTGCCTTGATTGAGCGTTATACCCTGCCGGAGATGGGCAGCATCTGGACGGAAGAAGCAAAATTTCAATCCTGGTTGGATGTGGAGATAGCTGCCTGCGAAGCTCAAGCCCAGCTGGGAATGGTGCCGGCGGAGGCATTGGCAGAAATTAAAAAGAAAGCGGCTTTCAAGCAAGAGCGAATTCTTGAAATAGAAGCTGAAGTGCGCCACGACGTAATCGCTTTTCTAACCAATGTGAACGAAAACGTGGGGGATGCCGGAAGGTATATCCACGTGGGCATGACCAGCTCCGATGTGCTTGATACCGGCCTTGCCTTGCAACTCAAAGCCTCGGTGGCACTGCTGCGCCAGGAACTAAACAAGCTCGCCGATGCAATTCGCCAGCAAGCGCGCGCCCATAAAAACACCGTGATGATCGGCCGCTCCCATGCAATTCACGGCGAACCGATCACCTTTGGCTTCAAGCTGGCCGGCTGGCTGGCGGAAACCGAACGCAACCAGGAGCGGCTCGAAAGGCTGGAGCAGGTGGTGGCTGTAGGCCAGATCAGTGGCGCCATGGGCACCTACGCAAACACAAACCCCGAAGTGGAGGCGATCGCCTGCAAGCGGCTCGGCCTCAGCCCAGATATCGCCAGCACCCAGGTGATCGGCCGCGACCGCCACGCTGAATATGTGCAAACCCTTGCCCTAGTGGGCACCTCCCTGGAACGGTTCTCTACAGAAATCCGCAACCTGCAACGCAGCGATGTGTTGGAAGTAGAGGAGGAATTTGCCAAGGGGCAGAAGGGCAGTTCGGCAATGCCCCATAAACGCAATCCAATTCGCAGCGAACGGATTAGTGGATTAGCCAGGGTGCTGCGCAGCTACACAGTGGCGGCCCTTGAAAATGTGGCCCTCTGGCATGAACGCGATATCAGCCATAGTTCAGTGGAGCGGATGATGCTGCCAGATGTGAGCGTTACGCTGCATTTCATCCTGCGGGAGATGACAAAAGTTATTGCTGGCCTACAGGTTTATCCAGCCAATATGAACCGTAATCTTAATATTTATGGCGGCGTAGTTTTTAGTCAACGGGTGCTGCTAGCCCTAGTAGAAAAAGGCATAAATCGAGAAGAAGCTTACAGATTAGTTCAGGGCCATGCCCACAGCGCTTGGAATGTGCAGGGGGGCGATTTCCGCGCCAAGCTCGAGGCCGATCCGGCGATTAGCAGCCGCCTAAATGCCGCCCAGCTGGCTGAATGTTTCAGCACAGAATTACATCAGGCCCAGCTGGATACTATTTATAAGCGACTCGATATCTAAGCGTTATGCATCCAGCAGTGATGCCCTCAGGGTGGCTGGATTAAGGGAGTCGTCAATAACACCAGGCAGCTCTTCTTTAACCGGGAAACGGTTGATCATCTGCAGGGCGCGGCGGCCGTTGCGCCTCAGCTCCTCACTCACTGCAGGGCAATAGGGCAACTGGGCGAGTAGATCCACCGTGCGGCGCATCAAACGCACCACATCCCCTTCATCCAAAGAGGTGTTGGATATCAAATCACTCCAACTTTCGCCATCGGCCCAGGCCTTCACTAACCCCATCAAATCTGGCTCCCACCAGAGGGGGAAAAGCACCCCATGCTGTTCTTGCAATCGATCTAATTCACGCCGCAAACCACGTAAATCGTGAAGTGCCTCCTCCGCTTTTGCTGGAGCTGGATAGGCCGTCCATAGATCTGGGCGGCTTACTTCAGTTGAAATTGCCTCCAATACACAGGCAAGATCTGCTGGCTCAAGTTCGTCGCAATGGCCACTCATCAGCGCAAGGCCAAGCCATAACTCGTTATCCCCCCTCAATGCCGCCACAGTTCTACCGATTTCCGTGGGCTCGAGTTCATCAAGGCAGCCGAAATGCCGCAAGATTTCTATTAATGAAAGGAAGGTTTCCCAGTGGCGATTAGCCCTGTGATGCAGTAGCTGCTGCCGTTCCGCAATCTCTTCCTCGAGTTCCTCCATACGCCGACGCTGTTTTTTTAGTTGCTTCCGATCTCCCCAGCGGTGAGCCGGATGTAGTTCCAATTCCAACTCAAATGAATTAACAAGCTCTGCCTGATCTCGCACTTCACCAGCAAGATCGTATTGAGGGGTGTGCATGTCATGGCGGCGGGCCATGGCAGATACAGCTAGAGCCAACCCACCACTGTGCTGATCCCCATGACGTAATTCGCCACCTCTTTCCAGTTCAGGCACAGGGATATTTTGAACCTGCAAACAACTCAATTCAGCGTGAATACAAACCACTGCATGGCAGGGCACCACAATCCATACATTTTCATCAGTGAGGCAGATTAATAAAGGGAATTGGGCCGCCCCCTGCAATTTCTCAACGATCACTGCAGGTGAAACTCCACCGCGCAATTGAGGTGCCTTAAGGCTCACCAAAGTGCCTGGGCTTGCAAATTGCAACGCAAGGGTAAGTTCATGGGCAAGGGTTTCCTCTGCCTGCTGTTGCAAAATACGCAACAAACGCCTTTCTTCCCGCAAGCGATTGCGTTGTTTTTCATAATCTTCAAAATCTTCCCAAGGCACATCAGTAGAACTTTCGCCAAGCAGTTCCAATTGTTCCCGCAGGGACGTAATACGGGATTGATCATCGGCAAGATCAAGGGTGGCTAGATAACGACCAAAACTGCGCTCAACTAATTCCTTCGCTTTAGGTAAGGCATAACGCTGCAAAAGATTAAGCACCATGCCGTAACTAGGCGCAAACTGACTCACCAAGGGATCTGGAGGGCTGGTGGCAAGTTGACCTGCCTCCTTAACGCCCTCAAAGCGGCTTTGCATTGCCACCACATAACCCTGCACATCGAGGCCGCGGCGACCTGCTCTACCAGACATCTGCAGGAATTCGCTTGCCATTAAGGGCCTATGGCCATTTTCAGTGCGTTTCGATAAAGAAGAAATCACAGTGGTGCGGGCAGGCATATTGATTCCAGCGGCCAGCGTTTCAGTGGCAAATACCACTTTCACCAGCCCCTGCTGAAATAACTCCTCAATAAATTCCTTCCAAGCTGGCAAAACGCCGGCATGATGAGATGCAACACCACGTAATAAAGCTTCAACGTGATAACCATCGCGAACTGCATCTGGGCTTTTTAACGCAAATGCTTCCAGCTGAGTGCGCAATTGAACAGCTTCGTGATCATTAACTAAGGATGCTTTAATTAAATCTCGAACAGCCTTATCACAGGCGCGGCGGCTAAATATAAAAACAATCGCCGGTAACATCTGGCGTTCAGCCAATTGTGCAACTACAAAACCCATACTCGGAGCTTCTGGCTGAGGAGGCTTTGGGCTTTTCCCTTTGCGTTGATGCCCCTTAGGAGCGCGCCATACTTTGCAATTGGGATGCAGGCCATTGCCAGCATCATTCAGCAGTGGATGTAAACCTTTCACGCTGCAAAAATTAAATTGCAGTGGCACAGGCCGAAAATCGCTATGGATTAAATCTGTGGGGCCATGAACCTGCTCAATCCAATCAGTAAGTTGACCCGCATTTGCAACAGTTGCAGAAAGAGCCACCAATTGAATCGCTGGCGGGCAATGAATAATTGATTCCTCCCATACGGTGCCGCGTTGAGAATCGTTCATGTAGTGGCATTCATCTAATACCACCGCCTCTACCCCTTCTAAAGGGTCATCGCTGTGGTCTATTTCCGCATAGAGCATGTTGCGGAAAATCTCAGTGGTCATTACCACAATTGGCGCTTCACGGTTAGCGGTGAGATCACCAGTCATTAGGCCCACCCTGTGGGCACCAAACTGCTCGCGAAAATCACGCAGTTTCTGGTTTGATAAGGCCTTCAAAGGAGTGGTATAAAAAACTCTCTGGCCATGGGCCAAGGCACGATGAATGGCGTATTCACCAATCAAAGTTTTACCGGAACCAGTGGGAGCGCTCACTACAACTGAATGGCCATGGTTTAGAGCAGCGATCGCCTCCAGCTGGAAATCATCCAAGGGGAATCCAAAAAGCTGGCTCGGATCCAATGGAAGAGCAGGATTGGTGGCAGCAGTCATCGTTGAACCCTATGGCTGAACAGAAACCAGAACGACGCCGCAAACTGCGAACGTTTATTGCCAAAACTGCTGGCCACCTAGATACCCCTGATGGAAACAGTCTGCTAGACCTTGCGAGCAATGACACCCTTGGCCTAAGCAAAAGGCCAGAACTCATAGCAGCTGCCATCGCCAGTATCAGCAAAGGAGGGGTGGGTGCTGGTGCATCAAGGCTGGTGAGCGGCAGCCGCCCTGAACATGAACAACTCGAAATAGCACTTGCCAAATGGCTAAACCGTGAACGGGTGTTGCTTTTCCCAAGTGGCTTTCAAGCAAACATTGCAGCAGTAGCTGCCCTAGCTGATCGCCACAGCTTGGTGCTAACCGACCAACTAATTCACCATTCACTGCTAGTGGGCATAAAAGCAACAGGCGCAAAATTAAAAAGGTTTAAACACAACAATCTTAAAGATCTAGAGCAAAAAATAGAAAAGATCAAAGCTGTTGATGCTGATAGAAAATTAGTAGTAATTAGCGAGAGCCTATTTAGCATGGAAGGAAGTAGTCCGGATGTTAAGGCACTAGCAACTCTCTGCACAAAACACAATGCAAAGCTGCTGCTCGATGAGGCCCATGCCCTTGGGATAATGGGAAAAGAAGGCAAGGGGCTAGGCCATGGGATAGATGGGATAACACTGATCAGTGGAACCCTTGGCAAAGCATTTGCAAGCGGCGGAGCATTCTTAGCCGCTGATGAAGCAATAGCTGAAAAATTACTGCAAACCAGTGGCGCCTTTCGCTATACCACCGCCCTCGCACCTCCACTAGCGGCCGCAGCGATGGAAGCACTGGAACTAATTAAGGCACCTGGAACAGATCAGATAAGAAAGCAATTAAGTGAAAACGCACATCAATGGCGTGACACACTGGAGCAATATGGCTGGCCTCGTCCGCCTGGCAATGGCCCAATCATGGCGATCAAGCTGAAAGAAGATATAAAGGCACTAGAAATGCAAAAAAAACTTGAGCAAGCGGGGATACTGGTGATTGCTATCAGGCCGCCAACAGTTCCGGAAAGGCAGGCACAGCTGAGAGTGAGCCTGCGGCCAAACATGCCAGAAGATTGCCTTGAAAGATTCATGGCCATCCTTGGGAAAGGAGGCCACAAAGAATGAAAATGACATGGCAATTAATCGCCGTTCATGGTTGGGGAAGCGATCAACACTGCTGGCAATCTTGGCAAGAACCATGCGAGAAAAGAGGTTGGCTACTTGAGTGCTTCGAAAGGGGTTATGGAGAGAATAGTGAAAAAACACCGCAATGGAATAGCAAATACAAGCACGCACTAGTTGTGAACTCTCTTGGCCTTCATCTAACGCCAAATAAAATATTAGCCGAAGCCGAGGCTGTGATATTGCTAGCAAGTTTTGGAAGATTCATTCCAGAAGGAAGCGGCGGCAGGGCATTGGAAATCGCATTAAAAGGAATGGCACAAAAAATAGAAGCAGGTGAAATAAAAGAATTATTTGATAACTTCAGAGAAAAAGTTGCAGCGCCGCAGCCGGTGGATTATCTACCACAAGGGGTGGAGAATCAGAAGATTTCTGAATTAGGCAGAACAAAGTTATTAGCGGATTTGGATTTACTTGCTAAATGCAAAGAAATACCCAAAAGCTTTCCACACAACTCAGCAGTATTAATAGTGGAGGCTGGAGAAGATCAAATTGTGAGCGAAACCAGCAAAACAGAAATGCGCAAAGAATTAAATAAAGCAGAAATGATCACATTGGATGGAATTGGACACGGACTTTTAATGCCAGAACTGCCAGAAACGGTTTTGAATTGGCTGCAAAAAAGATAAACAATGAATACTAAACCCTGCCAAGCATTTGCAAGAGGCGCAAATATTTATGCAAAAAATGCAAAACTGCAACAAGCAGTAGCTTGGCGACTCGCAAGATACTGCAAAAATCTAGAAATACCTAAAGGACTTATATTGGATTTTGGGGCAGGAAGCGGGAACCTAACAGAAGCATTAGAAAAACAAAATAAACAATTATCAGCAGTATTGGTAGATGAATGCAAAGAACTGCTAGCCGAATCAAAAGTAGCGAATGTGCGGAAATTGGAATGGGATTTAAACCAAGGAATACCACCTGAAGCAATAGGTGCTGCGTTAATAGCCAGCAGTTTTGCTTTGCATTGGTTAGAAGATCCAGTAGAGCAAATAAAACAATGGGGAGAAGCAATAGCACCAGGAGGCTGGCTAGCAATAACAGTGCCCGTAAAGGGAAGTTTTACAAGTTGGCACATCGCAGCCAAAATAGCTGGAGTGAAATACACAGGAATCACACTACCAATTGAAGCAGAATTAATCAAAAGCCTTAGTAAAGTAGCTGAAATCAAGGAAAATAAAATAATTAGATATAGCAAGCAATACAACTCAGGTCTTGAATTCATAAAAGAGATGAAGTGGATGGGAACAAATGGGGGCGCCACTAGCAAACTAAATCAAAAAGAATTAAAAAAATTAGATCACAGCTGGCCACAGAGATCAAACGAGAAAACAAAAGAATTTAGCACGCACAATAAAATAAAAACAATAACCATAAACTGGGATATAATGCTCCTGATAGCACAAAAGCCTAATGTTAAATAAACAAGAAAAAGACATGCCTAGCCGACTTATTGTTGCGGGTACAGACACAAATGTAGGCAAAACAATAGTAAGCAGCTTGCTTGTAAATAAATTAGATGCCCACTACTGGAAACCAGTGCAATGCGGCGATCTAGATACAGGAGGCGATAGCGCCACTATAAAAAAATTATCAGGTATAAAAGAAAACAGAATTATACCTGAGGCCTATAGATTAAAAATGCCAGCATCGCCAAATCAAGCAGCAGCAGCGGAAGGAATAACAATAGATAAAGAAAATTTAAAACTACCTAACCATGCGGGTGCCTTAGTGGTTGAACTAGCGGGAGGTTTAATGGTACCCCTAAGAGATGACTGGCTTCAAATTGATCAAGTTAAAGTATGGAATTTACCAATAGTGCTTGTTGCGCGATCTGGGCTTGGCACCTTAAACCACACACTATTATCAATAGAGGCGATGCAAAATAGAAATATTCGTGTACATACAATTATACTTAATGGCGAAAAGCATGAAGCAAACTACAGAACATTAAGGGAAATAGTTAGCGAAAAGATAGATATAGAGGAATTAGATATCCAACCTATATAACTTAGTTTCACCCATTACATAAGCGCCATTGGGAGCTAATGCGAAATTACTAACACCTCCTGGTACAGGTATAACAGCTAAAGGAGTGCCATCCTTATCAAACACCTCAAGCCCTGCGCCCGTACCTGTCCAGACTCGACCGAGTTGATCCACTTTAATACCATCAGGAATACCCTTTGTAACAACACAAAAAATTGCTCTCTGGGTTGCGAATATACCATCAGGCGAGGAAGTAATCAAAAAGCGATATATAGTGCGAGGTAGCGAGCTATTAAGAGCACCATTGCCAGATATATAACCAGATTCAGTAACATAGAGATGTTTAAAATCCAAACTGAATGCCAAACCATTAGGTTTAGCAAAGCCATCAATCATTAAACGTTGAATACCGTTAGCAGGATGATAACGCCATACCCAATTACCTATAGTTGGCTTTGGACGGAAACCCTGTTCATAGCCATATTGAGGATCAGTAAACCAAATTGAGGAATCAGGAGCCTGAACAACATCATTAGGGCTATTAAATTGATAAGCAGCATAAGCTGATGTAAGCAATTTAACATTGCCATTAAAAGGGTTGTACTCTGCTAAACCAGCTGGTTTAAGATTATTACCTTGCATAGTTACAACAATATTTCCGTTACTCAATCGAAAAGCACCATTTGCCATAGGTATAGAACTTGTAAGACCTAAATCGCGGGTAGAACCATCTTGTAAATTAAAACTAGAAACAACAACATATTGAGACCCATCCGAACGATACAAACGATTAGAAGTAAAAAATAATTGATTTAATTCTGGAATGAAAACCGGACCTTCATGGGCAAGGGGCTTAGAATATGATGCAAGAAGCTTTAGTTTTGCATTTAACAAACTAGAACCCTGAGCAAAAGCAGCACCAGAAATAATAAAAATGAACGCTATTAAAAAACGAATCAAAAACGCCATATTTAGAATTTAATAGAGTTTGAAAAATAAGTTACAAACCAGGACTTGATTGCATTATGCCACCATCAGCAAAAATTGAGGTAGCTGTTATGTAACTTGCGGCATCGCTTGCTAGAAAAGCAACAACGACAGCGATCTCGTTGGGCTCAGCCATTCGACCCATTGGGATCGCAGAATTGAGTTTAGCTAAAAGTTCAGGATTATTAATTGTTGGCGCATTAATAGGAGTATTAACAGCACCTGGGCCTACGTTAACAACGTTAATACCATGGGGGGCAAGTTCAACTCCTGCTGTGCGTGCAAGCATCCTAATACCACCCTTTGCCAAGCAATAGGCTGTATTATTTGGCATGGGCCAATCTTCGTGAACAGAGGAAATATTTATCACCCTGCCTCCACCGCCTTGGGAAATCATCTGCTTTGCAGCAAATTGAGTGCCAAAAAAGCTACTCTTTAAATTAACGTTCAAAACTTTATCGTAATCATCTGGGGTGGTATCTAATATAGAAGTACGAGTTTCAAGGCCAGCATTGTTAACCATTATATCTAACCGGCCAAAAGATTTAACTGCGAGTTCAACAATACCCTGAAGAGCAACAAGGTCTGTAACATCAGCTTGGGCACCAATGGCAACTCCACCTGCTGCTGAGATCTCAGAAATGACAGCTTCTGTTAATTCGGGGTGGGAGCGGTAATTAACTACTACACTGGCACCGCGGAGTGCGAGCTCTAAAGCTACAGCCTTACCAATACCACTGTTAGCGCCAGTAACTATTGCAACCTTTCCCTTCAAAAATTGCTCAGACATTGTGAAGAATTATTAAGCCTACACATACTAGGTGTAGAGACTTGGAAGAGTCAACAAAAAAGCAAATTATCATGAAATAGACACATTGCGAACAATCAATTGCATTGCAGCGGAAATGGATTAAAATAAAAAGAAAGCTTGCCTTGTGATGCCCACAAAAGTTAAAGAATCCCTGCTTCTAGGTTCTATATTTTTGGTTTTAGCCTTTTTAGCAAACACAATTCAAAGCGTCTTTGGCAAATTCCTTGAAGCACAATTAAGCGTTGAGATGTTCACGTGGGTTACATTTGTGAGTGCCTTAGTAATTTTAATACCCATTGTTGCGGCAAGAGGGTTTAAGGATCTCAAAACAGAAGCCATAAAAACACATCTTCTGAGAGGTGGAACTGGCATAGCCGGATTTCTCCTTTTTATAGCTGCTGCTCAGCTAACGAGCCTAGTAAATGCAAATGTCTTACTAAATACAACCCCAATTTTTATACCAATAATAGCATTAATATTTTTAAAAACTAGAATTAATAAGCAACTATGGATAGCTATTGGACTCGGATTTGCCGGTATGGTTATTATAGTAAAGCCAGACGCAACTATATTAACCAATCCAGGAAATATCATAGGCTTAGCCGCAGGGTTCGTAACAGCAATTGAGTTTTTGGCAGTAAAAAAATTGGACGAAACCGACTCACCAATAACTCAAATGATTTATTTTCTACTAATTGGATCACTTATATCAACAATATTAGTAGCAGGTAAACTACAGCCAATAAATCACGAGCAAGGATTAATAATGCTTGCGACAGGTGGCTGCCTTGTTTGTTTTCAATTTCTATTAATTAAAGCATACACCTACGCTAAACCGCATGAAATAGGGGCATTCCAATACACTTCGGTTGTATTTGCAGCTTTACTCGGATGGATAATCTTCAAGGAGCAACTAGACCTTGGCACCATAATTGGAACATTACTTGTTTGCGCTGGAGGCATATTAAGTATTTCAAAATTAACTGAAGAAAAAAATTCATGAATAATATAAAAAAAATAATTAACACCTCGCAGACAACAGTCAACCTTCAAAAGCAAATCAATTGGTATACTACTAATCTAGGCTTTAGTTGTATTTCAGAAACACGTATAGATGATTCATGGTTAGGTAAACTTATTGGAATACCTGGGGCAATAATCAATAAAGCTTCTCTTAGAATAGGTGA
>ERZ889217.138-NODE-138-length-47145-cov-32.097388_pt1 | contig 47145 bp, 51 predicted proteins | sample MGYA00521098_ERZ889217 | MGnify/ENA primary metagenome ERZ889217 (study PRJEB32303, sample SAMEA104408613) | aquatic metagenome | biome: Brackish water; feature: Pelagic; material: water | place: Baltic Sea | collected 2014-06-10T22:04:00 | depth 2,362 m ... | reverse complement strand
ATACACAAATTTTTTGGTTACAAACGCTGCAATTTCTCTGCTGCTTGTGTGGGTTTCCAAGTTAAATCTAGATTAATATTAATTTGGATCACGTTTAAGAGGAGCCGCCATAACCAGTTCGGGATGCTCAGGGTCGCTTAGATCCAATGCCTTAGCCCCAAGAGCTCCCGGCGCCCGTTTTAACTCCTTGGATAGATGGCTGAGCACCTGCACTCTCCGGCCAAGCCTCTCATCGAGGGGGCCAAAGCGCACAGCTCCCAGCTTGCTGCTCACCACCCAAAGATCGCCATTTGCTTCAAACCTGAGTTCCCGCACATCAGCTTCTTTAGGTAGCAACCCAATCAGCAGCTCCAAGCTGGGTTGATAACGGCTTTGCCAGCCCACCACCTTGAGATTTGGTAGTGCAGCCCCCATCGCCCCAGCCTGTTGCCTCGGGCTAATCCATCTACCGGTGCGATCGATAAAACCCTGCTCTGAACCGCCAATTCCATTGCGTTGTGCCTTTGCAACGGCAGCTCGTTCACTCAAAGTGATTACAAGGCGGGGCGGAAGCATTTGCCGCTGCATCAGCACTTGATCCACCGGTAATGCAGCGCTGATTCGTTGCTTGATAAGGGCTGGATCCAGTTGTAAAAGGGGAAGAGGGAAAGTGATGCCGGTTGCCCGCAACACCTGCTCGCGGTTTAGGTCTGGGGCCCCTTGCACCGTTACCTGGTTGGGGCTGCGCAAGATCCAGGCTTGCTTGATCACGAGCCAACTGAGGCCGCCGCTGATCGCAACTAAAGCAAGTAGTCGCCATAGCTGGGCCAGGATATTAAGGCGTTTAGTACGCCTTAATTCTTTGCGCCGTTGCACTCCTTCAGAGGGGTTTTGATTGCTTTTTTCCACCACCACTTCAGAGCTCGCAGCGAGACCGACTCATCAATTCGCCAATCCACCTGCGGGCCCTTTCGGCGTCAGAAAAAGGTAAGTCGTATTCGCGGCCGTTACCTATCAACCTGAGGCGGCAGGCGCCATGGCTTTCATCAGTTAACGGTGCATCACCTGATCCTAAAGAGAGCAATTCCACCAATTCCAATTTCGACACTGGTAGAGATCCTTGGGCTTTAAAAGTGCCCGCTTCAAAACTGCTCCATTCCAAGCAGCCATCTTTGAGTCGGGCGGCTCCACCGCCATCCAGTTTGGATAATTCAGCCCCTGCAGCCCATTCGATGAAAAGTCTTTGGCGCCGCCGCTCTAACCAGCCAAGGGCGGCAAGAACCACAAAAGCAACTAGGAGTGGCAGCCAAAGCAATCCTTGATTCATCTAGCTAGCTCCAGCAATTTATGCACTAGGTCGGGCAGGGTGATCCCGCTTGCAAACCAAAGCATGGGATACATGCTCAAATGCGTAAAACCTGGCAACGTATTGATTTCATTTATTAAAAGTCGTTCTGTTGTTTCTTCGTAAAACAGATCAACGCGGCTGAGGCCACTTGCGCCCACTGCCTGGAGTGCTGAAATCGCCAATTTTTTAGCTTGGGCCGCCACTTGCTCTGGAACTTGAGCTGGAATTATCGGTTGGCTATGACCTTCTGAATATTTCGTGTCGTAGTCGTACCAATCGGCGTCAAAACAAATTTCTCCCACCACAGAAGCTTGCAGCTGCTCACGGCCCAATACGGCACATTCCAATTCCCTCACCTTGAGCCCCTGTTCCACCACAATTCGCTGGTCGTAGCTAGCGGCTAGCTCTAATCCAGCCCACAACTCCTCGCGGTTGTTGGCTTTACTAATCCCCACCGAGGAACCAAGGTTGGCAGGTTTAATGAAACAGGGATAGCCAAGGGCTTGCTCTAGCCGGCTTAGCAGCTGCTCTTTATGCGCTAGTTCCGCTGCAGTAACTGCTTGATAAGGCCCTTGCGGTAGCCCCGCCGCCGCAAAAGCTGCTTTCATTGCCAATTTGTCCATACCCACGGCGGAACCCAGCACGCCAGAGCCCACAAAAGGCACCTGCATCAAGCTAAATAATCCCTGAATTGTGCCATCTTCACCATTGGGGCCGTGAAGCACTGGAAACCAACAATCCACCTCTAAAGCTCCCTCAGGAAAACCTTGAAAGCCCTCTCGCTTGCTAACGCCAGCCAACTTGGTTGTGTCTGCAGGCTGCTTGCTTGCAAGAACCGCCTTCGCTACAGATTCTCCCCACCAGCGCCCTTGTTGATCGATATAAAAACAACGCAATTGATAGCGCTCTGGGTTTAATCCCTCACTTAAACCTTGCTTCACGGTGCAGGCAGACCTTATTGAAATCGCGTGTTCCCCAGAATTACCACCAAAAATCAACCCCACCACTATTGGCTCAAGGCTGGCTTTCACTGCGCTGGTATTCACAAAACCTTTGCCGGGGCCTCAAATTACCAGTGCTGCTTCAGCCATGGGGGTACCAGTAAGAGAAAAAGCTCGCGCAGCTTCGATTTTTACTGGCACCGTATTTCCAGGCTGATAGCCATTGGCGCTGAAAAAAGTGAGTCGATTAGTGCGGGTGCGGCCCATTAATTGTTGCGGATCTTTAGGGTTAATAGCCTCTGCTAAAACCTCTACGGAGCGTCCTAGATAGCGATTGCTGCACTCCAGCGCCGTTTTTCTCACCAATAGATTTAATTCCTCCAGGCGCTCTACTTTTACCGCCTCTTCCACTTGATCTGGCCAATTGGCAGCTGGTGTATGGGGCCGCGGAGAGTATGCAGCGGTATTTACTAAATCAAAACCAATTTCAGCCACAAGCGAAAGGGTGCGCTGGAATTGGGCGTTGCTTTCACCTGGAAAACCAACGATCGCATCAGCGCTGATGGCTGCATTTGGCATGCGGCTGCGAATTTGATCAACAATGCGGCGATAGCGATCAATGCTGTAGCCCCGGGCCATCGCCTTCAGCAATTCGTTATCACCACTTTGAAATGGCACATGGAAATGTTCACAAACTTTGCTCAGATTGAAGCAAGTTTCAATTAAACGTTCGGTAAAATAACGTGGATGGCTAGTGGTAAAACGGATGCGTTCAATGCCATCTACATCATGAATGTAATGCAATAAATCAGTAAGGGTATGCTCTCTGCGTCCCTCCTGGGTGATGCCTGGTAGATCGCGGCCATAGGCATCGATGTTCTGGCCAAGCAGAGTTATTTCTTTATATCCCCTGGCGGCTAATAACTCGATTTCGGCCCGAATCGCCTTGGGTTCCCGCGATTGTTCCACGCCTCGCACCGCTGGTACAACGCAGTAAGTGCAGCGTTCATTGCAGCCGTAGATCACATTTACCCAAGCGCAGAGATCGCTATCTCTGCGAGCTGTTGTTATATCTTCAAGGATGTGATTTTCATCAGTAGCTAATACTTGTTGGCCATCTTCTACCTTATCTAAAAGTGTTTGCAATCTATTAACGTGCTGAGGCCCCATTACAAGATCTAATTCCGGCACTCGCCTCAATAGGGCAGCTCCCTCCTGTTGAGCAACGCAACCTGCAATAACTAAAATGAGATTTGGGTTTTGGCGTTTACGGATCGCCTGACGGCCCAAATAGCTGTAAACCTTTTGCTCTGCACTATCTCGAATTGAACAGGTGTTGTAGAGCACCAGATCTGCATCCGCTTCCGCCCCACCTGGGCGATATCCCATGGTTTCGAGGATCCCTGCCATGCGTTCGGAATCCGCTTTATTCATCTGGCAACCAAAGGTGGTGATCCAGTAGGTGCGGTTCATGGGCTTAGGAAAAAGGTGATCAGCAAACTCCAGTGTTAACTACCGCCGTTAACGAGGCAGTATCCATGGCAGGGTGAAACCAGTGGGTCTTTGCGGTTGCATTCATGGGTTGGCAGCTGAGTCGCTTTGCGCTCACAAAGCAGGTGCCCCTAACCATCAGCCGAGGCACCACAGCAAAAGTGGAGCATTTGTTGCTGGAATTCAGCTATGGCGGCTGCACCGGCCGCGGCGAAACCGGTGGATTTGATACCGGCCAGCGTTGTTATGACACTGCCGCATTAGAGCAGGAATTACAGCAATGGCTCCCCTCTCTAGGGGCTGCCGCACCACCCCCGCGCCAGGAGTGGAGATCAATTCTGGCGCCCCTTAGCCCCCCTGCCCGTTGCGCTGTGGATCTAGCCCTGCACGATTGGTGGGGTAAACAAATGGGATATCCCCTTTGGCAGCTATGGGGTTTGGGGCTTGATCGCCTTAAACCAACCAGCATCACCCTTGGGCTTGGCAGTGTGGAAGAAATGCTGCAACGCCTCACAACTTGGCGCTGCATGTTGCCCGCCACCAGGGTGAAACTCAAGCTCGGTAGCCCCGCCGGCGTAAGCCACGATCAAGCCCTGGTGGAAGCCCTGGTGCCGCACCTGGCTGGAGCCGAGTTGCAGGTGGATGCCAATGGGGGCTGGGATCTTGAAACAGCCAAATTTATGTTGCCCTGGCTTGTTGATCGCGGCGTGGTTTTAGTGGAGCAACCTCTGCCAGCTCGTAGTGGCGATGAGCAAGATTTTGCTGCGCTGCATGGGCTTGCCCCCATTGCAATAGTTGCAGACGAAAGTTGTTGGGGCATTGAAGATATGTTGCGCTTGGCCCCTTATGTGCAAGGGGTGAATTTGAAATTACTCAAAACCGGAGGGTTAACAGATGCCTTTTTTATGGCTCAGTTGGCGCAACATCTCAATTTAAATTTGATGCTTGGTTGCTATTCAGATAGCAGTTTGCTGAATGGGGCGGCGGCCCAGCTGTTGCCATTGGTGGAATGGCCAGATCTCGATTCCCACCTAAATCTGATCAACGACCCCTTTCTTGCTCCGCCCCGACAGGGAGATCTTCTGATGCCAAGCCAGCTGCCAGGTATTGGGGTTCCGTGATGTTGGCTGCTAACTCTCCGGTACTGCTGTTGCAGCACAACGGCCTTACAAGCCTTTCTGGCAAAACCGGATTGGCTTTTTTGCGATACCGGCAGGGGCCTGTTGTGGCAGTGCTCGATCCCTCCCAAGCTGGCGCCGATTTGCCTTTGCTCACCGGAATACCAAGGCCGGTGCCCATCGTGGCTTCCGTTGCGGAGGGGATGGTTTACGGCCCCCAGGTGGCGGTGGTGGGGTTGGCCCCTTCAGGAGGGCAGCTGCAAAAAGAGTTGCGCAGAAGCGTGGCGGAAGCCTTGCAGGCAGGGCTCAGTGTGGCTAGTGGTTTGCACACCAAGCTCGCCACTGATCCAGAATTTGCCGCCTTGCTGCAACCGGGGCAATGGATTTGGGATTTGCGTGTGGAACCAGCCCAACTCCAAGTGGCGGCTGCCCGTGCCGCGGCATTGCCCTGCAGGCGGGTGTTATTTCTTGGCACCGATATGAGTGTGGGGAAAATGAGTACAGCCCTAGAGCTCACCGCTGCTGCCCTCAGTCAAGGGCTTGATGCCAGATTTGTTGGTACCGGCCAGGCGGGGATTTTGATTTCAGGTGCTGGGGTAGCCCTCGATGCGGTGCGGATCGATTACGCCGCAGGCGCAGTTGAGTTTGCCCTGTTGCAAACAGCTGCAGGGGCAGGACCGGCCGCGATTGTTTTTGTGGAGGGGCAAGGATCTTTTTGCCATCCAGGTTCAAGCGCCAGCTTGCCCTTGTTGAGAGGTAGCCAACCCACGGATTTGGTAATGGTTCATAGGGCGGGCCAAGGGGCGATTCGTGGTTTACCTGAAGTGCCTCTGCCCCCCCTTTGTGAGTTGATTAAAAGCTGTGAAACCCTTGGTTCATTTGCTATTCCAAATGGAAATGTGGCCCCAAAAGTAAGGGCGGTAGCTCTTAATACAGCGCATCTAGGGCCATTGGAAGCGGAAATGGCCATTAAAGAAATTTCCATGCAAACGGGTTTACCCTGCGCTGATCCCGTTCGCGGGGGTGCCCAGTTACTGCTTAGAGCTTTATTAAGTTGAGGGCGAGCGAGGGGACTCGAACCCCCGTATGGCGGCACCACAAGCCGCTGCCTTAACCACTTGGCGACGCCCGCCGCGGGTACAAAATCTACCAGTTAGGCCGCAGCAATTAAATGGATCAAGCCATGCCAAAACCCTTGGGTTTCCTGTTGGTAGGCGTTGGGGTGTTGCTTGCCATCACAAATCCAGGGCCCACAGAATTTCAAGAGTTTGCGGGAAAAAAACTCGCGGAAGAAGCAGTGGCGGAATTTTGTAAACCGGGGGGCTTGCCAATGGTGGTGCAACTTGTGGTGCAAAACTGCCCAGAGTTGATACGCGCCCAACAAAAGCCGCTTGGAGCGCTAGCTTCCCAATTCAGCAAGCGTATAAATCTTGGTTTGTTCAGTTTTTACAGCACCGAAGTGGCGGGTGCTCAGTTATTGCCTCAGTTGGCCTTGCCTGGTTATGAATTGAAAACCATTGCAATGGCAGGTAATTTTTTAGTAATTAGCGCTTCTGAACGTAATGCTCCCTGAAGCCCTTAGAGCAGTTTTCATCGCTGGTTGCGCCGGCCTTGAGCTGGTGGAGCACGGACCTGCTCTAGAGCGTTTATCCCATGATCAATTTGGCTTTTCGCCTCTGCTTCAGCCGCAGTTGCAGCATTGCTTAGCGGATGTTGTGGTGCGGGTGCAACGATCTCAAGAGGTGTTGCAAGTTGCAGCCCTTTGCTACCGGCTGCAACTTCCGCTCACGGTTCGTGGGGCGGGCACCGGTAACCACGGCCAGTGTGTGCCATTGCATGGCGGAGTTGTGCTTGATACCTCTGGTTTGAATCAAGTGCGCAGTTTTGATCCGGTTAACGGTTTGCTGATTGCAGAGCCAGGTTGCCGTTTGCTTGATTTGGATGAATGGCTACAACCGCAAGGCTGGGCCCTGCGCTTAGCCCCCAGCACTTGGCGTAGCTCCACCCTTGGCGGTTTTATTGCTGGTGGTTCGAGCGGGGTGGGCAGCTTGCGCTGGGGTTTATTACGGGAGCCAGGCAATTTGCTTGGGCTAGAGGTGGTAACGCTTGAGGCGGAACCTCAACTCCTGCAATTGGATGCAGCGCAGGCCCAGGCCCTTAACCATGCCTATGGCAGCAATGGCATCTTTACGGCGGTAACGATCCCTACGGTGCCTTGGCAAAACTGGCAGGAGCTGGTGCTGGAGTTACCTGATCGCCCAGCAGCATTGGCTTTGGGCGAGAAACTAAGCGCTGCGGCATTGGAAATAGACGCGCTTTGCTACCTAGAGCAGCGTCTAGCCAAGCAGATGCCACCCCTGCCCAAGCTTGCGGCCGCCCAAGGTGATCGCTTGCTTTTGCTGGCGAGCCCTAACGCAGTGCCAGTTATTGAGCAGCTCACAACAAAAGCAGGGGGATCGCTGTTATGGCAAAGGCCCCAGTGGCCCCCCAAAGGTTTGTTGTTGCGTGAACTGTGTTGGAACCACACCACCTTGCAGCTGCGGGCTGTAGATCCTCTAGTTACCTACCAATTGGTATTACTACCGGAATCGGAATTAGCTTTTATCGAACTGATTGATAAGCAATGGCCCGGATGGTTGTATTGGCATCTGGAACGGTTGCGTGTAAGCGGTAAAGCCCGCTGGGTGGGCCTACCCCTGTTTCGCTGGCAAGGGGAAGACCAGTTCAAGGCACTCAACACAGCAATGGCCGCAGCTGGGGGTTTGATTTTTAATGCCCATGCCCTCACTGTGGAAGACAGCGGTTTGGGCATTGTGGATGGGGATCAGGTGGCGGCAAAGCAAGCAAATGACCCCAAGGGTTTATTAAATCCAGGTAAATTGCGTGGATTTAATAAAAAATAAGCTTGTTTCTAAGGGCAGTTGAGGCTGCTGCGGGTGTCGATTCCGCTTTTGCTATTTGTGCCACTTGCCCGACGGCAAAGAAGTTTTAAATCATCACGATCTAGCAGAGCCTCACTAAAATCAGCCCCTTCAATCTCTGCATTCGCAAAACTGCTGCCGCTGGCGATTACATTTGTTAGGTTGCTATTTTTTAAATTTGCCTCACTAAAATCAGCTCTATCCATCAGTGCGTCGCTTAGATCAGCCCCTTCAAAATTAGCCCCGCTGAATGATCCTTGGGTAAAAATTGCCCCTTGTAAATTTGCGCCAGAGAAATCAGCTCCTCTAGCAAGAGCGCCAGCAAATGAACTTCCTTCTAAATCCTGATTTTCAAAATGACCATTGCTTTGGTTTGTAAGCGTGTAATCAGTTTTCTCTAAATAACTTGAGGTAGCTATAGCCGTTTCTGCATTAAAATTCAATGTTAACAATATTATCACCAGTGCTAATGCTGTAGCATAAAAGCTGAAGAAAGCCAATAATTTGATTAAGGCTTTATTTAAACTTTGCATTTTAGAGCCTTGAGCAATTCTCGCTAAGCTCAGCCTACATGTTTAATTAAATTTTTCTCATTTAACTGTTCTCATTTAACTGTTCCCATAGAGCGCTTAACAAATAAAGAGAACCTGCAATCACTGGTGTAGCGCCAGGGGCCAGCAGTGCCTCGAGCCCTTCTGCTGCATTGCTTGCTTGTTGAATTTGGCTGCAGCGATGTGGCAAGCCAGCCCTTAACTCGGCAGCACTCCAGCTTTGGTGGTTTGGTAGAGCCAAAATCCAGGCTTGATCGTTGCTGCCAAGCAAGGTTTTAACAATTTCAAGGCCTTGTTTATGGCGCTGTATCCCCAGTAACCAGCGCCGTGGTTGATCACACAACTCTTGCCGTAAGGCTGCTGCCGCTGGCTGGTTATGGGCCCCATCAAGCAATAGTTTGCGACCGCGCCATTCCAGTTGTTCCAATCGGCCTGGCCAACGGGCAGTTGCTAAGCCCTTATTTATGGCGGCTTCACTTATTTTCCAGCCCCGTTCATTTAAAGCTGCAGCCATGCCCATCGCTACGGCTCCATTTGAACGCTGCCAACGGCCCCCCAAAGCTAGGGGCTGCTCATTCGCTAATGGCGCCACCCAACGCAGTTGGGTGTGGCTAGCGGCCGCTCGCTGTTCCAGTACTTCAGCTACCTCGTTCAGTTGCAGGGCACTGATTGCAATAGTTCCAGGCTTAAATACCCCAGCTTTTTCCGCGGCAATCTGCTCCAAGCTGTTACCTAGATATTCGCAGTGATCTAAGCCAATGCTGCCAATACCTACAACGGAGCGATCGCTGTGGGCGGTGGTGGCATCGAGGCGGCCCCCAAGGCCCACCTCCAACACTGCAAGATCGATCTTGGCATCAGCGCAGATGCTAAAAGTTGCGCCGGTTATTAATTCAAAAGGGGTGAGCTTATGGCTGGCGCCTAGGCCTTGCCAGCTGCGCAAGGCTTCACGTAATTTTTCAGGGTTAATCCAGTTGCCATCCAGCTCTAATCGTTCGCACCAACTCAGGAGATGGGGTGAGCGGTAGATCCCAGTGCGAATTTCTGCTGCTTTAAGCATCGCCCCAAGCATTGTGCAAATTGAACCTTTGCCATTGGTGCCCGCCACCTGCACCGCTGGAAAGCGCTGCTCCGGGTGCCCAGCATCAGCCAAAGCCGCCTGCAGCCGGTATAAACCAAGATCAACGCCTCGCTGTGAAAAAGGCTCCAGAAGATCTGAGAGCTCAACCGGATCAGGCAGTTGCAGAGGTTGCAAACGCTTTAAAACTTGGCAAGTGCCAGATCTAAGCGATGTAAGGCTTTGTTTAGCTCCCGGCCCGTAATTACAAGTGGGGGAACAAAACGCACCACCTGGGGGCCTGCCGGCACCAGCAGTAGTGCTTCAGCCATGGCCGCTTTCACCAATTCAGCAGCAGTAATTACGCCATCTCTTAGCAGCAAACCCTGGATTAATCCCCAGCCCCTCTCGCCACTTAAGAGGCGAGGCCATTTAGCCACTCGCTGGCTAAGGCCGTCCCGCAGCTGTTCACCTCTTTGCTGAACATTAAAAAGCAACTGGCGGCGGTCTAACTCTTGGGCCACGGTTAAGGCGGCACGGCAGGCAAAAGGGTTGCCACCAAAAGTGCTGGCGTGATCGCCGGGTTCAAATACAGCGCAGTGATTTTTAACAGCTAAAGCACCAATTGGGATTCCACCCCCTAGGCCCTTGGCGATTGTGAAGGCATCAGGTTCGATCCCCAGCTGCTCATAGCCCCAGAGGGTGCCACTACGGCCCATGCCCACCTGCACTTCATCGCTAATTAGAAGAAGTTGATGTTCGCTGCACAGCTGCCGCAATTCTTGAAAGAAAGCTGGATTACCTGGAATTACCCCTCCTTCTCCCTGTAGGGGTTCGATCAGCACAGCCACGGCCCGATCCTGATACTGCTGCAGGCTGGATTTAAAGCTATCGATATCGTTATAAGTGAAGTAGGCGAAGCCATCTGGCAAAGGCTCAAAGCCGCGGTGATATTTGTCTTGTCCGGTGGCAGTAACAGTGGCAAGCGTGCGGCCATGGAAGCTAGCGCGAGCGCTCAGCACCAGGGGGCGCTCGATTTGCCGCTTGCTGTGGCCGTATTTACGGGCCAGTTTTATTGCGGCTTCATTTGCTTCAGCGCCTGAATTGCAAAAAAACAGTTGATCGGCACAGCTGTGTTCTTGGAGCCAGGTGGCAAGTTCTTCCTGCTCTGGAATTTCGTAGAGGTTGGAAACATGTTGCAACTTGCCCAGTTGCCTAGATAAAGCTCTGCGTAATCGGCCGTTGCTGTGTCCCAGGGTGCAAGTGGCAATCCCTGCGACGCAATCGAGATACCAGCGACCGTCGCTGGCTTTTAGCCAAACGCCATTACCTTTTTCAATTTTTAGGGGGTAACGGCCATAGGTGGCCATCACAGCGGTAGATTTAGGGCTTGGGGGCATGGCGGAATTGGTAGACGCAGCGCACTCAAAATGCGCCGGCTTCGGCTTTGTCGGTTCGAGTCCGACTGCCCCCATTAAGTGTAGGTGCGTTTTATCGAAGCACCTAATGCATTTAGCTTGCCTTCAAGATTGTCGTAGCCACGATCAAGGTGTTGTAAACCTTGCACCGCAGTAACGCCATCGGCAGCAAGACCCGCCAGCACCATTGCTGCAGCTGCCCTTAGATCACTGCCGGTTACGGGTGCGCCGCTGAGCCGAGCCACCCCTTCAACAAAAGCTGTATTTCCTTGGGTGCGAATCGCTGCACCCATGCGCTGCAATTCGCCGATATGTTGCAAGCGATTTTCAAAAATTGCTTCAGTTATCACGCTGGTGCCATTGGCTGTAGCGAGCAGGCTCATGAAAGGGGCCTGTAAATCAGTTGGAAAACCTGGAAAAGGTTGAGTGCGTAAATCAACCGAATTAACTTGATCAGCCTTAATAGTTATGCCGATGCCATCGTTGCTGAGTTTGCATCCGCACTCTTCAAGTTTACTAATTACAGCCCCTAAATGTTCTGGAATAACAGGTGTTACCCGGATACAGGAACGGGTGATAGCTCCTGCCAATAAAAGGGTTCCCGCTTCAATCCGATCGGGAATAACCATGTAATCAGCCCCATGCAGCTTTTCCATCCCCACAATTGTGATCGTGGGGGTGCCAGCACCACGCACCCGGCCCCCCATGGCGATGATTAGCCCTGCGAGATCAATTACTTCCGGTTCTTGAGCGGCATTCTCAATCACCGTTTCACCATCCGCCAAAGCGGCAGCCATCATCAAGGTTTCTGTGGCACCAACGCTGGGGCAATCGAGGTGGATGCGTCCACCGGTGAGGCGATGGCCGCGGCCTGGCACTACCGCCGACACAACCCCGTGCTCAATAGTTACTTGAGCTCCAAGTGCCTTTAATCCTTTTACGTGCTCCACCACCGGGCGGGCGCCGATCTTGCAACCTCCTGGTAGGGGCACCCTGGCAACCCCGAGGCGGGCTAGCAGGGGGCCAATGCAAAAAAAGCTGGCCCGCAAACTATTAACTAATTCGTAGGGGGGAGATACCTGGCTTAATTGATCTGCCTGCAATTCCACCCAATCGCTGCCGCGATTAATCCGAACACCAATTGCCGCAAGGATGTCGCCCATGCCGCCAATGTCTGAAAGCGCCGGCATATTGCGCAACCGCAGGCTATCTGCGCTGAGCAAGCTGGCGGTCATTAGCACTAGGGCTGAATTTTTTGCGCCACTCACCCTCACTTCCCCTTGCAGCTGAGCACCCCCACGAATTTCCAATTGGGGGGTTAAAAGCTGTTGAGACGGTGTGAGGGTTACTGTCATGGAAGGCTACCGTCTGCGCTTCGTATATTGACAATTAAGCCTAAGACAGTCTAGAAGGCCGCCCTTGGAACTGTCTTTACCATTAACGATGGGTTCGCGAGGGAAGAGGGGTGTTGTGGGTTAGGGTTTGAAATGGCCGTTTTACGGCGACGTCAGCGGATGTGGCGGAATTGGTAGACGCGCTAGTTTCAGGTACTAGTGGCAGTAATGTCGTGGGAGTTCAAGTCTCCCCATCCGCATTAATAAACGAATTAAAATGCGATTTCTTTCGTAAGTTGCTCGTCAAATCTGTTTTTTTTTGACATTATTAAGCGGTATGCCACAGATGATGTGATCGTTCTCAAAATCAGCAATGCATCGGATTTGGTTGCTTCAAAAGTTGGCCGTTTTTTAGAAAAACTCACCCCCGATGGCATGGAAGAAGCCAAGGTGGAAGAGGAGGTAATTAAAAAACTAGTTGAAAATTTAAGGGCAGAAGGGATCAAAGGTTCAGTTGCTTCAGTGAAGGGGCTCGAACTTTCCAGCGATGGTTTACAACTTAAAAAAGAACTGCATATGCGCCGTTTTGAGGAGATTTAACCCTGGGCTCCGAAATAATTACAAGTAGACGCAATCCTTTGGTGGCGAAATTGCGATCGCTACACCAGACAAAGGGGCGCAAAGAGCAAAATTTGATCTTGCTAGAGGGCACTCATCTGCTTCAGGAATGTGAGCGGTTGCGGTTAGAACCACAATTGATCTGTTCCACCGATATTTGGGCCCAACGCCATCAATATTTAATGCAATTAACGCCTCGGCAAATCGTTAGCCCAGAGGTGTTGTGTGCAATGGCTAGCACTGAAAATCCAGATGGTGTTGTATCACTTTTGGCTATGCCAAGTGATCTAACTTCACTGCCCCAGCTTGATCTAGCTGCTAAACCGCTGCTGCTGGCCTTGGATCGGGTGCAAGATCCGGGCAATCTCGGCACCTTATTGCGCACTTCGCTTGCGGCAGGTGTTGATCAGGTGTGGCTTGGCGGCGGAGCAGATCCTTGGCAGCCAAAAGTGTTGCGGGCTTCGGCTGGGGCAGTTTTGCAACTACAACTAAAGCGCTGGCCCAGCTTGGTTGCCGGCATAACTATTGCCAAACAATCCGGCCTCCAAGTTTTGGCAGCGGTGCAGCGGGGAGGCAGGCCTTATTGGGAGGTGGATTGGCAATTACCAAGTGTCTTGCTGCTTGGCAATGAAGGGGCTGGCTTAGCGGCAGAGTTGATAGATGAAGCGCAATTGGTAACGGTGCCCCATGGCCAAGAGGTGGAATCCCTCAATGTGGCAGTGGCAGCAGGTTTGATGTTGATGGAACGCAACCGCCAAACCCACAGGGCGCTCCATGGCAGGGGAGAATCTTTAACAGCTGAGATTGGCCCTTGACTGCTGCAGAGGGATCAAACAACAAATTCGATTACGACTTGATCGTGATTGGTGCCGGTTACGGAGGCTTTGATGCTGCAAAACATGGGGCCGACCATGGTTTGCGCACGGCAATTATTGAAAGGGCTGATATGGGAGGCACCTGCGTTAATCGCGGTTGCGTGCCCTCAAAGGCTTTGCTTGCAGCCAGTGGCAAGGTGCGGGAGCTAACTGATCAAGCTCACTTGGCGCAATTTGGGATCAAAACTGGCGGCCATAGTTTTGATCGAGAGGCTATTGCAAACCATGCCAATCAATTAGTAGCAAATATCCGCGAAAATCTCACAAAAAGTTTGGAGCGGGCAGGGGTAACAATTATTAGGGGGCAAGGGCGAATGCAGGCAAGCCAGAGGGTGGCTTTGCGGCAATCGGATGGCATTGAACGCGTACTTAGCGCCAAAGATGTGGTGCTTGCCAGTGGTTCAGATCCTTTTGTGCCTCCTGGTATCACAATTGATGGAGTAACAGTTTTTACAAGTGATGATGCAATTAAATTAGAAAGTTTGCCCCCTTGGCTTGCAATCATTGGCAGTGGATATATAGGCCTTGAATTTGCTGATGTTTATACAGCTCTTGGCTGTGAAGTAACGATGATCGAGGCCCTCGATCGGGTAATGCCAACTTTTGATCCAGATATTGCCAAATTAGCCGCTCGCAAACTTATTGATGGCCGCGACATTGAAACAAAGGTTGGTGTTTTTGCTAGCAAAGTTACCCCCGGCAATCCGGTGCGGATTGAATTAATTGATGCCACTAGTAAAGAATTGGTTGAGGTGTTGGAAGTTGATGCGGTGCTGGTGGCAACCGGCCGCGTGCCAACTAGTAAAGATCTAAATCTTGCTGCCGTTGGTGTGGAAACCAACCGTGGTTTTATACCCGTTGATGATCAGATGCGGGTGCTGGCGAATGGTGAGCCCGTACCCCATCTTTGGGCTGTTGGTGATGTAACAGGAAAGATGATGCTTGCCCACACGGCTGCAGCCCAGGGGGCTGTTGCAGTGGATAATATCTTGGGCCATCATCGCCAGATTGATTACCGCTCAATTCCAGCTGCTACCTTCACCCATCCGGAGATAAGTTCCGTTGGTTTAAGTGAAGTTGAGGCTAAAGCATTAGCAGTTGAGCAGGGCTTTGAATTAGGCACGGTGCGCAGTTATTTCAAGGCTAATTCCAAAGCATTAGCGGAATTAGAAAGTGATGGAATAATGAAGTTGCTGTTTAATAAGGGCACAGGTGAAGTGCTCGGTGCCCATATCTATGGCCTCCATGCCGCTGATTTAATTCAGGAGGTTGCAAATGCAGTAGCTAGGCGCCAGAGCGTAAAACAACTAGCTAATGAAGTTCATACCCATCCCACCCTTAGTGAAGTGGTAGAAGTTGCCTATAAACAGGCAGCTATGGCAGTGGCAGGTTGAGTTATGCAGATCCGCCGTAAACCGCCAAGCCCCAAGGTGCGGGTTTCTTATCTTGAATATGGTGTGCCCCTGCCGGATGAAAAGCCCCAACACATTCTTGAGGAGATCGTGTGGGCAAAAGATCGTGAAATTGCTATCTCAAGGGAGCGAGTGCCGCTTGCAAAACTGAAGGAGCAGGTTGCTTTATTGCCAGCACCTTTAGATTTTGTGGCGGCTTTAAAAGCAGCCTGCCTTAAGCCCGCAGTGATTGCTGAAATAAAAAAAGCTAGCCCCAGTAAAGGTGTAATCCGGGAAAATTTTGATCCGGTTGCAATCGCAAAAGAATATGCAAGTGCAGGTGCCAGCTGCATCTCAGTTTTAACTGATAAACAATTTTTCCAGGGTGGTTTTGATGTGCTTGTGCAGGTGCGGGAAGTTGTGAACCTGCCGCTGCTATGCAAGGAATTCATTCTTTCCCCTTATCAGCTTTATCAAGCGCGAGCAGCCGGCGCTGATGCAGTGCTGCTGATTGCAGCAATCCTGAGTGATCAAGATTTGGCTTATTTGCTAAAAGCAGCTAAGGCGCTTCAGCTGGCGGTGTTGCTTGAGGTGCACAACGCTGAGGAACTCGAGCGAGCACTAACTTTTGATGGGGTGCAACTTATTGGTATTAATAATCGCGATCTGGCTAATTTTCATACTGATCTAGCCACCACTGAAGAATTAACTGCAATTTATGGCTCGCAAATCCGTGCCAAGGGTTGCCTGCTAGTGAGTGAATCCGGTTTATTTAGCCGTGATGATCTTGATCGAGTTCAAGCTGCTGGTGCTGATGCTGTTTTGGTGGGTGAAGCGTTGATGCGCCAGGAAGATGTGGAGCTGGGGCTTCAAAATCTGATCCATGGCAGTTAGATCTAATCACTACTAATGCCAAACCGTTCTGCTGATTGGTTAGCTCAAGCCCAGCAGGCATGGGGCCACGGCCTTGGCCGATTATTTCGTGATCTACCGCCAAGCATCCAACAAAAACTGGTGGCAAACGTGCCTGATTTGGTGGAACGGTTACGTATTCTTGATGCGCTATACATACCAACTCGATATCCAGATAGCCTTCCTGATGGAGCTCCGAGTGATTATTTTGGCTATTTGCAAAGTAGCGATGCCTTGAACCATGCCCGTACACTTGTTGAAGCAATCACTAATGAAATGGCCTGATGAGGCGATTGTGGTTGCTGCGGTAAGCAACTGGGCGGAGCAACTTGGTAATAATCACCCCATGCTTGAAAAAGTAGGTATATATGGAAGCTATGGCCGTGGTGATGCCATCTTTGGGAGCGATCTTGATTTAGTAATCATAGATGCAGCAGCTGAAGGTAGCCAATCAACACGTTTTTGTTGTTGGCCTTTTGAACTATTACCCCTTAGTTGTGATGCATTGATCTTCACCCCAGCTGAATATGAGCTGCTTCTACAAGGTGCACCTAAGGAGCAAGTAAGTTGATGGCTCAAGTTATGTTTTGCCATTGTCGCTGGCTTTGGAGTAGATAATTAATAAATTAATTTAAGGATTTAGATTGCCTAATCCACTTGTTGCAGCCCGGCTACTTGCCTAAACTAATTTGTAGAAACGCATAAAAAAGCACCCGCTTAAAGGCGGGTGCTGAGATATTTGGCTGTTGATTAAATCTTGCGTGAATAGAATTCAACAACAAGTAGTTCATTGATTTCAAGAGCAACCCATTCGCGCTCGCATCTACCAGTAACTTTAGTAACCATCTTTGTTTTCTCAAACTCGAGATGGGGTGGGATGTTTGCTAGGCCTGGGAAAGCAAGGTTTGTTTCAGCCAGCTTTTTGCTTGGTTTTGTTTCACGAACTGCCACCACATCACCGGCCCTGCATTGATAGCTAGGGATATCAACCACTCGGCCATTCACTGTGATGTGGCCGTGATTAACCAGTTGGCGTGCACCTGGGATTGTGGGCCCCAAACCGCAGCGGAAGCAAACATTGTCGAGGCGACCCTCCAGCAGCTTGAGAAGGTTTGTACCCGTTGAACCATCTTGGGCCCGGGCCTTCTTCACGTAGCGAACGAGCTGCCTTTCGGAAATGCCGTAGTTGAAGCGCAGCTTTTGCTTTTCTTCTAATCGGATGGCGTATTCGGAGCGCTTGCGACGGGCTTGGCCGTGCTGACCTGGTGGATAAGCCCGCTTAGCAGACTTACGGGTGAGACCGGGAAGGTCCCCCAAGCGCCGCGTCACCCTTAATCGAGCACCGCGGTAACGAGACATAAATGAAAAAACCGTCAGGATGGAGTTTGAAAAGTAATCGCCTCACATCGGTGTGTAAGGAAACAACAGTTCAATCCCCCACATTAACCCCAAGCGGGTTGCCTCGATTTGCTCCAATCAGTTGGTTGCTGTTGGCATTAATCAGGTTTTATCAGATCTTGATCTCTCCCCTGCTCGGCCCGCCCCGTTGCCGCTTTATCCCCAGTTGCAGCGGCTATGCCCGCGAAGCGATCGAACGCCATGGCCCCTGGCGTGGATGTTGGCTCAGTTTACAACGCTTATTGCGCTGTCATCCCTTCTCTGAGGGCGGTTTTGATCCTGTGCCGGAATGAAACTTACCTTGCTTACCCGCAAAAATTGTTGTCTATGCAGTGGCTTGGAAGAACGTTTGCGTCAGCTGCAAAATCCTCCTGAACTGGAGCTGCTTGATGTGGATTCCAGCCCCGAATTACAAGCAAAATACGGCTATGAAGTGCCGCTCGTTTACCTAGATGGTTGCCTCTTGCCTAGGGTTCCACCCCGCTTGCAGGGGGAGCGCTTAGCCGCGTGGCTGCAAAAACAGCAAAACAGCTGAGAATTAACGTAATACAAACCATTAGGCCGAATTCCATGGCTGCCCCTACCCCTGAGGCTGTACCAATGGGACGGTTGCATCAACTATTACGTGACGCCGGGCTCAGTGTTCCGAGCGGGTTGCCGGATCCTTTAGTTACAGATGTGACCTGTGATTCAAGGAGGGTTGCAGCGGGAACTTTATTTGTTGGTTTGCCGGGTGAGAAGGTGGATGGCGGCACTTTTTGGCGTGCTGCCCTGCAAGGAGGCGCCACTGCAGCAGTGATAGGCCCTGGCGCTGCGGAGCAGGATCCCCCGTCGCCAGGTGAACCTGTTTTGGTGGTGGCTGATCCTGTGGCCCAGGTGGCGGGTCGTATTGCTTCTGCTTTCTGGGGGGAGCCGAGTAACCAGCTGGCATTGATTGGCATAACTGGCACCAACGGTAAAACCACCACCAGTTTTCTGATTGAACACTTAGCAAGCCAGGCCGGTTTAACTACAGCCTTATTTGGCACCCTTGCAAATCGCTGGCCTGGTTGCAACATCAAAGCAACCCACACCACACCGTTTGCTGATCAGCTGCAAGCGCAATTAGCGGCAGCGCTCACAGCCGGAACAAAGTTGGCTGCCATGGAAGTGAGTTCCCATGCATTGCATCAACATCGAGTGGCGGGTTGCAGATTTAGCGGAGCAATTTTTACAAATCTCAGCCAGGATCACCTCGATTACCACCCAAGCCTTGAAGCTTATTTTGAAGCTAAGGCTTGTTTGTTTGAACCAGCCTATCTAAAAGGGCTTGCAGTAATTAATAGCGACGACCCCTACGGTAGACGCCTGGCCGCTCGTTTAACCAGCCGCTGTTGGCGCAGTTCTCTTGATGATTCAAGCGCCGAAATGTTTATGGATGGGCTTCAATTTAGTGCTAATGGCGTAGAAGGAATGCTGCATACACCGCAAGGTAAGGAAATATTTAATTCACCACTTGTGGGCCGCTTTAATTTAATGAATCTGCTCCAGGCGTTGGGGCTTCTGTTGCAGCAAGGTGTTGAGTTAGAGCAACTTTTGCAGGGGTTGCAAAGCTTTAAAGGTGTACCTGGCCGCATGGAACGGGTGCCCCATGGACCCGGCCAGCCCTCGGTATTGGTGGACTATGCCCATACTCCTGACGGCTTGGAAAATGCACTTACTGCCTGCCGACCTTTTGTGCAAGGCCGCTTGATTTGTTTGTTTGGCTGCGGAGGTGATCGCGATCGTGGTAAAAGACCTTTGATGGGAGAAATTGCTGCGCGATTAGCAGATCAAGTGCTGCTTACTTCCGATAATCCCCGCACAGAAGATCCCCAACAAATTTTTAATGATGTATTACAAGGTATTCCAGCCGGTAGTAACTTACATCTAGAGCCAGATCGCCATCTAGCAATTGCGCAAGCAATTGGGCTTGGAACAAGCGGTGATTTGGTGTTGATTGCTGGTAAGGGGCATGAAGATTATCAGATTTTGGGTAACCAAAAAATTTACTTTAGTGATCAAGAAGAAGCTCGCCGTTGTTTAGAAGGTATTTAAGAAGCTAATTCCATTTCTCCGGCATCGTTTTCATCTACTAAAGCATCAGCAACATATTCGATTAAACGAAGCAGTGCTTGGTTGTTGCCACTGCGAATTTCTATAAACATCTCTTCAATGTGGGTGGTGGGTAGCCCTGTTTCCACCAAAATCCTCACCACCCGAAAATTTGCATCTAATCGCTCAGGATTTAGAGCTGCAACTACGGTCTCTTCCGCTAGGGCAAAAGCATTAAACAAAAGTATTTCAGGATCATCACTGGGCTCTACCACCGAGAGTGGATGCAAAAAGCTGGCCTTTGCCTCGTGCAGCATGGGATTTCCCCCAAGTTGCGCAACCTTACCCCCTCAACCGCCGTTGCAAATGTTTGCTAGGTGCTCAATTAACAGATCAATTTCGGCTTCTGTGCTGGTTATGTGGGTACAAGCCCGCAGGCAAACGGGATTATCCAGGCTCCGCAATTGAATTCCGCTGTTCGCTAGGGAATCAACCAACTGATTTGGATCTTGATTAGCCACTTGAAAACTTATTAGGCCGCTCGAGGGTGGCCCTTCCTGCAGTATTGGCTCAACGCCGGGGATTTGCTGCAGGCCATGCCATAACCGACTACTGAGCTCGCAGATACGCTCTTGGCGCTGGCTGGCATTGCCGCAATCCTGCAGCAGTTGCAGTGATTGGCGTAGCCCTGCCCCCAGCGGAATGCAACTGGTGGCAACTTCAAATTTCCTTGCATCTTTATGCCAACTGCTGCTGGCTTCAGTTTCATTACTAAGGCTGCGCCATCCGATCAGGGTGGGGCTTGCTTCTGCAAGAACTCGCTCTGAAAGCACCACCGCCCCTAATCCTTCAGGGCCGCAACACCATTTATGGCCAGTGAATGCATAAATATCTGCCTGATTAGCTGCATCATCTAGATCAAGGCTGCCCACTGATTGAGCGCCATCTACTAACAGCCAAGGTTTTTTTTGATGCCGCTGCAGTGCTTGAGCCACTGCTGCAATCGGCATGGTGATGCCTGTATTCCAAAGCAAATGAGAAAGCACCACAAGGCGGGTGCGTTCTTGTAAGCCGTTTTCAAGCGCCTTAAGCAGCTGGCTGTTGTCACGCACTTTCTGCACATCAAAGCAGTCGATTACCAAGCCTTGGCGCCGCGCCAGTTCTTTGCAGGCGGCAACTATGCCTGGATGTTCAGCGCTGCTGATTAAAAGCCGATCACCAGTCTCAAATGGCAGCCCCCAAAGGGGCAAAACACAGCCGCTACTAACGTTTTCGGTGAGAGCTAAGCGATGTGGCGCTACCCCGCATAGCGAACTAAGGGCCTTGCGTAAGGCTGAAAGCTCAAGGTTTAGCCAAGGCCAAACATCACGGCCGAAGGGACCAAGCTGCTGCAGCTTTTGCCAGCAACTCACCATCGCCTCAAGGGAGGTATTGGGGAGAGGACCCTGGCCGCCGTAATTGAAATAATGCTTACCTGCAAGAGCAGGCATTTGCTGCCGCAAATTGAGGCTCAAGGCTTTAGAGCACCTGACCTACAGCCACTGCAGCAACAGCGGAAAAAACAGTGATGCCTAGGGCTGTAAGTGGCGATTGACCTTGGGCTACCGCGAGAGTGGTGATAACGGCCGCTCCAAGGGCAGCTACCGCTAATTGATTGGTGAGTTCAGCTTGGTTTGGGGGAAGGTTCAACTTCATCTTGGCCTGCTGGTGTGGTCGATAGCTAAACCGTAGACAGAAGTGCCGAAGTGGGCTTGACAAAAGCGCTGCTTCTTCACTCAACGCAACGTATTGATATTTATTTTTTCTTAACAAGCGGGCCTAGCTCGACCCTCCCGAGCCCATTGCTGCAGTCTTTCCAATGGTTCTCGGGCGGTGCGGCTGAGGGGTACCAGATCGGCAGCGGCACTGATTAGATCAGCTTCGCCAAATTCCCTAGCTTCGCTGAAGGCCACGAGCATTGCCTCAAGCACCACCTGCTCCAGTTCTGCGCCAGAAAAGCCAGCGCATCGATCAACCAAGGTGTCTAGGGGGATGCAGTGTTGGGGCCTGCGTCTGCGCAAGTGCAGGTTGAGGATTTGACGTCTTTCCTCCGGTTCCGGCAAGCTCAATACAAATAATTCATCAAACCGCCCCTTACGAAGTAACTCTGGCGGCAACTTATCGATGGCATTGGCTGTTGCCACAACAAAAACAGGGCTGCTTTTTTCCGCCATCCAAGTAAGCAAGGTGGCCAATACTCTTTGGCTGGTGCCGCCATCGCTGCGGCCATCCAAGCTGAAACCCTTATCGATTTCATCGATCCACAGGATGCAAGGGGCCATCGCCTCAGCGGTGCGGATCATGTCGCGGCTGCGGGCTTCACTAGCCCCCACCAAGCCAGCAAATAGGCGTCCGAGATCGAGGCGAAGCAAGGGCATCCCCCAGCTGTGGGCAATTGCTTTTGCTGTTAATGATTTACCGGTGCCTTGGGGCCCCACTAGCAGCACACCTCTGGGGTTTGGCAGCCCGTAGCTTTGCGCTTCTGCCGTAAAAGCAAGCCTGCGCCTCTCTAACCACAATTTGAGTTGATCTAAACCACCGATTTCACTTGGATCTGCATCAGCCGGGCAATATTCCAGTAGATCGCTGCGGGCTAGGGCTAGGCGCTTTTCTTCCAATACATCGCTTATATCGGCTGCATCTAACCGGCCATGACGAGCTAACGCTCTAGCTGCTAGCTGGCGGATGCGTTGTTCGGGTAAACCGCGGCAGCTGCGCACCAAGAGTTCAAGGGCTTGAGGTTCTAGGGGGCTGCCAGCTGCCATTCCAATCCCCCCCAATAGGGCATTGATTTCATTGGCATCAGGTAAAGGCAGCTCCAGCACCGTTATGGTTGATTCCAATTCCCTGGGCAGTTGTAGATCAGGGGCGGCAATGATCAGGGTGCGAGGTTGCTTACACAGTTCCACCGCAAGATTGCGCAGCCGCCGGCAGATGGCGCTGTCGTCTACAAAACGATGAAAATCCAGCAGAAGCAAAATACCAGCACTATCTGGTGGCAATAGATCAAGGCTGTCTAAAGCGGCTAGTGGTTGGCGCGCAGCGGCGCCTTGGTGGTTTGCTAATCCCTGCAATCCAGCAACAAAATCCCAGCGCAGTAGTGGTCTTTGCCCGAGGTTTTGGGCCACCTGTTGCATTAAGCGCAGCAGCCTTTCCTCTTCCTGCTGACGAATCCAAAGGATCGGGGTGCGGCTGCGGATTAACAGATCCAACTGAGCAATCCAGGCGCTCATGGCTGTTTTGTTAAGGCCTCTAATGCCGCCCAGCGGGGATCAAGCAGCACTGTTGCTGCTTCAGGGATCACTTCAGTGGGCATGATGCCGATGCAGTTGGCATCACATAAACGTTTAAGGGGTAATTGCAGGCTTAATTGTTCAAATAACCAATGCTCCCAATCAAAATCAGCTTCAGGGTTGAGGCTTTCCACCGCAGTATCCAAGCTGCCGATTAATTCCGTTTCAGGCGCAACTGAGGCACTAGCTGTAATCGCGATAAGTTCATTCGCTTGAGCTTTCAACTGATAGCTAAAAGAGTTCAAACAGCGATCGCAGCAAAGTTCCACTTGGGTTGAAGCGGCACCGTTTACCTCAAGTGCTACGCCCCTGTGATGCAGCTCAAGCCAACCTTTTACGGGCCCCAAGCTGGGAAGTTGAGCTAGCGGCTGATTTATCTGAAAACGTTTCGCTTCGCCAAGTAATCGCAGCTCCCGCAGTGGGATCGGCTTCATCAGCGCTTGCCTTTTGGTTCAAATGGCATTCGTTCAGAAGAAATAGCGGTTGCACTGGCAGTAACCGTTTGCTGCGTCATCTGCTGATCAAGAATTGCCTGAAGGTTTTCTGGCAGCGGTTCACGTATGAGCACAAATGTTTGGAAGGCCTGGAAAATATTGGCTATCACCATGTAAAGCAAAACTCCAGCTGGCAAAGGGAAAAACAGAAACATGCCCGTGATCATCACTGGAGTGATCTTGTTGGCGGTTGCCTGTTGCGGATTAGCCGGCATCCCCCAGCCAGAAAGAATTTGAGATACAAAAAGGCTGATGCCAAACCCTGCAACTAAACCTGCAATATCCCAATTCACCTGGCCATCTGTGCGAATTCCCACCTGACCCAATGCCTTAATAAATAGGAAACCACTGCGGGCAGCCAATCCTGGGATCTTCACTTCAACGGTGGCATCTCCTGGAGTTAGGGCTGTAACTGTGCCGTTTGAAGCAATAGAAACCACCCCTTCACCCTTGGTGATATTCCACTGAGGGCTCATGTCGATTGTGGGGGTGAGCCGCTCTTCAACTGCCTCAAGGCTTTCGCTGCCATCTTTGGTTTGCAGTAGTACCTTGGCTTGTTCTCCCACACCAAGCCGATTTCCGCCTGGTAATGCAGCCACAACTGGGATGTGGTTTGTTTCGTTGATAAATATTGAATGGCTTGCGCTTGTAAATGGTTTTGCTTCTACCGCCGCCACTAAATCAGCAGGCACCACCTTCACGTTGAAGGTGTAAGGAACATCTGCAAAAGGTGATCCCCTCAAGGTGGCAAACAGCGCAAATAGAATTGGCATCTGCACAACAAGCGGCAAGCAACCCGCCAGGGGGCTGCCAAATTCCTTCATTACTTTGCCCAATTCCTCCTGTTGCTTCTGGGGATTATTGGCAAATTTGGAGCGGATATCGGCCTGACGTTTCTGCATTACCGGTTGGGCAATGCGCATGCGGCGGGCGTTTCGAATTGAGCCAGCACTAAGGGGAAACAGGGCAAGCCGGATCACAACTGTGAGTGCAATGATCGCCAAGCCGTAGCTGGGCACCAGTCCGTAAAAGAAATCGAGGATTGGTAGCAGCAGGTTGTCGGAGATGTAGCCGATCACAGGGAGGGAGGTGCAGGGGGAAGGTACTTGATGTGAGTGTGCCTCAAGAGCAGCTCAGCTTTAACTGGCAACAGCAAAGCCATTGGGGGGAGTGCTGCTTCGGCTTGGGGTATCCATGCGTTCTTTGATGAAGGTTTCAAGCTCACGAAACCTAGGCACCCCGCGCATTTCCAGCCGTGCCCCATCTTTAAGTAATAAGCACATGTCTCCCCAAGCTCCCAAGCCCCTTGGCACAACTCGAACTTCTTTGATCTGGTTGTAAACCACCTGGCTGCGATCGCGACCTAGCCAACCACCGGTTACAGATACACGCCGGTTGGTGATTCGAAAACGTAGCCATAGGGCCCTCACGATTGCCCCAACGGCGAAGGGGAGGCCAATCAAGGTGAAACCAAAAATCAAATTCATGATCAAATCACCTTTGGCGGGGCCGCCCTCATAAAAGACTTCTTCCTGCAGGGTGATGGGAGGTGCAGTTGTCATCCAAAAAACCTGCCTGATGTAACACTGCTTGCCATTCTCTCAGTAGATCGATGCAACTGGCGCTGCCGGCTTCCGGTTTAAGGCTTAAAAGAAGCCAGCTTTGCGGCTGAAGGGAGGGGTGGCCTGGGTTTTCCCAGTTCTTACACATATCAACAAAAGCCTGATGAAACTGCCTTCTAAGGCGATTACGCACCACAGCTCGCTTACTAACCTTGCTGCTAATCACAACGGCAAGGCGAAATTCACTTGCAGCTGCTTTTTCGTTCGAGCGCAGAAGCAGTGGGTTTGCCGTAGCAACTCTCAGCACTAACAAAGAGCCGCCGTGGTAAAGCCTACTTTTTTGATATAGATAATCAAAAAGTTTTTTGCCCCTGAGGCGATGCCTTTGCGGAAGAACCACCAGGGTTACAAATGGGAATTACACCGACAAACGAGCGCGGCCCCGCTTGCGGCGAGTGCGGATGAGGCGACGGCCTGTATGGGTGCGCATGCGCACTCGGAACCCCGATACGCGTTTGCGTTTGCGGCTGGTTCCTTCAAGGGTGCGCTTGGTCATGAAACTAAACTGGGCTATAGGCCGATATACAAATTTAGCAGCCTGCTGGCTTAGTTAGTAAGTTCGATAACCCAGCTGCCCAAATAGCCCGCCATTGGAATATCTCCAGGGGCTTGAGCTAAGGCATTAAATTGAAACATTCCCCCATTTACAGGGTTGGAAACGTTAAACACAACCGCTATAGATTTGTCTGGTGGCACAGGGGTTGTGGGAAAGATATCGATGCGTTTGCCATTGTCTGTAAGTTGAATATCAGCGGGGATAGTTTCTTCGCATTTTGTGCGTTTGGCGTAGCCACCAGCACTGCAATATTTGAGCTTAACTTCCTTGGGATCAATGTTTGTATTGAAATAGCTAGGTATTGTAATTGATAATTTTAATATTGCAGCCTTACGATCTTTTGCCCGTAGAACTAAAAAGTATTCACCCCACTGAGTGCGTTCGGTATTAGATACATAATAATAGAGCTTCTTAAAGTCTTTATTGCCATCCCAGCGAAATTCCAAAATTGATGGGGTTCCAACCGAACCTTGAGCTTTTGCTGTTTGATGGGCAGCCAAACCAAAACCAGCTGCTGCAATTAAGCCCGCAGCAGCAATAAAACCCAAACGACGCGATGATGCAGCCATAGATTTTTCGTATGTCTATTTATTCTCATAATCGCGCATCTCCTTAAGGGCTCCCCTAGGCCGGCCCCTGAGCTGTCAGTGATTACAAGATCTGTCTGGCCTTAACTTTTGGCTGTCGCGCAGGTAAATATGTTGCTCTTCTTGCTGCATCGGCAACCAGGCCTGCAGCATTACGCGGATGCAACGAGGTAAATCTCCAACTACAGCCATCTGCTGGCAATCAAGCAATGCCACCCCTTCCCATCCCTCGCTTTGCCTTGCGATAGCGGCAGGGAAAAGGGCATTCAGATCACTGGTTACTGAAAATATTGCTGTAAACACCTCCGGCCCTTTGAGGTTGTTGCGGTGCATCAAAACTTCTATCAGTTCAGCAACGGCCTCTTCCATCGCAGCTGCAGTGTTAGCTGTTGCGGTGGTGGCGCCCCGCAGAGCTCGCAATCTCATGCCTGAATTGTTCATGGCCTGTAGAGCCAGAGCGGTTGTCCCCCCAGGCCAAGCTCTAATTGAAATTGTTGGCGCAGCCGTTGAAAAAATCCCTGCTTTTGGCGCCCCAAAGTAACCGGCCGGCTGTGTTTGGGATCAAGCCCCGCTAGGCGAGCGGCCTCAAGGCGAGCTGTTTCTTCGTCGCCGAGTAAATCCACCAAGCCCAATTCCAGGGCCTGGGCGCCGCTAAAAACACGGCCATCAGCGAAAGCACGGACGCTTTCCTCACTAAGGCCGCGGCCCGTTGCCACCGCTTGCACAAATTGGCCGTAGCTGCTGTTTATCAGGGCTTGCAAAATTTCTCGCTCCGCTTCTGAAAGCGGTTTATCGGGAGAAAGGATGTCTTTAAATTCGCCGCTTTTCACAGTTTCAAAACGCACGCCGATACGTTTCAGCAGTTTCTCAAGATTGTTGCCACGCAAAATTACACCGATGGATCCAGTGATGGTGCCTGCATTTGCCACCACCCGATTGGCGGCGCTACCCACATAAACACCGCCAGAGGCGGAAATATTGCCGTAGCTAGCCACCACTTGGCAGCCACTTTCCCGCAGGCGCATCAGGGCTTGGTGAATCTCTTGGCTATCGCCAACAGTGCCTCCAGGGCTATCAATGCGCAGCAGCAGTACAGGAAACTTTTGTTCTTCCACCTGCAACAAAGCTTTTAAAACCCTGCTGCGGGCGGCGCCAGCAATCGGCCCCTCAAGGCAGATGCGAGCAATACGTTTGCGACGAAAACGACGCAGGGGCCAAGGCATGGGGCCGCACTCATTGAGATTATTGGCGGATCCTATGCAGCCCTGGGTCTTTAGGCTCAAGCTTGCTAATTAGTTGCAGTGCCCCGTTGGTTGCGATGGTTTGCCATGGTGCTCCCCTTCGCCCTTTGGGGAACGGCTATGGCGGCAATGAAGCCCCTCTTGGTGCCCCTTGCCCCACTTGAATTGGCCTGGTTGCGGCTGATGCCCGCTGGCTTAATTATTCTTGGCGCTGCTGCTTTACTCAAGCGTCCGCTAGGGGTTGATAGCAGGGATAGGGGCTGGTTCTTTTTATTTGTGCTGGTAGACGCTGCCCTTTTTCAAGGTTTTTTGGCAGAGGGTTTACAAGAAGTTGGTGCTGGTATCGGTTCGGTGCTGATCGATTCGCAACCGTTGATGGTGGCTTTATTAGCTCGCTTTGCTCTTGGGGAACTGATCAATCCAGTGGGCTGGGTGGGATTGCTGTTGGGATTGGGCGGTATTGCTTGTCTTGGCGTGCCAGCTGGTGTTCTCCAGCATTGGTGGCTTGAGGGCCCTCCAGTGCTTGGTGCAGGCTTGGCTCAACGGGGTGAGCTGCTGATGCTGCTTGCAGCAGCTTCGATGGCGGTGGGCACTTTGCTTTGCCGCTGGGCCTGTCGCCATAGCGACCCCCTTGCGGTAACGGGTTGGCACCTCTTGCTTGGCGGATTGCCACTAATGGGATTAAGCCTTATCGGGCCTCTTTCGGATCCTTTACGGCGCATTCCCCACCTGCAGCTATCTGAATGGGGCTTAATGGCTTATGCCAGTTTGTTTGGCAGCGCTTTGGCTTACGGCTTGTTTTTTTTGTTTGCCAACCAGGGCGACTTAACAGGGTTTACCTCATTAACATTTTTAACCCCTGTATTCGCCCTTGCTAGCGGTGTGTTTTGGCTCGATGAAAAATTAAGTTTGTTGCAATGGTTTGGAGTGGCCCTCGCTTTAGTTTCGGTGTTGCTGATCAATCAGCGCCGAACTTTATGGGCGGCTGAATTGGAACGCGCCCAATGAAAATTTTGCTGGTTAGTACCCCCATGGGCCCATTGGGTATGGGCTTAGGGGGAGGGGTGGAACTAACTCTGATGGCAATTTTGAGTGCCTTAAAGGCACGAGGTCATTATTTGGCTTTGGTGGCCGCAGTTGGTAGTGAATTAGAGGCCGGCTTAGTAGATCAACTTTGGCTTGAACCTGGGGTGCCTCAAGCCAGTTGGCAACACCAAAAGCGAGAGTCCCCTGTGCAAATCCCAGCCGATTCTTTGCTTGCTCGCTTTTGGCAGCGGGCGCTGGGGGAACAGGAAGCTTTTGATGTGCTGCTCAACCTCGGCTACGACTGGTTGCCTCTTTGGCTCACCCCTTATTTCCATAAACCCCTCTTTCATCTCATCAGCATGGGCAGTGTTGGAGAGGCCATGGATCAAGTGATTTCTGCAACAGCAACTCTTTATCCCCAGCGCGTTGCTTTCCACACTGCGGCCCAAGCGGCAGATTTTCAACTGCCAAATCCGCCGCTGCTGCTGGCTAATGGATTTGATTTCAACCAATACCAATATCGGGCGCACCCCCAGCAGCTTTTGGGTTGGGCAGGCAGGATCGCTCCTGAAAAAGGTCTTGAGGATGCAGCCCAAGTTGCTTTGCGCTGGGGTTGGCCACTAGCAGTTTGGGGTTTAAAAGAAGATCTTCAATATGCGGCTGCCGTAGAAGCAACCGTGCCAAAAGGCACCCTGCAGTGGCGTGGGTTTCTAGCAACAAATCAGTTTCAGGCCGAATTAGGTGAATGTGCTGCTCTGCTCAACACACCGAAGTGGAATGAAGCCTTTGGCAATGTTGTGGTGGAGGCTATGGCCTGCGGCGTGCCGGTGCTGGCCTACCGCCGCGGCGGGCCAGCTGAATTGATTGATCCAGGCGTTAGTGGGGTGCTAGTGGATCCAGACAACATCGCAGCCATGGCGGCAGCACTTCCTCAGCTTTTGTGCATTGATCGCTATGGCTGCAGGGAAAAAGCAAAAGAGCGCTTCAGCCTGGAGGCCTTCGCTTCAAGGCTTGAAAATTGGTTGATGCAACCCACGTAGTAATGCTGCCTTCTCAGCCTGTTTTAACAGCCCATGATGGCATCGTTGATTGCGGCCTTGGCGTGCTTGGCAAGGCTTGCTTGAGCAAGCCTTTAAGCGTTTAGGAGTTGATTGCGAATTGGTTGATGCAACTACCTGCGAGGCATAGGCTGCTACAAGACTTTTAGTTAGCAAGCAGTGAAGCAATCCCACCGGCTCGCCTGGCTGTTGGGGGTAACAACCTTCCTTGGGGGGCTGATTTTTTTGTGGCGGCTTGGGGCTGTTGGGCAGCTAGATGAAACGCCTGCCTTATTTGCAGCAGCAGGGCGGGCAATGGCCGATACAGGCGACTGGCTCACCCCAAGGGTGAATGGCCATCCCCGTTTCGATAAACCCGTGTTGATTTATTGGTTGATCGGTGGCTTAAGCCTGCTGCCTCGCCATTGGGATCCCCTTGGCAGTTTGGCTGCAAATCTGCCTTCTGCCTTGGCAATGCTGGCAGTGATGCTGGCGTTAGTGATAACCATGTTGAAGCTGGAGCCACAGCCCAGTTACAGCAGGGCGCTCAGCGCTGCACTGGCTTTTGCCCTTTCGCCATTGGTGTTGCTCTGGGGCCGCGTTGCTGTGAGTGATCCCTTGCTTACGGCCTGCCTTGCTTTTGCTTTGCTTGGATTTTGGCGCACTTACGCCAGCGGATCACGGCTGCGGCCATGGGGCAGCTGGATTTTTCTGGGGCTTGCAATCCTCACTAAAGGTCCGGTGGCATTGCTGATAGCTGCGAGTTGCCTTGGTTTATTTGGCCTGTGGCAGCGCGATTTTGCTCGCTTAATCCGTTTATTAGCCCCTGGCCGCGGCTTACTTGTGAGTGTGGCGGTGGCAGCACCTTGGTACAGCTTGGAATTGTGGCGAGAGGGAAAACCTTTTCTTGATAGTTTTTTTGGTTATCACAATTTTCAACGCTTTAGCCAGGTGGTGAATCATCACTCGGGCCCTTGGTGGTTTTTTTTAGCGGTATTGCTAATTGCAAGCTTGCCGGCCACACCGCTGTTGTTGCTGGGAATTCATCAAGAGTTGCTCGCTTTTCAACAGCCCCGCCCAACAGAGGGCAGCTTGGGACGTTTTGCTTTTTGCTGGTTACTGGGGGTGATGTTGTTGTTCAGTTTTTCAGCAACAAAACTTGCCAGCTACATTTTGCCCGGCCTGCCAGCAATGGCCCTATTGATTGGTTTGGCTTGCGGATCAAGGCAACTTCTTAATGTTGCCCGCTGGTTTTCAGTGGCGCTTGCTGCGCTGCTAGGGATTGGCTTTTTAATGGCTCCGATTTGGTTGCCATTGATCAATGATCCGGAAATGCCAGGGCTGAGCTCCCAGCTTTTGCTTAATGGCGCTGTGCAGCGCAGTGGAATTTGTTTCCTTGCTGCCGCGCTGTTTGGGGTAATTAGCCAGATTTGGCAACTAAAAAGGATTCCCTGGCTATTGGCTTTTCAGCTGCCCTTAGTGGTGTGGCCGCTGCTGGGATTGGTGCCAACGGGGGAGTTAATAGATCAAATACGGCAACGGCCTGTGCGTTATGTGGCTGCTTTAGTGCTTCAGCACATACGCCCCGGCGAGGCGCTTGCTATGGCAGGTATTAATAAGCCATCACTCCACTACTACACAAAAAAAGTAGTTGTTTATGAAGGTAGGCCCGCCTCAGGCTTGCGCAATCTTGGCGAAAGGCTTAGGCCCACCTCGCAGCAAGATTTAGCAATCAATTTTTTACTGGTGATCGATCGCACCACTGCAAAGCAATATTTTTGGCAGCGATTACCCCATCAAAAACTTGCAGCTGAAGGCATTTATGAGCTTTGGCGGGTGCCGCGCCATGCGGCATATGAACAGGCCAAACGCTTGGCAGCTGCAGGAGTGGCATCAACTTGGCAGTTACAAAACCCTGAGCGCTATTAACCAGCTATGAATGGGAGCAAGTTGTGCCTGCATCGTTGTGGCCATGGATTTCAGTAATCAAGACCTTGCCCGAGCCGGATTACTTGAACCTGCCTGGCGCCATCGCTTGATGGAACAGGCGGTGCTTCAAATAGAAAAACCATCAGCTGAGGAAACTCAACAGGCTTTGCAGGTTTTTTGCCAACAGATCCAAGTGCAAGATCAGCAGCAATTGCAGGCTTGGCTGCAATTGCGGGGCCTAAGCGGAGCGGAGCTTGAGGCCATGGCCCAGCTGCCTGTGCGCTGGCGCAAGTGGTGTGAGCAGCGCTATGCAACAACTGTTGAGCATGAATATCTGCGCCGTAAAGCTGAGTTTGATGAAGTTACCTACTCGCTACTGCGCTTGCGTGACGGCGAATTAGCAGCGGAATTGCACCAGCAACTGCAGGAAGGAGAAGTTTCATTTGAAGCGCTGGCCAGTTCTTTTTCTGAAGGCCCTGAAAAAAATAGTGGCGGAAAATTGGGCCCAGTGCCCCTTTCAACCCCCCATCCAGCCCTTGCCAAGTTGCTTGAAATTAGCCAAGAGGGGCAGCTCTGGCCGCCAAAACAACTGGAGGGTTGGTGGATCATTGTGCGCCTAGAAAAGCGCAAAGGAGCTCAGCTTGATGAGGCTTTGAAGCAGCGTTTAATTATCGAACAGGGAGATGACTGGCTAAGAAATGAGCTCAATCAGGCTCTTGCCGCTCATAATAAGCCGGTGAATTAAAGGCCAGCTGAGCCCAGATGTCGATTACAGCTGCCTTAGATCTCCTAGCTTCAACGAAGCCTTTTAATAGGCTTTCACCAGTTGATCAGGCCCAAACCGCCTCATTATTGAAGCCTTTGGTGTTAAAACCTGGGGCCCGTTTACATGGGTTTGATGAGTTGCCTCCTGGGATTCTGATCCTTGTTGAGGGGCAACTGCGTTTGCTTGCCCAGGATCAAAGGGGCGAAACTTTCACGCTTGAACTGCTTTCTCCTGGTTCAATAGCTGGCTGGCTGCCTTTACTTCGAGGCGATTCGGGTCAAGTTCTTGCCGCTTCAATGGTTTCAAAGGGTTGGCTGTTGCCGGCGGCAGCATTCCTTGAATTGGCATCAAGGCACCAAGAATTGCGAGATTTTTTTAAAGATGGAGGCTTACCTGAACGCTACGCAGTGCTTTCTGCTTCCAAAATTGCAGATCTGCCCAGGGGCCGTGTGTTGCGCGATTGGGCTGCAAATGCAGATGCAACTCCCGCAATTACCTTGCTTGGCGAGCAGGAAGCGGTGCCAGAGGGCCATTGGCTTTTAAGCACTGGTTGTGTTGCTGGGCATGAGGTGGGTGAAGATATTCCGGCGGGGTTGGTGCTTGCACGGCAGGGTCGTTTGCCCATCCGTTTAATCCCAAAACCAGCTGTCGCTCCAAGTATTTCAAGCCCAGCTCAACTTTCGGCGGAAGCGGTTGCTTTAGCAGTTGATGTGAATGTTGAGGTTTTAGAGCCCGAATGGATCGAGGGCAGCGAGTTGGTGCCCCAACTAAACCAGATGGAGGCCCTGCAGGATTGGTATGGCCGCATCGGAGATGATGGCAGTTTTCCACATCTCAGCGGCCAAGGTGAACTGGAAGAAGCGTTTGCTGTGCTTCGAATGTTATCTCGCAATTTTGATCTTCCATTCCGTAGGGATGTGATTCGTAGAATCTTGGAAGATCAATTGCAAAGAGCTGAAGGTAAGGGGATTGGAATAATGCAACTTGCAGCAGTTGCAGATTTGCTTGGCTTGCGTGCCTCGCTTTTAGAAGTGCCTATTAAATCGGTGGCAAGGTTGCCGGTGCCAGCTGTTGCAATTGATAATGGTCATCCGGTTGTTATTTGGCAGGCCGATGCCAGCGGCTTGATTATTGGTGATCCTCGCTCGAGCCAGAGGAAGTTAACTATGGCTGATGTTGAATCGCTTTTAGATGAGAAAGGAAATTTAGCTATTCTTTCCCTCGAGCGCGCCAATACCACCCCTAGGGAAAGATTTGGATTGTCTTGGTTTCTACCAGCAATTCAGCAGCATCGCGGCATCCTGATTCAGGTGTTGATAGCAAGCTTTTTTGTGCAGTTATTCGCTTTGTTGAATCCATTATTAATTCAACAAATAATAGATGCGGTAATTGCTCAGGGAAATTTAAAGAGCCTTAATGTTTTAGGTTCTCTTTTGGTTGCCATGGCCGTAGCGGAAGCGATTTTGGGTTCTTTACGAACATATTTATTTAGCGACACTACAAATAGAATTGATATTTCTCTTGGCTCTACAATTATTGATCACTTGCTCAGATTGCCCCTTAGCTATTTTTCTAAACGCCCTGTGGGAGAAGTATCCAGCAGGGTAAATGAACTAGAAAAAATTCGGCGTTTTCTTACCGGTACTGCATTAACCGTTGTGCTTGATTCGGTTTTTTCAGTTATATATATCGCGGTGATGTTGCTTTATAGCCCAATTCTTACTCTTTGGGCGTTGGGTGTTATTCCATTTTTTATTGGTTTAACTGCAGCTGCCGCACCGGTTATTCGCAGGCAGTTGAGAGAACAGGCGGAATCCAATGCCCAGGTGCAGAGCCACTTGGTTGAAACACTTGGTGGTATGGAAACTGTTAAGGGCCAGGGTATGGAATTACACAGCCGTTGGCGTTGGCAGCAACTATATGGAGGTCAAATAGCGGCTGGTTTCCGCAATACGATTACCAGCACTGCCGCTGGATCTGCATCTCATTTTCTAGAGCAACTATCAGGCTTACTTGTTTTATGGGTTGGAGCGGGGTTGGTATTGCAAGGCAAGCTAACTTTAGGTCAATTGATTGCATTTAGAATATTATCTGGATACGTAACAAGTCCTTTGCTTAGGCTTGCAACATTATGGCAAAACTTCCAAGAAACCGCCCTTTCTCTTGAAAGACTTTCCGACATTGTTGATCATCCTCAAGAGATTGAAATCGCCGGAGAAAATCTGCCCCCTCTTCCCCCTATAAGCGGTGCGATTAGCTACGAAAGGGTGAATTTTCGTTTCGCTAGTAGTGGGCAATTGCAATTACTAAATGTTGATTTTAGTATCCCTGCAGGTAGTTTTATTGGTATTGTTGGCAGTAGCGGATCTGGTAAAAGTACCTTGCTTAAGTTGCTAACAAGGCTCTACGATCCCCTGGATGGAACGATTCGCTTAGATGGTAATGATATTTCAAAAGTAGATTTATATTCCCTGCGCCGCCAAATAGGAGTTGTGCCGCAGGATAGCCTGTTATTTGATGGCACAATTCAGGAAAATATCGCGCTTACCCGCCCAGATGCTGATTTTGAAGAGATAATAGAAGCAGCAAAAGTTGCCTGTGCTCACGATTTTATTCAGCAACTACCAGCCGGCTATAGCAGCTCGGTTGGTGAGAGAGGCTCGGGGCTTTCAGGGGGGCAAAGACAACGTTTAGCCATTGCTCGGATGATACTCAAGCAGCCCCGTTTGCTAGTTCTTGATGAAGCCACCAGCGCGCTTGATGTTGATACAGAGCAACAGCTAACCCGAAATTTAAGCGCTGCCTACAGGGGCCGCACCGTTTTATTTATTACCCATCGCTTGGGCAATCTTCGCCACGCAGATCATATTTTAGTACTTCACAATGGAGCCTTAGTTGAGCAGGGCCCCCACGCTGATTTGATGGCCATTGGGGGTCGATATGCCACCCTATTCCGTCAACAGGAGGCTGCATTGGTATGAGTAATTTAGTACGCCGCGATCCATCTGATCTTCAGGAAATTCGTTTAAGACCCTCACCGCGCTGGAGTAAGGCGGTTATTTGGGCTTTGATTGGCACAGCAAGCTTCGCCTTTGTTTTTGCTTTACTAGCAAAGATTGATGAGGTTGTTGTTGCTCAAGGTGATTTAGAGCCAGCAGGGGCGGTTAAGCCAATCAAGGCCTTCCAAACTGCTGTTGTTGAAGAAATCTTTGTTAAAGAAGGTCAATTAGTGGAGCCGGGCCAACCATTGATCCGCTTTGATACTGATAGATCAGTTGCACAAAAGAACAATGTAAATAGGCAGCTTGGCCTCGAGCGTCAGAGGATTAATGAACAGGCAAATTCCAGTGAGGCTAGAAGGGATAATCTGAGGGCTAAACGACAAAGTTTGATTTCAAAACGTGATAGCGAACGGCTTTCTCTAACTAATCAGGAGGATATCTTGCAGCGGCTTGAGATTCTCACTAAGCAGGGTGGAATGGGTTTAGTTCAATACATGCAGGAGAAGGATAAGGGGCAGCAAATGCGCTCTCAAATTGCTCAGACCGAAGCTGCTATTCGTCAAACTGATGCCGAATTAAATGAAGTTAGTTCAGAGCTTCTTAAGCAACGTAAAGAAAGTGATCGCCAGCTATCCGATCTGGAACGTCAAAGAGTTGAAGTGAAAGAACAACTGCAAACCGAATTACTGCGTTCTCCCGTACGGGGCAAGGTGTTTGATCTTACCCCCACTAGTAGGGGTTATGTAGTGGCGCCAAATGAACCGGTTTTAAAGATTGTTCCCGTTGATAAATTGCAAGCTAAAATATATGTTACAAGTAAGGACATCGGCTTTGTAAAAGTTGGCCAATTATCTGAAGTGAGGCTTGATTCCTATCCATTTACAGAATTTGGTTCTATTAAAGGCACTGTTAAACGGATATCAACAGATTCGTTGCCGCCAGACGAACAAAATCCCCAGCCTAGATTTCCAGTAATCATTAAATTAGAACAACAACAGCTTAAGAAAAATGGCCGTTCTTATTCCCTTAAATCCGGTGAAACTTTGAGCGCTAATCTGGTTCTTAGAGAAAAGCGAGTAATTACCTTGCTCACCGATGTGATCGATCGCGCTTTCGACGCATTAAAACCAATCCGCTCCCCAACTTTTTGATTTTAATTTCGATTTTGCCTTAAGCAAAGTGAACAAGATCCCCAGCGTTTGATCTCGCCGCCAGGGGTTGGTATTTGGCAGCTCGGGCAAAGGCAACTGCCGTGAATATCTACCCTGCTGGGATGTTCTGCCCAGCTGTTAGCGCTTTCGCTGCTTGCTAATGCCGCCAGTGGAATTTGCATTCTTTGCTCTAGCTCCACCCGTTGCACTAAAAAGCCAGCAGCACGCAAGGCGCCCAGCAGTTGATGCTTTGCATAACGCAGGGCTAGAAGCCAATGGGGTTGCTCCACCCCCACCCAAAGCACAGCCCCCTGCAACCTCAGCGGGCGGCAATGGGGCGCCAACTCGGCCCCCGCAATTTTTGGCCAGGCTTGCCACAACGCAGCGAGATGCCCCTGCCCTTGCCAGCCCCCTTCTAATTCTTTTAAACAGTGCTGCAGCGGGCTCGCCCCTTTTGCTGGAATCGGTAATAGGTAATTAGGCATCAGAAAAGGTTAGGGTCGGGGTGTTGCCGCCGATGTGCTGCCCCCATGGGCTTCTTCGACCGTTTAAGCCGTTTATTGCGCTCTAATCTCAACGATTTGGTAGGTAGAGCCGAAGATCCAGCCAAGATTCTTGATCAATCCGTTGCAGATATGCAATCGGATCTGATCAAGCTGCGCCAGGCGGTTGCTGCCGCTATCGCAAGCCAAAAGCGTATTGAAAATCAAGCCCAACAAGCTGAAAGCCAATCTAAAACTTGGTATGAGCGGGCCACACTTGCCTTAAAAAAAGGCGAAGAGGATCTAGCGAAGGAAGCTTTGAGTCGCCGCAAAACCTATCAAGAAACCGCCACTGCTTTAAACAGTCAGCTCGCTACCCAGGCAGGTCAGGTTGAAAACCTGAAAAAGAATCTGCTTTCGCTCGAAGGCAAGATCGCTGGGGCTCGCACAAAGAAAGACATGCTCAAGGCTCGGGCCCAGGCAGCCCAAGCCCAAGCGCAATTGCAAGGGGCAGTTGGTGGCCTGAATACCGATTCGGCGATGGCGGCTTTTGATCGCATGGAAGAGAAGGTTTTGTCTTTAGAAGCCAGCGGACAGGCGGCAGCAGAACTTGCCGGTGCAGATCTCGATAGCCGCTTTCAGGCCCTTGAAGCTGGTGGCGATGTGGATCAGGAATTAGCAGCCCTAAAAGCAAGCCTTAATCCCAGCCCCTTGGCGCTTCCAGACGACACGAAAAAACCTGAACTTCTTCCTGCCCAGGCTGCTGAAGTAGATGATGAATTGGAAAAACTAAGGCGTTCCATAGACAACCTTTAAAAGCACCAATTGCCTTTTCCCCGATTTTTTTATGACTGTTCATCAACTCACAGATGCCAATTTCCAAGTTGATGTGTTAGATGCATCAGAACTTGTTCTTGTTGATGTGTGGGCTGCCTGGTGTGGCCCTTGCCGACTAATGGCCCCATTGATGGAGTGGGCATCCAGCAGCTATGGAGGCCGCGTGCGAGTGGGGAAGTTGGAGGCTGATGCAAATCCACTAATCCGCGATCAATTACAAATCAAAGGTTTACCAACACTGTTGTTATTCCAAGCTGGGGTTGAGGTGGCGCGTCAGGAGGGTGCGATGGCAAAAGCTCAGTTGCAGGCATTTTTGGATGCTCATCTCTGAGCGGCTTAAGCGCCTTGGCTCAGGTGTTTTTGCCAGAATGGATCAGCGCAAGCGCTCATACGCAGCAAAGGCAACAGCAGCTCAGCTTCACCCCCTGCTTGATCTTTCCCTAGGCAGCACAGACCTCCAACCTCCGCCTGAGGTGCTAGCTGCAATGGCGGCCCAGCTCACTCAACCCGCCAGTGCTGGTTATTGCTTGCAGGCCGGCACTTTGCCCTTTCGTGAAGCGGCTGCAGCTTGGGTGGAGCAACGTTTTGGGGTGCAGGTTGACCCTTTGCGGGAGGTTCTACTGCTGGTGGGTTCCCAGGAGGGCACAGCCCATCTACCCCTTGCATTATTAAATCCAGGCGATCGAGCCTTACTGCTAGATCCCTGCTATCCAAGCCATCGCGGCGGTGTGTTGTTAGCGGGGGGTGAACCACTGCTATTGCCGCTGCAACTGGAAGATGGCTGGCGCCCTTGCTTTGAACGTTTGCCCTGCAGTGAGCAGCAGCAGTTGAAATTATTGATGCTTGGCTATCCCCATAACCCCACTGCCACCACCGGCAACCAAGGTTGGTTGGATGAGGGCTTAGCGCTGGCAAAACGTGAGGGGGCAGTGCTAGCCCACGACAATCCCTATGTGGATCTCGCCTTAGAAGGGGAAGCTCCGGCCTTGCTGCGATCTTCAGGGTGGCGTGAAAACGGGATTGAATTCTTTTCCTTTTCAAAGGGCTGGTGCTTAGGTGGTTTTCGTCTTGGTTTTGCCGTTGGTGCTGCAGCTCTAATTGAAGCGCTAGCTCAGGTGAAGGCAGTGGTGGATTTCAACCAATCACTTGCTTTGCAGGCCGGCGCAAAAATTGCTTTAACTCAGCTGCCGCACTGGCCTCAGCAGCTCAAGCCCATCTACAAACAAAGGCGTGATGCGATGGCGGCAGCCCTTAAAGCTGGTGGCTGGATAGTGCCTCCAAGTTCGATGGCCCTTTATTTGTGGATGCCCCTGCCGCCACGGCTTCTAGCCCTTGGCAGCGAAGCAGCATGCAGCTGGCTGCTCGAACGCAGCGGTGTGGCCCTCACCCCAGGTATCGGTTTTGGAGCTGGCGGTGAAGGTTGGCTGCGTTTAGCGCTGGTGGTGGAAATAGACCAATTACAGCAAGCGGCAAAACGTTTAAACGCAGCCCTTATCGAAAATTGAGGCTGACTCAATCAAGCGGGTTTCGTTGTGGAGGTGCCCTCTTAGCTGGCAGTGCCCTTGTGCTGCCTTGGCAGATCAGGGTTATTCCGGTTTGCTCCAGCACCGAAACATTGCTCACGGCCTGGCTTCAGCAAGAGCCACGCCTTCCGGTAGCGGTAGTGGCAAAAAAACAACGTTTTGGCCGCGGCACCGCGAATCGATCTTGGCAATCACCCTCAGGTGGTTTATGGCTTAGTGCTGCAATTCCTTGGTTTGGAGAATCACCCCAGGCTGAAAATTTACCAATTCTGATGGCCGCCGCCTTGGAGGCGGAATTGCAATCCCTTGGCGTAGGAGTCCAATTACAAATTAAAGCCCCTAACGATTTAATAGTTGGCAATCAAAAATTGGCAGGGGTACTCACCTCTGTTGTGTGGCGCGGTTTGCTAGTGCGCCATGTGCGTTTTGGGATTGGATTAAACGGACGTCATCCCATTCGCCCACCGGGCATTACTTTGGAGCAGTTGCTTGGTAACCGCTGCCCGCCTTGGCAGCAGTTGGTGCTCCTCGGCTTGCGGGCAGTGGAAAAGTTAGCCATCAATGTTAGCCATTAGTTAATGCTTCGCTGCAGCTGATCATTCAAACTGTCCCAATGCATAAATTATTACTACTGCCATTTGTTGTATCGCTGGTTCTGCCGCTGATGGCGCAATTGCCACCACCGGAAGGACCAACAGCGCCCCTTATCTTTGATAAATCTCTACAGGAATTAGAGCGTGAGGGAACAATCACAATTAAGGAGAGCCAACAATTGCAACGGGGCGAATACAATGCGCCGCAAAGAATTGTGCCGAATTTAAGCAAGTTGTGCAGTAGCGGAGTGTTAAGTAAAAGGGAATGTGCCAAGGCCAATGGTGTGGCATTTGTGGAGCGTGGTCGGCTCAATCAAGAAGGCTTGGGTATGCCTTTAGCTCCCCTCACGGTGCCTGTTAGCGCATTGCTGGTGGGAAGCGAGGGCAGTTTTTCGCTTAGCCAGGTTTTAAGGGTTACGCCAAGGCCTGCACCTTTATTAGGCAACGGCAACCGCAGCTTGTTATTTCCGTTGATCGGTAGCGCAGTAACCAGCAGCGGATTTGGTTGGAGGATGCATCCAATTTTGGGCAGCATGATTCTTCATGCCGGCAAGGATTTGGCTGCTCCAGAGGGAACGCCGGTGGTGGCTGCCCTCAGCGGAACAGTTGTTAGTTCGGGGCTTGCCGGTGGCTATGGCCTAGCGGTGGAAATTGAACATCGCAACCCACTGCGGCGCACCCTTTATGGCCATTTATCGGAATTGTTTGTGCAACCTGGGGAGCAGGTTCGCCAAGGCGAAGTAATTGGCAGGGTTGGCAGCACTGGCCTTAGCACTGGGCCCCATTTGCACTTTGAATTGCGCCGCCCCGACGCTGGGGGTTGGGTGGCGGTAGATCCCGGCAGCCTTTCCCCCAGTGGTGCATTAAGCAGCAATCAACTTCTACTTACAGGATTATTTGATCAATTGCTACAGGGGTTAGAGCGGCGTAGCTAAAAGCTTTTAAGTGCTGAGTAACCAAGCTCCAGGGTCTTGATTGGCAATGCAGCCATCACGAAATAACAATACTTTTTGAGCGCGGTCTGCCACATCATGTTCGTGGGTAACTAATACAACGGTCATACCTTCTTGATTTAGTTGATCAAAGATAGCTAATACCTCTCTTGTGGTATCTGAATCAAGCGCACCTGTTGGTTCATCTGCAAGTAATAAGGCAGGTTGATTGATGATTGCCCTAGCGATTGCCACCCTTTGCTGCTGCCCGCCGCTTAATTGATTTGGTTTATTTTTTAAGCGATCCCCCAGCCCCACCCGTTGCAAGGCTGCGGCCGCTCGCTGCTTGCGTTCTTCCACTGGAACCTTGGCGTAAATCATCGGCAGTTCAACATTTTCAAGGGCACTCAAATTTGATAGCAGGTGAAATTGTTGAAACACAAAGCCCAGATATCGATTCCGCAGGGTCGCTAGATCATCGTCGCTGAGGCTATTAACCTCTTGCCCCTGCAACCAATAACTGCCGCTAGTGGATCGATCTAGGCAGCCAAGGATATTCATCGCAGTGCTTTTCCCAGAACCAGAGGCACCCATTACCGCCAAGTAGTCGCCTTGATAAACCGTGAGGCTTAAGCCATGAACGGCCCGCACTTCGGTAGCACCTGCCCCATAAATTTTACTTATATCTTGTAGATCGGCTACTGCTTTGCCGCTGGATTTAGTGATCATTAAATTTGTTTTAACCGGTGGGCAAATTGCCGCCAGCTGCAATTACTGCTTTTAGTAATGGCGTGCCCTCGACGGCTTGATTGGCCCATATAAACAATGGATTTGAAAGTACGCCCCCCACTGCAGTAACTAGTAAACATACTATTAACGCGATGCGAAGCGGCTGCAAGCCGGGCAGATTCCAGGTGGGCACTGGGTAAGACTTAACTACATCGGAAGCTTCCTGCGGTTCTTTTACAACCATCATTTTTATTACTGAGATATAGTAATAAATTGAAATTACTGATGTAACTAAACCAACCACAACTAATAGATATTGACCGTCTGCCCAGCCGGCGAAAAATAAATAAATCTTGCCGAAGAAGCCAAGCATTGGAGGAATGCCCCCTAAAGAAAGTAGGCAAAGGCTTAGCCCCAGGGTAATTAAGGGGTCTTTTTGATACAAACCAGCGTAGTCTGAAATGCGGTCGCTGCCGGTGCGTAATGAGAAAAGTATGATGCAGGCAAATGCGCCAAGATTCATAAATAAATAAGCGGCCATATAAAGAACCATTGCTGAGAACCCTTCTTCTGTGCCGCAAACCAAACCGATCATCACGAAACCGGCTTGGCCAATTGAGCTGTAAGCGAGCATTCTTTTCATCGATGTTTGAGCCAAAGCAACCACGTTGCCAAGGGTCATACTGAGCACTGCTAATACTGTAAATAGCAGCTGCCACTGGGCTTCAAAACTACCAAAACAGCCCACTAGCAGCCTTAGAGCTAAGGCGAAACCAGCAGCTTTAGAGCCAACGGAAAGGAATGCAACAACTGGTGTAGGGGAACCTTCGTAAACGTCAGGAGTCCATTGGTGAAACGGTACTGCAGATATTTTGAATGCCACTGTGGCTAATACAAATACCAGCGCTAAAGCTGTTAATGGGGTGGCACTACTTTGCAATGCAATGGTGATACCCGCCAGATTTGTTGAACCACCACTTACGCCGTAAAGTAATGAAGTGCCATATAAAAATACCGCTGCTGCCGCCGATCCCACTAACAAATACTTGAGGGCTGCTTCTGAACTGCGCGCATCCCGCTTCATGTAGCCAGCTAAGAGGTAACTAGATACAGAAAGTGTTTCTAACGACACAAAGATGCTCACCAGATCGGTGGCACCGCACAGCAACATCGCTCCCACTGTTGCAGCGAGAAGAATGCTGGCGTATTCACCTACCGGAGTGCCACTGCGTTCCACATAACGCCAGCTGATTAAAAGCGAAAGCAATGTGGATGTGGCCACCACAGACCTGAAGGCCACGGAAAGGTTATCGCTGATAAATGAGGCGAAAAATGCTGGTGCAGGTGGTTGGTTCCACTGCAAGGCGAGCAAAACTAAACATGTCCCCAGCCCTATGTAGCAAAAGGGCGGTACAAATTTTGCAGCTGCTTTTTCTCCTGCCAGATCGGCCAAAAGGCAGGCCAGCAGTGTTATCAGCAGTGCTGCTTCGGGCGCGATCGCCCCAGCATTTAACGACTGAGCCAGGGATTCCATTGCTGTGGGGTCGGCGCCGTCCTAAGCCGGATGGTAGCTCTATCGATCGGACTGGTCTCAGTGCAACATGTACTGCGGATCTAACCTTTTGATTCGGTCTTGTTCTTTACCTGCCCCGGCAGCCTGTGTCTCACACCCTTGTCATCGTTGAGAGCCCCACTAAGGCCCGCACGATTCGTGGCTTCTTGCCGCGCACATTTCGGGTGGAGGCTTCCATGGGGCATGTGCGAGATCTACCCAATAACGCCAGTGAAATTCCCGCTAGTTACAAGGGTGAGAAGTGGGCAAACCTCGGCGTAAATACCAATGAAAACTTTGCGCCTCTCTACGTGGTGCCGAAGGATAAAAAGAAGATTGTTAAGGAGTTAAAGGATGCCCTTAAAGGGGCAGAACAACTCCTGCTCGCAACAGACGAAGACCGTGAAGGGGAATCGATTAGCTGGCATTTGCTCCAGCTCCTAGACCCCAAGGTGCCGGTGAAACGAATGGTGTTTCACGAGATAACGGAAGAAGCGATCAAGCAAGCCCTAAACGACACTCGCGAGCTCAACATGGAGCTGGTGCACGCCCAGGAAACCCGCCGCATTCTTGATCGCTTGGTGGGTTACACGGTTTCACCCCTGCTTTGGAAAAAAGTGGCCTGGGGGCTATCAGCGGGCCGGGTGCAGTCGGTGGCGGTGCGCTTGCTTGTGCAACGGGAACGGGCCCGCAGGGCATTCCGAAGCGGCAGCTACTGGGATCTCAAAGCCCAGCTAGAGCAAGGCGGCTTGAAATTTGAGGCCAAGCTCAGCTACTTAGCTGGTGAACGAATCGCTAGCGGTGCCGATTTTGATGAAAACACCGGTGCCATCAAGGCCGGTACCAAGGTGCGACTACTCAGCGAAAGCGATGCCCAGAGCTTGCTTGAAACGATTCGCTCTGAAGCTTGGACTGTGGCTGAAGTGGAGGAAAAACCAACCCTGCGCAAGCCGGCACCACCTTTTACCACTAGCACCCTGCAGCAGGAAGCCAACCGCAAGTTGCGGCTTTCGGCGCGGGAAACAATGCGTACGGCCCAGGGGCTTTATGAGCGGGGCTTCATCACTTACATGCGCACCGATTCGGTGCAGCTCAGTGAGCAGGCGATTTCAGCTGCTCGCGCTTGTGTATCCGAAAAATATGGGGCCGACCACCTCAGCCCCCAACCGCGGCAATATTCCACCAAAAGTAGAAATGCCCAAGAGGCCCACGAGGCAATCAGGCCAGCAGGTTCCAGCTTTCGCACCCCCGCTGAAGCGGGCTTAAGTGGGCTTGATCTGTCTCTTTATGAGCTGATCTGGAAGCGCACCGTGGCCTGCCAGATGGCTGATGCCAGGCTCACGATGGTGAGTGCCCACCTTGAAGTTGCTAATGCCCGTTTTAGGGCCGGTGGCAAGCGTATCGATTTTGCTGGTTTTTTCCGCGCCTACGTTGAGGGCAGCGACGACCCAGATGCCGCCCTTGAAGGCCAAGAGGTGCTCTTGCCCCCCCTCGGTGCTGGAGACCACCCAAATTGTGGATCTTGTGAAGCCCTAGGCCACCAAACCCAACCTCCAGCAAGGTTTAGCGAAGCGGCATTGGTTAAAACCTTGGAGAAAGAAGGTATTGGCAGGCCATCTACCTATGCCTCAATCATTGGCACGATTTGCGATCGCGGTTATGCAAATCTGCAAAACAATTCCCTTACCCCAAGCTTTACTGCCTTTGCCGTTACCGCTCTTTTAGAGGAGCATTTTCCTGATCTTGTTGATCCAGGTTTCACCGCAAGGATGGAAAACACCCTTGATGAAATTTCCAATGGATCAGCCCAGTGGCTGCCATATCTTGATCAATTCTTTCGTGGTGAAAAAGGCTTAGAGCAACAGGTGGCTCAACGGGAGGGCGATATCGATCCCACCACCTCACGCACTATCGAATTGGAAGGTTTGCCTTGTGTGGTGCGGATCGGTCGTTTTGGGGCCTATCTGGAATCAAAGCGACCAGGGGAAAACGGTGAGGAGGAATTGATCAAGGCCACCTTGCCTTTGGATCTCACCCCTGCTGATTTAGATGCTGAGCATGCGGAGTTATTGCTTAAACAAAAGGCCGATGGTCCGGAAAGTTTGGGGATAGATCCCGAAAGCGGAGAAGCGATTTATTTATTGTTTGGGCAATACGGCCCCTATGTGCAACGGGGGCAGGCCAGCGAGGAAACCCCTAAACCAAAACGTGCTTCGTTACCAAAAGGCACCAAACCTGAGGATCTCAGCTTGGCGGATGCCTGCAGCTTGTTGCAGTTGCCTCGCCTGCTGGGGGAACATCCAGATGGGGGCAAGGTGCAGGCGGGTTTGGGGCGGTTTGGTTCATATGTGGTGCATGACAAAGGCAAGGGCGAGAAGGATTACCGCTCCCTTAAAGCGGAAGACGATGTGTTGCTCGTGCAACTTGAGCGGGCAATGGAATTATTGGCGGTCCCCAAGAAAGGTCGTGGTGGCCGCACTGCCTTGAAAGATCTCGGCTGCGCCGAGGGATCTGAGGAAATGATCCAATTATTTGATGGCCCATATGGGCTTTATGTAAAACAAGGAAAGCTGAATGCTTCCTTGCCGGAAGGCACTACGGCTGAAACCATCAACCTCGAGCAGGCCCTTGAATTGCTTGCCGCTAAAGCTGCTACAAAAAAACCTGCGGCTCGGGCAAGATCCGCAAAACCGGCTGCCACATCGGCAAAACCTGCGGCTAAAAGCGCCAAACCAAAAGCTGCAGCAAAACCAAAAACCGCCAGTAAAACCACCGGAACTAAATCAGGGCGTCCGCGGGCCAGTGCGGTGCGAATTATCAGGGCGGCTGATAGTTGATGGCTTGGTTGCGGCTTGAAGCTGTGCTGCGGCTCGGTTTTGCTGTGGGTTTTATTTGCGCCCTAGGGGGGTGCAGCAACACTCCAATCGGTGAGCAGCTGGGTAACAGTTTTGGCCCAAGCCCAGATCTGCCAAAAGCTAAAAGCCAATCACCAACACTCCCAAAACCAACACTCCCACCCCCAAAACCAGAGCTTCCCAAAGCTGAGCTTTCCAAACCGGAAGCAAAGCAATTAGAGGTTCAAAAACCGCTTGCCCCCGCAGCAGCTCCTGTGCCTTACCGGGTGGTGTTGCGTTTACCAGCAACCGACCCCGCCGCCCCCGCCGAGGCCTTAACCCGTGCTCTCAGGGCAGCAAATTTGCCTTTTGAAGTGGAAGCTATTGAAAGGGTGAGGCAGGGAGATGGCCGTTGAGCGCCGCCGTAGCGAGGCCAGACGGCTAACGGAAACCGCCTATATGGCCGCCAGCACCGGCTTGCTCTGGGTGGCGATTTATTACCTGCCCATCGGAGATGCGATCTTCCGCTTAGCTATCCCCTTGCCGATTGCCCTGTTGCAATTACGCCAGGGGGGCCGTGCTGCCTTGCAGGGGGTAGCGGTGGCGGTGATGCTGTTAATGGTGTTGATGGGGCCGGTGCGGGGTCCATTGATGCTTTTCCCCTATGGCTCTTTGGCGCTTTGGCTTGGCTGGTGTTGGCGACGGCAGCTGAGTTGGTGGTGGTCTATGGGTTTTGGCTTAGTGATTGGTGCCGCTGGCTTTTTGGTGCGAGTTTCAGTGCTCTCGCTACTGCTTGGCGAAAATCTTTGGGTGGTAATTACCGGCGCTGCCGCAGCTTTGCTAGAGGGAATAGCGGAGCGTTTGCAATTGCTTGGGGCTCCAGATCTTGAGCAGGTGCAGTTGTTGGCCCTTGGTTTGCTGCTGCTGCAAAACTTTGTTTATGTGCTGGTTTTGCATGCTGTGGCCCATTGGGTATTTCCAAAGTTGAAGCAATATTTGCCGCCACCACCCGCTTTATTGCGTCCGCTTTTGGCCCTTGATCCCATCTAGCTGGTGTAGATCCGCCAAAGGGGCACTCCTGGCGCAACAGGTGCAGGTTTTGCTTGTGCTGGGTGGCACCGCCACTGCTGAAGTGCCGGGTATTTCTGCAGCTGGGGCCACACCAGCAAGCAGACAACTCACCGCGGCGGCTGATGCAGAGCTATTGGTGATGGGTCCAGCTGCCCAATGCCCCCATCGCTTGCCTCCCCTTTTGGCGGGGGTAAGCCCCGCTTTGATCAGTTGGTGCGTCCTGGAGCGATTAGGCCTGCCTGCTCTGGTGGTGGATGCCGGTTGCGCTGTTGCCCCGGCAATTTCACACATCCGGCTTGGCGGCAGCCCAGCCCGTTGCCTTAGCAGCGGCAAGGCCATGGAGCTAGCAGCTGTGTTGCGCCTGCAGCAGCAGGGCCAGAGGCTTGGCTATCGCTGGGCCCAATGCCATCCGCAGGGTTTGTTG
>ERZ889217.137-NODE-137-length-47234-cov-32.462303_pt1 | contig 47234 bp, 45 predicted proteins | sample MGYA00521098_ERZ889217 | MGnify/ENA primary metagenome ERZ889217 (study PRJEB32303, sample SAMEA104408613) | aquatic metagenome | biome: Brackish water; feature: Pelagic; material: water | place: Baltic Sea | collected 2014-06-10T22:04:00 | depth 2,362 m ... | reverse complement strand
TCGGCAACATTCTCTGCTGCTTGACGCCAGATCTGACAGTTAAGAAAGAGAGTATCTCCGTCTTTCCATTCATTTGTCTGGCGGTCCATATAACGTGGTGTTGATGCCACGGTGAACTTTGCAACTGCAGCACCTGATGGTGTGAAGCGCAGTTCTGGATCGCTGGTTAAATTACCAACGAGTGTGATTTGTGTATCTCCGGCTGCCATTTCTTATCCTCTATCTACTTTAAGTGGTCTCTACTTATCTGCGGATTTATTCTGGACGGACAACTTTTGTACGAAGCACTGCTTCATTCAGATTGAGTTGACGGTCCAGCTCTTTTATTGCTGCTGGCTCACAATGCATATCAACAACGGCATAAATACCTTCGCTCTTTTTTGCGATTTCAAATGCCATTCTTCTCTTGCCCCAGATATCAAGTTTGTCTACGCGACCACCTGATTCTTTTATGATCTTAAGATATGTCTCAAGACTTGGTGCCACTGTGCGCTCTTCTAGATCGGGATCTAGGATCACCATTAATTCATAGCGACGCATGCGTTAAACCCACCTCCTTCGGACTCATTCGGTCACGGTCTCTCCGCGACAGGAGGGTTACCTACATTTCCTATCCCTCTTCTTATAGCCCTCTATTTAGAGAGCCCTTGAAAAAAGGAAAGGAGGGCGAGCCTAGCCGTAGATACTGTCAGGGAGAAAATCCAGCGGGTTTCTCTGTGCATTACGCAGGTTCTGGGATCTATCTGCCAGAGCAGCCTTAATTAGAGCCCTTGAGAAGTAGGCAAGGCCTGCAATTCGAATCAAAATAGCAAGGGCGTATAGATCCTGGCTAAGGCCAAATTTTGCCCCGGAGTAGGAAGCTAGATACTGCCAGATAGCAACGTGATAGAGCGCCTCACCTGCCTGCCAAACCCAGAATGCAAAACGTTGGCTATCTCTACTCAAAGCCAACACTGCAAGCGGGGTTAACCAGAGGATGTACTGCGGTGAGTAGACCTTACTAATAGTTACAAAGGCAGCAAGGGTTAAAAAGGCAACGGTAGTTAAATTTGCCAGATCACTTCTTGATGGGGCAGTTGCAAAGAAGAAGAGCGCAATAGCTCCAAGTGCAATTAGAAAAGCGATGATAGTTAAGTTATTTATATTGCCGCCATAAAAACCAAGAAGATTAGCTGCATACCAAATTGAGCCAAGATCGCTATCTCGATCAAGGTTTAGTTTAAAGAAACGGAGCCAGCCGTCATAGCTATTAAAAGCTACCGGCAGATTAATAAGTAGCCAGGAAATAAATGTTATTGCTAAATACTTAATTAGCGCTAATCGCTTTGCCTGACTCCAAAGAAGTAGCGCAATAGCAAAGAGAATTATCCCTGGATAGAATTTAGTTGAGATAGCAACTCCTAGAAAGAGCGCTGAAAGATTAGGTCTGTTTTGAAAGAAGTAGATAGCAAGAAGAGCAAATAAAACAGCCCAGATATCCCAATTAATAAAGAGTGAACCAAAGACTGCTGGCGCTATTGGAAATAGCGGGGTGTATTTAGGAGCAAGGCGCCAGAGGATAAAGACTAATACAAATAACAGGAGCACAATTAAGAAGGCATTTACATCAAAGTATGCGCGATATCCGCTTGGATCATCGATAAGTAAACCAGTTAAGTAAGTAACCACTCCGGTAAGCACTGGATATTCCAGTGAGTTATCAGCTGAGGCATAGGGCCACTTATCAGTATCTATCTGCCTTGCTCCATAGAGGGCTGATATATCTGAATAACACATATGAATATAGACATCTGGGCTTGCCCAATTGGTGCCGCGGCAATGATTGAACTTAGCAAAGGAGAGTAGCGTTGCAATCAGTGTTACTAGCAGAGCTATTTGCAGGCTCTTGCTCTTTAACACTTTATGGCTTCTCCTCTAAGACCGGCGTAGTAATCAAATACTTCTTCAACGCCTTTTTGCAGAACTCCCTTAGGTCTTTCATAGTTCCTTCAAGATCTGCAGTAGAGCACCATGCGGCAGCATCTGATGGCGCGATTGTGGCAACTGGTTCTGGGATTGGAAATGGCTCAACTCCGCCTATAAATGTGGGCGCTTGAAAATCTAACTTTGGCTGGCCCTTAAGAGCTGCCTTCATATATGCGTTCCAGATTCGAGCCGGAAAACTTCCACCAGTTACAGAATTTAGTCCGCCTATTCCATTTAGTGATTCCGTGGCATCATTTCTATAAAATGCAATCGATGTTGCAAGTTGTGGGGTATATCCAGTAAACCAAGCTGAAGCATTCGATTGAGAAGTTCCGGTCTTTCCAGCAGCGGGTCTACCAAATCCTCTTAAAGCCGATGATGCAGTTCCAGCTCTTACTACCTCCCCAAGTGCGTAATTAAGATCAGCCATAACGCTCTCATCAAAGACCTGTTCAGTCTCAATACGAGCTTGGTAAAGAATCCCTTTATTTGGGCCCAATACTTCTTTAACTAGAAATGGTTTTGATTTAATACCGTTTGCAGCAAAGGTGGCAAATGAATTAGCAACATCAATAACTCTTGGACTTGCTACTCCAAGCACTACAGAGGGAGATGGCACCATGGCAACGCTCTCTGGAATACCGGCTCTTCTTGCAGCGTCAATTACTTTATCTACGCCAATTTTAATACCAAGTGGAACATAGATTGTGTTAACAGAGACAGCGCTTGCATTGAGCAGTGTCACATCTCCAAATGATTTACCGCCATAATTTGAAACTTCATAAGGCCGACCTAAAAAGTCATCAAATATCTTCGGTCCATCTCCATTCCAAACGCTTGCAAGAGATATTCCTTGTTCAAGGGCTGCAACGAGGGCAAATGGTTTAAAGGTTGATCCTGCCTGGGTAATTCCCTGAGTAGCATCATTTAATTGTCGCTCTAGATAATCTTTACCGCCAAACATTGCCACAATCTCACCGGTTCCAGGCCTGATTGAAACTAGGCCAATACGGAGATCATCTGGGGCATTTTCTGGAGATTGTTTAAAGACTGCTCTCTCTGCTGCGCTCTGTGGCCCTTTCTCTAGAGTGGTTCGAACAATAAGCCCACCAACCATCAACTCTTCTTCAGTAAAGCCAAGAGCGTTTAGCTCTTTTTTTACTGCCTCAATTAAATGGCCTTTATTTCCTGCTAATTGTCCGGTGCTAAGGCGAGGGCGAATGTTTGGGACTTTCTTCAAATATCTATCAGCTACATCTCTCTCCAGCCAACCTTCACCAACCATATTGTTAAGCACATATTTATATCTACCCTCTAAGCGCTCCTTATTTCCCTCTCTATATTCAGGGTCGTAGTAGCCAGGGGAGCGCAATATTGCTGCTAGAACTGCAGCCTGCGGAATAGTGAGTCGGTTTGCACTCTTACCAAAGTAAACCTTTGCTCCTGTCTCCACTCCATATGCGCCTCTTCCAAAATAAATAGTGTTTAAGTAATTTTCAAAGATTTGATCCTTTGATAATTGATTCTCAAGTTTTATAGCCACAATTAACTCGATGATTTTTCTCTGAATTGTTCGATCTGGGGTTAGAAATGCAGTCTTTGCATATTGCTGGGTAATCGTTGATCCACCTTGCAGCCCTCTACCAAGTGCGGTATTTATCGCCCCTCTTAATATTGCTAGTGGATTAAAGGCACCTTGCGAGTAAAAGCCTTTATCTTCTGCTGCAAGTACTGCTCTCCTTAAATCTTGGGGAACTGTTGCTAGAGGAATAATGGTGCGATTTTGTGCACCAATTCTTCCTACCTCACCGCCATCAGCGAATTGAATTATTGTGGATTGAGAATTTACATATTCGTTTGGATCTGGAATATCTGTTGTGAAGTAAGCGATAGTAAAAGCGGTGGCTCCTATAAGAAATAAAAAGCCTGAGATTCTAATTCCCAGCTTTACCCAATGTTTTTTTAGCCATTCCATGTGCTTAGCCTAACCAAGTGATACCTACTAGAGAGTCTTGGCCTTTCGTGGTGGTTTGCGCTCTTGCCCATCTCCTAAGAGGAATGAGGAGGTTAAGTGATTCCATCCGCAGCCTAAGCAGACTTCGACAACATAGACGCGAAACTCTCCAAATTCACTCTGCATCTCATCTAATTCTGAATCGTTCTTAATGCGCCCTGAGTATTGACCGAGTTGATCACCGAAGGTGTACTGCAGCTCATGGACTTTATCTCTGCGACACATTGGACAATCTCTCTGAGTTAAAAGTCCATGATGTTTAGCAGCCATTCTTAAATACGGGTGGGCATCACAGGCATCAGAGGTGGTATTAAGCCCGCGGTAGATAGCGGCAATAGTTGCCCGCTTCCTTAAGGTGAAATCAACATAGGCTCGCTTAGACCACACCGGAGAAGGATAAAGCCAAAAACTTAACTACGCTTGAGATGTGAATTTCTGGAAAGTCATACGAAAAACGGCTGTGGGAAGACTTCTTGCCCTTCGTTGGATGGGGCAATTCACAGATGGGGTATTTCAATCAGCCCTAGCCTCATTTGTTTTATTCTCACCAGAGCGCCAACCAGATGCAAAATCTGCCGCTGCTGCCTTCGCTGTTGTATTACTTCCTTACTCGCTAATTGGACCTTTTGTTGGAACTATTCTAGATCGAGTATCAAGACAGAGAGTTATCTTATTTGCTAATTTGTTTAGAGCTCTGACTTTAATCTTTATTGCAGGGCTTGTAAGAAATGGCGCAACTGGAATTGAGTTAACGATATTTGTACTTCTTGCCTTTGGGGTTAACCGATTAATCCTTGCCGGTCTCTCTGCAGGTCTTCCATTATTAATTAATCTTGATGGAGTTGAGGGGAGAAACAATCTAGTTTCAGTTAATGCCACAGCTGTTACTGGCGGAACAGTCTTTGTAGTTATTGGCGGCGGAGTGGGGATTGGAATTCGCACTCTCTTAGAAGGAGAGGTGAGCGCCAATCAAGCAGATGCCAGCTTAATAATTTTCGCTTCACTCTGTTTTCTCATCGCATCACTTCTTTCGCTTCGTCTAAAGAGGGAGCAGTTAGGCCCCATGGCCCATGAGGTGAGAAAGCAGAGTGTCGCTGCGGCTTATAGAGAGATGGCTGAGGGATATAGATTCCTTCGAAAGGTTCGTGATTGCTTCTCTGGAATTGCAGCAACTGCTGTTCAAAGAGGCGGATTAACAGCTCTGACTTTAATGGCGCTTTTATTAAATCGAAATACTTTTAATGATCCAGCAGATTCTGATGCCGGCCTTGCTGGCTTTGCCTTTGCAATTACCGTAGCAGGTGTTGGTATAACACTCGGAGCAATTATTGCTCCCTTTGGAGTTAAGAAATATGGAAGACATGCCTGGATTAGATACTCTCTATTTGCAAGCGGGATACTTCCAATTGCTCTAGCTTTTAACCAAGGTGAATTCTTTTTAGTTGCTACTGGTTTCTTTGCTGGCATGGCAGGGCAGGGCGTTAAGGTGACAAATGATGCTTTAGTTCAATCAAAGATTGATGATAATTATCGCGGCCGAGTATTTGCAGTTTATGATGTAATAGTAAATGGTGGGATTGTCTCTGGCGCGATAATAGCTGCTCTTTTATTGCCACCATCTGGACAATCTTCAGTTTTGCCTTTAGTAATTGCAATTACATACTTTCTCTTTGCGCTATTACTTCTTAGAAAGTCACGCTTTAACTCTGACTTCTAGCGCTCCACCAATTCATCAACTCTTGCTCTGCTCTCTCTCTTCCAAGAGGGCCATGCTCTAACCTTAATTCCAAGAGATGTTCGTAGGCTTTACCAACATTTGGGCCGGCTGGGATATTAAGAAGTTTCATAATCTCATTTCCATCAAGATCAGGTCTGATTTTTAATAGCTCTTCCTGCTCCATTAAAACAGCGATGCGCTCTTCTAGATGATCATAATGGCGCGCTAAAGTCTCGGCTTTCTTCTTGTTTCTAGTTGTGCAGTCAGCTCTAGTTAGAACATGAAGGTGGGTTAGAAGATCGCCTGCATCTCTAACATATCTTCGCACCGCAGAATCACTCCAAGCTCCATCGCCATAGCCGTGAAAACGTAGATGTAGAAAGGTTAATTCGCTAACCGCAGCAACTACATCTTGATCAAAACGAAGCTTTTTTAAGCGCTCTTTAGCCATTCTTGCACCGACTACTTCATGGTGATGAAAGGTAACCCCGCCGCCATCAACTAAAGCTTTGGTTTTAGGTTTTCCAATGTCATGAAAGAGGGCAGCTAATCTGACAACAAGATTTGCTCCACCTAAGCGCTGCTCTAGAGCGATGGCTTGTTCAAGAACTGTCAGCGTATGCTCATAGACATCTTTATGGTGGTGATGTTCATCAACTTCTAGCCTTAGCTTTGAAATCTCTGGAAGAAACTTATCGCAAAGCCCGCTCTCAACCAGAATATTGATTCCAACGCGTGGGTTGTCAGAGAGCACAGTCTTTATAAATTCATCTCTTATCCGCTCTGCAGAGACTATCTCTAAGCGATCTTTCATCTCGCCCATTGCCTTTAGCGCTGCTTCATCAATTGCAAAACCTAATTGCGAAGCAAAACGAGCAGCTCTTAGCATTCTTAGTGGATCATCAGAGAATGACATCTCAGGGGTTGCTGGAGTGCGAAGTATTTTCTTAAGTAAATCAGTTACTCCGTTATAGGGATCGATAAATTCAGGAGTATCTGTTGTTAGCTCTATCGCCATTGCATTGACAGTGAAATCTCGACGGCGCAGATCATCTTCTAAATTGTCGCCAAATTGAACTTCTGGTTTTCTAGTATCTGCTTTATAGCTATCGGCTCTATAGGTCGTTACTTCAAAAGTTATATCGCTGCGCTTTGCTCCAATAGTTCCAAACTTGATTCCAACATCCCAAGTCTCATCAGCAAACTTCTTTAATATCTTCTTGCTCTCTTCAGGTTTTGCATCAGTTGTGAAATCTAAATCATTTCCAAGGCGATTAAGTAGAGCATCTCGAACTGTTCCACCTACGAGAGCTAGACGAAAACCGGCAGCCTTAAAAGACCCAGCTAATTCAAAGGCTTCTGGGGCGCGCTCTTTAAGCGTTGCGATTGCGATCTGGCTCGCTGCCGATAGTGGAGTTTCCATTATGTCTAAGGTTACCGATGCAGGCTTGCCTTCCGTTCTTGGCCATGACGAGTAGTCTTGAGCCATGACCCCGGCACCTAGTGCGGGCGGCGAAGAAATTAAGAAAAAACGAAAGCGCAAGCGCTCTCGCTCTAAATCTTCAAAACGCTCACACTCAAATAGCTCTGATAATAAAAGCCCTAATCAGGGTTTAAATAAGCGCCATAAACGCACCCCTTATGCAAAACGCGTTGATGAAGTCAGCGCTGGTGGGCTGGTAATCAATAAATCTAGAACTCAAGGCCTATTAATTGGTCGCTTAGATGCAAAAGATCCAAATCGAGAGAGGCTTCTCTGGTCGCTACCTAAGGGCCATATCGAAGAGGGTGAGAGCGCTGAGGCTGCAGCACTTCGTGAGGTTAAAGAAGAAACTGGAATTGAAAGTGAGATTGATAAATCACTTGGTGTAATTGATTTCTGGTTTATGGCTGGGGGAAAGAGAATTCATAAAACAGTTCATCACTTCCTATTTAAGGAAGTAGGGGGAAAAATAGCTCCCCAGGTTAGTGAAGTAGATGATGTTCGATGGTTTCCAATAGATGAGATTGTCACAAAGTTGGCCTATCCCGATGAGAAGAAATTAATCTCTCGCTCTAAGGATCTACTCTCTTGAAGCGAATACTCCTTGCCTTCTTACTTATCCTGCTTCCAATATCTCCTGCCCAAAGCTCCACTCTGATAACGCTTACTGCGCCAACAAATAAACTTGCCGATGGACGTTTTATTAATAATGAACTTGCGCTCTCTATCTCACCTGGCGGTGATTTAGGAAAGGCTTTAGAGATAACTGCCTCTAGTGATCGAACTTGGTTAATTGATCCAGCTTTAATTGAAGAGATTGTTGATTTAGTAGATGGCTACATCTATCTTGATCAAGAGGGAGAAGATATTGAAGTGGCCCCCTTTGATCTTGCTAATGATTGGCTGTTAAAACTTCAATCTTTAACTAGAGATAATCGTGTTGTTGCTATTACCTATGGCGCCCCTTCTCAATCCTTTATGGAGCGACTAGCCCCAGGTGAGCTCTCTAGATATAACTCTCTTTCAAAGCTTCGCCTTGAATCACTTCTTAATAGAGAAGTCATCGCCCCTGGGAAATCAAGTGTTGAAGGTGAGCCTGCGCTAGTTGCAAAGAATGCCTATACAGCCTTGCGAAAATCAATCAAAATTACTAATTCGGTGATTACAAGTAAAGATGTGGAAGATCTACGCCTTGGCCTTGCGAAGACTTTAAATCCAGAGCTATCTAAAGGAAGCGCTTTTTTAATATCTAAAAGCTATAGCGCAGCTATAAAAGAGGCAGACAATAAAGTTCGCATCTCGCCGGGTAACTACACCATAACTACTAAAAATTATGATCTTCCCGTAACTATTATTAATGACTTCACGCAGCCTGTGAGCCTTGACTTAATTATTACCACCACTAATTCCCGAGTATTAGTTGATGATGTTCCAAGAATTACTATTGATGGCCAGTCCCAAGTTCAAATAGAGGTTCCTATAGAGGTAATTGCATCTGGCGATACCTCACTTCGCCTCCAGCTCTACACGCCTAAGAAAGACTTGATTGGCCTTGAGCAGAGAATCCCACTTCGACTCGCGGTTATTTCCCCCGTTACCACCTGGTTGACCACTGGGATGGCGATAATTCTTTTACTCGCCGCAATTGTGCAGAGCGTTAGAAGAGTTAAGAGCAGGAGAGGCAAATGAGTGAAGATGCCAATCTAATTAGATCTTCCTCCTTTATGGGCCTTGGAACAATAATTTCAAGAGCTACTGGGTTAATTAGAAATCTTCTCCTTGTTGCAGCACTTGGAACTGGGTTATTAGGAGATGCTTTTAATGTTGCAAATACCACTCCTAATATTATTTATAACCTTCTTATAGGTGGAGCGCTATCTGCGGTATTTGTTCCCTTAATTGTTCAATCTTTTAGGCAGGAAGATGGCGGCAGCGCATATATCAGCCGCCTACTTTCGCTAATTGCATCAGCGCTACTCTTTATAACAATTGCAGCGATGTTGCTAGCTCCATTGTTAATTTCACTCTATGCCCCAACTTTCTCTGGGCGCTCTAGAGATGTAACCCTTGCCTTTGCTCTCTACTGTCTGCCGCAGATTCTCTTCTACGGCCTATATGGAATTTTGGGCCAAGTTGCCAATGCCAAAGAAAAATTTGGACCAATGATGTGGGCCCCTATTGCTAATAATCTCCTCGTTATTGTCCTCTTCTCCTACTTCATCTCAGTAACAGATGAGATCTCACTAGAAACAATAAGTGATTCACAAATCGCTCTACTGGGCCTAGGAAGCACAGTAGGAATTGCGCTACAAGCGCTAATTCTTATTCCGACTCTAAAGAAATCTGGGTTAAAACTCTCTTTCCGTAGGGATTGGCGGGGAGTTGGCCTTGATAAGGCTATGAGGCTTGCTAGTTGGGCATTTATATTTGTTCTTGTTTCACAGATTGGTTTTCTTATAACGGTAAATCTTGCAACTAGAGCCGCTGTTTTAGCACAAGAGCAAGGTATTGATTATGGAGTTGGTTATACCCCATATGCCAATGCTTACTTGGTTATGTTGCTACCGCATTCAATAGTCACTATCTCAATTGTCACAGCTCTACTTCCTGGTTTATCCAAGTTAGCATTTGATAAGAAGTTATCTGAAGTTAGAGATCAATTGAGTAAAGCGCTTCGATTAACTGCCATACTAACTATCCCTGCATCACTTTTCTTCTTCTTCTTTGCAGAGGAAATTGCTAGCGCAATCTTCTTTGGTATTTCAGAGCAATCTGCAGAATATATTGGAAGAGTTCTTGCTGCTATGTCTCTTGGTTTAATCCCGCTTTCAATAAATTTAGTATTAATTAGAGGGCTAAATGCCTTTGAAAATACTAAATATCAGGTGATTTCAAATTTAGTAATTAACCTAGTTGCTTTAACAATTAGTATTTGGGCTTTCTTAAATCTAGATGTTGTGGATATAACAGTGGGACTTGGAGTAGCTCTTGCAATTAGTTATTGGGTGGGAATTGTTTGCACCTACTATTTATTGCGTAGATATTCAGGGCCACTTAACATCACCTCTTTATTACTCTTTCATAGCAAGGTTGCTCTTATAGCGCTCGTATCTTGCTTAGCCATCTCAAGCTTGCTATCAAGGCTTGATTTGGAGGGGAATCTTTTCTCATTACTTATTGTTCTCTTAAGCACATTTGCCCTCTATCTTGCGATAGGGCGAGTGTTAAAGGTTTCAGAGATTAGCCAAGTATTAAAAGTTCTATTACGAAGGTAGGGTGCTCTAGTGAGCGTTGATTACGAGAAAGTCCATGAGTTAGTAATTGTTGGATCTGGCCCTGCTGGTTATACCGCTGGGGTTTATGCCGCTCGAGCTCAATTAGACCCAGTTCTCTATGAAGGTTCAGTAACTGCTGGTGGAGCTTTGATGAATACCACTGAGGTAGAAAACTTCCCAGGATTTAAAGATGGAATTATGGGGCCTGATCTTATGGATCAGATGAGAAAACAAGCCTCTCGCTTTGGAGCTCAATTAGTAACCGATGACATCACTGAGATGAAATTAGATTCAGATGTAAAAGTATTAATAGATGGCTCTGGAAATACGATTAAAGCTCGCGCTGTGATTCTTGCTATGGGTTCTGCATATAAGGAAATTGGTTTAAAGAATGAGAAGCGCTTATCAGGGCGAGGTGTTTCTTGGTGTGCTACTTGCGATGGATTCTTTTTTAAGGAACAAGTTATTGCTGTTGTTGGTGGGGGAGATTCAGCAATGGAGGAAGCTAATTTCTTAACTAAGTTTGCTAAGAAAGTAGTTTTAATCCACCGTAGAGATCAGTTGCGTGCATCAAAGATTATGATTGAACGCGCTAAGGCAAATCCAAAAATTGAATTCCTACTTAATACCGAGGTAATAGATGTATTAGGCGAAGATAAAGTTACTGGCCTTAAGCTTAAGAACACTGTTACTGGCCAGGAAAGTGATGGCGACTTCACTGGTTTATTTGTTGCTATCGGACATCTTCCAAGAAGTGAATTAGTTGTTGGTCAAGTAAAGACAAATGCTGAAGGTTATGTCTTAGTTGAATCTGGCTCCACTAAAACCAACCTATCTGGGGTCTTTGCCTCAGGTGATCTAGTTGATTTCACTTATCGCCAAGCAATCACTGCAGCTGGATCAGGTTGTGAGGCCGCTTTAGATGCTGAGCGATTCCTAGCGGGACACTAGAAGAGAAAAAGAAATTCCTTTAATAAAGAGATAAAGTTCTCAAATCAATATCAAATAGAGAGAGGCAATAAGAAGATGGCAACCGAGAAAGTAACTGCAGAAAACTTTGATGCGATGGTGCTAAAGAGTTCAACCCCAGTATTAGTTGATTTTTGGGCTGAGTGGTGTGGTCCATGCCGAGCAGTAGGCCCAATTTTGGAGGAAATCTCCAACGAATACGGCAGCAAAATTAAGATTGTTAAGCTCAATACCGATGAAGAGGGTTCTATTGCTATGAAATATGGCATCAACTCAATCCCAACAATGAATGTATTTGTTGGTGGCCAGGTTGTTAAGAGCATTGTTGGCGCTCGCCCTAAGCCAATGATTCTCAAAGAGCTCTCTGAGTACATCAACTAAAGAGCAATGATTAAGCCCGGCGATCACGGGGATGTTGTAACTGATGTTACAAACACCCTCCATCGCCTTGGCTTCATTGCAAAGGCAAGTGAAACCTTCTCTGATGAGGTAGGCCAGGCTGTTCGCGCTTTTCAACAAGAGCGCGGCTTATCTGTTACTGGTCTTATTGATGAAACTACTCAAGTTGCTATAAATGAAGCGCGCTGGAAGCTTGGTGATCGCTCACTTAAAGTAAGTGAACCAACTATGCGCGGTGATGATGTCGCATCTCTTCAGAGCCGTTTAATTGAGATGGGATTTAATCCAGGAAGAGTCGATGGGATTTATGGAAGTCGGAGCGAAGCTGCAGTTAAAGACTTTCAAAAATCAGTTGGCGCAAAAGTTGATGGAATCTGCGGGCCTGCAACAGTAATTGCGCTGATGCGTTTACTTCGCACAGTCACTGGAGGAGCCCCAGCTCTACTTCGTGATCAAGCAAGTAGGGAGAAGCGTGGCCCAGCACTTGCCGATAAAGTAATTGTTTTAGACCCTAGCTCTAGCGCTGATATCGCAGAGTTCACCTTTGATCTAGCTCAAAAGATCGAAGGAAGACTTATCGCACTCGGCGTCTCTGTATTTCTAACTAGAGGTTTGACTAGCGCGCCAAGTGAAGATGAGCGAATAGCTTTTACAAACAATACTTCAGCTGATCTATTAATCTCACTTAGCGTTGATCGAAACAGTAGTGGAGCTGCTAATGGACTTGCTACTTATTTCTATGGAAGTGAGACCCATGGGATTCATTCAATTGTTGGTGAGAAGTTTGCAACTATTGTGCAGCGAGAGTTGATTGCTAGAACCGACTTATCAAATAATAGAACGCATGCAAAGACCTGGAACTTACTGCGTTTAACAAAGGCCCCAGCGGTGCTATTAGATATTGGCTATATTTCAAATCCAAAAGATTCAAGCAGATTAGCAGACCCAAATTTTCGTGATGTAATAGCTGAAGGTTTAGTGGTTGCTATCCAGAGAATGTATTTATCTGCAGAGCAAGATGCAAAGACAGGAACCTTGCGCCTAGAGGATCTGCGCAGAGCTGGAATAAGAAAGTAAATCTGCGCCAAGTAAGCGAGTAGTTATGGCAGACTTCGCCAATGAATTCATCCTCATCTGATGGTCTAGAGCGTTATCAGACGCACGAACCAGAGAACTTGCAAGAGCGTTATGCCCATCGGGCCGCTCATATGAAACCAAGTGAAATCAGATCCTTATTTGCAGTTGCATCCAGACCTGAAATTGTTTCACTGGCTGGAGGGATGCCGAATTTAAGTGCTATTCCCATGGATATGATGGCTGGAATTGTTGAAAAGTTAATAAGAGAACATGGCCAAGAAGCGCTCCAATATGGAAGTGGGCAAGGACACCCCCAGCTTCGTGAACAGATCTGTGATGTGATGGCTCTTGAAGGAATTAAAGCTAATCCTGATGATGTTCTAGTTACTACTGGCTCTCAGCAAGCGCTGGATTTAATTTCAAGGATCTTTATAGATCCAGGTGATGTGGTTTTAGTTGAAGCGCCTTCATATGTTGGAGCCCTTGGAACCTTTGCTCAATATGAAGCAAGTGTGGTTCACGTCGAGATGGACCAAAACGGCCTTATCCCTGAATCGCTTCGTCAAGCAATTAGGACCTTGAGATATCAAGGGCGAAGAATTAAGTTCTTATATCTCATTCCAAATTATCAAAATCCAGCTGGAGTATTACTCCCTGCAGATCGAAGAAGTGAGATCCTTGATATCTGCCGCGCTGAGAAGATTTTTATCGTTGAAGATAATCCCTATGGTCTCCTTGGTTTTGATCGCCCATCACCAAATGCGATGCGAGCTGAAGATTCAGAAAATGTGATCTATCTTGGTTCTTTCTCTAAAACAATAGTTCCAGGATTTCGAATCGGCTGGGCTTTAGTTCCTCAATCTTTGAAAGAGAAGCTAGTTATCGCATCAGAATCCTCGATTCTCTGCCCCTCAAACTTCTCTCAAATGGCTATCGCTAGCTATCTAGCTAATCAGCCTTGGCGCGAACAAATTGCCTCTTTCTGCGCTCTCTATAAAGTTAGGCGAGATGCCATGCTCTCCGCCCTCGATGCCTATTTTCCAAAGGCAGCAACATGGACAAAGCCTGCTGGTGGTTTCTATGTCTGGGTCACTCTGCCACCTGAGATAGATACCAAAGCTATGGTCCCAAGGGCAATTGCAGCCAAAGTTGCCTATGTTCCAGGAACAGCATTTTTTGCTGATGGTTTTGGATCTTGGTCGCTACGTCTTTCTTACTGCTATCCAACTCCTGAAAGAATTACTCAAGGAGTTATGGCTTTAAGTAAAGTTGTAGAGCAAGAGATGTTAAACCGCGGAATTACTAACTAATAACTCCCACAATTCTCTGTAGGTCTTGACCATCTGCATATTCAATAACAATCTTTCCGCCAGTATTACTTCCAGCAATTGTGACTCTAGTATCTAGCGCCCCCTCTAAGCGCTCAACAAGCTCGGCATACTTTCCATCGCTTGTCTTTGTTTTACTCTTCTTTGATTTCTTCTGCTCAGGGTTGCTAAGAGCAATCAGCTCTTCAATAGCTCTAACACTTAAACCCTCGCTAACTATTTTATTTGCAAGTCGCTCCATCTCATCTGTGGAGTTAAGACCAAGAAGCGCCCTGGCATGGCCTGCGCTTATAGTTCCCGCTGCTAATCGTTTCTGAACCGACGGTGGCAGGTTTAATAACCTTAAGGTGTTGGTAATTACCGGGCGAGATTTTCCAAGTCGCTCTGCTAGTTCATCATGGGTAAAACCAAAGTCACTTAACATCTGGTTATATGCCGCAGCCTCTTCGAGTGAGTTTAAGTTGCTGCGATGAATATTCTCAACTAGCGCTTCACGTAATAACTCGTTATCGCTAGTTTGTCGGACGATAACTGGAATATTTACTAAACCTGCAAGTTTGGCAGCTCTATAGCGCCGCTCTCCCATTATTAACTCATATTGATTATCGCCAATCTTTCGCACAACAGGAGGTTGAAGGATTCCTATCTCTTTAATTGATGCTGCAAGTTCATCAAGTGCTGAGTTATCAAAGACAGTTCTTGGCTGTCTTGGATTAGGTTTGATCCAAGTTAATGGAATCTCACTTCGCTCGCCAACTGTCTCATTACTTCCGACGCGATTAATTGGAGTTGGTATAAGTGAATCAAGATTTCTTCCTAGGCCGCCTTTTTTACTACTCATTAACCAACACCTTTCTCGCTATTTGAATTAGATGAAGGAGCGCCGCGTCTTGCAATCTCTCTTGCAACAAGACCATATGCTTCTGCGCCATTTGATGCTGGGTCATAAGTCATAACTGTTTGACCATAAGAGGGAGCCTCTGAGATACGGACTGCTCTTGGAATTGGAATATCAATTAACTCAGCGCTGTAATGTTTTCTCACCTCTGAAGCAACATCATTAGCTAGCCTTGTTCTGCCATCAAACATAGTAAGTAAGATAGTTGTTAGCTTTATATTTGGATTTAAATGTTCTTGAATTAATGAAACTGTATGAAGAAGTAGCGTTAAACCTTCTAGCGAGTAATACTCACATTGAATTGGAATCAATAACTCTTGCGCAGCAACTAGAGCATTAATTGTTAATAAGCCTAAACTTGGTGGGCAATCAATAATTACATAATCAAATCGCTCACCTTTATTTGCTGCATCAAGTAAATAATTATTTAAAGATTTTTTTAATCTCATCTCTCTTGCAACCATTGGAACTAATTCCACTTCAGCATTTGCAAGAGATTGTGTTGCAGGAATTACTTCAAGGCTTGGATAGCCTGGAATCTTTAGCGCTGCAGATTGCATTGGTAGATCTTTAATAATTACTTCATACATCCCGCTTACTTCATCCCTTGAAATCCCAAAAGCGGTGCTGGCATTTCCTTGAGGATCTAGGTCGATTATTAGGGTTTTTAAGCCCCCCATAGCTAGGGCTGCTGCCACATTGACTGCGGAGGTGGTTTTGCCGACCCCGCCCTTCTGGTTGGCAACGGTAAAGATCCGAGTAGTTATCGGTTTAGCCATAGGCTCTCGGAAACGCTTAGTTCCAACTACCTGCCTAGGGGCCGATGTTTCACGTGAATCACTCACGCCACCTAGTTAACCAGCCTTGACCGCCTCAATGATGCGCCCTGTCGGCAAGTCATCGAGATTTATCTCATGAAGTTGATGGGATTTGAACTTTTTGAGGTTAGTTGTAGCCATCTCTTGGGCTGCCGACTCCCCTTTGATGGCAAGAAGTGATCCTGCTGGGGCAATTAGGTGCCAGGTGCTCTCAATTAAACGAGGAAGTGGGGCAACTGCTCTTGCTAAAACGTAGTTATAGCTACCTTTTACCGATTCGGCCTTAGCTCTAATGACCTCAACATTGTCGAGCTTTAAAGCCTCAATTACTTCATATAGAAATTCAACTCGTCTTTGAAGGGGTTCAATTAGGCTCACTTTGAGCTCTGGGCGAGCTAGAGCAACCACGATTCCAGGTAGGCCAGCTCCAGAACCAATATCTGCCACCTTAGCCCCGCTCATTGGAAGCAGGGTTACTACTGGAAGGCAGTTTTCAATATGGCGCTGCCAGATCCGCTCCCCTTCAGCTGGGCCAATTAGGCCTCGCTCAATAGCGGTAGTTGCTAGGAGTTTTTCAAAAGCTAGGGCTTCTTCGAACCTCTCTGGGAAGTATCGCTTAGCCCTAGTTTCACGTGAATCAATCAGGCTGGCATCACCACAACGCAGCGATCTGGGTCTTCGCCTTCAGATTCACTACTTAAGCCGATCTTCTGGATGGTGTCATGGATGACTTTTCGCTCAAAGGCATTCATTGGGGCGAGCTTTATTGGCTTGCCTTTAGATTTGACCTCATCAGCTGTCTCTTCAGCGAGCTTTGCAAGGGCGCTCTTTTTATCAGCTCTAAACCCATCGATATCCAGCATTAATCGGGAGCGTTCACCTGTTGCAGTTTGAACAGCTAGGCGAGTGAGCTCTTGAATGGCATCTAATACCTCTCCATCCCCGCCTACTAGATGGGTTAGGTCGCCGCCTTCAATAACTAGCGCTGCTCGCTCATTTTCCACGCTGATTTCAATATCGCCATCGAGATCTGCGATATCAAGTAAGCCCTCTAGGTAGTCGGCAGCGATATCGCCCTCTTCTTCAAGGCTTGTCACTACAGTCTTCTCTTCGCTCATATCTTCTCCTTCGTCTTTTGCCCCGTTTTGAGGCTTTTAATGCTATTTGCGCCTTTTCTTCTTTTTCTTCTTTGGTTGCTCTCTCTGCCCCATTGGTTTTGGCTCCTCTGTGGCAACTCCTCCGCCATTACTTTCACCCTCTGGCTCCTGGCCTGACTTCTTAGCTTTCTTTGCTTGGAGCTCCTCCCAGGCTGGCGATCCTGGGGTTGGGTTTCTCTTAATCACATAGAACTGCTGACCCCAGGTCCAGAAATTTGTTGTAGACCAGTAGATCAAAACTCCGATTGGAAAGTTAACTCCTGAGACAGCAAAAATAACTGGGAATAAATAAAGCATTATTTTCTGCTGCTGCAACATCATATTGTTTGAGGAATCTAGTTTTGGCATTCCTTTAACCATCAACTGACGCTGGGTAGTAAATGTTGTTAGCGACATTAAAAATATTAGAAATACTGTAACTATCTTTACTGTGCCATCAGATGTTCCAAGGAATGTCTGTGAGATTGGAGCGCCAAAGAATTCTGCCTTTGCCATCTGCGCTGCAATTTCGCTAGTTAAAACTCCACGAGCCTGTGGTGGGTTTTTACCAATTCCATTAAGCACTGTAAAGAGTGCGAAGAATATTGGGGCTTGAGCCAGAATTGGAAAACATGAAGCCATTGGATTTGTCTTATGGGTCTTATATAACTTCATCAACTCTTCTGATTGCTTCTGGCGATCATCTTTGTATTTCTGTTGAATCTTCTTCATCTCTGGAGCTAGGGCAGTTAGAGCTCGCTGGGATTTAATCTGTTTTACAAAGAGTGGAATCAAAATAGTTCTAATTAAAACAACAAGGCCCATGATAGAAAGAGTCCATGTGACTCCACTTGCTCCGCCAAATACTGGTGAGAGAGCTTTATGGATAGAGACCATAACTCCAGAAACAATCCAATAAAGCGGATCTAAAATGCCCATTTAGCTCACCATGCTTTCTGTCTCTTTATTTGATAGTAAAAAAGGGCCTATTTTCAACGTTTTTGGAGGGTAATCCACCCCACCATGGCTTAGTGGGTTACATCTAATAACTCTCCACACACCTAGAGCTAGACCAAAGATATGGAAGTTTTTTATTGATTCATATGTGTATTGAGAGCAAGAAGGATAATACTTACACCTTGGAGCAAGTCCTGGTGCAATTAATTTCTGCCAAATTTTAATTATTAGAATAAATGGAAGCATAAGTAAGTCCAGTAATTTATTAATCATCTTCCCGCCTTTTCATTTAACGCGGTAAATAACCTTGGGATTTCATTATGAACATTCTGCTCATGTTTAGTTGCTCTAATTACCACCATGGATTGTGGGGGAAGAATATGAAGGCTGCTTTTTGAAGCATGTCTTAACTGCCTTGTCACTCTATGGCGAATCACTGAGCCACCGATCGCTCTTGAGACAACAAAACCAACTTTCGGAGATATGAGATTTGGTTCTTTGCTTAAATAACCAACAAGGCTCTTTGTTGTTGAACGAATTGGTGAACGAGTAACCCGCGCGAAGTCTTCGCGAGAAGTTAGGCGGTTAATGGCTGCTAGCACGCCGGTTATTACAGCTTAGGCGGATATACGAGCGCGACCCTTAGCGCGACGGGCAGAGAGAACTGCGCGTCCACCACGAGTTGCCATACGAGCGCGAAAACCATGCTTCTTCGCGCGCCGACGATTATTCGGCTGGAAAGTACGCTTCATCTTCTTCTCTCACTCCTTTAAAAACAGCTCTTAATTTGAGCTGTTGGGATTGATCAGGCCTTGAGGTAATCGCGTAGCTGCGATTGGGGGCCACAAGAGCAGGGGGCAACGGTATCTGTTGACCTACCGATTTGGAAAACTGGGGATATCTTTTAGGGCATTTAGGGCCTTTGGGAAGATTTTGTGGATAACCACTTGCTTTTATTTGGATAAAGGCATACTTTCCGCCTCTATCCACAGGCAAGAAGGTTTTTAAGCTCTTTTCCCCCGAGATTAAGCCTAAAGTCGAAGTATAGACCACAGCCTGTGGATAACTTTGTGGATAACTAGTGAGATGAGGGGTTATGTCGATTGCTGAACCAGGAGCCCTTGAAGCCAAGGAAATTGAGGCTGACCTTTTAGAGCTTTGGAAGGGAATTGTTGATTCTGTTGCTAAAGAGTCTCCTCAAAATCGCGCCTTTCTTACCCTGACTAAACCTTTAGGTTTATTAAAGAGCGATGGGGGATCAAATCTCCTTCTTGCCGCCCCTAATGTTTTTGCAAAAGATGTTTTAGAGAGCCGTTTAAAGGTTTTATTAAATGATGCGCTCTCGGCCAAATTGGGCGAGCGAATAAATATCGCAGTCACAGTTGATGAATCTCTCGATGCTGATCTCTCTGTAGTTGAAGAGGTAGATGTTGAGGTTGAATCTCCAAGGGCAGGAACTGGTCGCCAAGAGGTCCAGAGTAAAAGCTCTGATCAAACCCAGTTAAACCCTAGATATATTTTTGAAACTTTTGTTATCGGTGCATCTAATCGTTTTGCCCACGCCGCAGCTGTTGCTGTAGCTGAGGCTCCTGCAAAGGCTTATAACCCGCTCTTTATTTATGGTGAGTCAGGTCTTGGAAAGACCCATTTATTACAAGCAATTGGGGCTTATGCCAAAGAGTTATATGGCGGAGTTCGGGTTCGCTACGTCTCATCTGAAGAGTTTACAAATGACTTTATTAACTCAATTCGCGACGATAAATCTTCTAACTTTCAACGCCGCTACCGCGATCTTGATGTTCTACTTGTTGATGATATTCAATTCTTAGAAAATAAAGAGAGAACCCAAGAAGAGTTCTTTCATACTTTCAATACTTTATATAACGCTAACAAACAAATTGTTATCTCAAGTGATCGCCCACCAAAACAATTAACTACTTTGGAAGATCGACTCCGCTCTAGATTTGAGTGGGGTTTAATAACTGATATTCAACCACCAGAACTTGAGACTCGAATTGCTATTTTAAGAAAGAAAGCTGCGCAAGATAAATTAAATGCACCCGATGATGTTTTGGAATATATCGCTTCAAAAATTTCCACAAACATTCGTGAGTTAGAGGGAGCGTTAATTCGTGTTACCGCTTTTGCTTCTTTAAATCGTCAGATAGTTGATATGAATTTAGCTGAGATAGTTCTTAAGGATTTAATCCCTGATGACTCAACACCTGAAATCACAGCTAGTTTGATAATGGCCCAAACGGCCTCATATTTCAGTTTAACTTTAGATGATCTCTGTGGAACTTCTCGTTCAAGGGTTTTAGTTAATGCTCGCCAGATCGCTATGTATCTCTGCCGGGAGATGACCGAGTTATCACTTCCTAAGATAGGTCAGACTTTTGGCGGCCGGGATCACACCACTGTTATGCATGCAGACCGAAAGGTCCGCCACTTAATGGCTGAGCGTAGATCGATTTTTAACCAGGTTTCCGAACTAACAAACCGGATAAAACTGCAGGCTAAGGCTTAATCTCTGAAATATCAGAGGTTGGGGATAACCTGTGGATATGTGTGGATAACCTGTTGGTAAAGGTGGGGTTTGAAAAGACCTTATTTTTCCAAGTGGTTTGTTTTAAGAGTTACTCACAGTTTTTACACAGAGAAGAGGTGGTTTAAATGAAGGGTAATGCGGCCTTGAACAGGGCTTTTATTTCTTTTCCACAGTTAAACCGCCTGGTTACTACTACTAACTTTATAGATAAGAAATCTCATCTTAGAGAACAGATCTTGATAAGAAGCTTTAAATCAAACCAACTATCTAAAGTAAAGACGAAAGAGTTAGGCTGAAGATTATGAAATTCACAGTAGATAGCGCAGTGTTAACCGATAGCGTTAATTGGGTTTCAAGGAGCCTCTCAACCAGGCCAATTATGACCGCGCTACTAGGAATTGTGATCGAGGCGGGAAGCGATATCACTTTAAGTGCTTCAGATTTAGAGACCTCTGCCAAGTCTTCATTCTCTGCAGATATAAAAGAAAAAGGAAGAGTGTTAGTTCCAGGAAGGTTGTTAGCTGAAATCTCTAGAGCGCTACCAAATAAACCGGTTTCATTTAATCTAGATGGAAGTAGGGTTTTAGTAACAGCAGGAGCAGCTAAGTTCACCCTTCCAACACTTCCAATAAATGAATATCCAAACCTTCCAGTAATGCCTGATACATCAGGAAGCATCGCTAGTGATTTATTTGCAACAGCGGTTAATCAAGTGGCGGTAGCAGCTGGGCGAGATGACTCGCTACCGACCTTAACTGGAATCCATGTTGATATAAATAAAGAAGTTATTACATTTGCTGCAACTGATCGATACCGCCTAGCTGTTAGAGAGATTAACTGGAGCCCAAACAATCCAGAGGAAACAACAACAGCTTTACTTAGAGCAAGAACTTTGGCAGATGCAGCTAAAACAATTTCATCCAGTAAGAACATTTCATTCTCGGTAGCTCCTAATACCTCTAATGAGCGCTTAATTGGCTTTACAACTGAGCAGAAATCGATGACTTCAAGGCAGTTAGATGGCGCCTTCCCTCCTTACCGCCACCTACTTCCAAGTGAAAGTATTGCAACTGCGGTAATTGAAGTTGCAGCACTCTTAGATTCTGTGCGCCGGGTAGCTTTAGTAACCGATAAAACTGTACCGCTTCGTTTAAAGTTTTCCGATAACTCACTTCACCTTGAAGCTGGCGCAGGAGATGAAGCAACAGCTACGGAAGAACTTCAAATTTCATACACTGGAGAGGCGATAGATATCGCTTTTAACCCAACATTTTTAGCTGATGGTTTAAATGCTCTCGGAACAACTTATGTAAATATCGCATTTACTGGATCTAATAAACCGGCGGTTTTATCAGGTAAAAATAAAGTAGATGGCGAGATAGATAGCTCTTACCGCTATCTTCTAATGCCTATGCGTTACGCCTCTTAATTAACAAGCGTTAAAAATGTTTGTTTCCCATCTATCTTTAAAAGATTTCCGCTCTTATGAAAACTTAGAGCTTTCTTTAAAAACGGGGCAGAATATATTTATTGGTGAAAACGGCGAAGGTAAAACCAACATCATTGAGGCTTTAATGTATCTAGCCCTACTCTCATCACACCGGATATCAAGTGATCAACCTCTTATTAAATTAGGTAGTGAGCGCGCTTATATCCGCGCCAAAATTGAATCAGATGAGAGAACCACACTTGTTGAGTTAGAGATAAACAACGGTAAGGCAAATCGCGCCAAAGTAAATCAAAATCCGGTACGAAGCCAGAAGGAGTTATTAGGTTTAGTAAAGAGCGTTTGTTTCTCACCAGAGGATTTAGATTTAGTTCGCGGCGACCCGAGCGAGAGAAGGTCTTTTTTAGATCAACTTCTAATCCAACAGAGCCCGCGTCTTGCTGGTGTAATAAGTGATTATGAGAGAGCTTTAAAGCAGCGCAATTCACTACTAAAGAGCCGGGCTCCTGAGTCATCACTTCGTTCATGGAGCGATCACCTAGCTACTTTTGGAGGTGAGTTAATTGCGGGACGAATTAAATTAATTAATCAGATCGAGCCGTTATTTCAAAAAGCCTATAAAAATCTATCAGCGAAAAAACTCGCTAAATTAGGATATAAATCAAGTATTCCTGCTCCCTCTGCAGAAAAGGAAGTTAATAGAGAGTTAATATTAAAAGCAATAGACGAGGTTAAAACACAGGAGATAGAGCGAGGAATTTCTTTAGTAGGTCCGCACCGCGACGATCTTCTTTTAAACCTAGGTGATCATCCAGTTAAAGGCTATGCCAGCCACGGAGAGTCTTGGTCGATTGCTCTCGCTCTACGTCTAGCAAGTTATCAACTATTTATTAATGAAGGAGCAAAACCAATATTAATATTAGATGATGTTTTCTCTGAACTGGATGAAGGGCGACGAGAGAAACTATTGGAGATTGCAGATAGCGCAGAGCAGACATTTATTACAGTTGCTGTGGAAAATGATTTACCTAAAGCAATTCAAGGCGCTAAATTTAACGTTGAGCTAGGCAAGGTAATAACTTTATGAAGCGAGATATTGCAAGGGAGCTCTACCGCTCTTATAGAAGTGGCTATAAAAAGAAGAAAGAGGTAGTTGAACAAGAACGTAGCCTCAGTGGAGAGCCAGAGAAGATTTCAAACCTTATAAACGAGCTGGTTCAAAATAGAGAGTGGCGACAGGGAATTGCTGAAGGAAATCTTTTTAGTGATTGGGATCAAATTGTTGGTAGTGAGGTCTCAGAACATGCCACACCAATTACTTTATTTGAAGGGAAATTAACGATTCAAACCTCATCAACTGCTTGGAGCACACAACTTCGTTTAATAGAGAGCGAGCTTTTAAAGACAATTCGCAGAAGTTCTCCAGGAGCTTTAGTCGATGAATTAGTGATCATGGGTCCTCACGCCCCATCTTGGAAGCGCGGCCTAAGAACGATCCGAGGGGCAAAAGGGGCTAGGGATACCTTTGGGTGATATTCAAGGCTCAACTACCTTCTAAAAACGCGCCTAATCCACCAACAACGCCCTTTTTTGGCTATCTCTAATCTGATTTACCACTAGGATTTAGCTATACCTAGCCCAATAAAGAGGCGAGAACTGTCTCTGGCGGGGTCAAACTATTGATAGAAGAGGGGCTTAGCGTGGCTGATAAGAAGGTGGCGCGGGCCTATGACGCCAGCGCAATCACCGTTCTAGAAGGCCTAGAAGCTGTTCGTAAGCGCCCAGGAATGTATATCGGCTCTACAGGTGAGCGAGGCCTACACCACTTAGTTTATGAAGTCGTTGATAACTCGGTAGATGAAGCTCTAGCTGGCCACTGCACCCATATAACTGTTCTATTACAAAAAGATGGTGGAGTTCGAGTAAACGATAACGGTCGCGGAATTCCAGTAGACATTCATCCAATAGAGAAGAAACCAGCGTTAGAAGTTGTTATGACAGTACTTCACGCCGGAGGAAAATTTGGCGATGGCGGCTACTCAGTATCAGGCGGCTTACATGGCGTTGGAATATCTGTTGTTAATGCTTTAAGTAGAGATCTAAGTGTTGTAGTTCAAAGAGATGGATTTATCTGGGAACAAAGTTACAAATTAGGAGTCCCTAACTCCCCAGTTGAAAAAGGAGTTGCTACAAAAGAGGCAGGAACTGAAGTCACCTTCTATCCCTCTGAGGAAATATTTGAAACTACAGACTTTTCATTTGAAATTTTATCAACCAGGTTTAGGGAGATGGCCTTTTTAAATAAAGGTCTAACTATCTCGCTACGCGATGAACGAGCGGGCCATGTTGACGAGAAAGGCGAAGTACTAGAGGTTAAATATTGCTACGCAGGTGGGATTGTAGATTTTGTTAAACATTTAAATACCACAAAAGGCGTTGCTCATAAATCAATTATTGCTTTTGAAACAGAGGATCTAAAACAGAAGATGTCACTTGAGGTTGCAATGCAATGGAATACCAGCTTTACCGAATCGGTATATACCTTTGCTAACACCATTAATACCCAAGAGGGCGGCACACATGAAGAGGGTTTTAGAACATCACTTACCTCGCTAGTAAATAAGTTTGCTGAAGAATGGGGCTATATAAAGAGAAAAGAAGATCGCCTAACCGGAGATGATATCCGTGAAGGGTTAACTGCAATTATCTCTATTAAAATAAGTGAGCCACAGTTTGAAGGTCAAACAAAAACAAAGCTAGGAAACACAGAAGCTAAATCTTTTACTCAAAAAGCTTTAAATGATGCGGTTGGAGCTTGGTTTGAGAAGAATCCAAGTGAAGGTAAAGAAATTGTAAGAAAAGCTATAGATGCAGCAACTGCTCGAATTGCAGCAAGAAAAGCTAGAGACCTATCTCGCAGCAGAAAAGGCCTACTCGAAGGTCGCGGTATGCCCGGAAAATTAGCGGATTGCCAATGGACCGAGCCTGAAAAATGTGAGCTCTATATTGTCGAGGGAGATTCAGCGGGTGGTTCAACAAAAGGTGGAAGAGATTCTCGTTATCAAGCAGTTCTTCCAATTAGAGGAAAAATATTAAATGTTGAAAAGGCAAGAATTGATCGGGTTCTACAAAACAATGAAGTTCAGGCTTTGATAACTGCTCTTGGTACAGGAATTCACGATGACTTCGATATTGCAAAACTTAGATATCACAAAGTTATTCTCATGGCAGATGCTGATGTTGATGGGCAACATATTAGAACACTGCTCTTAACTCTTCTATTTAGATTTATGCGTCCATTAATTGAAAAAGGTTTTGTCTATCTTGCACAACCTCCGTTATATAAAATCAAATGGGGTGGAAAAGAACCAGTTCAATATGCATTTTCCGATAAAGAGCGAGATGGCTTAATCCAATTAGGACTAGAGGCAGCAAAACGTCTACCTAAAGAAGATGGAATCCAGCGCTTTAAAGGTCTTGGTGAGATGCCTGCAAAAGAACTCTGGGATACCACAATGGATCCGGCTCACCGCGTACTTATGCAAGTGACTCTAGATGATGCAGCAGCCGCTGATGATCTCTTCTCGGTTTTAATGGGCGAAGATGTTGAGCAGAGAAGACAATTTATTCAAAGAAATGCTAAAGATGTTAGGTTCCTTGATATCTAATGGAAAATCTTGATGAAAATAAAGTAGATCGCATTGAAATGGTCGATCTTCAAGTGGAGATGGCCCGCTCTTATCTTGATTATGCAATGTCAGTTATCGTTGGAAGAGCGCTTCCTGACATTAGAGATGGTTTAAAACCAGTGCACCGAAGAGTTTTATATGCAATGTATGACGCTGGTTATCGCCCAGATAAGGGTTATTACAAATCATCACGCATCGTTGGTGATGTTATGGGTAATTACCATCCACATGGCGATGGAGCTATCTATGACACCTTGGTTCGTTTAGCTCAACATTGGTCGCTTAGATACCCATTAGTTGATGGCAATGGAAACTTTGGATCTCCTGGCAATGATCCAGCTGCAGCGATGCGGTATACCGAAGCTCGTATGGCTCCTCTTGCAATGGAGATCATGCGAGATATCGATGAAGAAACTGTTGATTTCATTGCAAACTACGATGGACGAAGCCAAGAGCCGCTAGTACTTCCCTCTCGCTTTCCGAATTTATTAGTCAATGGATCAGCTGGTATCGCTGTTGGAATGGCAACAAATATTCCACCGCATAATCTGCGCGAAATTGCTGGGGCTGTGCAATGGGCCCTTGATAACCCGGATGCATCAAATGAGGAAACGCTAAAGGCTCTTCTTGGAATTGTTAAAGGACCAGATTTTCCAACTAAAGGAATCATTGTTGGGCGCCAAGGAATAGAAGATGCCTATCGCACAGGTCGCGGCTCTATTCAGATGCGCGCTGTTGTGGAAGTTGAAGAGATTAATAAGCGAACATGTTTAGTAGTAACAGAGCTGCCATATCAAGTAAATCCCGACAACCTTGCTCTAAAAATTGCTGAGCTAGTAAAAGATGGCAAAATCAAAGGCATTGCTGATGTTAGAGATGAAGGCAATGAGCGCCTTGGTCAACGTTTAGTTATTGTGTTGCGAAATGATGCCACCCCTAAAATTGTCTTAAATAATCTCTATAAACAGACACAACTCCAAGACTCTTTTGGAGCAAATATGTTGGCCTTGGTTGACAATGTTCCAAGAACACTACGCCTTGATGAATTTGTCCGCTATTACATTACTCATCAAGTAGAAGTAATTATCAGACGAACAAAATTTAGATTAAAAGAGAAAGAGAAACGCGCTCATATATTAAGTGGTTACTTAAAAGCACTTGATGCCCTAGATGCCGTAATAGCTTTAATCAGAGCTAGCGCTACATCAGAGCAAGCTCGGGAAGGTTTAATTAAACTTCTTGAAGTCGATGAACTTCAAGCCAATGCCATTCTTGATATGCAGCTGCGCCGCCTTGCAGCACTTGAGCGCCAGAAGATTATTGATGAATTCGAAACCTTGATGGCTGAAATTAAAGAGTTGAAGATAATCCTTAATGATCCTGCTGCTCAAAGAGTGATAATTAAAGAGGAGCTTAAAGAGATCGTAGATAAGTATGGAGATGAGAGAAGAACTCAGATAGTTGCTGGCGATACTGATTTATCAGTCGAGGATCTGATTCCAAACCAAGATGTAGTTGTAACCATTACAAGGGGCGGATATGCCAAACGCACCAAAGCCGACCTTTATAGATCTCAGAGACGCGGCGGTAAAGGGGTTAAAGGAGCCGCCTTAAAACAAGATGACATAGTTGAACATTTCTTCACCGCATCAACTCACGATTGGCTTCTCTTTTTAACAAATCAAGGCCGGGTCTATAGAGCCAAAGTTCATGAGCTTCCTGATGCTGGACGTGATGCCAGGGGCCAGCATGTTGCAAACTTATTGGCATTTAAACCAAATGAAACTATCGCCTCCGTTATCGGTATTAACGATTACTCCTCGCTCCCATACTTAGTAATTGCCACAAAAGGAGGAATAGTAAAGAAGAGCCCACTTAGTGAATATGACTCACCAAGAACCGGCGGCTTAATAGCAATCTCATTAAAAGATGGTGATGAGGTTGTGGCAGCTTCTGCTATTACGGCAAAAGATGAACTACTTTTAATTTCAAAGAAGGGAATGTCTCTTCGCTTTACAGCAGATGATGAGTCCTTGCGTTCTATGGGTAGATCTGCAACTGGCGTGATTGGAATGAAGTTTAGAAGTGGTGATGAATTGCTCACTATGGCAACAATTAGAAGTGGTGATGAAAAGAGTTTTGTACTAACAGCAACCGATGGTGGTTTTGGAAAGAGAACTGATATCAGCGAGTATCGTTTGCAATCCCGCGGCGGCATTGGAGTTAAAGCTGCCAAAGTTGATGAAGGCGCGCGAGGTGGTTTAGTAGGAGCTCTAATTGTTAATGAAAGTAATGAGATTTTAGTTATTACCTCAGGAGGCGTAGTCATGCGCACCCCAGTAAAAGAAGTTCGCCAGACCGGGCGCGATACTCTCGGAGTTCGCCTAGTAAATCTTGATCAAGGCACCTTTGTGGTTTCACTAGCTAAGGTCAATGACGAGGATTAGAAAGTGAAAAAATAAGCGGAAAAAAAGTGCTATTTTTGCGCACGCCCGCAGGTCAGGTAGCCTTGCGCTTCCCGTTTTGCGGGCCTATAGCTCAGCCTGGTTAGAGCGCTTCCCTGATAAGGAAGAGGTCAGTGGTTCAAGTCCACTTAGGCCCACCATATCAACGCTCTTTATTTGCTGCGATATGGGGACTTAGCTCAATTGGTAGAGCACCTGCTTTGCAAGCAGGGGGTTAGGGGTTCGATTCCCCTAGTCTCCACATGGTTAACGATTCAATGCCGCCAATTACTCAAGCGACCCTGCATACATCAATGGGCGATATTGTTATTGAGTTATTCCCAAATCATGCACCAAAAACAGTTGCAAACTTTGTTGAGTTAGCTGCAGGAATGCGTGAGTGGGTTAATCCAAATACTGGCGAGAAAACTAATCAGCCACTCTATGACGGAACAGTGTTTCATCGAGTAATCAAAGGTTTCATGATTCAAGGTGGGGATCCACTCGGAACTGGAACTGGCGGGCCTGGATATCGCTTCGCTGATGAATTTCATCCTGAGTTATCTTTTACTAAACCATATCTACTAGCGATGGCTAATGCTGGCCCTGGAACAAATGGTTCACAATTTTTTATAACCGTTGCACCAACTACCTGGTTAGATCGCAAACATAGTATTTTTGGCGAAGTTAAAGATGAAGCAAGTCAGAAGTTTGTTCAGGCAATATCAGAGGTTAAAGTTGGCGGAGCAGATCGCCCGATTCAAGCGGTGAAGATAACTTCAGTATCACTGGCATAAAGTTAATGCGCCGCTCTATAACTGGCTCACTACTTTTAATAATCGCTGTCTCATATTTATTACAAATCACCACAGTTGGGTATGAAGATAGGCTGTTACTCAATCGTTTCTATGTAGAAAATGGCGAGTATTACCGCTTATTTACTGTTGCTCTACTCCATGGCGGGTTATGGCATTTAGCCTTTAATTTACTTGCCCTTTACGCACTAGGCACCCCACTTGAAAACTACTTTGGCAAGGGCAGATATCTCTTAATTTTATTTGTCTCCCTAATTTGTGGCTCAACTCTCTCGGTTCTATTAAACCCTGCCTATGTTTATTCAATAGGGGCATCCGGAATGATTTTTGGGCTCTTTAGCGCTCTTGCCTTAGTTGGCAAGAAAGCTGGTATCGAGTGGCGATCAATTTCGATAATTGTTGGTCTTAATTTTGCTATTGGTTTTGTATTAGGCGGGGTGGATTGGCGCGGACATTTAGGTGGGTTAATTGGTGGGGCTTTGATTACTCTCACTCTTAACAGATCTAAGTAATACCTGGGCAACATCAATAACGTTTGTATCTGAGCCTTTAGCAGTTACGCCATCACTAACCATCACTCGACAGAATGGGCAAGCCACGGCAACTTCCTTAGCGCCGGTGTTTATAGCTTCTTCAACTCGGTTCATGTTGATACGAGTACCTAATTTTTCTTCCATCCACATTCTTCCGCCGCCTGCGCCGCAACAGAAAGACCGCTCTTGATTTCTTGGCATCTCAATTAATTCAACTCCAGTTGATTCCAATAACTCTCTAGGTGGTTCATAGATTTGGTTATGACGACCTAAATAACAAGGATCGTGATAGGTAAGTGAGTTACTGCTCTGTGTTACTGGCTTTAAACGCCCTGTTTTAACTAAGGTATTAAGAAGTTGAGTGTGATGAAGCATCTCTAATTCAAAGCCTTGCTGTTTATAGTCACGGCCGATTGTTGTGAAGCAATGCGGGCAGGTCACTACAACTTTCTTTTTGCCCTTGTAATTTGCATAAACCTCATTAAAGGTATCGATATTTTCTCTTGCGAGAATTTGATAGAGAAATTCATTTCCAGCTCTGCGCGCAGGATCTCCAGTGCAGGTCTCCCTTGCTCCAAGGACAGCGAATTTAACTCCTGAGATATAGAGCAGCTCTGCTACAGCCTTTGTAGTTTTCTTTGCTCTCTCTTCATATGCTCCAGCGCATCCAACCCAGAAGAGATATTCCACTTCATCTGGAAGAGCGCCAGTAATTACCTCAACTGGAAAATCACATTCTGTGATCCATGCATTTCTATCTGCTCTATTAGCGCCCCAAGGGTTACCGGCTTTTTCAAGATTCCTAAATGTTCCACCAAGTTCTGTTGGAAACTCTGATTCAACTAAAACTTGAAAGCGTCTCATATTGACTATGTGATCGATATGTTCGATATCAACTGGGCATTCATTAACGCAGGCGCCGCAAGTTGTGCAGGACCAGAGGACATCAGGTGAGATTGTCTGGCCAACAACATTTCCTTCTTTAGGGACATTTGCAAGGGCGTGATCTCTAAGAGCCATTATTAATAACTTAGGCGATAAAGGTTTATCGGTATGCCATGTGGGGCATTGTGATTGGCATCTGCCGCACTCAGTGCAGCTAGCCATATCCAATAGACCTTTCCAGGATATGGAGGCAGCATCACTAATACCAAAGAGGTCATCATCTTTAGGGTTTTCAAAGTCAATTACTTTTCCATTTGAAATCATCTCAGGAAGAGCGCCTAGCGTTGGCTTTTCTGAAACCTCGCGCTTAAAGAAGATATTAAATGGCGCTAGGAATCTATGCCAGGCAATACCCATAGTTAAATTGGCAGCGATAACAATAAACCAGAGCATAGAGACAATAATTTTTAGCGATGCAACTATCACAATCCAGTTTTCAATACTCTCTTTATCAAGATCTGCAAAGGCGTTAACAGCAGGCTTTGAAAGAGCAAAGTCCCAAGGATTTCCACTATATCCAATTAGCGCTCCTTCAAGTCCGCGCAGCGTTATTACAAAGAAAACAATTGCAAGTATTGTTCCTTCAACATAATAAGCTTTCCAAGAACCTGAACCATAGAAGCGAGAGCTACGACCTTTATTAGTAAATCTTGTAACTTGTCGAATTCCAATTAATGTAACTATTGATATTCCAGTAAGCCAGGCAAAGCTTTCAGTAAATAAGTTATAGATAACCCAATGTCCAATTAGAGGCAGTGCAAACTCTGGATTTAATATCTGGCCATATGCAGTAAGAAGAGTTCCAGAGAGTGCAAAGAAACCTAACATCACAAACCAATGGGCAATTCCAGATCCAGTAAATTTCAACATCTTGGCATGGGTTAAAACTTCTTTTGCCATGAGAGCAAAACGTTTAGCTCTTTGATTTGATCTAGTTGGATCTGCTTGACCTGCTTTAATCCGGCGATAGAGTTCTAGAGAGCGAATAGTTATAGCCACAATTGCAATCACTGTGATTAGGTAGGCGCTAAGACCAAAAACACTTTGCATCATGCGCCTTAGGGTAGGTGGGCAGGGGCCAATCTGCAGGCAAGGGCTCTATGCACAGGGGTGGATAACCTGTGGAGAATTACACAGATGTAATTAATAAAGAGGTATTAGCGCCAGCGAGTAGCTAGGGAGAAGCCCACTCCGATGAAGGCAAAGCCCACAACCATGTTCCAAGCCCCGATATTAGGTATTGGGTAGAGGGTCTGGGAGACATAGAAAATTACTATCCAAAATAGCCCTACTAAGAATGCGCCAATCATTGTTGGGGCGAGCCAGGCTGGGCTCTCTATTTCAGCAGGATCTCGCTCAGCAAGAAGTATCTCTGGGCGGTTATCTTTCTTCTTCTTACGCAGTCTGGATTTAGGCATAGGCGTCAGGATACAGGAGAGGATGAGGCCATGGGAACAAGGATCTTGGTGGTTGATAACTATGACTCATTTGTCTTTAACCTCGTTCAATACCTCCAACAACTAGGGGCCGAGTGCACGGTAGTAAGAAATGATGAAGTTAGCGCAAGCCTTGCCGATCAATATGACGGGGTCTTAATCTCCCCAGGTCCTGGAACCCCTGAAGAAGCTGGCATCTCAGTAGAGATGATTAAGTATGCAGCTCAAATTAAAAAGCCTTTACTTGGAGTTTGCCTAGGACATCAAGGAATTGGAGTTGCTTATGGAGCAACTGTTAATCGAGCGCCAGAGCTACTTCATGGAAAGACATCGGTAATTACTCATAACAACTCTGGAGTTCTAAAAGATATCCCTAATAACTTCACCGCCACTCGCTATCACTCACTTGCGATAGGTGAGGAGAGCTTGCCGGAGGAGATTGAAGTAACTGCTAGAAGTGAGAGCGGTTTAGTAATGGCTATTAGACATAAAACTCTTCCGATCCACGGAGTGCAATTTCATCCAGAGTCAGTTCTTACCGAACATGGTTATCAGATGTTAGGTAATTGGTTAGTTGAGTGCGGTGATAGCGGAGCAAGAAAGAGATCTGAAGGTCTCTCTCCAGTTGTTTCTCGTTAGTCTTGAGTCTTATTAATAGTAATTGTTACTGAAGAGCCAATTAATTTAACTTCTCCAGCGTTTGGAGCCTGCGCTAAAACACTTCCGATTACTTGATTTGCATCATATGCCTCAACAATTTTTACTAAGAATCCTGCTTGGGTAAGAATTGTTCTAGCTTCAATTTCATTAAGCCCCACTAAAGATGGCACAGAGATATTTCCACTAGCGATCTCTAGAACTACCCCAGTACCTGCTTCAACTGTGCTTCCTGGCTCTGGAGTTATCTTCAAAACAATTCCAGGTTCTTGCTCTGAATCAACAGCGATAGTTCTACTAACTCTTAAACCTGCAGCAGTTAAGGCTGCTCTAACCTCTTCAAGAGGCTTGCCCAATAAACCAGTAGGAACAATGGCATCTCCTGGTCCATCCGAAATAGTCAGCGTCACAGCCGATCCCTCAGAGACGCGGATTGTGGCAAGTGGTAACTGGCTAGCGACTCGGTCTCTAGGAATTCTAGGATCTGGCGCTCTCTGGATAGTGATAGTTAGCCCTGATAATTCCTGACGCGCCTGAACCTCTGTTAAACCAACAACATTAGGAAGAACCCTTGTTGCTGCGCTCTGGTTTGGATTAAAGATGAAGTAACTAACGCCGCCAACAAGAAGTACTAAAGCGATAGATAGGGCAGCGATTCTACTTCGCGCCTTTTCTTTTCTTAATTGTTTTGGAATCTGAGTAGTAATACCTTCGCCTTTATTTAACTTCCTTAGATCTTTAAGCATTGCATTAGCGCTTTGGTATCTCTCATTTGCATCTTTAGCAAGAGCGATACTAAAGAATGCATTTAAAGCAGGATCAAGACTTTCTTGAATTTCAGTAATTGGGATAAGTGGAGCTGAGACATGTTGATAAGCAATAGCAACTGGGGTATCACCAGTGAAGGGAGGTCTTCCTGCTAATAGTTCATAGAGCAAACATCCAACAGAGTAAAGATCACTTCTAGCATCTGCTTGAGTTCCAGTGGCTTGTTCTGGCGAGAGATATTGCGCTGTTCCAATTATGTTCCAGGTGCTAGTCATAGTAGCTCCGGTATCAGCAAGAGCTCTAGCGATACCAAAATCCATCACCTTCACATCATTGTTATCTGTGATCATGATGTTTCCTGGCTTTATATCGCGATGAATAATTCCATTCTTATGTGAGTATTGCAGGGCAATCAAAATACCTTCAACTATTTCAACAGCGCGATTTAGCGCAAAACGCTCACCTTTATTTACTATCTCTCGTAGGGTTTTGCCCTCTACAAACTCCATAACAATGTATGGCATAGCCCCACTAGGGCTATCTTCTTTCCCAGAGTCATAAACAGAGACAATCCCTGGATGATTTAGGGCGGCAACAGATAAGGCTTCTTTGTTAAACCTAGTAACAAATGATGGGTCTCTAGCTAAATCACTTCTTAATATCTTGATAGCAACTTGGCGATTAAGTCTTACATCTTGAGCTAGATAGACATCTGCCATCCCGCCAGTGCCAATCATTGCTCCTAATTCATATCGCTCGCCTAATATTTTTTTCATAGCGCAGCGCCAAAGCCCTGAGTTTTTATATTGGCCTTACTCTCTCCAACTTCAGCCACTATCACCGTGACATTATCTGGGGCTCCCGCTTTATATGTAAGGTCAATTAATGAATTCACAGCACTTGTTAAGTCTTGTTGCATCGCTTTAGCAATCTGCGCCTCATCTAGAACAGCGGTAAGTCCATCGCTACAAAGTAGGTATCTATCGCCTTTTAATACCGGATAGGCAAGAAGAATAGGAGAGAGATTCTCTTTACCCATTAGCGCTTGGGTTAGAAAAGATCTCTGTGGGTGATCTGCAATCTCATCTGGGCTAAGTCTTCCTTGATCTATTAACTCTTGAACGACAGTGTGATCATGGCTTAACTGCTCTATTTTCTTGCCTCGCAAGCGATAAGCCCTTGAATCTCCAAGGTGTAATAAGAGTAGGTTGCTATCAAAGAGAGCTATTGAGGTAAGAGTTGTTCCCATTCCTACTAGCTCAGGGCGCGCAGCTCCTATTTCAGCAATTGCTGCATCCATACTTTCAATAGAGGAGCTAAGAAGATCTTCCCTAGATTCATTATCTAGCTCTGGATTTTCAAGGGTTGGTAGAAGTTGAATCAACTTTTCAATTACAGTCTTTGATGCAATCTCACCACCAACATAACCACCCATGCCATCTGCTACTGCAAGAAGTGATTGCGAGACTAAAGCTGAATCTTCATTACCTTGGCGATGCAGGCCAACTTCAGATCGCCAGGCAATATCAGAGAAGTTCAGTTTTGCCGCCATAATATTGCCAAGCCTAACGCGCAAATCGCTATTGATAAAAGCGTATGCGCCCAAGATGGCCCTACGAGTATCCTTACGCAGTGAGAAGATACGCATATCTAGGGCCAGCTGGAACTTTCACAGAAGAAGCTCTACGCACTATCGCAGAACCAAGCGATGAATTACACCCTTATGCCAATGTCACTGCAGCGCTTAATGCGGTTAGAAGCTCTCAAGCAGATCAAGCTCTAGTTCCTATTGAGAACTCTGTTGAAGGTGTTGTCGCAAGAACCCTTGATGAGTTGGCGATAGGCGAGCCGCTGGTGATTTATAAAGAGATAACTCTTCCAGTTTCCTTCTCACTTCTTGTGGCTAAAGGAAAAGAGGGCTCACAGGTAAAGAAAATCGCTACCCATCCTCATGCCGAGGCGCAGTGCCGTAGTTTTATTGCAAAGAATTATCCAGATGCTGAAATTATTCCAACCTCTTCAACAGCTGCTGCGGCAGCAGATTTAGTTAAAAGCGGTTTTGATGCAGCAATTGCTAGCCCTGCAGCAGCAAAAGAGTATGGGCTAAGCGCAATTGCTAATAACATTGGTGATAACGATGGGGCTGTTACGCGATTTGTATTGGCAGGAAAACCAGGTTTAGTGCCAGCTCTATCAGGCCATGATCGAACATCGCTAGTTGCATTTATTGGCGCAGATCATGCTGGCGCGCTCTTGGAGGTCTTAACTGAGTTTTCCATGCGCGGGGTTAATCTCACCTTTATCCAATCTCGTCCAACAGGAAAAGAATTAGGCAGCTATCACTTTATTATTGATGTGGAAGGGCATATAAACGAAGAACGCGTAGGAGACGCGCTAACTGGCCTTAGAAGAATATGTGAAGATGTGCGCTATCTAGGTTCTTATCCAAGAGCAGATAAAATTGCTCCAACGACAACGACAAGAACTGCCGATAATTCTTTTAAGCAGGCAGATGCTTGGCTTTCAGCAGTTCGGGCCGGAGAGAAGATTTAGATGATTGATATAAAGGTATTAAGAGAGAGCCCAGATTTAGTTAAAGCATCGCAGAGCGCCCGCGGCGAAGATGTAACTCTTGTTGATCGCGTAATTGCGGCAGATGAAATTAGACGAAGTGCGATAGTGGAATTTGAAGCGCTAAAGGCCGAACAGAACGCTCTTTCAAAAAGCGTGGGATCTGCAAAGGGCGATGAGAAAACAGCGCTTTTAGAAAAAGCCAAAGCTTTATCAGATGCAGTAAAAGCGGCTGAAGTTAAGAAAAATTCGACAGAGGCAGAGTATAAAAATATTGCAATGTCCCTTTCAAATATCGTTGATAAGGCAGCGCCAGTTGGCGGAGAGGCAGATTTCAAAGTACTAGAAGAAGTTGGCAGACCACGAGAGTTTAATTTCACTCCAAAGGATCATGTTGAACTTGGCAAAATATTAGGAGCAATTGATGTAGAGCGGGCAGCTAAAGTCTCTGGCGCTCGTTTTTATTATTTAACAGGTGTAGGAGCGCTTTTGGAGTTAGCGCTTGTTAACTACGCAATTACTAGCGCTAGTAAAGCAGGCTTTATCCCAGTTATTCCTCCAGTCTTAGTTAAACCTGCAGCTATGGAGGGGACAGGTTTTCTTGGGCAAGCTGCTGAGAATGTATTTCATTTAAAAGATGAAGATTTCTATTTAGTTGGAACTAGCGAAGTCGCTCTAGCAGCTTTACATATGGATGAGATATTAGATTCCAAAACACTTCCAATTCGCTATGCCGGCTACTCTCCATGTTTCCGCAAAGAGGCAGGCTCGTATGGAAAAGATACAAGGGGAATCATTAGAGTCCATCAGTTCGATAAAGTAGAGATGTTCTCCTACTGCGCTATGCAAGATGCAGAAGCAGAGCATCAAAGATTATTAAATTGGGAGAAAGATTTCCTAAATGCTATGGAGATTCCTTACCGCGTAATTGATGTTGCAACTGGAGATCTTGGTTCTAGCGCTAATCGCAAGTTTGATTGTGAAGCATGGATCCCAACCCAGAACGCTTATAGAGAGGTAACTAGCACCTCTAATTGCAGTGATTTCCAGGCAAGAAGACTTAACATCCGAATCAAAACAGAGTCTGCAACAACTCCAGTTGCAACTCTTAATGGAACGCTAGTTGCTATTCCAAGAATGATTGTGGCAATTTTAGAAAATCACCAACAAAGTGATGGCTCGGTAATAATTCCCAAAGCTCTTCAAGGCCTTCTTGGTATGGAGCGTTTTACTCCGGTGGCTAATTGAGCGAACTTAACCGCCGCCCTAAATTAATTGCAACAGATCTTGATGGCACAATCGTTGCTCACTATGGAAAAATCTCAGAGCGAACTAAGGCAGCATTTAATGCAGCCCATGATATGGGCGTTGAAATATTTTATGTAACAGGAAGACCTCCAAGATGGATGGTAGAGATTGCAAAGGTATTTCCTTTCGGTCACGGGATTTGCGCCAATGGCGCTCTGCTCTATGACATCCATAAGGAGCGAGTATTGGAAGAGTGGGCGATGCCTGTTGAAAATCAGATTGAGACAGTAAATCGCTTAAGGCGCAGTATCCCCGAGATCTCATTTGCCGTTGAGTGGCATAACTACTTTCTTCGTGAGAAGAAATATGTCCCGCGCTGGGATGTTGGTCAAGACAATGTTGGCGTTGATGACATCACAGAGATTATTGATAGCCCAGCAATAAAAATTATGGCTAGATGCTCAAATCAAGAACTAACTTCAGATCAGATGCTCAGAATTGCTCAAATAGAGTTGGAGGGAGTCGCCACTGTGACTCATTCAAATCCTCATGATTCACTACTTGAAATTAACGCTCATGGAATTTCCAAGGGAGAAACACTTTCCAAGATTGCTGCCAGATATGGCATAGGCGCCGATGAAACTGTGGCATTTGGTGATAATCCAAATGACTTTTCAATGCTTGCTTGGGCTTCTCGCTCTTGGGCTATGGCTGATGGTCATCCAGATGCTGTTAAGCATGCCAAGTTTGTTGCAGAACCACATGAAGAAGATGGTGTTGCAAAAGAGATAGAGAGGCTATTGGAGTTACCTGAATGAACGCAGCTCTAGCAGTTCCACTCTGGCTTGATCTACTAACTGTTGGAATCGGCGCTCTCCAAGGCGCACTCTTTGCAATTTTCTATAAACGCTTTGATCTAGTTGGAGTTATTTCAGTCGCAATACTTACAGGTCTTGGCGGCGGAATTTTGCGAGATTTATTACTTGCCGTTGGTAGACCTGCAGCGATGCAAGATAAATATATTCTCACCGCTATCGCATCTTGCTTAGTCGCAATTCTTATTGGGCGTTGGTATAAAAAAGCAAGTAGCGCAGTAGTCTTTCTAGATTCAGCAGCAATGTCACTATTTGCAGTTGCTGGAACTTATAAAGCAATTGTTAATGACACCTCTAACTTAGTTGCAATTTTGCTTGGAGTATTAACAGCAGTAGGAGGCGGAGTACTGCGCGATGTGGTCTGCAGAATAACGCCACAGATTTTTACTGGCGGCCCTCTTTATGCCACAGCCTCTGCAATAGGAGCTACGCTTTTTGTATTACTTGAGAAGAGTTCACTTGATTTAAATGTTGCCCTCGTAATATCTGCAATAACGATTGTGGCAATTCAGATGGCATCGCTGCGCTTTCGAATTCACCTAAAGCCCGTCCTAGATTCATTGGATTTTGAAGACCCCTCTAAGTGAAGGTAAGTTTCCCCACGGAGGGCTCGCATAGTGGCCTAGTGCACCGGTCTTGAAAACCGGCAAGGGAAACCTTCGTGGGTTCAAATCCCACGCCCTCCGCCATCTGCCACGCCTAGTTCCTAACTTCTTGTGGGCGATTTCATAAGGCTCTGCCTAGCAGGATTTAGCCAACACAAGGAAAATAAGAAGGTATTTCTCAATCTAGTTTTATAAGGAGGCGCTAAGTGGCTACAGGAGTTTTCTCTACAACTCGAGCCGCAATTAAAGAGCGCACTCTTCGAACCGATCGTTGGTGGTTACAACCATTAATTATTGTTGCAGTTTTAATCTCATTTATTATCTATGCGACATTTCGCGCTTTTGAAAACAAGTATTACTTTGCAGAGCCTCTAATCTCACCTTTTTATTCTCCATGTCTTTCAACAGCATGCGTTGAGGGAGCTGCTCACTTTGGTACACCTATTGGCGCAGTAACTATCTTTGGCTTTTTAATTTCTCCTGCGCTATTTATTCTAATTTTCCCGCTAGGTTTCCGTTTAACTTGTTATTACTACCGTAAGTCCTACTACCGCTCTTTCTGGATGTCGCCACCTGCATGCGCAGTTGCAGAACCTCACTCCAAATACACAGGGGAGACCAGGGCGCCACTTATTTTGCAAAATGGCCATAGATGGTTTTTCTATGCAGGTTTAGTTTTCAATGTCATTCTCACCTACGACGCAATCATTGCCTTTAAAAACCCAGAGGGTGAATGGGGCCATATGAGCGTTGGCACTTTAGTTCTGCTACTAAATGCTGCAATGCTCTGGCTATATTCAGCTTCTTGTCATACCTGTCGCCACACTATTGGCGGGCGACTTAAGAATTTCTCTAAACATCCGATCCGATACAAATTATGGAGTTGGGTTTCAGTCCTAAACCATAGCCACCCGACCTATGCCTGGATCTCACTATTTGTTGTGGCATTTACTGACTTTTACATCCGCCTGGTTGCCACTGGCACCATAACCAATTTCTACTTCTTCTAGGCCGTCGATGAATAACGATATTGAATTTAGTCGCTATAACTTTGATGTTGTAGTTATTGGTGCAGGTGGAGCAGGCCTTCGCGCAGCAGTTGAAGCCCGTCAGGCAGGTCTTCGCGTTGCAATTATTTGTAAATCACTCTTTGGCAAGGCTCATACCGTTATGGCAGAGGGCGGCGCAGCTGCTGCTATGGGTAACGTGAATGACAATGATGGTTGGAAAGTTCACTTTAGAGACACAATGCGCGGCGGAAAGTTTTTAAATAACTGGAGAATGGCTGAGCTTCATGCAAAAGAATCTCCAGATCGCATCTGGGAGCTAGAGACCTGGGGCGCGTTATTTGATAGAACTAAAGATGGCCGTATTTCGCAACGAAACTTCGGTGGCCATGAATATCCACGCCTTGCACATGTCGGTGATAGAACAGGTCTTGAGTTAATTAGAACTATGCAGCAGAAAATTGTTGCGATGCAACAAGTAGATGCTAAAGAGCATGGTGATGCAGAGAAGTATTTAAAAGTATTTGCAGAGCTAACAATTACAGAGATATTAAAAGATGGAGATAAAGTCTCCGGTTGCTATGGATACTGGCGAGAGACTGGCGATGAAGTTTTATTTGAAGCACCTGCTGTTGTTTTAGCAACTGGCGGAATTGGTAAGTCATTTAAAATTACCTCCAACTCCTGGGAAGGAACTGGCGATGGCCACGCCCTAGCCCTTAAGGCAGGATCTGCTTTAGTTGATATGGAGTTTGTGCAATTTCACCCAACCGGGATGGTCTGGCCACCATCTGTTAGAGGAATTTTAGTTACTGAATCTGTTCGTGGAGATGGCGGGGTACTTACCAATAGTGAAGGTAAGCGCTTCATGTTCAATTACATTCCGGAAGTTTTCAAAGATAAATATGCTGATAACGAAGCCGAGGCTGATCGTTGGTATAAAGATCAGGAGAATAATCGTCGCCCACCAGAGCTACTACCTAGAGATGAAGTAGCGCGCGCAATTAACTCTGAAGTTAAGGCAGGACGTGGATCTCCAAGAGGCGGGGTTTATCTTGATGTCTCAAAGCGTCTGCCAGCTGATGAAATTAAGCGTCGCCTGCCTTCTATGTGGCATCAATTTAAAGAGCTAGCAGATGTTGATATTACTGAGCAGCCAATGGAAGTTGGTCCTACCTGTCACTATGTAATGGGTGGAGTAAAGGTAGATCCTGATACCGCCGCTGCTTATCAAGCTCCAGGCTTATTTGCTGCAGGCGAGGTTGCAGGCGGGATGCATGGCTCTAATCGCCTAGGCGGTAATTCACTTTCAGATCTTCTTGTTTTTGGAAGAAGAGCTGGAGCAGGAGCCGCTGAGTATGTAAAGAGTTTAGCTAGCAATAGACCGGCAGCTAGCGATAGAGAAATTGCAAGAGCTCATAGCCATCTAAATGAACCATTTACCCGCGATGGCAATGAAAATCCTTATGCTCTACATGATGAGCTACAGAATGTGACCCAAGATTTAGTGGGAATTATTCGACATGAGAAAGAACTCTCTGATGCTCTAGTGAAACTCGAATCCATTCGGCAAAGAGCTGCTCAGGTCAAAGCAGTTGGCGGCAGAGCATTTAATCCAGGTTTTCACTTAGCTTTAGATTTAGAGAATATGTTATTGGTCTCTGAATCAATTGCTCGCTCAGCACTTGCAAGACAGGAGTCAAGAGGTGGGCATACTCGCGACGATTATCCAAAGCTGGATCCAAATTGGCGCACTATTAATCATTTGAGTAAATGGAGCGGCAAGCAGGTTGAAATTGACCCTGCCAAATCTCAGATGCTTCCTGCCGAGCTAATTGAGGTATTTGAGATGGATGAGCTAAAGAAGTATTACACTGAAGCAGAGCTTACGAAGGGTGGCAACTAATGTCTCGTAAAGTAAAGCTACGTATCTGGCGCGGTGATGCCAAAGAAGGCAAGTTAGAAGATGTCAGCGTTGAGGCCAATGAGGGCGAAGTAGTTCTTGATGTGATTCATCGAGTTCAAGGCACACAGATGCCAGATTTAGCGGTTCGTTGGAACTGTAAAGCCGGCAAATGTGGCTCCTGCTCTATGGAAATTAATGGAAAACCTCGCCTTGCCTGCATGACGCGCATGAATACATTTGCAGAAGATGAAACGATAACTGTCACTCCACTTAGAGCTTTTCCAGTAATCCGCGACTTAGTCACCGATGTTTCCTATAACTATAGAAAAGCTATGGAGATTCCTTCATTTGCAGCGCCAGAGGATTTAAAGCCTGGTGAATACCGTATGGCTCAAGTCGATGTGGAGCGAAGCCAAGAGTTCCGTAAATGTATTGAATGCTTCCTCTGCCAAGATACTTGCCATGTTATCCGCGACCATGAAGAGAATAAGAAGTCTTTTGCTGGCCCACGCTTCTTTATTCGAATTGCAGAGCTTGATATGCATCCACTTGATCGCCTTCGTAATCGCAAGCAAAAGGCTCAAGAAGAGCATGGCCTAGGAATGTGCAACATCACTAAGTGCTGCACTGAAGTTTGTCCAGAACATATCAAGATTACCGATAACGCCATCATTCCAATGAAGGAGCGAGTGGTGGATGTGAAATATGATCCTATTCGCTGGCTTGGTTCAAAGATTCGCAAGCGCGAAGGAATAGTTTAATGAACTTAGTCAAGCGCTGGGTGATACTGGCGCTTGCTTTCTGGTTAACAACTTTTATTGTTTCAGGAATAGAGATCGAAGATGGCGCCTGGAATTACTTCTGGGTAGCGGCTCTCTTTGGAGTAGTTAATACATTTCTTGGTGGCTTATTAAAGCTATTTACACTTCCTGCAGTGATACTAACCTTTGGCCTCTTTGTATTTGTAATTAATGCAGCAATGTTGACATTGGTAGATCGCTGGAGCGATGTTTTAACAATCGATAAATTCACATCAGCTCTAATAGGAGCCTTGATTATTAGCCTTATTTCAGGCTTTACAAATAAATTAGTTAATAAGGCCTAATTACCAGTAAATTGAAACGCTTACTAGCAGTTGGCCTTGGAGGAGCTCTTGGCTCCCTGATTCGCTATTTAACTGTTTCAAAAGGTGATGAGATCTCACTATTTCTAGTAAACATCTTTGGCGTGGCAGTTGCTGGTTTTATTGCCTTTCGCTTATCTACCTCAGAGTTAACTCGCCTCGCCTTAATCCCAGGATTTGCCGCAGGCTTAACCACTTTTTCATCGGTTGCAGTTATTCATGTAGAGGATAGTTCGCTACGCAGTATCGCCTATTTCTTTGGCAGCGTCTTGGTGAGTCTTTTGATTCTCTTTGCGATAAAACCAAAGGCGAAGATATGAGAGTTAGTTATTTTCTACTAGGTGCATTTATTGGCGCTCCAGTCAGATATGTAATTGTTGAATACTTAAAGAGCTATCTCAAATTCCCGCTGGGAATATTGCTAGTTAATGTAATTGGCTCTTTTCTACTTGGCTTAATCCTTGAATCAGAGACGAACATCGCCTTTGCCTTGATGGGCTTTTCAGGGGCTCTTACTACCTGGTCTGCTTTTGCTATGGACTTGTTTGAGCAGGCTAAAAGGCGAGAGCAATTGCTCTTTTTACTAAATCTCTTTGGAAATTATGCTCTAGCTCTTCTTGCTGCAGGCCTTGGCATCTGGATTGCGCAATAATATGAAGGTGAAAAAGAGCGCACTCCTTCTTATCTTCTCTCTATTGCTCACCTCATGTAGCAGCCAGCAGGAAGTAGCTGCTCCAGAGCTTCCATCAGTTCCAAGTAATTGCGCAGATACAGAGGTTTTAGAATCTATATTGCCAAGAATTGCTGAGGCGAAATACATTGAAACAGAGTGGGAGCCAGCAGAGGGCACAGATTTATATGCTGCCTATAACGCTGGCGGCATTGCTTGCACCTATGGGCTACAAGAAGCTGAAGTTGGAGCAACCATTTTGTGGGCTCCTGATAATAAATCTCTCTTTTCAGAACTAACTCCAAACTGGGTTGGCTTTGGTCAGAAAGAGATCGATCTACCCGGGATAGAAGAAGAAGCTGCTTATTACCTAAGTGAAGGTATCGAGGGCCAGGGCGAGTATCACATCTGGTCAGTTAACTTATTGATAAATGGCTCATGGATCCAGGTCGGAGCAACATTTTTTAATTCACTAGAGGATGCAATCCCAGTAATACAAGCAGCCATTGATTCACTACAAAGACCAAAGCGGGCAGAAGTCAATAAAATTACTGGGTGTTATTTAGCAGAGCTACCTGAAGATCTCTATGTATTTAACGTTCACTATCATGATAACAACACAATCTCGGCAGACTTTTACTACAAAAATATCAATAGTGAACCAACTAAGGGATTATTTCTTGGGACTTATACCAATGGAATAGCTCGAGGTTTCTATAGTTTGTCCACTAGTAATGGAACAAGTGAACGCGAACTCTTTTTAAAGGGCGATAAGAGCGGATTTATAACAGCAAGTGCGAAATTAGAAAAAGTAGGAAGTATCGAAAAGTACGTCAGACCTTTGGATATAACTTGGAGTGAGGAAATTAAATACATTCCTGCAGATGAGTGCGAAGCCTTACTTAGAAATTAAAGCTGCCATCCAAGCTTCAACTTCATCTGGATGAGAAGGCATAGCGCTACTTAAGTTCTCGCAGCCATCTTTAGTTACTAAAACATCATCCTCAATTCTTACTCCAATTCCTCGATATTCTGCAGGAAATAGCGTGTCATCTGGCTGGATATAAAGTCCTGGCTCAACAGTTAGGATCATTCCTTCTTTCAAAATACCTTCAGTGTGAGCTTCTTTTCTAGCCTTTGCACAATCATGAACATCCATTCCGAGCATATGTCCTGTGCCATGTACGGTCCATCGGCGATGAAGTCCTACATCTGGCTTTAGCGATTCTTGCGCTGAAATTGGAAGAACTCCCATCTCTTCAAGCCCTCTAGCAAGGACTTCACTTGCTGCGATATGAAAGTCACGAAACTTTGCCCCAGGTTTTACTGCCTTCATTCCAGCTTTTTGTGCTTCATATACCAAGGTATAGATCTTGCGCTGGGCTGGAGTAAACCTGCCATTTATAGGAAAAGTTCTAGTGATATCAGCTGTAAATAGAGAGTCCATTTCAACTCCAGCATCAATTAGAAGTAATTCTCCATCACGAAGTTGTCCATCATTTCTAATCCAATGAAGGACGCAGGCATGAGAACCAGCTGCCACGATACTGTCATAGCCGAGATCATTTCCTTCAAATCTAGCTCTTGTGAAAAAGGCGCCTTCAATTAATCGCTCTCCACGCTTTTTACCGATTGCGCTTGGAATCTGCTTAATCATGTCTTCAAAGCCGCGATGGGTAGCATCAATTGCTCTTCGCATCTCTAGGATTTCATACTCATCTTTGACTAAACGCGCCTCTGAGACCCATGAAGCAAGTTCTTCATCTCCACTATTTTCTTTAACTCTAGAATCAATGTAATTATCTTCCCCGCGAATAATAAAAGTTTCTCTCTGGCTTGCTAGGAAGTCATCAAGGGAATCAATGTGGCGAACAGTTATGCCATAGACAAGTTCACTTTCAGCTAGAGTCATTCTTCGCCCAATCCAGAACTCTCCATGTCTTGGGTTTCTATAAAACTCATCACTTCTCTCGCGTGGAGATCTAGGATGAATAAATAGGAGACTTTCATGGCTTGAGCCACTTGGTTCTAGAATTAAAATAGAATCAGGAACTGCATCACTTCCACCAATTCCAGTAAGCCAAGAAAATGCGGTGTGAGGCCTAAAGCGATAATCACTATCGTTACTTCTAACTTTAAATGTGCCAGCAGGAATCACAACTCTTTTTCCTGGAAATGCTTTAGATAGAAGCTCTCTACGTTTGGCAGCAAAGTCTGCAGCGCTGCTCTTTTGTAGATTATCTAGAGGAGAGGGAGCCCAACCTTGCTCCATAAACTTCATAAGAGGCTCAGGAGTAGGGATATCGTGGGGGCGTGAGGGAAGTTTTCTTCCCGCCTCTTTATCGAATGTGCTCATAAAGTAAGAGCGTACAGGCTTGATTCCAAGCTTTCATCAAGAGTGAGTAAACTCCCCTAATAACTGGAGACGTCGCATAGCCCGGTCTAGTGCGCCTCACTGCTAATGAGGTTTTCCCGAAAGGGAATCGGAGGTTCAAATCCTCTCGTCTCCGCGTGGCTGAATTTCGAATCGCAATAATCGGTGCTGGCCCTGCCGGCTACTTCGCTGCTCTAGCTCTGCAAAACGCAGAGATCGATGGAAAAAGATTTGCGATAGATATGATTGAAAAACTTCCAACACCTTGGGGCTTAGTGCGAAGCGGTGTGGCTCCAGATCATCCAAAGATAAAGAGCGTCTCTAAAGTCTTTGAAAAAATTGCCACCCAAGAGGGCTTTCGATTAGTTGGCAATGTTGAATTAGGCAGAGATATTTCTTTAAAAGAGCTGGAAGAAATGTATGACGCAGTAATAATCGCTACTGGTTCAACTGTCGGAAGAAAACTTGGCATTCCAGGCGAGGAGCTAGCAAACTCCATATCTGCTGCTGATTTTGTTCCTTGGTATAACGCCCATCCTGAATATAAGAACCTAGAAGTAGATTTTAGTGATCAGGTAGCCGTTGTTATTGGCGCAGGAAATGTCGCAATTGATGTGGCAAGAATGCTAGCCCTTAATCCAAAAGAATTAGATTTAACTGATACTGCTCAATACGCTCTAGATAAATTACATAACTCTGCAATCAGAGAGGTGCATTTATTTGGAAGACGCGGGCCTGAACATGCTGCCTTTACCTCACCTGAACTGCGAGAACTTCCAAAACTTGAATATACCGATGTCTTCATTGATAAAGGCGAGATAAGCGCAGCTCAACAGAGAGCTGGTAGCGCAGGTGAGATACCAAAAGATATTAAGGCAAACCTTGAGGCGATGGCTGCTATCGCTACCGCTGATAAAAAGGGAGTAGATCGCAAACTCTCGCTCCACTTCTTATCTACTCCACTTGAAATAAAGGGAGAGGGCAGAGTTGAGGAGATCATCTTTAGCATTAATGAAGTTAAAGATGGACAAGTAGTTCCAACCGGAAAAACCCAATCAATTAAGTGTGGATTAGTCATTAGCGCTATCGGCTATCGATGCCTAGAAATGCCAGGGCTTATCTATGAGAGTGGAAAGATCAAAAATACCGACGGTCGTATCGGTGCTAGCAATACCTATGTTGTTGGTTGGGCTAAGAGAGGCCCATCAGGAGTAATTGGAACAAATAAGAGTGATTCATCTGAGGTTATTAAGTTACTAATTTCAAATCTAACAACTCCAAAAAACAGTCAAGATCTTCTTGAGATATTAAGCTCTCGAAATATCACCTATATTTCGCAAAGAGGCTGGGAGCAGATAAATAACGCTGAGATTTCAGCTGGTGAAGCCCTTGGAAAACCTCGCGTGAAAATTACTGATATGCAAGAAATGCTAGGCTTCGCACGCTAATTGCGCCCGTAGCTCAACGGATAGAGCATCTGACTACGGATCAGAAGGTTTGGGGTTCGAATCCCTACGGGCGCGCAAGACGCTTAGTT
>ERZ889217.135-NODE-135-length-47887-cov-13.145969_pt1 | contig 47887 bp, 43 predicted proteins | sample MGYA00521098_ERZ889217 | MGnify/ENA primary metagenome ERZ889217 (study PRJEB32303, sample SAMEA104408613) | aquatic metagenome | biome: Brackish water; feature: Pelagic; material: water | place: Baltic Sea | collected 2014-06-10T22:04:00 | depth 2,362 m ... | reverse complement strand
ACAGTTGCGTTTGGGGCCTGACCCCAAACGCAACTTGAGTTGGGGTATTGCGCTGGCAATTCCCACTGGTGAGCTCCGACTGTTGCAGCCACGGATCGAAATTATCGGCTCGAAGTTACCAATGGATGATTGGTCGTCGTCATCGGGTCGACGGTACCTGTCGGGCAATGTCCTGAGAACCGATGGGGTGCAGCCAGTAGCCTCGGCCGCGTGACCAGCGACGTAACGTCTCTTAAGATCGGTGTGCTCGGCTGCGGCAACGTGGGCGCCGCACTCGTCGAACTCGTGGAGGTACAGCGCGCCGCCGTGCTTGCTCGGACAGGGATCGATCTGACCGTCACCCGTGTTGCCGTCCGAAACATGTCGGCGCCTCGCGATGTCGAACTTGCCGAGGGTGTCTTAACCCGTGATGCCATGGGCGTTGTCGTTGACCCCGACGTCGACATCATCGTCGAGTCGATCGGCGGCATCGAGCCGGCACGTGAACTGATTCTGGCTGCACTGGCACACGGTAAACCTGTCGTCACAGCCAACAAGGAACTCCTCGCCAATGTCGGTGCCGAGTTGTATGCCGCAGCCGACGCTGCCGATCGCGACCTCCTCTTTGAGGCTGCGGTTGCCGGTGGCATCCCGATTATGCGTGCGTTGCGCGAAAGCTTGCACGGCGAGCCGATCACCCGTGTGCTCGGCATCATCAACGGAACCACGAACTACATCCTCACCAAGATGACCGACGCGGTCGACGCAGGAGGCGATGCCGATTACGGCGCAGCGCTGAAGGATGCACAGAGTCTCGGCTACGCCGAACGCGACCCCACTGCTGATGTCGAGGGCTACGACGCAGGAGCCAAGGCTGCGATCATCGCAACTGTTGCCTTTGGGAAGAAGGTCGTGGCCGGTGACGTTTACCACCAGGGCATCAGCGAGATCACTTCCTCGGAGATCGCGATCGCACGCCGACTCGGCTACGTCGTCAAACTGCTGGGCATCGTCGAGCGAGATGCCGCAACCGACGAGATCAGCGTCCGTGTGCACCCGACGATGGTGCCGGTTCAGCATCCGCTCGCCTCGGTGCGTGACAGCTTCAACGCGGTCTTTGTCGAAGGTGATTTCGTCGGCTCGTTGATGTTCTATGGTCGTGGTGCCGGTGGGGCGCCGACGGCGAGTGCCGTGTTTGGTGATGTTGTCGACGCGGCCATCAACCTGCGTGCAGGCACGCACGGTTCGCTTGGCGAGTTGGGTAAGGCAATGATCAGGCCAATCGACGAGACCTCTGCCGAGTACTTGCTTGGGCTCGACGTCGCAGATCAGCCAGGTGTGCTCCATTCGGTCACGGGCGTGTTCGCGAAGCATGGTGTCTCGATCCGCGCCGCCGAGCAAGAGGGGAATGGGCCTGATGCCCGCCTCGTGTTCATCACACACTCGGCCCTGGAGAAAGACGTCCAAGCCACGGTCCGCGACCTCAACGAACTTGACGTCGTGCTCAAGGTCGGCGGCCTGCTGCGCGTCATTGGAGACTGAGCAACATGAAGTATGTCTCCACCCGCGGTGATGCCCCCGTGCTGGGTTTTAGCGATGTGCTGCTGGCTGGGCTCGCCGCTGATGGTGGCCTGTACATGCCCGAGGAGTGGCCGACGCTCACCCAGCCGTCGACCGCTCGGACCTATGTCGAGCGCGCCGTCGAGGTCATGCTGCCCTTTGTCGAACCGGATATCGATGAACTGACGCTCACCCATCTCGCCACCGAGGCGTATTCGACATTCCGACACCCGGCAGTGGTGCCACTCGTCCAGATCGATCACAACCAGTGGGTGCAAGAGCTGTTCCATGGCCCGACGCTTGCGTTCAAAGACGTCGCGCTGCAGCTCGTCGGCAAACTGTTTGATCACGTGCTGGCCCAACGTGGCGAACGTGTCACTATCGTCGGCGCCACCTCAGGGGACACCGGGTCGGCCGCGATCGATGGCGTGCTCGGTTGCGAGAACATCGACATCGTCATCCTGTATCCGCTTGGCCGCACAAGTGACGTACAGCGCAAGCAGATGACGACCGTCGACGCTCCAAACGTGCATGCCGTCGCCGTAGAGGGAACGTTCGACGACTGCCAAGACATGGTCAAGGCGATGTTCAACGACGTCGAATTCCGCCAACGCAATCAGCTCTCGGCGGTCAACTCGATCAACTGGGCACGCGTGATGGCGCAAACGGTCTACTACGTCACCGCATCCGAGATGTTTGACGAACCGGTCACCTTCAGCGTGCCCACCGGCAACTTCGGCAACGTGCTCGCCGGGTGGATCGCCCGCAAGATGGGCGCGCCGATCCGTGACTTCATCATTTCGTCGAACACCAACGACATCCTGACCCGCTTTATTAACGACAACGACATGAGCGCACGTGCCGTGATTCCGTCGTTGAGTCCGTCGATGGACATTCAGGTGTCGTCCAACTTTGAGCGTCTGCTGTTTGAGATGAATGGCCGCGACGGTGGGATGACGGCCGAGCAGATGCGGCGCTTCCGTGCGACGGGCAAGCTCCTAATCGAGCCCGACCAGCGGGCCACTTTCCTCAGCGGGTCGATCCGCGCAGCAGCCTTCGACGACGCGCGCACGCTGGCCGAGATCAAGCGGGTCTACGACGCAACTGGTGGCTACGTGGTCGAGCCACACACGGCGACGGCCACAGCAGCGGCGCGGATGCTCTCGGCGAACGATGGGGGAGGCCCGGTGATCACGTTGGCGACCGCTCACCCGGCAAAGTTCCCCGACGCGGTCGAGCAGGCCACTGGCTTTCGCCCCGAGCTGCCGGCGCACCTCGCCGACCTCTTCGACCGCGAAGAACGCACCCAAACCGTCGCGAACGATCTCGCCACCGTGCAGGCGCTCGTCGAAGAACTCACTGCACGCTGACAGCGGATCCAAGGTGTTGGATCGCTCGGCACTGACGAAAGGCGACCTCGTCGCAAAAACCGTGCGCTGTCGCAGTGGTTCGGTTTGCCACGCTCGTGAGATCGGAATCGACATCGGGGTTCTGAAGTCGGTAAACGACACGCGTTGCATTCCCAATCAGATACGGGCTAACCTATGGTCACTTGGTTCGCCGAGTCGCACCCCGAAATTTCGGTGGGTGCGAATTCCGTTCAGAGGACTTTCGTCGGGCGCGTTCTGACCCCTGAGTCCTCTGGCACGATCACTTTCCGTGTGAGCCCAAAGGGCGCGGAAGGAGAGGAACAACGTGGCCGCTGCCGCACTCGAACAGTCCGTCCTGGAATCCAAGGACAAAGACACCCTTCTGGAAATGGCCAAGGCGCTCGGCGTCAAGGTCCCCGCCCGCCTGAAAAAGTCCGAGATCATCGACAAGATTCTCGAGACCACCGGCCCGTCCAGTGCGCCGGTACAAGCTTCGGCTACGGCGCCGGCTTCACCGGCCGCCGAGCAGCGCGGACTCGCTGTCGACGATGAACCCGCAGAAGCGACAAGATCGTCTGGACGTAGTTCTGATTCGCAGTCCTCCGCCCCGAAAGTCACCTCGAAGCAGCACAGCGACTCTTCCGTCGCGGCTGGCGGTGTCGTGCTCGGCCCGGACGGTGACCCGCTTGCCGACTGGGAAATCGCGCTGCTCGCTGACGGCGTCAATACGACGACCAGTGAAGTGAACACCGAGACCACGTCCGGTAAAGACAATTCGAACAACGACGGTAACCGGAATCGCAACAACAGCGAGGGTGGTGACCGCAACCGCAATCGCAACAACGGTGGCAATCGCGTCGAAGGCGAAAGCCGCAATGGCGAAGGCGGAAACCGGAATCGCAACAGCGAAGGGAACCGCAACCAGGGTGGCGGCAACCAGCAGGGCGACGCCCAGCAAGGCAACCGCAATCAGGGCGGCCAGAACCGCAACGACGACGGAGGCGAAGGCAACAACAAACGCCGGCGTCGTCGGCGCAAGGGTGGCGCCAATCGGGGCTTCGATGGCCCCCAGGGTGAGGATGTCGACTTCGTCGAGTCCGATTCTGATTTCGATGGTCAGCCGCAGAGCAACGAGCCGACCGAGGTCACCGGTTACCTGGACATGCACGACCAGGGATACGGCTTTCTCCGCGTCAACGGCTACCTCCCGAGCAAGCAAGACGCGTACATCACCGTCAAGGTGGCCATGCAGTTCGGTTTGCGTCGTGGCGACCTCGTCGTCGGCAAGATGCGTGCAGCGCAGCGGAACGAGAAGAACCCACAGTTGATCGAGGTCACGACCGTCAACGGCGGTGACCCCGAAGCAGCGAAGAAGAGGCCTCGCTTCGAAGATCTCACCGCACTCTTTCCCGACTCGCAGTTGCGTCTCGAAAACCCAGCCGATCCGGCGAACATGACGGCCCGCATCATCGACCTGCTGTCACCGATCGGCAAGGGCCAGCGCGGCATTATCGTGTCGCCTCCGAAGGCGGGCAAGACCACGGTCATGAAGACGATTGCTCAGTCGATCGAGCTCAACAACCCCGAGTGCAAGCTCATCGTGTTGCTCATTGACGAGCGCCCCGAAGAAGTCACTGACATGAAGCGCAGCGTGAGCGGCGAAGTCATTTCGTCGACCTTCGATCGGCCGAGCGACGAGCATGCCCACGTCGCCGAGATGGCGATTGCCAAGGCGCGTCGCCTGGTCGAGCAGGGTGAAGACGTCGTGATCATTCTCGACGGCATTACCCGCCTCAGCCGGGCGTACAACTTGGCCGCTCCCTCGAGCGGCAAGATCCTGTCCGGTGGTATCGACGCTGGAGCGCTGTACCCGCCGAAGAAGTTCTTCGGTTCGGCCCGCAACATCGAGGAGGGCGGCTCGCTCACCATCCTCGCCACGGCGCTGGTCGACACGAACAGTCGCATGGACGAAGCGATCTTCGAAGAGTTCAAGGGCACCGGCAACATGGAGCTCCGCCTCGACCGTAAGATCGCAGAGCGGCGCATCTACCCGGCCATCGACGTCGATGCGTCGTCGACCCGCCACGAAGAGCTCCTCTTCGATCGCAAGCAGCTCCAAATGGTGTGGAAGCTCCGTCGGGTCCTCAGCGGCCTCGCCGACGGTGGCAGCGGGGCTCCTGGCCTCGAGCTGCTGATCGACCGTTTGAAGACGTTCCGTACCAACGCGGAGTTCTTGAACGAAATCGGCAAGCAACCCGGAATGTGAGCCCGCAGCGCCTTCGGCGCTGGGACAAAACCTGATCGGGCGTGGTTACACTCTCTCCACCCGATCTGTCGCCGACGAAGTCTCTTCAGCCGGCACCAGAAGATCAACAAAGGACACGACGATGCAGACTGACATTCATCCCAATTACACCGATACCACGGTGAAGTGTTCCTGCGGGAACGTCTTCACAACGAAGTCCACTGGTGCCGACGAACTCAGCCTCGAGCTGTGCAACGAGTGCCACCCGTTCTTCACCGGCAAGCAGAAGCTGGTTGACTCCGGTGGCCGCGTGGAGCGCTTCAACAAGCGCTACGGCGCTCGCAAGGGTGCCCCCTCAAACGTCGAAGAGTGACGCATCGCCTCCGCCCTGGTGTGGAGATGCCGATGAAGAGATCGGCAATATTCATCGAACAGAACGCCGTCCTCCGGGGCGGCGTTCTTCGTTCTCCCTGGTCATCGACTTGGCACGACGAAACAACGACGAACACGGGGCAGGCCAGACTTTGCAGAACCTGGTGGTCCTCGGGGGCAATGTCGATCTGTTCGATCTGGTGGACGCCGTCGACATCGTCGCTGATCTGAACGGGTACTTCGTCTGATCTGAGCACGCGGGTTCAGGTAGACGGGTGCCGGTATCGTTCGCGCCATGACTGCTGCGATGGACCCGCAACGTCGAGGTCAGCTCCTCGGGATCAAGCTGCGTGCACTCGTGGGCGACCATGTTGGTCGGGCCGTCGAGGCCGAACCGGTGCCGTTGCTCGGCGGGTCGGCGCTTGTCGATGCAGATGTTGCGTGGGTTCTCGTTGATGGTGATGCAAGCCGCCTCCTCGGTGCGTCGCTCGCCTGGGCCATCCGACACGGGGCGAGTGCCCTCAACGTCGTGGCCGATGTCGGTGGCGGCACGGTCGCACGCCGCGCCGAGATGTTCGACTTCCCGATCAACGTGTGGTTCCCCCAAGTTCGAACACTACTGCCGACGGTTGCTGAGCCGTTGCCCGAACGCCGGAGCGCCTCGATGGACAACCCCGACCTGATCGAGATGATCACGAACTCGGGTGCTGTGGTCAACGTCGAGCACGGCACCATTGCCGGCGAGGTCCGTGGGTTGGAAATCTGTCGCATCGTCGATCAGCCCACCGTCGGCTTCTTTGCTGAACTCAGTAACGGGATCGTCCCAGCGTCTAGCTCGAATGGAGCACTCGACCGCGGCGATGGCGTCCGACTCGAAGTCGGTGTCGGCGCTGCTGACCGCGAGGCATTTCAGATGCTGCATGGCGATCTACCCACCGCCGAGGCGCTCATGTCGGTGGTTGCCACGGTCATCACGCATCGGTCCGCTTCGGCACGACAGCACCCGCTCAACCGGCTTGGTGTCGAGCGATACCTCCGCTGGGAAGCCGAACAAGACCCGAGCCGCGTCGGCTTGGCCAGTCTGCGGTCGGCCGAGCCACCGGCACCCCGCCCGAACCTGAAGGATCCCATTCCGTGCGTGGCAGCAGGTTCCACGGCCGACGACCAGGCAGTGCACGTTGTGTTCTCGTCGGGCGTCGACCTCGACGCAGTGCCGTTCGTGGCCGACGTGCAACGGATGGTCGGGACGCCCGTGCGTCTCGCGGTCCCGACTCGTGACCTCGTCCCCGTGACGCGTGAGATGGCGGAACTGCTGCTCAAGCCAATCGAACTCATCGCTCTAGACTGACCGCACCCGGTCGAACGTCGATCGGTGGCACTAGCCTCGAAGCGCCATGGCCGAACCCGACATGATCGCCCGACTCAGCCAGGTCGGTGACGAATTCGACACGCTCGAACACCAATTAAGCGACCCTGAAGTCCTGGCGGACCCTGCGCAGCTGCGAACCCTGTCGAAGCGGTACAACCACCTCGGCCCGGTCATGGAGAAGTTCCGCCTCCATCAGAGCCGTGCCGCCGACCGCGAAGCTGCGCAAGAGATGCTCTCTGAGGCCCAGGGTGAGGAGCGGCAATTGCTGCAGAGCGAGATCGATGACGTCAACGCTGAACTCCCGAAGTTGATCGATGAGTTGCGCGAGATGATGCTGCCCACCGATCCGCACGACGGCAAGAACGTCATCATGGAGATTCGTGGCGCCGAAGGTGGTGAAGAGGCCAACCTGTTCGCCCGTGACCTGTTCGAGATGTACTCCGCCTTCGCCGCAAATTGCGGTTGGAAGATCGAACTGATGTCGACGACGCTGAGCGACATGGGCGGCTTCAACGCGGTGACGCTCATGGTCAGTGGCCCGACGGCATGGCGGAACCTGAAGTTTGAAGGCGGTCCGCATCGGGTGCAGCGTGTGCCCGTGACCGAAAGCCAGGGTCGCATCCACACGTCGTCAGCAACCGTGACGGCACTGCCCGAGGTCGACGAGGTCGACGTGACAATCGATGAGAGGGATCTCGACATTGACGTGTTTCGCGCCAGCGGCCCAGGTGGACAGAGCGTGAACACGACCGATTCCGCCGTACGCATCACGCACCGCCCGACTGGCGTGGTCGTCTCGATGCAGGACGAGCGGTCGCAACTCCAGAACCGGCTGCGCGCCATGACGGTGCTGCGGTCACGGCTGTTCGATCTGGCCGAGCAAGAGCGGCGCGCCGAGATGTCTGACGCCCGTCGTTCTCAAACCGGCGGCGGTGGACGCAGCGAGAAAGTCCGCACGTACAACTACAAAGAAAACCGGGTGACCGATCATCGCATCGGTTTCACGATTTACCGACTGGCCGAAGTGCTGCGTGGCGATCTGCAACCGGTCATCGACGCACTTGCTGCTGATGAGCGTGCGCGGCTGCTCGCCGAAGGCGATGTCTGAGCACACCGACGCCACGATGACATGGCGGGGACTCTGGGACGAGACAGCGTCGGTCATCGGCGATCGTCAACATGCGCGATGGATGTGCGAAACGGCATCATCGACCGATCCGGACGAGTTTCTCGCGAGTCTCCACCACACACCGATGACTCGGATGGTCAGCCACCTCGACGCGATGCTGGCGCGCTATCGCACTGGCGAGCCAGTGCAATACGTGCTTGGCAGCTGGTCGTTTCGCCGACTCGATCTCAACGTCGACCAGCGGGTGTTGATCCCGAGGCCTGAGACCGAGATGGTCGCCGAAGTGGCGCTCGACCTGGCGCGGGCGATCGAAGATGAACGCATCGTGGTGGACCTTGGCACTGGGTCAGGAGCGATCGGGCTCGCGTGTGCCGACGAACTTCCGCTCGACGGAACGACGGTGTGGCTGACCGATGCGAGCAGCGATGCGCTCGATGTCGCACGGGCGAACCTGTCCGGAATCGGTCGCGCGGCGCGCAACGTGCGGGTCGCGCTCGGCAACTGGTTTGCAGCGCTGCCCGGCGACCTGGAGGCCGATGTGATCGTGTCGAACCCGCCGTACGTTGCTGTCGGGTCGGCTGATCTCGAGGCGAACGTGGGGGAGTGGGAGCCCGAGGGTGCGCTCTTCGCCGGCGCCGACGGCCTCGACGACTATCGAGTCATCATTCCGGGTGCGATCGATTACCTGCGACCGGACGGCTGGCTGGTTCTCGAGATCGGCTACGACCAAGGCCCAGCGGTCTCAGCACTGTTGGAACAGCAGAGGTATCGAGAGATCGAAGTCCGCCAAGATCTCGCAAATCTCGACCGCATCGTCCTCGCCAAACGTCCCGCCTGACCTACATCCCGCCTCAACTGAAGCGGACTGCCACGGCAGCGAGGATGGAACCTTCTTCGGGGTTGACTTCGTCGTCGACTCCGGCCACCTCACGTGAGGCGGAGAAGAGCGCCGAGCGCAGCACTCGGCTGCTGATCCGTTCGTCAATCGAGTCGATGAACTCTTCGACGCGGTCGTGCTCGATTGCGTGACGAGCTTCTTCGATCGCGGGCCGGAGGTAGTCCTCGAAGGAGAATTCGTCGTCGTGCCAGTCGGTGCTGATCTCGCGGACGAGTTCGACCTCTTCATCGGCGATGTCCTGGTCGGCCAGCATGACCAGGGCCAGAAGTTCGAGGGCAGCCTGGTGCTCCAGGTTGGCAGTGGCGTGCACGGCGACTCCGCGGTACAACTCGATCAGGCGATTGTTCATACCCGGACGACGTTAGATGAAACGTCCGGCGCGCACTGCGACAGGCATCCGAATCGTCACGGAAGATGTCACTTCATCGGTTCGGGAAGCGACCGGCGAAGGAAGTCCAACTGGTGGAGCAACAGGTTCTCAGCGACCTGCTCCTGGGTAGCCATGTGGGTGGCGCCGACCAGGGGCAGAACTTCGTGCGGCTTTCCTGCTGTGAGGAGCGCTGATGAGAGTCGAAGCGTGTGCGCAGCCACGACGTTATCGTCGGCCAGCCCATGGATCAGCAGGAGCGGTCGTTTGAGGTCGCCAGCGAGGGGGAGGAGCGAGCTGGCGTCGTACTGACCTGCGCTGACGTTCGGATCGCCGAGGTAGCGCTCGGTGTAGTGGGTGTCGTAAAGTCGCCACTCGGTGACGGGGGCTCCGGCGATCGCGGCATGGAACACGTCGGGCCGCCGGAGTACGGCGAGCGCTGCGAGATAGCCGCCGAAGCTCCAACCTCTGATTGCGACACGGCATCGGTCAAGCACAGCCGTCTCCCTCGCCACGTACTGCAACGCCTCAATCTGATCGTCGAGTGGTGCAGTGGCGAGATCGCCGTGGACCGCTCGTTCCCACACTGATCCTCGCCCTGGGGTGCCGCGGTTGTCGGTGACGAGAACAGCGAACCCTTGATCTGCGAACCACTGTGACGCAACGAACGCGTTGAAGGAATTCTGGACGCGCAGGGCATGCGGACCGCCGTAAGGGTCGAGTAGGACGGGGAGGGGCGAGCCGTCGTGATCGTGCGGGAGCAGCAGCGCCGACGTCAGCCCGGTCACGTCGCTCCGGAAGAACTGGACGTTTGGTGTAACGAGCGGCGTCTCAGCGAACGATTCGAGCGTGCGTGCCGCGCCGGATGAGTGAGTCACCAGATGTGTGGCGCCCGGTTCGCCGAGTGTTGCTGAACGAGTGGCCGAGGTGCCGCCGCGTTCGGCGAGCGTGTGGATGCCCGGCTCATCGGTGAGTGCTGTCAGCGTGCCGTCGTGACTGCGCCGCCAGACGTGGAGCGAGGTCGCGTCATCGATCGGGTTGGCCTGGAACAGAATCGACTCGGCATCGGCTTCGAGCACGGCCCGGACTTGCAGGTCGTCGGGCGTCACGGGTTGGTCGTTGACCATGAGCCGTCGAGCTCCGTCACGATCAGCTGCTGAGACGAGCGTGCCGTCGGGCAGGAGGCGCGGCACTCCAGGCACCAACTCGACCCAGGCGTCGTCGTCGTCGTGAGCCAGCACTTCGGTCTGGCCGGTGATCTTGTCGACCTTCAGGGTCATGGTGCCGCGTTGGTCGCGGGCCTGCACGCACATGATGAGGCCGGCTCGGGTCCATTCGACGGACGCGATGTAGGGGAAGAGTTCGTGGTCCCAGTCGACGTCGGTGCGTGACCCGTTCAGGCCGAGCAGGTGGAGCGACACGGTGGCGTTATTCGTTCCGGCCGACGGATAGCGGACGGTCTTGGCGGGGCGGTCGGGGTTGGCCGGATCGGCAATGACCCATTCATCGACCGGTGATGTGTCGACGCGACACGCAGCAATAGTGTCGCCGTCGGGGCTCCACCAATACCCCTGGAAGCGGTGCATCTCTTCGGCTGCAATGAAGTCAGCACTGCCCCACGACACCGTGTCGGCTTCCGTTGGTTCACCACCGGCGAGAACGCGCCACGTGCCGTCTAATTCACCAATGCAGAGCAGTCGGCCGCTCGCGTAGGCGATACGACGTGCGGTCGGATCGGGGCGGGGGTCGAACACGGGGCCTGCGACGTCGAGTGGTCGTGAGAGGCCCGTGAGGAGGTCCGCAACGAACATCCGACCGCCGAGCGCAAAGGAGGCGACCTTGCCGGCTGCGTCGGTTGCGTAGCTCGTGATACCACCGGCGCCTTCCCGAGCGCGTTCTCGTCGGGCCCGTTCCAGCGGAGGCAGAACGTCGTTGCTGCCCTCGCTGAGTAATGCTCGCGGATCGCCGACGAGCCGCTCGGTGCCATCGGCGACGTCGAAGACCCAGAGTGCGTTGACCGGGTCGGTTCCGCTGGAGCTTCGGAGAAACACCACTCGCTCGCCGTCGGCCGAGACGGTGATGTCGCGAGGCGCGCCGAGGGTGAATCGTTGAGTGCGAGCGTGCTGGCGTGGGAACGTGTCGGCGTCGGTCACGCCGCAGAGACTAGAGCCGCCCGGCGCTCGCGTCCCGATGGGCTCGCAGCGTCGGTCAGCCGGTGAAGTGGATGATCGCTTCGAGGGTGACGTCGAAGGCGGCGGCTGCATCGACCGAGGTCAACACGTCGCAGTTGGGGGACTGTCGTTCGATGACCTTGCGCTGGTCGATCACCGTCATCCCTCGTGTGTACTCGCCGCGTGTCTCCACGACGACATGCCGCTCGACGCGTTCGAACAGGTGCGGGTGCGACAGTGCCATGACAGCGAGCGGGTCATGAATCGCTCCACCGATCAGTGCGCCGTCGTCGTGTCGTTCGCCGTACTTGGCTGAAAAGAAGGTGAGGAGGTCGGCGAGGGTGACGCCGAGCTGGCCGCCGGTCGAACGGATGGCGGCTATGCGATCTGGTGTGGCGGTGAACTGATGCGTCACGTCGAGCCCTGCCATCACGATGCGGACGCCACTCGAGAATACGACGTGTGCGGCTTCCGGGTCGGCCCAGATGTTGAACTCGGCGGTGCTGCTGCGGTTGCCGAACGTGCCGCCGCCCATCAGTGAGATCCCAGCGATCCGATCGGCGATGTCAGGCGCCGTTCGCAGTGCGAGCGCGATGTTGGTTAACGGCCCGATTGGGACGAGCCAGAGGTCCTCGGTGGTCCGGCACATGTCGATGATGAAGCTGACCGCGTCGGTCCCGTCGAGCGGTGTCGATGGAGCCGGGAGGTCGGCACCGTCGAGCCCGCTTTCGCCATGGACGTGTCCGGCAAACTTGGGTTCGCCGACGAGCGGTCGGGCCGCTCCGGAGTGAATTGGTACATCGACGCCGATGAGATCGCGCATGACGAGTGCGTTGTGCGTGGTGCTGCCGAGCGGGGCATTGCCCGCAACCGTGGTGATCCCGACCAGTTCGGTGTTTCGGGCGGCGACCACGATGGCAATGGCGTCGTCGTGGCCGGGATCGCAGTCGAGGAGGATCGTCGGGCGATTCCCGGTGGTGGCAGTCTCAGGCATGATGCTGAGCATGGCATCCGAACGGCCCCACCGGCGGCATGTGCTGACGGGCGTTGCTGGGCCGGCAGCTGAGGCTCTTCTCGACGCCGATCTGCCTGGAGTGGTTCCACGTCGTCCACCTCCCTACACGATCAGACCAGCAGAGCGCCTCCGGGTTCGAGTTGGCAATCAGCGCCGACCCACTCGCCGTCGCACATCGCTGCAGCGACTGCCGAGTCAGCCGAGGTGCCCCACGCTCGGCGGCCGTCGGCGAGCAGGCAAGCGGCCTGAGCAGTTTCGGGCTGGCCGTCGCGGGAGAACATGATCGAGTACGCCTCGATCGTCGCTTGACCCGCAGCGTCAGCGGGAGTGGCCAGTTGACGTTTGGGTAGTGCATCGACCGCGTCTTGCGGTGAGTCGTGCCGGAACGCAGTGGCCGGGGGAGTGGTCGAGTACACGCCGAACGCATGCTTGGTCGCGTAGCCGCCGTTGGCCCACGTGAAGCCGTACTCGCCGGGGCGTTCCCGGAGATCGTCGACGACCGAAGCGATGGCGTGCATCACATAGTTGTTCCATGGCCCGCCACAGAAGGTGAGCCCGCCGGTGCGCGACCACTGGCGACCAGTACCAGGCGTGATGTCGACGCCGAGCGACTGTGCCCCAAGCTGAACCGCCGATGGAAAACACGAGTAGAGGTCGAGCACCGAGACGTCATCGATGGCGATTCCGGCGAGGTCGAGCGCCATCTTGCCACCGAGTTCGACGGCGGGTGTGCGGGCGAACGTGTCGCGGTGCGAGACAAAGGGGTGCTCGTGCGAGTCGGTGCCAGCGTGTGGGAACACCCACTTGTCACGGCTGACACCCATCCGCTCGGCTGCCTCGACGGTGCACATGATGATCGCCGCGCCCATGTCGACGTCGTTGTTTGAGTTCATCAGCTTCGGGTAGGGGAAGCCGATCATCCGGTTCGAATCGGTGACTGTGGTGATCTCGCTAGCCGTCTTCGACTCCTGGATCCATGCGTGTGGATTGCTGGCGGCGACATCGCTCAGGCCAGCGTAGAGCTCGCCGAGAAATCGCTGGTGTTCGTCGACGGTGCGGCCCGATGTGGCGCGCAGCGCGGTTTCGAACATTGGATACATCTGCACCGGCATGTACAGGCCGCGGTCGCGCTCCGCCGGAAGGTTCATGTCGAGTTTCTTGCCGATGTAGCGCGGCAGGTCGTCGTCGGCGGCTTTCGCCCAATCGAGTGTGACGTCTTGCTTGCGAGCTCGCATGAATGTCTTGAACGCCTCAGCACCGGAGAGGATGGCGATATCGACTGAACCGTCGAGAATCTCCACTGCGGTCACATTGACGAGTGACTGCGGGCTGTTGCCGCCAGCGGTTGACTCGGCCAACTCGATTGCTGTGTCGTCCAGGCCGAGGCGTTGGGCCAGAAAGCGGGGTGCGTTCCGGTAGCGCCAGCCGATCACGTTGACGACGCGCACCGAGTCGGCCGCTGGTGGGCCATCGAGTCCGGCGTCAGCTGCCGCAGCGTGCACTGCCTGATCCATGAGGGCAACCGGCTCGAGTGCGTCATCAATGCCATTGGCTCGATGGTTGTACTGGCCGACGCCGATGATCACAGGTGTACGAGGGTCGAGAGTCACGCTGCGACTCTATGAATCGAAGCAGTCGGTGCCCCCATCCGAACGATTCGTCAATGTATGACAGAGCATCCCGATGGGACTCCTACACTTTGTGACGATGACACGAATCGCGATCGGCTCCGACCATGCGGGCTACGACCTCAAGCAGCACCTGATCAGCTTCATGGAAGCGGCCGGGCACACCGTCGACGACCAGGGAACGCACTCGACCGAGTCGGTCGATTACCCCGAGGTCTGCGCCGGCGTGGGCCGCACCGTGCGTGATGGCAATGCTGACTTCGGGATCGTCCTCGGCGGCAGCGGTCAGGGCGAACAGCTTGCAGCGAACAAGGTGCGCGGCGTTCGCGCGGCGCTCTGCAACTGTCTGTACACGGCCCGGATGGCACGCGAGCACAACGACGCCAATGTGCTGTCGATGGGTGCTCGCGTCGTCGGCACCGGCGTTGCCGAGGAGATCGTCCAGATATTCCTCACCCAAGCATTTGAAGGCGGTCGTCACCAGCGCCGCGTCGATCAGATCACCGAACTCGAATCCAACTTCTAAGTTGCGTATGGGGTCAGGCCCCTTTCGCAACTCTGTCTCCGTCACGTTCCCTCCGTACCGCTCTCGATCAAGGACCACCGATGCCATTTCCTTCTGATTCCAATCCCGACACCGAAGTACTCGCACTTCTCGATCGCGAAGTCGAACGCCAGACCACCGGCCTGCAGCTCATTGCATCGGAGAACTTCACGTCGCCAGCAGTAATGGCAGCCACCGGCTCGGTCCTGACGAACAAGTACGCCGAGGGATACCCGGGCAAGCGGTACTACGGCGGCAACGCGATCGTCGACGTGATCGAACAGCTCGCCATCGATCGTGTGAAAGAACTGTTCGGCGCCGAACACGCCAACGTGCAGCCGCACTCGGGCGCTAACGCCAACATGTGCGTGTACCAGGCACTTCTGCAGCCGGGCGACACGGTGCTCGGCCTCAGCCTCGATCACGGCGGCCACCTCACTCACGGCTCGCCCGTCAACGCGTCCGGCATGCTGTACAACTTCGTCGCCTACGGAACTGGGGCCGAAGATCGCATCGACATGGACAACGTCCGTGAACTCGCACTCGAGCATCGTCCGAAGATGATCGTTGCAGGCACCACCTCGTACCCCCGCCGTCTCGACCCGGAGCCGTTTAAGGCGATTGCCGACGAGGTCGGCGCCCTGCTGATGTTCGACATCGCACACCTCGCAGGCTTGGTCGCCGGTGGTTCGCACCCGAACCCGGTGCCGTTCGCCGACGTCGTCACCTTCACGACGCACAAGACGCTCCGCGGTCCGCGTGGCGGTTGCATCCTGTCGAAGGAGGTGCACGCAAAGGCGATCGACAAGGCCGTCTTCCCGGGCTGGCAGGGCGGCCCGCTTGAGCACGCGATTGCTGGCAAGGCGATTGCGTTCCGTGAAGCGATGGACCCGTCGTTCAAGGAGTACGCAGCACAGATTGTGACGAACGCTTCAGCGCTCGCGGCGGCCTTGGCGGCAGAGGGCTTCCGGCTGGTCTCTGGCGGCACTGACACCCACATGATGGTCGTCGACCTCACGCCGTTCGACGCTGAGCTGACCGGCAAGGTCGCACAGGCCACGCTTGACGAGGCCGGGATCACGCTGAACAAGAACACGATCCCCGATGACCCGCGCAGCCCGTTCGTCACCAGTGGCGTGCGCATTGGCACCCCGTCGGTCACCACGCAGGGCATGCAGGAGCCCGAAATGGCCGAGATCGCCAAGCTCATCGCCCGTTCACTGCGCAACATCGACAACGCCGAGGCGCTGGCCGCCGTCAAAGCTGACGTCGCCACCCTGTGCGCCAAGTTCCCCGCCTACTGACCCGGGCCTGCTCGTTTGCGTCGAAGAACCGGTTGGACAGTCCTCCGGAATCTCGACGCAAACAGCTCACTGCAGCCGTTCGCGCAACGTCCGGGCGACCATCGCACTTCGCTGGGTGACATCGGCATAGGTGTACTCGAACACCTGCACGCCCAGGTCCTGAAGTTCGTTGCGACGTTGAGCGTCCTTGGCTCGATCGCTCGGGGATGAGTGCCCGCTGACTTCGATCACGATCTGTTGTTCTTCGAATAAGAAGTCGACGCGTGCAACATGGCGCGCACCTTTGCGGTGCACGACCTGGGTGAGCGGACGAGGGAAACCGTACCGGCGAACCAACTCGAGGAATCTGCGTTCCAGAATCGAGTGGCCACCTGAGTCGACCACGAGGTCGTCGATGAGCCGGCAACCCCAGCGGCCCGACCCGCGCAGCGTCTCCAGTCGTCGTGCGAGCGTGTGAGGCGCTGAGAGGCCGAGCCGCACCGCGCTGTCGATTGCTGCCTCGACACGTTGCCGTCGCGCTCGAGCATGCGCGAGGTCGATGATCGTCCGGGTCGCCGATGTTGCGCGGAAACCCTCGACAACGACGATGTCGATTGCCGGCAGACGGGCTGTGGTGTGGACGACGAGATCTGTGCGGCCGGGGCGGGCTCGACGCGGCACGGTGAATTCGACAGCACTGGGAACGGGCTGGTCGAGCTGATGGAGTGCAGCGGCGGCCTCGTAACTGACCACCGAGTACTCACCGAGTATCAGCAGGCCGCGCCGGAGCTCGAAACGATGGGAGTGTGGAACACCGGCGACTGCATGCGTGCGAGGTCCCACACGCTCGAGCCAGCCACCTCGAAAGAGCTGGCGGCGCTGCCAGTCAGTCGACGCATGAGCGCGCAGCTGGGCGTCAGTGATCAACCCGTCCTGGTTCCGCGCAAGTGCAGCAATCTTCTGATTCATATTCCACAGTGGGACTGATTCGCGGCCAGTCAGGAAAGCCCCAGCGTTTGCGTCGAAGTTTCCGAGGACAGTCCAACGGACACTTCGACGCAGACGGCGAAGGGGGCGGGTGGGAAGAAGGGGGTCGCGAGCGGGGGAGAACGGGCGCGTAGGATCAGGCCTCGTGCCAACCAGTGGGTCATACGTGGTGATCGGGTTGGTGGCGGCAGCCGTGACCTTCACGGTGACACCGCTGGTCGGGATGTTTGCGCGTCGGATGGGCTGGGTGTACCTCCCCAACGATCGCACGGTGCACGAAACGCCGCTCCCAGACATCGGTGGGTTGGCGATGTACATCGGCTTCGTCGCGGCCTACGTCACTGCGTCACTGACAGGGGCTCTTGACGTCGTGTTCGGGAGCAATTCGGAGCCCCGAGGCGTCTTCGTGGCAGTCACAATCATTTACGCGGTTGGCCTCCTCGACGATGTTCGGGAGATTTCGGCGCCGGCGAAAGTCTTCGGAATCGTGCTCGCTGGCATAGCCCTCGTCCAGTTTGGCGTGGTCATGTTCGCCTTCCGGCTTCCGTTCTACGAGGGTTCGATCTTCCTCGACGAGAGCCTCCGTCCGCTGATCACGATCTTGTGGCTGCTCGGTATGAGCACGGTTGTCAACCTGGTCGATGGCCTCGATGGCCTCGCTGCAGGCATCGTCGGCATCGGTGCCATCTCGTTCTTTCTGTACAGCGAGCGGCTGACCGATCTCGACTTGCTCGACAGCGCCAATGTCGGGCCGCTCTTCGCGGTGATCGCTGCAGGACTTTGTGTCGGCTTTTTGCCGCACAACTTCAACCCTGCCCGCATCTTCATGGGTGATGGGGGAGCGTTGTTGCTCGGCTTACTGCTCGCAGTGTCGACGAGCGTGGTCGGAGGCCGTGTTGACTCGGTCGAACAGGAGTCGATCGGAACGACCTATTTCTTCCTCGCTCCACTGGTCATCCCGCTCCTCATCTTGGGCGTGCCGATCTTCGACACGCTGTTCGCCATCGTCCGGCGTGCGACGAGCGGCAAGGGGCTGGCCTCTGCTGACAAAGGGCATCTCCACCACCGTTTGATGGAGATGGGCCATGGCCACCGTCGGAGTGTGGTGATCCTGTGGCTCTGGTCTGCGGTGCTCAGTGGCTTTGTGCTGTACCCGACCCTGACCAACCAGAACCCGACGTATCTGCCGTTTGGCATCGCCGTGATCGGGATCGTTCTGTACACCGTGCTCCATCCGAGCGTGCGGGCGCGTCGCAAGGAGAACAACACTCCGAGTCAGGGAATCGACCGGAAGTACATCGATGTGTCGAGCGATGCCCAACCAGAATCTGAGCATCGTGACCTTCGCGGGTAACTCGAATTGGACGTCACTGGCGAGAACTGACGCACACAGTTGCTGTCGGCAGGGCGCAACGACTAGGTTGTGCGTGCGTTCACAAGCTCCAGTTCCGGTTGGCCGAACACACTGGTTCCACATCGGATTAAGCATTTCGCCTTGAAGGTCTCGCACCCATGAAGCTCCGCCAACTCAAGCAGACCAAACGGGTCGACACCCAAGATTCGGTGGGCCATGGTATGGACGCTGCCTTTATGCTCGTGTTGTTCCTCGGGGTCGGTTACAGCCTCGATCGGATCGTCGGGACGATGCCGCTCTTCATGATCCTGATGACGCTGCTCGGCTCTGTGGGCCTCTTTCTGAAGTTCAAGTACCGGTACGAAGACCGGATGAGCGAGCACGATGCGCAGCGCCTCGGCAAGCATGCTCCCGATGACCGCAACGGTGCGGAGCGTGAAGCATGAGCACCGCCGACTCGATCACGCTGGGCTTCGACGGTCAGGCTCCCGAGGTTGCCGTCTCGAAGGACATCATTCGGCGTGGCCTCATGGTCGCTCCCGTCCTCATTGCCATTGCTGCTGTCATCTGGGGCAGCGATGGCGCATGGTCAAGCGCGTACTCCATCGCCATCGTGCTGTTGAACTTCGCTCTCGCTGCTGCGCTCATTGCGGGCGCTGCAAAAATCTCGGTCGGGTTCATGATGGGCGCAACGCTCATCGGCTATCCGATTCGCCTCGGCCTGATCTTCCTGGCCGTCTGGTTAGTGAAAGGCGCCGGATGGATTTCACTTCCGGCGCTCGGATCGACCATCATCGTGACTCATCTTGGTCTCCTCTTCTGGGAGATGAAGTACGTCGCACTGTCGCTGTCGCAACCGGGACTGAAAAAAGATGTCCCGCGAATCGACCGCAATGCAACAAACTGACCTAGCATTCTCCGCTGAATCCCACGACTGAAACGGAAATTCAACGTGCTCGCCGAACGTGGCCTCATCTTCCCCCCCATCAATGAAATCCTTCGTTGGCAGGACATCTTCCCGACATTCAACAAAATCGCGCTCATTGCGGTTCTTGCTTCGCTGATCGGCATGGGCCTGTTCTTGCTGGCTGCTCGTGCGGATGCCAAGAAGGCCCCGACGGGTGCCCGCAACCTTGTCGAAACCACCGTCGAGTTCATCGAAGAGGGCATCGTGATGCAGACCCTCGGCAAGTCGGGCCTCGGCTGGACGCCGTTCCTGCTCAGCCTCTTCATCTTCATCTTCCTCTGCAACATCCCAGGCGTCATCCCGTTCTTCCAGATGCCCGCCACGGCCCGTATCGCTATCCCGTTGTCGCTGGCGTTGCTCGTCTGGGTCGTGTTCATCGGTACTGGCATTAAGCACCAGGGCATGGGGTACTTCGGCAGCCTGCTGTGGCCAGCAGGTGTCCCCACTGGCCTGAAGCCGCTGGTGGGTGCCATCGAGTTCATCTCGACCGTCTTCGTCACGCCGTTCTCCCTGACTGTTCGACTCATGGCCAACATGCTCGCCGGTCACAGCCTGCTGGTCACGTTCGGTCTGCTGACCCAAGCGCTGGTTATGGCCGAGACCAAGCAGGTGGCACTGGTCCCGATCGCGATCCTGCCGTTCTTCATGCTGGTCTTCCTGACCGCCTTCGAGATCCTCGTTGCTTTCTTGCAGGCGTACATCTTCACGATTCTCGCCGCTGTCTACATCAACAACTCGACCATCGGGCATGGTGACGAGCACTGAGCTCTGGCTTAACTCATCACTGATCTTTAGATCTCCCACTCATCTCAGAAAGCACACAGGAGAAAACACATCATGGAAGCATTCAGCGCACTCGTCGCAGCCGAGGAAGCAGCCGGTTCATTCAACCCGGACGCCAAGAACATCGCCGCGGCGACCAACGCCGGTTTGGCGTATGGTCTCGCAGCCATCGGTCCAGGCATTGGCATCGGCTACGTCGTCGGCAAGTCCATCGAGGCAATGGCGCGTCAGCCCGAGGCAGCCGGCATGGTCCGTACGACCATGTTCCTCGGCATCGCCTTCACCGAAGCCCTCGCACTCATCGGCTTCGTGGTCTTCGTTCTCGTCAAGTTCGCCTGAGCGAACCCCCCGAGAAGTAAGTCCGAGTCCATCATTCAACGCAAGGAGTCGACGTGCTGAGAGCACTCGTCACAACTTCGCACTCGAGCGGTCAGCCCCAGGTCAGCCTGGTCACTGCCAAAACGTGTGAACGCACCGACCTCGCCGGAAATCCTACTTTCCCGACGAGCGACACCACGTCGACCGGTTGCCCCGAACTCATCCCGATTCTTCCGGAGGCCAAAGAGGTCATCTGGGGTTTCGGATCGTTCGTGGTGCTTGCCGTCGTGCTGCGCTACGTGCTGTTCCCGAAGGTTCGGGCCGGCATGGCTGCCCGCTACGAGAGCATTCGTGGTGACTTCGAGAAGGCGGATACGCTGACGGCTTCGGCTCGCGCAGAAGTTGCTGAGTACGAAGCTCAGGTCGCGTCGGTTCGCGCCGACGCCCAGGGCCGAGTCGACGCCGCTCGTTCCACCCTGGAGGGTGAGCGCACCGAGAAACTCACGGCTGTTAACGCCCGCATCGCTGAAAAGCGTGCAGTCGCGACCGCTGAAGTAGCGGCCGCTCGTGCCGCGGCCAGCTCGCAGGTCGCTGAAGCAGTTGCTTCGGTTGCCGCACGTGCTGGCGAACTCGCTACCGGCAAGGCACCGAGTGCCGCAGTCGTCTCTGAGGCCGTGAACAACTCGATGGGAGTGAACGCATGAGCATGCTTGCCAACATCTCGCTGATCGCAGCCGAGAGCGTTCCGAACGACGGTGTCGGCTCGACATCGTTGCATCCGATCCTGCCGCCGATTGGCGAGCTGATCATTGGTTCGATTGCGTCGTTCATCGTCTTCGGTCTGATCCTCAAGCTCGCCGGCCCGACGGTCAAAAAGAGTATGTCGGACCGTACGGCCCGCATCCAGAAGGACCTCGACGACTCCGCCGCAGCAGCGTCGGCAGCCGAGGTCGAGGCCAGCAAGATCCGTGCCGCCAAGGGCGACATCGACGCAGAGCGCAGCCGCCTCTACGCCGATGCCGACACACAGGCCGAAGCGCTCCTGGCCGACGGTCGGGTCCGCATCGATGCCGAAATGGCCGACCTCGAAACCCGCGCCGCAGCCGAGCTCGTCTCAGCTGCAGGTCGCGGTGGCGACGAACTCCGTGCGGAAATCGCTCGGTACTCGGCTGGCGCCATCGACAGTGTTGTGAACGGAACGCTCGACGACGCCGCACAGCAAGACCTCATCGAAAGCTTCATCGCACGCGTTGGTAGCAGCACAGGAGCCGCATCATGAGCGACGCACGCATCCAGGGCTACGCCCGAGCACTCTTCGAGATTGCCCGCGCTGAGGGAACTCTTGACGAAGTCGAAGACGAGTTGTTCCGATTCGCTCGCTCGTACGAGTCGAGCGAAGAGTTGCGTAACGCACTCACCGATGATCTTGTCCCCCCAGAAAAGCGGCAGGCCATCGTGGAAGATTTGCTTGGCGGCAAGGCCACCAGTACCACCACGCAGTTGGTGTCGATGGTCGTCGGTTCAGGCCGTGGCCGCGACCTGCTTGCCATCGTCGATCAGCTCGTGCGGCGTGCCGCAGGCTCCAAGGACCTCGATGTTGCCGAAGTGCGCACCGCAATTGCGCTCTCCGACGATCAACAGGCTCGTCTGAAGGCCGCACTCGAAAACGCCACCGGCAAGAGCATTTCGCTCAAGACCGTCGTCGACGCCTCCGTGGTTGGCGGCGTTGTGGCCACAATCGGTGACACCGTCATCGATGACACCGTTCGTACTCGCATCGACCAGCTGAAGAGCCGGCTCTAAGGCCGCCAGGCCTGGACCACCGGAACCAAAGTGACCCACCGTAAGGGACAATGAAAATGGCTGAACTCACCATCTCTGCTGCTGACATCGCGTCGGCACTCAAGAAGAACCTCGACGGCTTCGTGCCCTCGCTCGAGGCCCGCACCGTGGGCCGCGTCGCCGAAGTCGGTGACGGTATTGCTCGTGTCTCCGGCCTGCCGGACGCCGCCGTGAACGAACTCCTTGAGTTCGAAGACGGCTCGATGGGCCTTGCGCTCAACCTCGACGAAGACGCCATCGGCGCCGTTGTCCTGGGCAACGTCGACAAGATCGAAGAAGGCCAGACCGTCCAAGCGACTGGTCGCATCCTCTCGATGCCCGTCGGCGACGGGATGATCGGCCGAGTCGTCAACGCACTCGGCGAGCCAGTCGATGGCCACGGCGAACTCACCGGTGTCGAGCAGCGACGCATGGAGATCCAGGCCCCGGGCATCCTTGGTCGTCAGCCGGTACACGAACCGCTCCAGACCGGCATCAAGTCGATCGACGCCATGACGCCGATCGGCCGTGGCCAGCGAGAGCTGATCATTGGTGACCGCAAGACTGGCAAGACCGCCATTGCAATCGACACGATCCTGAATCAAAAGGGTCAGGGCGTGAAGTGCATCTACGTCGCCATCGGCCAGAAGGGCTCGACTGTCGCCCAGACCGTTGACACCCTGCGCCAGGCCGGTGCCCTTGAGTACACGGTTGTTGTTACCGCACCTGCGGGCGACCCAGCGCCGTTCAAGTACCTCGCCCCCTACGCCGGCTGTGCTATTGGCCAGCACTGGATGGACAACGGCGAGCATGCACTCATCGTGTATGACGACCTTTCGAAGCAGGCCGACGCCTACCGTCAGATCTCGCTGTTGCTCCGCCGCCCGCCGGGCCGCGAGGCCTACCCGGGCGACGTCTTCTACTTGCACTCCCGTCTCCTCGAGCGCAGCGCCAAGCTCTCTGACGAGAATGGCGCAGGTTCGCTCACCGCACTGCCGATCATCGAGACCAAGGCCGGCGACGTGTCAGCCTTCATTCCGACCAACGTGATCTCGATCACCGACGGTCAGGTCTTCTTGCAGGACAACCTCTTCAAGTCGGGTGTCCGCCCCGCAGTCGACGTCGGCATCTCCGTGTCGCGAGTCGGCTCGGCCGCTCAGACCAAGGCAATGAAGGGCGTGGCCGGCACGCTGAAGCTCGACCTCGCACAGTTCCGTGAGCTTGAAGCTTTCGCCACGTTCGGTTCCGAACTCGACGCCATCTCCAAGGCGCAGCTCGAGCGCGGCTACCGCCTCGTTGAACTGCTCAAGCAACCGCTGAACAGCCCGATGCCGGTCGAAAACCAGGTCGTCTCGTTGTTCGCTGGTACGAAGGGTTACCTCGACGACCTGCCGGTCTCCGATGTGGCTCGCTTCGAGACCGAACTGCTCGAGTTCATGCGGTCCAACCATGCTGGCATGATGGACGAATTGAAGACGCAGAAGATTCCTGACGCACTCGCTGGTGCTGTCGGAACGTTCAAGGCGCAGTTTGTCTCGGGCCTCGACGTTGCCGGTAACCCGACTGACCCCACTTCGGTTGACGCCGACGAGATGGGCGACGCCGAGTCCAACAAGACCCTCGCAACGGAGTGAGTGGAACAGTCCTGATGACCCTTTCGATCAACGCACGGGGCGCCGCTGAGGCTGCCTCTGACGGCGATGACGCTGTCGCGCAGCGTGGTCTGAACTGGAGGAATTCGTAATGGCAGGTGGTACCGAACGCGTTCTGCGTGGGCGCGTCAAGGCGATGCAGTCCACGAAGAAGATCACACGCGCCATGGAACTGATCGCTGGGTCGCGCATTGTCAAGGCCCAGCAACGAGTGCAGGCAGCAGTGCCCTACTCGGAGCAGATCACCGAAGTGGTCAAAGACCTTGCAGCTGCTGGTGCGTCCTTCGACTCCCCGATGCTCGCAGGTCGCGACGAGATCAAGACCACGTGTTACGTAGCAATCACCGCTGACCGCGGTCTGTGCGGCGGCTACAACGCCGGCGTGCAGCGTGCGACCGAAGGTGAAGTCAAGGCCGACGTTCTGTCCGGCAAGGACTACACCATTGTTCCTGTCGGCAAGAAGGCCGAGGGCTACTTCCGCTTCCGTGACTATCAGCTGAGCCAGTCCTTCATGGGCTTCAGCGATCAGCCGAGCTACGAAGACGCACGCCGCATCGGCGAGTACGTCGTCGATCTGTTCGTTTCGGGCAAGGTCGACAAGGTCGAACTCGTCTACACCCGTTTCATCACTGCGGGGAGCCAGGAAGTCGTCCTGCGACCCCTCGTTCCCCTCAGCGCAGCCACGGTTGCCGGTGGCGACGGCAAGGCTGGAAGTACCGACGGATCTGGTGGCTCCTACGAGTTCGAGCCGGAGCCAACCGAGATCCTCGACACGTTGCTTCCCCGTTACGTCGAAGCTCGTATCTACGCTGCACTGCTCAATGCCGCTGCTTCCGAGCACGCATTCCGTCAGCGGGCGATGAAGTCCGCAACCGACAACGCCGAAGACCTCATCAAGAGCCTTAGTATCGTGATGAACCGTGCCCGCCAGGCATCGATCACGTCCGAAATCATGGAGATCGTCGGCGGTGCAGCGGCACTCGACGGCGGCGACAACATGGGCCGTTACGTCGACATGGGCGACGACATCTTCGGTGCGCCATCGGCGCCGCCCACCCCCGCAACCGCAGCTTCGGCTGCAGCCGCCCCCGGTAGCGGAACCGCTACCGCAACGATCGAGCGCCCCGCCGATGTTGATGATGACGACGAAGACCACACACCAGGAGATACCAAGTCATGACCATGACAGAGAATGAACTGCAAGACGGCAGGGTCGTCGCCATCGCTGGCCCCGTCATCGACGTCGAGTTCCCCCGTGGCGCACTGCCCGAGCTGAACTCGGCCATCGAGTTCACCATCGAGCTGGAAGGCGAATCTACAATTGTGCTCGCCGAAGTCGCTCAGCAGCTCGGCAACAGCCGCGTCCGCGCCATCTGCATGAAGCCGACCGACGGCCTCGTCCGCGGAACCGCCGTGCGCAACACGGGCCACGGCATCCAGGTTCCTGTGGGCGATGGCGTCCTCGGCAACGTCTGGAACGTGTGGGGCGAAGCGCTTGACACACAGCCAGAAGGCCTCGACGAGATGGAACGCTGGGACATCCACCGTCCCGCACCGACCTTCGATTCACTCGAGCCGTCAGCTCGCATGTTCGAAACGGGCATCAAGGTCGTCGACCTCCTCACCCCATACGTCGCAGGCGGCAAGATTGGCCTGTTCGGCGGTGCTGGCGTGGGCAAGACCGTCCTCATCACCGAGATGATCAACCGTGTTGCATCGCAGCACGGTGGTGTGTCTGTGTTCGCCGGTGTGGGCGAGCGCACTCGTGAAGGCACCGACCTCCGTCTGGAGATGATGGAGTCCGGCGTGTACGAGAAGGCCGCGTTGGTCTTTGGCCAGATGGACGAGCCGCCGGGCGTGCGTCTGCGCGTGGCCCTGTCGGCCCTGACGATGGCGGAGTACTTCCGTGACGTTGCCGGCCAGGACGTTCTCCTGTTCGTCGACAACATCTTCCGCTTCGTGCAGGCGGGTTCCGAAGTCTCGACCTTGCTCGGCCGTATGCCGTCGGCAGTGGGCTACCAGCCCACCCTCGCTGACGAGATGGGTCAGCTGCAGGAACGCATCACCTCGACGAAGGGCCGCTCGATCACCTCGCTGCAGGCCGTCTACGTCCCGGCAGACGATTACACCGACCCTGCACCGTTCACGACCTTCACGCACCTCGATGCCACCACCGAGCTCAGCCGTACGGTTGCCTCGCTCGGCATCTACCCGGCAGTGGATCCGTTGGCTTCAACGTCAACAATCCTCAGCCCCGAGGTCGTTGGCGATCACCACTACGGCGTCGCTCGCCGTGTGCAGGAAACCCTTCAGCGCTACAAAGAGCTGCAGGACATCATTGCCATCCTCGGTTTGGACGAACTGTCCGAAGAGGATCGGCTCACGGTGTCTCGTGCCCGTAAGGTCGAGCGCTTCTTGTCGCAGCCGTTCTTCGTCGCCAAGGTCTTCACCGGCCTTGACGGTGAGTACGTGCCGGTCGCCGAAACGGTCGAGTCCTTCGAAGCCATCATCGATGGTGGTCTCGACGATCTTCCCGAGCAGGCGTTCCTGAACGTCGGCAACATTGACCAGGTGCAGGCCAAGGCCAAGCAACTGGCCGAAAGCTGAGACGAATCATGTCGTTCGCGAAAGTCGGCTGCTCCACGTTGCCGACGCAACCCGTCGAAGGAACCTGGTAATGGCCGAGGCGATCAAAGTTGAAGTCGTCTCGCCCGAGAAGGTTCTCTACTCGGGCGAGGCTGACATGGTCATCACCCGGACGGCAGGTGGCGGCGAGATCGCGTTTCAGGCAGGCCACTCGGCGTTTCTCGGTGTGCTCGTGGAGAACCACACGCGGGTCTTTCAGACCGACGGCAAGATCATCGACCTCGCCGTCCATCGTGGCTTCGTGGAAGTCAGCGGCAACCCGACCAAAGTCTCTATCTTGTCTGACACAGCCGAGATGTCTGAAGACATCGACGTTGCTCGGGCCAAGGAAGCGCTCGAGCGCCACCAGCAGACGCTGCGTGCCGAATCGGTCGACAAAGCTATTGCTGACGCCGTTGCCGGCAAGGCGCGTGCTCAGGCCCGACTCACAGCAACGGGTACCGGCTTCACCGCCTGATCCTCCAGACATAGCTCTGCACAAAGTGTGAGACCCTGGTGCTTGTCCCGGCACCTGAGGCTCACACTTTGTTGTTTTCGCCACCACCGCACGACAAAGTCTTTGGCTCGACAAGGGCTCGATGTTGTCCGGGGTGGCTACGGTTCGAATATGGCCCGCTTCCCGTTTTCATCTGCCCTCGTGACTGGCGCCTCTTCCGGGATCGGTGCCGAAATGGCAAAGCAGCTGGGTGAAGCCGGTGTCCCGACGGTGCTGGTGGCACGCCGCACCGATCGTCTCCAGGAGATCGCCGATCGGTATGACGGTTTCAGCGTGATCGAGGCCGACCTCGGGACCGACACGGGGGTCGATGCCGTGATGGGTGCGGTCCGAAGCTCTGACAACCGTATTGATCTCGTGGTGAACAATGCCGGGTTTGGTACGAGCGGACAATTTGCAGATCTCGACCCGGAGCGACTCGCCGACGAGATTGACCTCAACGTCAAAGCATTGACCAAGATTAGCAATGCTGCACTCGCTGCAATGCGTGAGCGGGCGAGCGGCTATCTCCTCAACGTGTCGAGCGTTGCTAGCTTCCAGCCGGCCCCTGGTTTGGCGGTCTATGCGGCGACCAAGGCCTATGTGACAAGTCTGACCGAGGCTCTCCACGAGGAGATGCGGGGAACAGGGGTTCATGTCAGTGCGCTGTGCCCAGGCTTGACGAAAACTGAGTTCCAGGAGCGCAGCAATACCAGTGGATACGAAGCCACCTTCCCGGCCTTCGCGTGGACCTCGGTCGAATCGGTTGCATCGGCCGGCCTCGATGGCGTGGCCAAGAACCGAGCGACCATTGTTCCCGGAGCGTTGTATAAGGGTCTCGTGGCGACCAGCAGCGCCGTGCCACGCTCGGTGGCGCGTCGCCTGAGCGCGATTGCCTCCACGATCCGAACCTGATCATTGATGACGAAGATGTTCAGGCTCGACACCCGCCGCTCCTGACAACTCAGCCGACTCGGTGATCATCAGATCGCCGAAAAGCTTCTCAAGCGCCCGGTAGCAATGCAACGTCAGGTCGATGTCGATCGAGTTCCGGAACTTACGACTGATCGTCTCGGGCTCGAAGACCTCACGACGGAGCAATGCAAGGATGAGGGGAATGGTCCGTTAACCACACACCAGTTGGCAGCGATCTCTGCGGAACTCGCCGAGGAACAGCTCGAAGCTTCCGGGATGAAGGGTTTCGACGAAGGCTTCAGACGGGGTCATACGAGTCATGGCGTTCTCTGGTGTCTGATCGAAATGAGAGGCCGAACAAATTCGTGAGACGGTCTGCCTTGATTCACGTCACGTTCTCGACTGAATTCGCCACCGCAGCTGCTGTGCTTGCCAATGGCCCTGTGAAAGCATGGCGCTGATGAACGTTGCAGCCCTGGAGATGTCACTGAGGTCGGCCGGCTTCCGCGGGAGCGTCGAGCACGATGCCGCCGCTCGCGTCGTCTATGGGACTGACAACTCTGTGTATCAACTGCAGCCGGCCGGCGTCGTCGTTCCGACGTCGATCGACGACCTTGCAGTGATTGCCAGGGTCAACCACGAGCTTGAGACACCATTCGCCCTGGTCGCACGCGGTGGGGGAACGGGAACCAACGGGCAGTCACTCACCAACGGTTTGGTCATTGATACGCGGCGCATGATGAACCGGATCATCTCGATTGATCCCGACGCGCAAGTTGCTGTGGTACAGCCGGGCGTCGTGCTCGGTCAACTCAATGCTGCACTCAAGCCGCACGGCTTGTTCTTTGCTCCGCACGTTTCGACGGGCTCGCGAGCAACTATCGGCGGCATGGTTTCGACCGATGCCGCCGGCAAGGGTTCGCTCGTCTATGGCCGCACGAACAATCACGTGGTCGGTCTCGAAGCGGTGTTGGCCGACGGCACACCTTGGAGTGTTGGCAAGGGGACCAACCCCGCGGTCGATCGCTTGGGGCAACAGGCCGATCGTCTCGGTGAGCTGCATCGCCTGGTCCTCGAGGCGACGACGGGCCTGAATCCCGACGCCTTCCCCGACGTGCCGCGAGGGTTCTCCGGCTACAACCTTGTCGACGCGACTGCCGGGCCGGGCGTCGACTTCACAAAGATCCTTACCGGCTCGGAAGGCACGTTGGCGCTGCTGGGTCAGATCACCGTGCACCTCGAACCACTCACTCGACAACCGCATCTTGTGGTGATCGCCTATCCACGTTTCGAGGACGCCGTCCGCGACTCGAATCGGTTGAAGGTGACCGCACCGATCGCCATCGAGTGCCTCGACGGGCGGACCATCTCGTTGGCGACGGCATCACCAGCGTTCCCCAGGTTGGCGTCGCTGCTGGGGGCGTCCTTCGACGCGTCGGGATCTCTGTTGCTCATGGAGTTCGACGGCCGTGGCGGCATCGATGAACTGCAGTATCTACTCGCCGCGGTATCGGGTTCGACAGCGACTGCGGTGGCGACCACGTCCGACGCCGCTGACATTGCGGCGGTCTGGAAGGTCCGTGCCGACGCTGTTGGTTTGCTTGGTCAGGCTGTCGACGGCAGGCGTTCGGTCGCGTTTGTCGAAGACTGTGCGGTGCCGCCGCACCGTCTCGAGGAGTTCGTTGCTGCCTACCGCAGCCTGCTTGACTCCCATGGCTTGAGCTACGGCATGTTCGGTCATGCCGACGTCGGGTGCATCCACGTCCGACCCGCCCTCGACCTCTACGACGAGTCGCACGAGCGGCTGCTGCGAACGATCTCCGACGAGGTGCATGCGCTTGTCGCAAGCTTCGGCGGGGTGCTGTGGGGTGAGCACGGTCGTGGCTTCCGTGGCGAATACCTCGACCTCGATGACGACACCGTCTGGCGGATGCGGCTGATCAAGACAGCGTTCGATCCACGCAACATCTTGAATCCGGGAAAGCTCTATGCACCATTGGAAGGTGCACCGCCGATCAAGAAGATCGATGAAGTTCCGCTGCGGGTCCACAGCGACCGGTCCGTTCCGGTCGCTGATCGACAGGAGTTCGACAGCGCCTTCGGCTGCAACGGGAACGGCATTTGCCATCATTGGGGCGAGGCCGAAGTGATGTGCCCGTCGTACAAGGTGACCTTGGATCCGCGGCTTTCGCCGAAGGGCCGGGCGGATCTGGTGCGCGGCTGGCTCGCGGACCCCGATGACCATGACCTGGCCGACGATGTCGCCGACTCGATGCGCCAATGTCTGTCGTGTGGAGCATGCACGGGGCGCTGCCCGGTTCAGGTGGATATCCCGGAATTGAAATCGCGCTTCCTCGAACGTCACCCGGAGGGCCGCTGGCGGGAGCGAGTCCGAGACGGATTGTTGAGTCGGTCCGAGTCATTGGTGCCAATGGTGCAGGCTGTCGCCCAAGTGGCCGGTCCGCTGCAACGACTGGCCAGGCCGATCTTTGAAAAAGCCCTTGGCATCGTTGACCTGCCCCGTATTCCGACTGGCTCGTTGCGCGCTCGGCTTGCCGATCACGATGTCCGCGTTGTCGACGGTTCAAATGGTGCCGGCAACGCGACGGTCATCGTGCTGCCGGATGTATTCACGGCGTATATCGACCCCGATGTGCTCGGCGCAACGATCGACGTGCTTCGTGCTGTGGGGGAGCGGCCCGCGCTTGCTCCGTTCCTGCCGTCGGGCAAGTTCGATCACGTCAAAGGCAGGCGCCGAAGATTCACTCAGGCGGTTGTACGGCAACGCGAGTTGATCGAACGGCTCGCACGTCACGATGTGCCACTCGTGATCATCGAACCGGCAGTAGCGCTCCTGGGTGCGCACGAGTACGCCGCAATCGACTCGTCGTTCCCGAGTGGAGCGACGACGTCACTCGCAGAGTTTCTGGCACCTCGGCTTGCGGCGTTGCCGGCCGCGGCCGGGCGTGGCAACAAGGGGGCCGTGCAACTGTTCGGTCACTGCACCGAAGTCAGCCTTGCCCCGGAGTGGATGGACGTCTACCGCTCCATGCTCGAAGCAGCGGGCTTCGACGTGCAGACCGAAGCGACGACGTGCTGCGGAATGGCGGGCGTCTTCGGGCATGAAGCCGAGAGTCAAGAGATGTCGACCGCACTGTTCAACATGGGCTGGCGGCCGAAGCTGGAATCAGGGGGTCCGGTGTACCGATGCGCTAGCGGCTACTCGTGCCGGAGCCAGGCGAAACGGTTCGGCCACACGCTGACCCATCCGGTTCAGGTGCTCGCCGCCGCGCTGTAGATCGTCAGGAGACGCGTTGCTGGTGGCGAATGCCTGCGCAGAGCAGTTCGAGCATGTGATCGAACGTGTCGTCGATGTCGAGATTGTGGGGGCGTCCGTTGGCGCAGGGTTTCAGAAGTCATGAGCAGGTTTGAACCTGTAACAGTTGCGTGAGGCTCACTTCGCCCGGCAGTCATATCGGTCATATTGATTTCGAGCCTCAGGGTCAAGCGTGCAGCGCAGAGACGCCGGCGTGTGACCGGCCCCGAAACGCCGTCGACCAGGAGCTCGGGCGTACCGATGTCTCCGAACAGTTTGTTGAGCTTGAGCTGCTGGATCACGATGTTCTGCCGCACGGCTGCAGCTACGAGGGCTGCGTCGGCGCAGCCTCGTCAGGCCGGAGGACGGCAACCGATTGATTCGCGGTTGTGATCAGGCGCGCAGGGCAACAAGGTACTGTCCGCCGCCCTCTTGTATGTCGCTGGTCAGCGTGAGGCCAGGCTCCAGACGGCTGATTCGATCGATCAGCCATGCCGCCGTTGTATCGGCGTCAGCTGCGGTCGGGCAGCGGCAGAAAATCTCTCGCCCGCCCTTCGCAGCGAGCCTGTCGACGGTCGCGATGATTGCAACCGGGTCGATCGTGAAGAGCTGCTCGTTCCATGCAACGACCGCCGCGATGTTCCCCTTGCCGGTGTTACACCCACGATGGGCGAGGCGTTCGTGGAGATCGGTCGAGCCCTTTGACTTCCCCTTCTTCTTTGCCTTCCGATCCGTCATCCGTGCATCGACGCTCGGCCCGCGATCATCGTTGACCGACATACCCGGATCGACCGAGTCGTCGCATAACCAGCAACGCCAATTGTCTTGCTCACCGATGTCTTCAACTCGTGCCATGGTTGGAATGTAGGCGGTCACACTGTGTCAGGCACAGTGTGACCGCCTACTTGCGCAGTGGAGCAAGGGCGTCCAGGCCGCGGTATGTAGCGGCTTCGCCCAGGTCGGCTTCGATGCGGAGCAGCTGGTTGTACTTCGCGACACGGTCGGAGCGGCACGGTGCGCCGGTTTTGATCTGGCCACAGTTAGTCGCGACGGCAAGGTCAGCGATGGTGGCGTCTTCGGTCTCACCGGAGCGATGGCTCATCACCGAGGTGTAGCCGTGGCGGGTTGCGAGCTGCACGGTGTCGAGTGTCTCGGTCAGCGAGCCGATCTGATTGACCTTGATGAGGATCGAGTTCGCGACGTCGGTGTCGATACCTCGCTGTAGCCGAACGGAGTTCGTGACGAACAGGTCGTCGCCCACGAGCTGAGTCTTGTCGCCGATGGACGCGGTGAGCTTTGCCCAGCCGTCCCAGTCGTTTTCGTCCATGGCGTCTTCGAGCGACACGATCGGGTACTTGTTGACCATCTCGGTCCAGTAGTCAGCCATCTCGGCGGGGGAGAGGATCTTGCGCTCATGGGCGAGATGGTACGCACCGTCTTTGAAGATCTCCGATACGGCTGGGTCGAGTGCGATCGCGATGTCAACGCCTGGGGTAAAGCCAGCCTTCTCGATGGCTTCCATCAGTGTGGTGATCGCCTCTTCGTTGGACGAGAGGTTGGGGGCGAAGCCGCCCTCGTCACCGACGGCCGTCGAGAGACCGCGGTCGGACAGAACCTTCTTGAGAACGTGGTACGTCTCGGTGCCCCAACGGAGCGCTTCAGAGAACGATGGTGCGCCGACCGGCATCACCATGAACTCCTGGAAGTCGATCGAGTTGTCGGCGTGGCTGCCGCCGTTGATGACGTTCATCATCGGAACCGGAAGAACATTGGCGTTTGGGCCACCGACGTACCTGTAGAGCGGCACGTCGAGTTCGATCGCTACAGCCTTCGCAATGGCGAGGCTCACACCGAGGATCGCGTTGGCCCCGAAATGAGCCTTGTTGTCGGTGCCGTCGAGGTCGAGCATGACGCGGTCGAGTAAGCGCTGATCGACTGCGTCCATACCGACGAGGGCGTCAGCAATTTCGCTGTTGACGTGGCCGACGGCCCGCAGGACTCCCTTGCCCATGTACCGGTCGCCGCCGTCACGGAGCTCGACCGCTTCGTGCTCGCCGGTCGAGGCGCCGGAGGGAACCGCAGCGCGTCCCACCGAGCCCGAGTCCAATTCGACTTCAACCTCGACTGTGGGGTTGCCACGCGAATCGAGGATCTCACGGCCGACGATGTTCAGAATTTCACTCATACGTCGATCACCTTAGAGGGTCGATCACGGAGGCGGACAGCGCACCTGCGTCGCGCCGAAACAAGGTGGTCGAGGGCGAACAGCCGCCTCAGAAGAACCCGACGTGGCGGTGCAAGACCAAGATGCGCAGGAGATCCCAATCGCTGATTTTGGCTGGTCGGGCGGCGACTCACCGGTTTTTCGTGACGTGCGGCAAGAAATCCTCATGGTGGCGCTGAAATTTGTCGATGAAACCGCACGGAACCACAGGCGAGCGAAGAGATTCGCTTTGTCATGGTGCCAATGTCCGCGCCGATCGCTCCCCTGGCGGCGCCTCCCCGGCACGGACGTGAGATCTCGTTCTGGTGGTCTTCATCGTCGCAGCCACGGTTGCAGTCAGCTCTCTGTCGGTCCGACTCAACTGGCTCATCTGACACCCGACTTCTCGGGAACTGACTTCAGCGCGCGTTGCGCTTGACTTCGTCCCAGAGCGCGTCAAGCGTGACGAGGTCGGCGGCCTTCAGATCAATGGATCTTGAAGCGGCCAAAGCCTCGACGCCCTCAAACCGTGCGCGGAACTTGTCGGTTGCGGCACGGAGTGCCAGCTCGGCATCGATCTTGAGGTGCCGCGCCACGTTGACGACGGCGAACAGTAGATCACCGAGCTCGAGTTCTGTTGCAGCGGCGTTCGTTTCGGCCATTGCTTCGGCCAGCTCAGCGGTCTCTTCGATGATCTTCGGGAATGCGCCAGCGACGTCGGGCCAGTCGAACCCGACCTTGGAGGCCTTCCGGCCGACTTTTTGGGCATAGGCCAGCGATGGCAGCGATCGTGGAATTCCTTCGAAGATCGATGTCCGGCCCTTCTCGGCCTTCTTGATCTCGTCCCAGTTCTCGAGCACGGTGCTGGCGTCGTCAGCGACGATGTCGCCGAACACGTGCGGATGGCGTCGGACCAGCTTGTCATGGATCCCCTGCGTCACGTCGGCGATCGTGAAGCGGCCCTCCTGCTCGGCGATGGTCGCGTGGAACTCGATCTGGAACAGCAGGTCGCCGAGTTCTTCGATCAGGTCGTCGTCGCTCGACGGCTCGTCGGGGTCAAGGGCATGCAGTGCATCGACGACCTCGTAGGTCTCCTCGAGTAGAAACGGAATGAGCGTCTCGTGTGTCTGTTCGATGTCCCACGGGCACTGCTCGCGCAACCTGCGAGTGAGCTCGTGGAATCGGACGTAGCCCTGGCCGACCGGCACGGCCAACTGAGGTATGTAGATCGACGTCAGATGGTCCGCTTCGATCGTCTGATCAAGTTGGGCCCAGGTCGTCTCCACAATGAGTTCGGCGTTGGTGCCAAGCGCATGCAGAATCGTGACCGGTTCGTCGCCCTCAGCGTTTTCGACGGCCAGCTTGATCTCGTTGAGGACCCAGTTGGCGTGCGTGTGCGCGACGAGCATCGGCCCGCGCTCGCCGGCCGCAGCAGTGGTGAACTCGTGGCCGTCGACGAGGCGTACGCCAGCTTCGACTGGGTCGATCCCGAGCCGGGCCCATGCCACGTCGAGGAACGACATGGCGGGAAGAACGTCAAGTTCGATTGTTCCTGCAGCGGCCTGTTCACGTAGGTAGCGGACAGTGCGTTCGAGGACGAGCGGCGAACCTGGAACGGCGTAGAGCACCTCGCCGTATTCACTCGTCGCGGCTGTCAGCCGGTTGGCGATTTCGATGTAGACCTCGTCGAACGTGTCGGCTGTCTCGTACAGATCGTCGTGTGAGACGGCGTCGGGCACGAGATGTGCGGACGGATGGATTGATGTGCGGAGATGGCGGTGCTTGATCCGCTCGATGGTGGCGAGCGTCTCGGTGGTGACGTGGCTGGCGCCTCCGGGCCCGAGACCGACGACGACGATGCGACCGGGCATGTGCAGAGTTCGGTTCAGCCGAGCGCGACGACGGCGCTGGTTGCGCTGTCGAAGGTGCCGATCCGAGGATCGATGTAGAGGTCGGCGGCATCGATTGCCTCGAACTGCGCCTGAGCACCGTTCGGCAGAGCGCTGACGATCGTCAAATGGGCCTGTGCGTCGACCAGTAGATCGCGGACATCGTCGGTCGCTTCGAGGAATGTCGGCAAGTTGCCGGCGAGGCTCTGTGTGGCGGCAACGCGATCGGCATCGGTGATTTCGATACCCTGCTCGTCGAAGTAATCGTTGAGCGCAGCGGCGAGGATCAACGTGCTCGTTACAGATCGGATGATGCCGAGGTCGGTGGTTGATTCTTCGGGGATGCCGATGGCATCGATGATGCTGCTCAGATCCTCGTGCGAGTACTCGATGTCGTTGATGCGCGCGGCGACGTTGTTGTCAGTGAACGTGGTGCAACCTGCAGTAAGCGAGGCGGCAGCCAACGGGAGCAGGATCGTCAACAGTCGGCGCTTCACCGGCACGACGATATCGAGGACGACACCGTGCCGGGCACGGTGTCGTCCTCGACCAGGTCGCGGAGGAACTTGACGAGGTAGGCCGACGGTTCGGCTTTGGTGCCGTCGGGGTTCCGGCGGGGGAGTGGCACGACGAGCTGACCGAGGTCTTCCTTGTACTTGGCACCCTTGGAGAGTCGACGGAGCCGCATCGTTTCGCTCAGCTTGAGTTCGAGTGGAGCGAGCTTGGCGTCGCTCGTGGAGATCTGAATGTCGCGCAGTCCGAGTCGATGGCACTGCGCCCGCAGATAGCCGACCTGCAGCAGCGCTTCGGCCGGCTCGGGCAGCGGACCGTAACGGTCTTCCCATTCGGCGCGGATGTCGTCGACCTGTGCGTCGGTCTGGACGCTGGCGAGCCGACGGTACGCCTCAAGCCGAAGCTCTTCCTTGGCGACGTAGTCGGTCGGGAGGAATGCATCGGTCGGCACATCGAGCTTGATCTCGGCAGGAGCCTTCTTCGGTGGCTCGCCCTTCATCTCACTGACGGCTTCGTTGACCATCTGGCAGTACAGGTCGTAACCGACGGCCGCGATGTGGCCAGATTGAGACTCGCCGAGCAGGCTGCCGGCGCCGCGGATTTCGAGGTCGCGCATCGCGATCTTGAAGCCAGATCCGAGTTCGGTCGACTCGCCGATCGTGCGTAGCCGTTCGTAGGCCTCTTCCGTCAGCACCTTGTCGGGCGGATAGAAGAGGTAGGCGTAGGCCCGTTGGCCCGATCGGCCGACGCGTCCGCGAAGCTGGTGCATCTGGCCGAGGCCGAGCAGGTCGGACCGTTCGACAACGAGTGTGTTGACGGAGGGCATGTCGATGCCCGACTCGATGATGGTGGTGCACACGAGTACGTCGTAGTGACCTTCCCAGAAGTCTTGCACGACGGTTTCGAGCGTGCTCTCGTCCATTTGGCCATGAGCAACGGCGAGACGCGCGTCGGGAACGAGTTGGCGCAGTCGGGCAGCCGCGGCGTCGATCGAGCGCACCCGGTTGTGGACCCAGAAGACCTGGCCTTCGCGGAGGAGTTCGCGGCGGATCGCCTCGATGGCGACACGCTCGTCGTACTCGCCAACAAAGGTGAGGATGGGCTGGCGTTCAGCCGGTGGGGTTTGGAGAAGCGAGAGGTCGCGGATACCGACAAGAGACATCTCGAGGGTGCGTGGGATCGGCGTTGCCGAGAGCGTGAGGACATCGACGTTCGTCTTCATCCTCTTCATTTTCTCTTTGTGCTGCACACCGAAACGTTGTTCTTCGTCGACGACGAGGAGGCCGAGATCCTTGAAATTGATGTCGGCGCCAAGTAGCCGATGGGTGCCGATGACGCAGTCGACCTCACCGGATTTCACTTGAGCGACCACCTTCTTGGCCTGAGCTGCGGTCAAGAATCTCGACAGCACTTCGACCCGGATCGGGTAGCCGGCGAAGCGGTCGGCGAACGTATTTCCGTGCTGTGTGGCGAGCAGGGTGGTCGGTGCGAGCACAGCGACTTGTTTGCCGTCTTGGATCGCCTTGAACGCGGCGCGGATCGCGACCTCCGTCTTGCCGAAACCGACGTCGCCACAGACCAGGCGGTCCATCGGATGTGTACGTTCCATGTCGGCCTTGATCTCGGCGATCGCGGTGCGCTGATCCGGCGTCTCGACGAACGGAAACGCCTCTTCCATCTCCTGCTGCCAGGGCGTGTCCTGCGCGAATGCATGGCCCACGGCAGTGATCCGCTGCTGGTACAGCAAGACGAGCTCCTGCGCGACTTGACGAACTTCTGACTTGACGCGGCTCTTGGCCTTGGCGAAGTCGGACCCGCCAAGCTTGTGCATCGTGGGGGCTTCGCCGCCGATGTACTGGCGGAGTGTGTCGATCTGGTCAGACGGCACGTAGAGCTTGTCGCCGCCCTTGTAGGAGATCAGAAGGTAGTCGCGCTCGACGCCACCGATGGCCCGCTTGACCATGCCGTCGTATTGCCCGACGCCGTGCTGGTGGTGCACCACGTAGTTGCCGGCTTTGAGGTCTTGGAAGGTGGTGGTGCCTTCGCGCTTCGGCTGGCGACGTGCTTTGCGGTGGGCGCGGCGGCGTCCAGTCAAGTCGCTTTCGGCAACGATGCTGACCTTCGCGTTGGGCAGGGTGGCACCGCGATGAAGCGGTGCAACCACGATGTGGCCGCCCGGGCCTAGGTCAAGTGGGGCACGATCGAGCATGTCGCCGCTCTGTGACCTCGTGGCAGTTGGCTTGCGGATCGGAAAGTCGAGCCCCTGGTCGAGGAGGAGCGAGTGCAAGCGGTCAGCCGAACCGGTGCCGTCGGCCGCGACCACCACGCGAAACCCGTTGCCGATGAGCTGCGTCAGCCGGTCGGTGAGTCCGGAGCCGTCACCGGCGACCGGCCCCCAGCCTGATGCTTCGACGACCGGGGTGTCGGGCGACTCGGGCGTCGAATCGATCGACCAGAATGAGTTGGTGCCGCTCGCCGGGTCGGCAGCAAGGAGTGCATCGGGATTGGCGTGCAATCGAGGGAACGACTTGTTTGGATCTCGAGCCCATGTGCTGGCGAGGGTCCGTGCGAGATCGTCCTCTTCCGCGATCAAGTCGAGTGCACGGTCGCGCATCCGACGTGGCTCGACGAGTAATACCTTGGCGTTCGCTGGCAACACATCGGTGATCAAACGGTCGCCGTCGATCAGCCAGGGGAGCCAACTCTCCATGCCGTCGAAGTGCGCGCCTTCGGCGAGACGTTCCCACTGCTCGCGCCCCCACGGCTCTTTCGCCACGAGGTCGGCGGCACGAGCGCGGACGTCATCAGTCGGCATCAGCTCGCGGGCTGGGAAGATCGTGACGCTGTCCAGATCGCCGGTCGAGCGCTGGTCGTTCACGCCGAATCGGGTGAGCCGGTCGACCTCGTCGCCCCACAGGTCAATACGAATTGGGGCGTCGGCTGTCGCTGGGTAGACGTCGAAAATTGCCCCGCGCCGGGCGAACTCGCCGCGATGCTCGACCAGTTCTTCTCGGCGGTAGCCGAACTCGACAAGGCGAGCTGCGAGTCGATCGGGGTCGACGTCAATCCCTGGCCGAATGATGATCGGTTCGACCGTCGTTGCTCCAGGCCCAAGCTTCTGCAACAGTGCGCGCACGCCGGCGACGATGATCTTGGGCGACCGGTCGGCATTGCCGATTCGCCAGAGCACCTTGAGGCGTTGCCCCATCGTCTCGACGCTCGGGCTGACGCGTTCGAAGGGGAGCGTCTCCCAGCCGGGGAAGAGCACAACGTCGTCTTCGGGAACGAATTGGATGAGGTCATCGACGAGCTGGGCTGCCATGGTGCCGGTCGGGCAGGCGACAACGAGTGGTCGTCGGTTCGACAGGTTGGCGAGCGCCGCAATGGCAATGGGCCGAGCGACTTCAACTACGGCGAGTCGGGCGTCCGGCTGGCCAAGCGCTCGGGTGAGGCCTGGCTCGCTCCGCAGCAGGCCGGGCAGTGATTCGAGGGGGGCGCTCGTCATTGTTTGACGTTGTATCGGCGCATGGCGGCATCGACGCCGTCGGAGATGATCAATTCGACGGCATCAGCCGCGTCGACAACGGCGATGTCGAGCTGTTCCCGCTCAGAATTCGGGACCTTCGAAAGCACGTAGTTTTTCCCGGCTCCCGATGGGGGCTTGCCGACGCCGATTCGTATCCGCAGATAATCCTGCGACTTGGTGTGCGCGGTGATCGAGCGCAGGCCGTTGTGGCCGGCCAGCCCGCCACCTTCTTTCACTCGAAGAACGCCCGGATCGAGATCGAGTTCGTCGTGAATGACAATGATCCGGTCGACCGAGGGGATGCGGTAGCGCCGCACCTGGGCGCCGACCGCTTGACCCGACTCGTTCATGTACGTGATCGGAAAGCTCAGCACGACGCGGTCGTCGTTGCCGGGCGCCCCGAATCGTGTCTCGGCGGTGAGCGCATTGTCGCGCCCGCCCTTCAGCTGTTCCCGGTGGCGTTCAGCGAGCAGCTTTACGACGTCTTCGCCGACGTTGTGCCGCGTACCAATGTACTTTGGTCCGGGGTTGCCCAAGCCGACGACGAGCCAATCGAACGGAGCACCTTTGCCGGTGCGGCCGAACAGACTCATGCCGTCAGAGGGTTGAGCAAGCGATGTGTGGCGTCATGCGGGCCGGGTGGGCCCGGACGGTCACTCGGCGCTGTCGCCGCCAGCGTCAGGTGCGTCGGCTTCAGCGGCTTCAGCGGCTTCGGTGGCTGCGGCGTCAGCCTCGGCATCGAGTACCGGGGTGCGCATCGTGAGGACGGTGACGACCGGGTCCGTGGGGTCGGCCGTCGCAATGACGTCGGCAGGCAGCACGATGTCGGAGAGGCGGATTGTGGTGTCCATGTCCATCTCGGAGATGTCAACGACGACTGCGGACGGGATGTTGCGTGGCGTCGTCTTGACTTCGATGGTGTTCATCGTGAGGTCGACGAGGCCACCTTCGGCCTCAACGGCCTTGGCCTCGCCCACGAGGCGGACCGGTACGTGCACGATGACTTCTTCGTTCAGGTCCACCTGAATGAAGTCGATGTGTTGGACGTTGCGCTTGACCGGGTGGCGCTGGATGTCCTTGACCAGGGTCGGGTAGACCTTGCCGTTGACCGTGAGATCAAGGATGGTGTTCATGCCAGATTCGCCGGACAGGGCGACGCGCAGGTCGCGACGAGCAACAGAGACGCTCACCGGGTCCATGCCGTGGCCGTACACGACGCCGGGGATGCGATCGACACCGCGAAGGCGGCGAGATTCGCTGCTTCCGGTTGTGCGGCCAGCTTCGGCAATGAGAACGGTCTCAGACATGGGATTCGATCCTAGAAATCAAGTGTTGGCACCGCAATCGAGCCGGCGCCTTCGTCAATACAGCAGGCTCCAACGCTACCGCCCGCGCGCTGTATCCCCTCCCACTCCTGTCATACCCATCTTCAACCGAGCCGCGCCACCCTCGCCCAAAATGGAGACCGTTTCGCGTCGGGAAGGCTGTGTGATGGTCCCGATTTGAGCTCAAGCCGGTCTCGAGCCCGAAATGTAGACCATGACTGCGTCGTTACTGCGTCGTGGTGGTCTCAATTTGAGGAGATAGGGCCTCGACGGCTGAGCGGAATGTCTCTGCGGCGTTGTAGATACACCCTCCGAATCTGCTGAGCGAAGACTGGCAGGTCGTGCTGAATCTGCTGTGTGAGGCGGATGATGTCCCAGCCGAGCTCACCGCATGCGAGATCGCGGAGTGTGTCCTGCTCCGAAGCATCTACCCCTCGGTGGAACCGATTGTGCCCCGGCTCGATTGCAAGGCGAATGTCCGGCCAGGCGATATCGAGGTGGACCGTGAGCGCATTATGCGAGAGCCTCAGCGGGAACTGGCGGATCGGCTCCGGGAGTCCGGAATCGCATAAGGCGTTGATCAGATCGCGCTCCAACATGCTCTGCGCTGGGCGTTCCATCTCGAAGGCTTTCTCCAGCCAGCGTTCGAGCCGGGCAACGCCGTCCTTGCCGCGGCACCGATGACGATCGAGATAGAGGTCAACCTCGCCAGGATTGATCAGGCCGATGTTCCAGGCGTCGTCGGCGGCGTTCTCGAAAGACCGATCCTTGAGGTCGGCTGCGAGGCCGAAAAGCATGCGGGCCGGCGTTGCCACTGTGATGCCGTTGTGTCGCTGGCGATCGTCGTTGCCGTCGTACCAGGCTGTCTGTCGGACCTCAACCCAGGGTGCTCGACTGATTCTCTTCTGTCGACGAGCCAGGGTGACTTCGATTGGCCGTTTGCGCATGCGGGCCAGACCGAGCAATCGACCGGCACTTCGTCCGCTGATGAACCCGGCTCCATCGAGCCAAATGTTGATCGCAGCGCACCGCATTTCGTACGTGTCTGGCGACGGCGCCATGAGGTATGCGCCCGGCAGGACACGGACAAGCCACCCAGTCGAAACGGAGCGTGTCAACCTGGTTGGAGAGCAGCCTGCGTCATGAAGTTGCTGGCGCGACACGACCCCGTGCTGGCGTCGGGCGAGGCGAAAGAGTTGTTTGTCGAACACACCCGGTCAGTGGGCGGCGGACCACCAGAAGCGGAAATCTGGACCGATTCAACGCGCCACTAAGGAGCAACAATCTCATTTTCAGTCGATCGCCGGAGCGCAGTTGAAATTGGGACCGTTTCGACGCGTCAGTGCGGAGGAAGGGTCTCAGTTTCGGGAAGGTCGTGGGTCAGCTGAGGTTTTCGCCGTCGAAGATGTCACTGACGCTGGTGTCGTCGAAGACCGCGCCGAGGGCTTGGGCGATCAGCGGAGCGACAGAGAGCACCACGATGTTCGGCAGTTGCTTTTCGAGGGGAAGTGGCAGCGTGTTGGTGAGCACGATCTTCTCGAGCGGGCTGTTCTTCAAGCGTTCGATCGCCGGGCCGGAGAGCACGCCGTGCGTGGCCATGGCCCAGACGTTCTTGGCGCCGCGCTTCATGAGCAGTTCGGCAGCCGAGACGATCGTGCCGCCGGTATCGATCATGTCGTCGGTCAGCACACAGGTGCGTCCCTCGACGTCGCCCATGACTTCAGCGGCCTCGGACACGTTGGTCGTGCCCTTTGGGCGGCGCTTGTAAATGAACGCGAGGTCAGCGCCGATGTCCCCGAGGTGCTGTGCCATCCGCTCAGCGACCTTGATGCGACCGGCGTCGGGCGAAACAATGACCGGCCTCGATGCGTTCTGGCGGACGTAGGCCTCAAGGACCGGCATGGCGGTGAGATGGTCGACCGGGCCATCGAAGAAGCCCTGGATCTGTCCGGAGTGGAGGTCGATCGAGATCATCCGTTTCGCACCAGCATCCTTGAACATGTCAGCCACGAGGCGAGCGGTGATCGGCTCGCGACCGGCTGCCTTACGGTCCTGGCGCGCGTATCCGTAGAACGGCACAACCGCAGTGATCCGCTTGGCCGACGCACGCGATGCGGCATCGATCATAATCAGATGTTCCATGATCGAATCGTTGACCGAACGACCGTCGACGCCATAGTGGGTCTGCATGATGAACACGTCAGTGCCACGGACCGATTCGCCGAAACTGCACCGGACTTCGCCGTTTGCGAATTCGACGAGGTTGTCGTGGCCAACCTCGATGCCGATATGGGAAGCCACCTCCTGAGCAAGTGCAGGATGGGTGCGCCCGGTGTAGATGGCGAGGCGCTTGGTGGTGACCTTTTCCATGGGGAAGTCCCTGTGTTGTGTGTTGGTGGTGCGGCGGTGGCCGCAAGTCAGCTGACCGGGGCAGTGTAGAACGCACCGGTCGTTGCATTCGAAAGGACTTCGGACCCGGCAGGCAGGTGAGCGTACGGACCGACGGTCGCGTCTGCTCCGATGGTTGCCTGATGGCCAACGCTGTGCTCGACGCGTGCACCGTCTGCAACCGTGCAGTCGGTGAGGCGAGTGTCGGGCCCGATCTCGCAGCTGTCACCGATCGTGGTCGATCCCTGCAGTATCGTGCCCGGGTAGAGCGTGACGTCGCGACCGATTGTGACGTTCACATCGACGAAGGTCTGGCGGGGATCCAGCATCGTAACGCCGTTCAGCAGCCAGTGCCGGTTGGTGCGGCTGCGGAGTTCGCGCTCGGCGAGCGCCAGCTGCCACCGATCGTTGACGCCCTGAGTTTCTTCAGGTGGAGCCTGCACCGCACCGATACGGTGACCCATTGCAGCAAGCCCTGCGATGACGTCGGTGAGGTAGTACTCGCCCTGCGCATTGTCGGTCGTGAGATTACGCAGCGCCGGGCCGAGTAGATCCCGACGGAAGCACAGGATGCCGGTGTTCCACTCTTTAATGTCGAGTTCGTCAGGCGAGGCATCGCGTTGCTCGACGATCCGGAGGACCTGGCCGTCTTTCTTGCGAACGACGCGGCCGTAGCCCGTCGGATCGTCGAGAACGCTGGTCAACAGCGTCGCAGCGTTCTGGTTCGCAACATGCGTGGCGACGAATTCGTCGAGCGTGTCTGCGCGAAGCAGCGGTGTGTCGCCGGGCAAGATGACGATCGTGGCGTCGTCGTCATAGTCATCGCCATCGAATGCGGTCATACCGATCGCGGCTGCATCGCCGGTGCCGTTTTGCTCGGTCTGTTCGACGAATGCAACGTTGGCCCAGCTCGGAGCCCGCTCCTGGACCTTGGCCCGGACCTGTTCGCCCATGTGGCCGATGACGACGGCGGTGCGGTCGGGCTGAAGCTTCTCGAGTGCGTGGATCACGTGCACGACCATCGCTCGACCGCAAATCGAATGCAGTGGTTTTGGCCGGCTGGATCGCATGCGGGAGCCCTCGCCGGCCGCGAGAACGATTGCAGAAACGCTCATGGTTCCGGGGGGAGGAATCGAACCCCCATTCTCGGCACCAAAAACCGCTGTCTTGCCGTTAGACGACCCCGGATCGAATCGGCCTCCAAGCTACCGTGCGCGACGACCGTGCCAACTGCTCGATTGGCGGAGAGCTCGAAGCAGGAGGTCGCTCGACGCACAGTGTCCACTTCTCACCCGACGGGAATCGGACATGTGAACGACACGGGGCGTGGCGCGTGGGCGCCTCGCCGATAGTGTGGCCCGCCTTATGGGTTCGTTGATCAAGAAGCGCCGCAAGCGGATGCGCAAGAAGAAGCACAAAAAGATGCTTCGTCGTACGCGTCACCAGCGTCGCAAATAGTCCAATTCGTCCGGCGTCGCCGAGCTCTTTTCAGCTCGTGCGGTTCGCCGCAAAATCTGACGGCACTACATGTGCCAACGCCACGTGGGCGCCCTCATCGACCAAGTCGGTGAGGGCGTTGTGGTGTTCACCCTCGACAAACCAGGTGGCACCGCTGCCTGCGAGCGTCGGGGTACGACCACATCGGTCGCCGATGCGGTCTCTCCATTGTGCGAGCAGCGGTTCGACGACGATTGCTGCCGGTTCGAGGTCGTTTAGTCCGTCGGCTGTGGGGCCGCCGAGGTCGTCCCAGGCGCGGTAAGCCGCCGGTGTGCTGACACGAAGTGGTGGGATGATCAGCGTGACCGAGCGATCGACGTGCGGGAGTGGCTCCAGAATTTCGCCGATCCCCGTCACGCGTGAGCGGCCGCCAACAAGGCAGAATGCGATGTCAGCGCCGAGTTCGGCGGCTCGTGCGAGACCGGCGTCGTCGGTGGCCCAACCCGCCCAGGCGAGTGCAGTCGCTGCATCGGTCGAGCCACCGCCGAGGCCGCCACCATGCGGAATTTGCTTGTTGATCGTCACATGTGCCGAGCCGCCGGCGAGGTCGAGGGCCCGCGCGACCAAGTTTGATCCGTCTGTGGGTACTCCGTCGGAAAACTTGCCGGTCACAGCGAGGCCGATGCGATCAGGGCTGAAGACGAGGACATCGTGCAGATCGAGACTGACCATCTCGGCGTCGATGAGATGGAATCCATCGGAGCGGACGCCGGTCATCTTCAGCGACAGTGTGAGCTTGGCATGAGCGCGAAGGGTGATCGGCTCAGTTGCCATGGACGATCTCGGTCAGGCGGCACCAGGCGTCGACATCGAGTTCCTCAGGGCGTGACGTGCCGGCAACGTCAGCAGCTTCGAACTGCTCGGTAGTAACGACGCCCGACAGCGACTTGCGGAGCATCTTGCGGCGCTGCCCGAAAGCAGTTTTGACCAAGGTGAACAGTTCGACGGGATCGGTTGTCGGTGGCACGCGCCGAGTAATCTCGACGAGTGCCGACTCGACGTTCGGGCGGGGAACGAACACGGTGGATGGGACGATGCCGACGATGCGTGCCGAGCCCCAGTAGGCGGCCTTCACGCTGATTGCGCCGTAGGCCGAGGAGCGCGGTGCGGCAGCGAAACGTTCGGCGACCTCGCGTTGGACCATGACGAGAATCCGCTGAACCTGTGGGACGAAGTCGAGGATGTCACAGACGAGCGGGGTTCCGACGTTGTACGGAAGGTTGGCGACAAGGATCCAATTGATCGACGGATCGAGCATCTCGTCCCAATCGAGACGCATCGCGTCGGCTTCGACGACGCGCACGTTCGGCCGATCGGCGACCTCGTCGCGCAGGACGGGCACCATGCCAGTGTCGACCTCGATCGCCGTCACATCGGCACCCGTGTCGGCGAGCGCAAGCGTCAGTGAGCCGAGTCCGGCTCCAACCTCAACCACATGGTCGTCTGGCCCGACCCGAGCGAGGTCGGCGATTCGGCGCACTGTGTTTGGATCAGCCACAAAATTTTGGCCGAGATCGCGTCGCGGCGCGAGCGAATTTGCCTCCAGCAGGTCGTGGATGCGAGGGCGCGAATGCGTCATCGTGACAACCGGACCTGTACCGAGATTGGGGCGTCGGTCAAGTCGGCCAACTCGACGAAATTGTTGGTGTGCAAGACGAGGTCGGCCTGTTGGGTGGGGGGAGCCAGCAAGGTAAGGCAGGTGGTCGACCGAAGATTGTCGAGGTTGATCACGGTGACGATCTGGTCTGGTTCGATGTTTTTCGCGAGACACGTCCGGACGTCGGGAACGGTCCCCCGAAATGTCGCCTGCGCGAAGATCGAATCGAATCCATCGGTCGTCGGTACAGCAATTTTCGTGATGCCACCCCGTTGGGGAGTTGGGCCGTCGAGGAAGATCGGGTCCCGGTCGAGGATCGTGTCGAGGGTCGGCAGATTGCTCTGACCAATTGTTGATTTCACAGTGATCGGTGTTTCGGCTTTGGTTTCAGCGTTGGCTGTCTGGCTTCCGACATCGACGCCGGCCGTTGCGATGTTCGGCCCCGGAACTGGGTCGTCGCGGCTGGCGAACCAGAGCGCGGGCAGCGCAATCAGACTGAGTAAGGCGGCGAGGTAGAAACGTCGTCGGTCGGTGTCGTCGAGGGCCACTGGTCAGTCTTCAGTCAGACGCTGTCCGCTGGTCTGTCGCAGTGAACTGCGACAGCGTTGCGTCGGGCGCCGAGCGTATCCCACCGACGCGTTCAGGCGATGCCGGGCATGACGCGCCGGGTGTTCTCAGCGGTCTGAGCAGCGACTTCATCGACCGGAAGCTGGCGGAGATCGGCGATGAACTGACCCACATGCGGCACCCAGGCCGGGCGATTTGTCTTTCCCCGGTGCGGGAGCGGTGCCAGATAAGGGCTGTCGGTTTCTACAAGCAGCGAATCGAGTGGGCACAGCTGCGCCGCTGCTTGCACCTCGGGAGCACTCTTGAAAGTGACGATGCCGGAGAAGGAGAGCACGGTGCCGCGCTCGAGCGCGCGTCGAGCCTCGGCAGGGCCGCCGGTGAAGCAGTGGAAGATCGTGTGTTCCGGCACACCCTCGGCGTCGAGGATGTCGAAGGTGTCGTCCCACGCATCACGGCAGTGGATGACGAGCGGCAGTTTGTATTCGTGTGCGAGATGCACCTGTTCGGCAAACGCAGCCTTCTGAATGTCGCGTTCGGAATGCTCGTAGTAGTAGTCGAGCCCGGCTTCGCCGATCGCGACGATCCCGGGCGTGTCGAGCAGGTCGACGATCGTGTGGACGCCCTGCACCGCGTCGTGCGGGTGTAAGCCGACCGTTGCGAACACGTTGTCGTGGCGACTTGCAACCGCGATCGCCGCCTCGGAGGTGGCCCGGTCGCAGCCGACCGTGACCAGCGTGTGGACACCCATCTCCATGGCCGCCGCAACAGCACCGTCGGGCCCGTCAGGGATCCGCTCGTCGTGAATGTGACAGTGGCTGTCGATCCATGCAGGTTGGTTCGGGCTGATCACGGCGTCCATTCAAGCTGGTTCGGGCTCGTCACAGCGTTTCCCGACCGCGATTTTGGTCGCCCTCACACCAACCTCGCCCGCTCGGCGACCTGTTGGTGGTGTGGCTCGTGTGCGATAGGTCGTTCGGGCCCTGCGGCGCTTGGTCTTTGGGAATTGGATCTGGTTCGGTCGGGTGCAATTACTCAGAGCTTGATGCGGGGGAAGAGTGCGTCGCCCTTGGTGACGACGGAGCCGGCTGTGTACTGGCCCCATGCTGCGGCGTCGGGGAGGCGCTGGTCGACGACGTTGCCCGCCATGCCGATGCGTTCCCATAAGGCTTGGGCGGTGTCGGGCATTGCTGGGTGGACCAGCACAGCGACGATACGAAG